>Ga0209943_1000152_pt1 | contig 47418 bp, 45 predicted proteins | sample SalPonR1_B_D2_MG_FD_185698 | JGI IMG/M metagenome (GOLD analysis project Ga0209943, IMG submission 185698) | Salt pond soil microbial communities from South San Francisco under conditions of wetland restoration - Salt Pond MetaG R1_B_D2_MG... ... | reverse complement strand
AAAATTTCTAAATTACTTTTTTGTAGGTAAGAAGCAGCAGCAACATGGTTTCCAATCAGTAAATCCGGATTGCGCCCTGAAATTAACGAAAGGAGTAAGATCCCATCAGCTTTAGATGATAATTGTAATAAACTTCCAGGGAAAAGTATTACAGGTATGGAGGTGTGTTTTTTGATAAATTGAATCGAAGGGTCAATAGAACAATTGAGCAAGCTACCTCCAATAAAAATTAGATCAACCAATGCCTGGTTAACTTTGTTTATTAGGCCTTTCAATGATTCCTTATTATGGTGGTCGGGATCAATAAGTAATGCAAATAGTTTTTTGTTGTTTTTTATTTTATGATTGATCAGGTTAAAAATCATTGTAGAAGAATTTAAATTTTTTTGTAACACCAAACGATGGAATAATTTTTAAGATTGAAATAACTAAGTGTAAATTTTTCGTTCATATAACTATTATTTACGTTGCCTGTAATTATTCCCTTTTCTTTTGGTTTAAAAGGTTCAATATTTAAGTTTGTTACAAAGTTAATATCTACTTTATCGCAAATTTTATATAATGCTTCTTTGGCACACCAGTGTAAATATAGATGATATATTTCTTGTTCTTTATCAATAGCTTCGAGTTCTTCTGAGCGTAAAAATTTATCGGCAATGCGTAAAATTTTAGGAGACATAAATTCCAAATCGAGGCCTACTCTTTTTTTATTACTTATTAAGATTGCTGTAAGATTTTTGGAATGCGAAATGCTTATATTATAAGAGTTATTTTTTAAATAAGGTTTTCTTTCAGGTCCGTATACAATTTTTGAATCGTGGCTGAGCATACTCTTTAAAAGTGAACGAACACTTAGCCACTCTAGCTTCCGTTGGTAGTTTTTAAATTTTTCTACCGTTTCAATGTCTGTTTCATCCAAATTTAAAAACGATCTTAGTGTATCGTAATCTTCAGTTATTTCCCAGATTCCCAATACAACATCATCATTAAAATGTTCCTTAATTATAAATCCCATTTTATCGGTTTCTTATTTCCACTCAAACGATTCGATTAAAACAATAATATCTTCTCTGACAAAATTAATTAGAGGAGCCAAAGAATCTTCATTGGGTTGGGTATTAAAATAAAGTGCCCCTCTTAAGTAATGTTCAGTACTGTCTGTAAGAAAGAATTGTATAGAAGAGGCAGCATCGCCTGCTATTTCATAAACGTTTCCATAAACATTTTTTTCAGGTTTAATAAATACTCTTTCGGTTATAGCATCGGCTTTTAGGGTGTGTTTATAAGCTAAACTACGAGTTTCTTCAAGTATTTGGCCAATATTGTTTTTTACATCTTTATAGCTGATATGAATTTTCCCGTCATAATCTTTATAATTAATATTTATCCAACATTTTTCATTTAATCGGCTCGAATCTTTTTCAATAATTGTATAGGTAGGATAAAGAAATGTATATGGACAATCTGTTCTATATTGGGTATATTCTTTTTCTGGTAAGTCAATTCGAATGTATCCTCTGGGTTTAGGTGTATAATTTCGTTTACAACCACTTGAGATGGAAGTAACAAAAAACAATATTCCAATGATGAATAAAAAATATTTTTTATGCATGGTTGGATGTTATTGGTTGATAGTAACTTTTACTTGTTTTATCCTTCGTTTATCAACAGATTCGATGGTAAAAGTAAGGTTTTTATATTTGATTACTTTATTTTTTTGAGGGATTTCGCCTGTAATTTCGAGTATAATTCCAGCAATTGTGTCTGCATCGCCTTTTACATCATCAAAAAAATCATCTTCAAAATCAACAATTTTGAAAAAGTCATTAAGCAGTGTTTTTCCTTCAAAAAGATAGGTGGTTTCATTTATTTGAGAATAGATAACTTCATCTTCATCTGATTCGTCAGTAATTTCGCCAACAATTTCTTCTAATATATCTTCAAGGGTAACAATTCCGTTTGTGCCTCCGTATTCGTCAATAACAATAGCCATATGTATTTTGTTGGTCTGAAATTCTTTTAATAAATCATTGATTTTTTTGTTTTCAGGCACAAAATATGGCGACCTGATGAGTGATTGCCATTTAAAATTTTCTGTTTCACTAATATGTGGTAATAAATCTTTAATATATAAAACACCTTTCACATTATCGAAAGTATCTTCGTAAACAGGAATTCTGGAGTGACCTGAGTCGATGATGATGGATAATGATTCTTTAAAATTAGTATCAATTTCAACAGCAACCACATCAACCCTTGATTTCATGATCTCTTTGGCATCAATATTTCCAAACTTAACTATTCCTTTTAGGATATTTTCATCTTCGGTTATTTGATGAGTGGTAAGATTTAATGCCTGGGATAAGTCGTCGATAGTAATGTTTTGTTTAATCTTTGCCAGTTTTTTTGCAATAACCGATGTAGTATTAATCGTTAACATACTTACCGGATGAAAAAGTTTATCGAGAATAGTAATAGGTACTGCTGTAATGCGGGCAAATTTTTTCGCGCTTTTTTTTGCATAATATTTTGGGAATGTTTCTCCAAATAATAATAATATAAATGCAATAATGGCAATTTGAATAATAAATCCAAGAGCAGGTAATTCTTTAAAAATAAAAATAGCGTTAAGGATAATGCCCATTAAAATAATAAAGCAAACATTCATAAATCCATTAGCAATGGTAATGGTAGCTAATAATTTTTTAGGTTTTTTTAAATTTTTTATAATCAAGCGATTACGTAGGTCTTTATTCTTATTAATTTCTTTTATCTGGTCTGTACGTAATGTAAAAAAAGCAGTTTCAGCCCCAGACATTAGGGCTGAAAAAATAATTAGTATTACTGCCAATAAGATGTTTATTCCCGTACTTAAGTCTATCGACTGAAAAGTAACTTTGGTATTAATTATTAACACCATCAGGAATGGTTCTGTTGTTTCCAAGGTTTTGTTTTTGTTGGTTTTATTTATTTAAAATGGTAAATCATCTTCTTCCTGAGGAGGAGTTTCAATATCCGTTTCAGGTTGTTTCTCTTCAGTAGAAGAATCGTTGTCATTACTTTGTTTAGAGCCTAACATTTGCATATTGTCTGCAATAATCTCGGTAATATATTTTTTATTACCATCTTTATCATCATAAGAACGGTTTCTTATTTTGCCCTCTAAATAAAGCGGATCTCCTTTTTTAACATATTTTTCTACAACCTCAGCTAATCCACGCCAAACAACAATGTTATGCCATTCGGTGTTAGTAACTTTTTGGTTTTCTTTGTTACGATAGGTTTCACTCGTTGCTAAGGAGAAACTCGCAACTGTAACTCCACTGTCAAGGTGTCTTACATCGGGGTCTTTGCCCACATTTCCTACTAAGATAACTTTGTTTACTCCCATAATAATTTTGTTTTTAGGTTATACAAATGTAAAATTACAAAATTTTAAATTAATGCCAAGGGTTGAAAATTTAATTATTTATTTTCTTTAGGAAGTTTTCAATAAGCTTTGGAATGCTATATTTTTCAATATCTTCAGTGCTTATTTCTATGTAATTCTTTAGCAGGTATGAATTGGGGTGATCAATTTTTATACTATAAAATTTAGCAAACAACTTTTGATGGGATAAATGATGAATTTTTTCTTTAGAAATGTGTTGTATCTTAACTTTTGTTCCTTTAAACACCTTCTTCCATAATGGTTGGTTTGTTAAATTTTCAATGGAAACCGGCTCATTCGTTTCTATCATAGGTAGCTGGTAAAGTAACTTCCAAATATCATTCTTTTTTCGTTGTTCAATAAAAATTTTGTTTTGATATTGAATATATAGATAATTTATATAGCGTATACGCTGACTTATTTTTGTTCTCTTTAAAGGGAGTTCTGTTACCAGCTTATTTTGAAAAGCAAAACAAGATTTTTGTAGTACACATTGATGGCAGTCAGGGTTTTTAGGTATACATTGTAGTGCTCCAAACTCCATTAATGCCTGGTTGAAGATGCCGGGTGGTTGATTTTTAATCAACTCAAAAGCTTTTTGTTTGAATATTTTTTTGCCATTTGCTTTTTGAGGTGATTCTGCAATTCCATATAATCTTGATAAAACACGATAAACATTTCCATCCAATGCCGGTTCAGGAATATTAAATGCGATGGAGGCAATGGCTGCGGCAGTATATTCTCCAATCCCTTTTAATTTGAGTAATTCTTGGAAATTGGCAGGAAATTTTCCCTGATAATGATTTATGACTTGTTGGGCAGCATAATGCATATTTCGTGCTCGGGAATAATAACCAAGTCCTTGCCAAATTTTTAGTACTTCTTCAATAGGAGCATTTGCTAAAGTATATATATCAGGAAATTTTTTAATAAATTTATAATAATAACTAATTCCTTGATTTACTCTTGTTTGTTGTAAAATTATTTCCGATATCCAAATAGGATATGGACCATTTATTTCTCTCCAGGGTAGTGCCCTTTTGTTTTGTTCGTACCATGTTACAAAGGTTTTTCCTATCTTTAACATTGTAAATGAATAAAATAATTTTACCAAATTAACAAATTTAACCGTTTTGTATTTTATTAATCAAAAGAAATCATTTATATTTGCAGTTCAAAATAAGTAAATGATCTAAAATATTGATAATTAAAGTTTTTTAAAAATGACAAAAGCAGATATCGTTAACGAAATTTCAAAGAACACAGGTATTGAAAAAATAACTGTACAGAAAACAGTTGAAGCTTTTATGGAAACTGTAAAGGATTCTTTGGTAAATGATAAGAATGTATACCTAAGAGGTTTTGGTAGCTTTATTGTAAAAAAACGTGCAGAAAAAACAGCCAGGAATATTTCTAAAAACACAACGATTATTATTCCTGAACATTTTATTCCTTCTTTCAAACCTTCGAAAAGATTTGTAAATAAGGTGAAAAATAATGTGAAACGTTAATTTAGTAGTTAATTTTAAATCATAGATTATGCCGAGCGGAAAGAAGAGAAAAAGACATAAGATGGCTACACATAAGCGAAAAAAACGCTTAAGAAAGAATCGTCATAAAAAAAGGAAATAGGATAATTTACTATCCATAAAACGAAATTTGAACCTATTGAAGTTTTTGCTTCTTTAGGTTTAAGTTGTTTTATATAACAAATTTACTGACTTAATCTGGAGAAGGACCCGTGAGTACTGAACTGGTAATTGATGTTACACCCTCTGAGATTGCAATAGCTTTATTAGAAAACAAACAGCTTGTTGAGTTAAACAAAGAAAAAAGGAATCTACAATTTGCTGTTGGCGATATTTATATGGCCAAAGTAAAGCGTATAATGCCCGGACTCAATGCTGCTTTTGTTGATGTTGGATACGATAAGGATGCTTTTTTGCATTATTTAGATCTTGGACCACAATTTCGAACTTTACAAAAATTTGTTAAAAGTTCACTTGCCAAAAAAGGCAGAGCACCTTCTCTTCCTAAGATCAGGATTGAAAAAGATATTGATAAAAACGGGAAGATTTCCGATGTATTAAAAGCAGGTCAATTGGTATTGGTGCAAATCGCTAAAGAACCCATATCAACAAAAGGGCCCCGATTAAGTTCTGAAATATCAATTGCTGGTAGGAACCTGGTCCTTATTCCTTTTTCTGATAAAGTTTCTGTATCGCAAAAAATCACCTCTCCCGATGAGAAGAAAAGATTAAAAAAACTTCTCGAAAGTATTAAACCACAAAATTACGGAGTTATTGTTCGTACCGTTGCCGAGGGTAAAAAAGTGGCTGTTTTAGATGCCGAATTAAAAAGTTTGGTTAAAAAATGGGAGTTAGCTTTTGATAAATTATCTCCCGGGAATGTCCCTAAACTGGTGATTAGCGAGCTTAATCGTACATCAGCCATGTTAAGAGATGTGCTTAATGGTTCGTTTAATCATATTTTTGTTAATGAAGATACTGTTTATCGAGAACTAAAAGATTATATTAATACCATAGCGCCCGAAAAAGAAAAGATTGTTAAGCATTTCGATGGGAATTCCCCAATTTTTGATAATTATGGCGTTGATAAACAAATAAAGGCGTTATTTGGGAAAACTGTTTCCTTTAAAAATGGAGCCTATTTAATTATTGAGCATACCGAAGCACTTCATGTTATTGATGTTAATAGTGGGAATCGATCGAAATTAGGCGAAGATCAGGAATCAAATGCTCTTGAAGTTAATTTGGCTGCTGCAGATGAAATTGCACGCCAGCTCCGGTTGCGTGATATGGGAGGAATTATTGTCGTTGATTTTATTGATATGCATAATGCTGAAAATAAGCAGAAAGTATTTGATAAAATGAAAGATGCTATGGCTGATGATCGAACAAAACACAATATCCTTCCGCTTAGTAAATTCGGATTAATGCAAATCACCCGGCAAAGAGTACGTCCCGAGCTGAATATTCAAACAATGGAAAAATGCCCTACATGTAAAGGGAGTGGAGAAATTTCTCCAAGCATTTTGTTTGTTGATGATATTGAAAATCATTTAAGTTTTTTAATTAACGAAGCCAATTATAAAAAACTTACCCTTAAAGTTCATCCCTATATTTATGGATATATTAAAAATGGATTAATATCCACGCAATTAAAATGGTTCTTTAAGTTCAAGAAACGAATCCGGGTTCAGGCCAACTCATCTTACCACTTCTTTGAATTTCATTTTTTCGACAAAAATGGTGAAATCATTAAAGATTAACCTTTAACCTTTAAACTTTTATCCTCTATCATTGTTATTCTTTTTAACTTTTTATATGTAGGTATTCACATATCAAAAGTTCTATTAAATTTTATATTTTATTCTTAATGATTAAATTTGCGACGTTAAAAAATTAAATCATCTTTTATGAAACGAATAGCTTTATTGATAAGTGTTTTTTTTATTATTTCATCAACAGTTTTTGCTCAAATTGTTGATCCCGTTAAATGGAGTTACGAAAGCAAAAATGTGAAAGGGGATACAACCGAAATAATTTTCGATGCTAAAATCGATATGAACTGGCATCTTTATTCACAATATTTTGGCGAGGGAGGCCCGGTTCGCACCACATTTTATTTTGATGAAAGTGATAAGTTTGAAATTATTGGTAAGCCATCCGAAAGACCTGAACCAGAGGAGGTGATGGATGATATTTTTAATATGAAAGTGAAGTATTTTAGCAATGCTGCTACTTTTGTCCAAAAAATAAAAATTCTTACTGAAAATGATTTTACGATTACCGGCTCTATAGAGTATCAGGTTTGCCAGGATGAAAAATGTGTTTACTTTAATCCCGATTTTGCTATTAATGTTAAAGGAGTAATAACTGATACTGAAGCAACCTTAGCTAAATCTGATGATGATTTATCTCCACAAGTCGATTTGGAAGAAATAAGTAAACCTGAAAATATTAGTTCAATGTGGGGAATATTCTTTCTTGCATTTGTTCTGGGTTTGGCAGGAGTGCTTACTCCATGTGTTTTTCCAATGATTCCTATGACTGTATCATTTTTTATGCAGGGACAATCTTCTAAATTTAATTCCATTGTTAAAGCCTTGATCTTTGGAATTTCTATTGTTGTTTTATATACCAGTGTAGGTTTAATTGTTTCGCTTACCAGTGCAGGTGCTGATTTAACAACTACACTAAGCACCCATTGGATACCCAACACTATTTTCTTTGCATTGTTTATTGCTTTTGCCGCTTCGTTTTTTGGAATGTTCGAAATTGTTTTACCTTCAGGTTTGGCAAACAAAGCCGACCGACAGGTTGATAAAGGAGGATTTCTGGCTTCATTTTTTATGGCCTTTACCTTAGTTATTGTTTCATTTAGTTGTACAGGCCCCATTGTGGGTGCATTACTTGTAAAAGCTGCGGCTGGCGATATTTTGGAACCTCTTATCGGAATGTTTGGTTTTGGATTGGCTTTTGCTTTGCCATTTACATTATTCGCTATATTCCCACGTATGTTAAAAGGATTACCTAAGTCAGGTGGATGGATGAATACAGTTAAAGTAGTACTTGGATTTATTATTTTAGCATTCTCGTTTAAATTTATAGCTAACATAGATCAATCATATCATCTGAATATACTTACCCGTGATGTATATCTGGCTGTTTGGATTGTGTTGTTTATTTTACTTGGTTTCTATTTATTGGGTAAACTTAAATTTTCGCACGATAGTGATATTCCTTTTGTTACTGTTCCTCGGTTAGTTTTGGCAATTATTTCGTTTAGTTTTGCTTTATACTTATTGCCAGGGATGTTTGGTGCTGAATTAAATGCTGTTTCATCATTATTGCCTCCAAAATCAGCTCAACAATTTGATATTACTGAAAGTAAAATACCAACAGGCATGACTGCAAGTGATAATGCTGATAGTGAAACATTGTGCGAAACACCTAAATATAGTGATATTTTACATTTACCACATGGTTTGCAAGGTTATTTTGATTATGAACAGGGGATGGAATGTGCTAAGAAATTAGATAAACCTGTTTTAATAGATTTTAAAGGCCATGCATGTTCTAATTGTAAAGAGATGGAAAATAAAGTGTGGTCTGACCCGGATGTTTTAAAACGTTTACGAAATGATTATGTAATTATTGCATTGTATGTTGATGATCGGACCAAATTACCTGAAGATGAATGGGTAAATTCCGAATACGATGGAAAGGTAAAGAAAACAATCGGTAAAAAGTATGCTGATTTTCAAATCACAAAATATAATATAAACAGCCAACCCTATTATGTTTTGGTTGACCACAATGGAGAAAATTTAACAGAACCTAAAGGTTTTGATTTAAACGTGGATCGGTTTATTGAGTTTCTTGATACCGGATTAAAAGAATTTAAAGAAAGAAATAAATAGAACAGAAACTGGGGCTTTAGGTTCCAGTTTTTGTTATTATTTTTTTACTGGCTAAGAACCATTAAAGTTTTTTGTTCAACAGAGTATACTGCAAAAAAACCAAGAGCCTCATTGGAAATATTTCCGTAAAAATTGGCCGGCGGGCCGTCAAATGGACCTCCATCCCAATCTGTTTCAAGCATTACTTTAATCATATACTCATAATATGGTTTTGTAATCGAAAGCATTTCTAATGTAATTATATCATTATTCTTTGCTTTAATATATTGAACATTAACGCCATTAATATAACTCCCGTTGATAAGAATATCATCAGAAAAAAATATTTCGCGTAAAGTATCGGTAACTAAAGTATCATTTCTATATGCTTTCCACGCATAATGGTTTATTTCTTCTTCAGGCTCTTGTGCGAAGATCGAGATCGTAATATGATTTGAATCATTTTCAAATCTCTTGAATTTTATGGAATCAATAGGAGGACAAGAATGCATGTAATCTGACGCACTAAAGTGTTCGCCTTCAATATTAATATTTAAGGTATAAGTTATTCCGGGTACTCCACTCATTTCTTCCGTTTTATAAATTCCTGGTTGAGCCTCTGTTAAAGGGTAGGTGAAAGTTCCGTCAGTAATCGAAACATCGGCATCTGTTATAGGTTCAGCCGGTTTATTTGAAAAATAATCGGCACTTTTCGAAATTTTTACCTGATGGTTTTTATACTCACTGGTTAAATATCCTTCAATAACTACTCTTTCATAAGTACTATCCAATTCAATATCAGCTTTTTCTGTGCAAGAGAAAATGCTAATTGAAACGATTAGTATAATTAAATAAGTTGTGTGTTTCATTATGATCCAGTTTATTATTAAAAATAAAAATTATAAGTAATAGAGGGTAATATGGGAAATAAATATACCTTTTCAGCAATTGTAATATTTGGATATTCATCGTCCTGAGAGAATAATAGCATCCAGGTATTTTTTCGGTTGTAAACATTATAAATGGATAGATTTAATTCGCTTCTTAATCCTCGAGTTTTATCCACTCCAAACTTATAGGTTACCGATAAGTCCAGGCGGTGATAATCGGGTAACCTGTATTCATTTCTATCCGAATAAATGGGAACAATCATGTTGCCATACTCATACCTACCAACAGGAAAAGTAACCGGAGTACCGGTTGAATAAACCCAATTAGCGGCTGCATTTATTTTTTTAGAAAAATCGTAACTAACTACAATGGCTATATTATGTGGCTTATCGTAACTTGCCGGATAAACTTTTCCCTTGTTTATTTCAGTAATCTTTCGTTCTGCTTTTGACAATGTATAGCTTATCCAGCCTGTAAATTTTCCGGTTTGTTTGCGGATTAAAAATTCTAATCCGTACGACCAGGCATAGCCTGTTCTAAATTCACCTTCAATTTCAGGGTTTAGTAATAGTTCAGCATGGTCTCTAAAATCTATCTGGTTATCCATATTTTTATAATAGGCTTCGATAGATGTTTCCAAAGCATCTTCATAAAAATTTCTGAAATATCCTACTGCAAACTGGTCAGCTATTTGAGGATTTATATTAGGACCTGAAGGTATCCAAATGTCTAATGGTGAACCAGCGGTTGAATTGGATGCCAGGTGGATAAATTGTTTTGTTCTTGAATAGTTCCCTTTAATAGATGAACGATTATTGATCGAGTATCTGAAATTTAATCGTGGTTCTAAGCCCCAAAATGTATTGTAGATTTCACCGCTGCTATATACTGTTGAGTCTATTTTTTCATAATTCTCGTCGAAATTGTAAACGGTTGCTTTTCCCATATTTTGGAATATTGTTCCTCTTAAGCCAATATTTATAGTTGTTTTTTCATTAATTTTCCACTCATTGGATAAATATCCAGCCCATTCCAATGCGCTAGATTCAGGCATTTTAAGCTCATTATACATGGTTTGATTCCCTACTCCTTTAGCAAGCCCGGGATTAAAATGGTGCATTGTCCCTGTAACGCCAAACCGGATTGTGTTTCGGGTATTGGGATAATAGGTGTAGTCGGCTTTAAATTTAATGTCGTTTAAGTCTGATGACCATATAAATCCCTGTTCTTCTGAAGATTGGCTCAATTCATAATCGTAGTTACTTAAAATGACTGAAAAGTTTGAAAACAATTTTTCGGAAAACAGGTGGTTCCAGCGTAATGTGAATGTTTTATTTCCCCAACTAAATCCAAATAAATCATCATAATCAAAAACATCTCTACCCATATACCAGGAGAGATAGATGCGGTCTTTATCGTTGATTTTATAATTGCCTTTAAGATTTAAATCATAAAAATAGAGTTGATTTTTGCGTACATCTTCATCGCTCGAAAGCATTAACATTAAGTCGGCATATGAACGTCGTCCTGAAAGGATGAAAGAACCTTTATCTTTTACAATTGGGCTTTCTATGGTTAGTCGGCTTGAAACCGTTCCTATACCTCCATTAGCTTGAAATTTTTTGTTATTTCCATCTTTCATTCTAATATCTAATAAAGAGGATAACCGGCCACCATAAGCTGCTGGAATATCTCCTTTATAAAGTTTAACATCTTTAACGGCATCGTTGTTAAACACAGAAAAGAACCCCATAAGATGTGAGGCATTATAAACAGTAGCTTCGTCGAGAAGAATAAGGTTTTGATCGGCACCTCCACCGCGTACATTAAATCCGGAAGAACCCTCACTGGCTGATTGTACTCCGGGCATTAGTTGGATTGCTTTAATTACATCTACTTCACCCATAAAAGCAGGTATTTTTTTTATTTCTTTGGCCTGGATTTTCATCGTACTCATTTCAGCTTTTGCTACATTGGCATCTTTACGTTCAGCAGTAATAACTACTTCATTCAGTGTTTTTGATTGTTCTTTAAGCACTATATTTATTCTTAGATTCTGGTTAAGTTCAACTTTTTTTATTTGTGTTTCATATCCAACATAAGAATAAATGATTTGATAACTATTTTTAGGAATAGTAAGTGAATAGAATCCATATGCATTTGTAACGGTGCCTGTTTTAAGGCTTTTAACATAAATGGTGGCTCCAATTAACTCTTCGCCCGATTCGTTGGTGATATGACCATTAATGGTATATTTATTTGCAAAAAGCTCAAAAACAGATAATATGGAAAGGATAATAATAAATATAAATTTCATTCTATTCCTTGATTATTAAATAAAGAATTATCATATCAGCAATAATTAATTATAATACAACTTAGGTTTAATATTTAATCTAATAAATAAAGGATAAAATTATTGTTTTTTTTTCATTAATATTTGAACAATCGTATAAAGAATACTTAATAGAGCAAAAAAACCGGAAATTCTTCCAATATAATCTCCATTACGAACGTAAAAAGTTAGTTTATTGTTCGCTTTTAACGTGTTTTTTATGGCTGCAGGGACCCACCATTCAGTTTTTTGGATTACTTCACCTCGTTGGTTGATAAATGCAGAGATTCCGGTGTTAGCACTTCTGGCAATGCTTCTTCGGGTTTCAATTGCTCTAAGTTGTGAATAATTTAGATGTTGTTTATAACCAGGAGTATCACCCCACCAACCATCGTTTGTAATGACAAATATCAAATGAGCGCCATTCTTAATATAGTCGGTTACAAATTCTCCGTAAACCGATTCATAACATATTACCGGGGCAATTCTTGTATCGTCACTACTGTGTTTAAATGTTCCTCGGTAATCTTGAGTACCAAGGCTTCCGCTTGTTCCTCCCAAATCGAGAATTACATTCTCCAGCATTTTAAATAATTTAGGATAAGGCATTTTTTCCACTCCAACCACTAGTTTAGATTTGTGATAAGCAGGAATAAATCCTGTTGTATCTATTTGAATAGCCGAATTAAATGCATCATAGTAAAATCCTCCACGTTCGGTATAACGTACAGTCGGCGTTAGTTTTTCATCTGCTTGATATCTTTTAAATGCATCAATTCCTATGATAAAATTAACATTAGACCACTTATTTATAAACTGTTGGATAGCCTGAATGCAATAATTATCTTTTAAATTATTAATCCATATATTACTATCTAATGAAGTTTCGGGAGCAACTACATAATCCGTTTTTGCGTCGGTAATACTATCGGCTAAATTTAAAATAATGTTTAATTGCTGAAAAGGAGATAATTCGCTAAATTTATCATGATAAGGGTCGATATTAGGTTGGAGAATGGCAATTGTATATTTTTTTCCCTGTTCTTTATAATTATTGAATAGGGTTAATGATGTTATCATTGGTATAAGAATTAGAATAATTAATCCTATCGACCTGATAATAAAAGACCTGTTTATTTTGTTTGTAAAATAAGTTTGGATTAGGTTAAACAACATTAGATTAGTGAGTAAAATCCACAGGGTACCACCTAAGGCTCCCGTATATTCAAACCATTGTATTAGTTTAATATCTTTTGCCAATGCATTACCTAAGTTGAGCCATGGCCATGAAATTTCTGCATTTAAATAAAAGTATTCAAACCCAATCCAGTAAACAATAAGCGCAAATTGCCCGAATTTTGCCCCCAACTTTCGTTTGGTTAAATGAAACATCCAAAAAACAGTAGACATTAAAAATGTATTAACGATTACTGCAGCAAAAGCACCAATAAGCGTTGCATTATAAATCCAGTAAGTCGTTAAAATGTTCCATACGCTAAAAGTAAGTGCAGCGTAACCATAAAACACAACCGATTTATTTTGTTTTCTGGATTGGTATAAATAATCTTCAACCAATAAAAGCGGAATGAGTGCAATTAACATAATAATACCTGAGAACTGCTGATACCATGGTAGTGTAAGTAAAATAGAACTTAAAAGAACCAGAATAAATCGGTTTATTTTTTTCATTCTATTGAGCTTTTTTTTGTGTTTGATTTTGATATTGAGTGTTTAATCGTAAAATTTTATTATGTTTTTTAGAACCTTTGTCTTTTTTATTTACAAGATATACTCCTGTAATAATGAGTGCAATCCAGAAAAACTGTAGAATACTTAATGTTTCTCCGTCGAATAGTCCCCACATAATAGCAAAAACAGGAATGATATATGTTACCGATGATCCAAAGATTGCCGATGTATGTTGAATTAAAGTGTTAAAAATAACTAAAGCTAACACGGTTCCAACAACAGCAAGTATAGCAATAAATCCTAAATTAAGCAGATAATCATTGGTAATTAATGCATTCGAGAAATCAGAAAAAAGAAGGTAGATTCCTGCCAAAGGGCCAATAAACATAAATGCCAATGATGTTAATTCTAACCCGGTAAGCCCTTTTATTTTGTATCTTACCTGGTTTACATTAATCCCGTAACAAATAGTTGCTGCAATAATAAAAAGCCCGTAATAATTAATCTTGTCTACTATTACTCCTCCATTAGTAGATTGTAAAATTAAACCAAAAGCACCTATTAATCCCAGTACAATACCTAAAGCATTAATTAATTTTGCTGTGCTTTTATAAAAAATTAATCCTATGATTAAAGTAAACAACGGAGTGAGTGAATTTAGAATTCCTGCCATGGAACTGTCTACCTGTGTTTGAGCTTTGGCAAATAAAAAAGCAGGTGCTCCAGAGCCAATAAATCCAACAACAAGTAATGAAACAATATTTTTTTTATTAATTTTTTTTAGATTTTTTATACCAAAAGGAATAAAAGCGATAAATGATATAAATAACCGTAATGCCGCTACCTGATCGTGTGAAAAAGAACGTAGCCCTTTTTTCATCAATATAAAACTACTGCCCCAAATAAGCGATAAGAAAATAAGTGTAGCCCATTGCCATCCTTTATTTTCAAAATTAATTTTAAACATATCTATAAAAATAGTTGGTAAAGATAAGATATAATTAACAAATCACTGAACTGCTTGTTTAAACTTTTAGTAAATCTGTTTTTTTCTTTAGAGATTTAACAGAAAAAATTAATTTTGCGGTTAATTTAACTTAAAAAATGTATGCAGGAGTATAAAATATATATTGGCGGCCAATTTTGCTTTACGAATAAAAAACTTAAGGTTTTTAATCCTTTCGATCATAGTATTGTAGCAGAAACATACCTTGCAGGAAAAGATGAGCTTGAAAAGGCAATTGAAAAAGCACAATTGGTGAAACCTATATTGCGGGATTTACCTTCGCATAAAAAGTATACTATATTAATGCAAATTGCTAACCAGCTTGAAGAAAAAAGTAGTGAGCTGGCATTAATTTTAGCGCGTGAGGCTGGGAAGCCTTTTAAATATGCACTTGGAGAAATTAACCGTGCCATTCAGGTTTTTACGGTGGCTGCCGAAGAGTCAAAGAGGTTACCCAAAGAGTACATTTCGATTGACTGGACAGCTGCCGGAGAAAAGAAAGAAGGACTGGTTAAGTATTTCCCCGTAGGTTTAATTGCCGGAATAGCACCATTTAATTTCCCGTTAAATCTTGCAGCACATAAAATTGCTCCTGCTATTGCATCAGGGAATGCGATAATAATAAAACCTGCACGTTCTACTCCGCTATCCGTTTTGGAGCTTGCAAAAATTATCGATCAGACAGAACTCCCCAAAGGAGCGTTTTCTGTTTTACCTATGGATAGAGAAGCAGGAACTCAATTGATAACCGATGAAAGAATTAATATGCTTTCATTTACTGGCTCTCCCAATGTGGGATGGAGGATGAAAGCCAATGCAGGTAAGAAAAAGATAGCCCTCGAACTGGGTGGAAACGCAGGAGTAATTGTTTCAGAACAAGCTGACCTTGATTTAGCAGTTAAAAAATGTTTGGTTGGAGGTTTTGCTTATTCAGGACAGGTTTGTATTCATGTACAACGAATAATGGTTTATGAAAAGGTTTTTGATACCTTTGTGGATAAGTTTATTTCCGAAACGCAAATGCTTACATTTGGTGCTCCGGATAATGAGACTACCGATATTTCAGTAATGATTGATGAGGATAACGCCAGGCGAGTAGAAGATTGGGTAAATGAAGCCGTATCTGAGGGAGCCAAAATATTATATGGAGGAAAACGAAAAGGTGCATTTTTTGAACCAACAATCATCACTAACACCAAGCCAGAAATGAAGGTCTGTGCTTTAGAAGTTTTTGGTCCGGTAGTTACTGTCGAAAAATTTTCGGATTTTTCCCAAGCCGTTGATATGGTTAATGATTCGGAATATGGTTTGCAAGCAGGCATTTTTACCAATAGTATAATAGAAATGAACCATTCGTTTAATGAGCTTGAAGTAGGAGGAGTTATTATAAATGATATACCAACATTCAGGGTTGACCATATGCCTTATGGAGGCATTAAAAATTCGGGTTTTGGAAGAGAAGGAGTGAAATATGCCATTCAGGAGATGATGGAACCGCGATTGTTGGTGAAAAATACAGATTATTAAATTTTAAGGGTTCAGGAGTTTTATTGTGGAAATTGAATTTTTATTAAAAGGAATAATTGTAGGTTTTTTGGCATCAATTCCTTTGGGACCGGTTGGTGTCTTGTGTATTCAACGAACCATAAACAAGGGAAGAGTTTACGGCTTATTTTCCGGAATGGGAGCTGCCACCGTCGATTCATTCTTTGCTCTTGTGGCAGCCTTAGGATTAACTTTTATAATAAATTTTATTGAAGAGCAACAGTTTTATATTCAGTTGTTTGGTGGAGGTGTATTAATATTTTTAGGAACTCGTATATTTAATACAAATCCAATACGGCAAATTAGGCGTCATCGAAAAAAGAAAAATAAGCTGGTTGAAGATTTTTTTTCCGTACTTTTTTTAACTCTTTCAAATCCTTTAGCTATTTTTCTTTTTGTTGCGGCATTTGCCGGGATAGGACTGGTAACATCAAAAGATAGTTCTATTAAATCATCGTTAATCATAGCCGGTGTGTTTTTAGGAGCTATGCTTTGGTGGACTTCGCTTACTTTTTTTGTTGATCTGTTTCGAAAAAAATTTCGTTTAAAACAGTTGTGGTGGATTAATAAAATAGCAGGAATATTGATTATTGTTTTTGGTGTAGCAGCCATGCTTTCAGTGTTTTTTTAAATCAATAAAATCATTCAAAATGGATATAAAAAGAGCAACGTTTGTTTCAAGTTTTACAGGCTATCAGCAATGCCCCGAAATTGATATTCCTGAATATGCATTTGTTGGACGTTCAAATGTTGGCAAGTCGTCATTAATTAATATGTTACTCGATCGTAAAAATTTGGCTAAAACATCACAAACTCCTGGAAAAACACAGTTAATCAATTTTTTCCTAATAAATGATTCATGGCATTTAGTTGATTTACCAGGTTATGGATTTGCTAAAGTAAGAAAATCTATCCGCAAAGATTTTAATCGTATAATTAAAGATTATGCAGAATTTAGGACAAATTTGGTTTGTCTTTTTGTGTTGATAGATGTACGACACAAACCTCAACAAAACGATTTGCAATTTATGCAATGGCTTGGCGAAAGACAGATTCCTTTTGCTATAATTTTTACAAAAACAGATAAATTGAAAGAATTGGCACTGGAGCGAAATATTCAATTTTATAAGAAAGAGTTGTTAAAAGAATGGGAATCTTTGCCTGAAATATTTTTAACATCAGCCGAAAATAAAAGAGAACGTAATGAACTGCTCGACTATATTGATCGTTTAAATCAAATTTAATTTTTTTGATCAGCTGCAGATAATTTTAGGTTAAAGTAGGTGGAAAATAGAATGATATTTATAACTTTGCAAATCTATAAAATAAGGAATACAAATTTTTGAAAAAATAAGATATATGAGCGTCCAACCTCCAATCAAGATTTTTTCAGGAACCAAATCGCGGTTTATTGCTGAAAAAATTGCAAAAGAATATGGTGTTGAGTTAGGAAATACAACTTTTACTGAGTTTAGCGATGGAGAATTTCAAACTTCATACGAAGAAACGGTAAGAGGGGCTAATGTTTTTATTATTCAATCTACATTTCCACCTTCAGATAATTTAATGGAGTTATTGATGATGATTGATGCAGCCAAAAGAGCTTCAGCTTATAAAGTTGTTGCTGTTATGCCTTATTATGGATTTGCCCGTCAGGACAGGAAAGATAAACCACGCGTTTCAATCGCATCAAAGTTAGTAGCTAACCTGCTCACAGCTGCAGGAGTTGATAGAATTATGACGCTCGATCTGCATGCAGATCAGATTCAGGGATTTTTTGACGTACCGGTTGATCATTTATATGCATCAGCCATTTTTGTTCCTTATATTAAAAATCTCAACCTTGATAATTTAGTTATAGCTGCTCCTGATATGGGCGGTACAAAAAGAGCAAATGCATATTCTAAATTTTTAGAAACACCGCTTGTTATTTGTCATAAATCACGAAAAAAGGCAAATATTGTTGATGAGCTTACTGTGATTGGCGATGTGGATGGGAAAAATGTTATTATTCTCGACGATATGATTGATACTGCCGGTACAGTTACCAAAGCTGCTGATATGATGATTGAACAGGGAGCTAAAAGTGTTAGGGCATTTGCTACACATGCTGTTTTATCAGGGCCTGCTTACGAAAGAATTAATGATTCAAAAATTACTGAAGTTGTAGTTACCGATTCATTACCTATAAAACCATTATCTGAAAAGATTAAAGTTCTTTCTATTGCTGATGTTTTTGCTAATGTTATTAATAAAGTATATAATTATCAGTCCATAAGTTCGAATTTTATAGTATAAAATTTTATATTTGCGGTTTTAAAATAAAAAAATTGAAAATAACACATAATAATAAAATAAAATGAAAGCAATTGAAGTAAAAGGTAGCATAAGAGAAAAGGTAGGGAAAAAAACTGCTAAACAGTTAAGAGAACAGGAACTGGTACCTTGTGTAATGTACGGAAAAGGTGAAAATGTTCATTTTTACACACATAAAAACTCTTTTAAAGAGATTGTTTATACACCTAATGCTTATTTGGTGGATGTTGATCTTGACGGACAAAAGCATAAGGCTGTATTAAGAGATGTTCAGTTTCATCCCGTATCTGATAAGATTATACATGTTGATTTTTATGAAACCGATGAAAATTCAGAAGTTTGGATGAAAGTGCCTTTAAGAATTGAAGGTGCTGCCGTGGGTGTTCTAAACGGTGGCCGTCTGGTTCAGAAAATGAGAAAATTAAGAGTAAAAGCTATTCCTGGAAATTTGCCAGACGAAATTGTTGTTGATATTACTCCAATGGAAATAGGAGACTCGGTTAAAGTTAAAGATCTACCTTATCCAGCGGTTAATTTTCTTGATCCGGATAATGCAGTTGTAGTTTTAGTTAAGAGTTCACGTGGCGCTACATTACCTGAAGAAATTGAAGCCCTGGAAGCTGAAGAGGCTGAAGCAGGAAAAGAAAGAGCTGAAGGTGCTGAAGGAGCTGAAGGTGAATCACCTGCTGAAGAGGCTGCTGAATCGAAAGAATAAGTTTTAATTTAAACTAATACTGGTTTGAAATATCTTATTGCCGGTTTAGGGAATATTGGAAGCGAGTACGTTAATACACGACATAATATAGGTTTTAAAATATTGGATGCGTTAGCTAATGCATCCAATATTGTTTTTGAAGACCGTCGTTATACTTTCAGAGCAGAGTATAAATTTAAAGGGCGGACGTTTGTTTTAGTCAAACCTACAACATTAATGAATCGCAGTGGGAGAGCTGTAAACTACTGGCTTGCCAAAGAAAAGTTACCTCCTGAAAAATTACTTGTAATTGTCGACGATGTGGCACTCCCGTTTGGTAAATTAAGATTAAAACCTGGAGGTGGTGATGCCGGACATAATGGGTTAAGAGATATTAGCATAATGTTGGGAAACCAGAATTATCCACGCCTCCGATTTGGAATTGGAGATAATTATCCCAAAGGGGCACAGGCTCATTATGTTTTGAGTCCATGGAATGAGGAAGAAAAGAAAATTTTGCCTGAACGGATTGAGACAGCTATTGAAATGATAAAAAGTTTCGGAGTGATTGGTATTGAAAATACAATGAATGAATTTAACAATCGTTAGCTTTTTATTTACTACTTGATTTTATTCATTTACGTTTATTTCTAAATTTGTTTTTATTATCTTTTGAGTAAATTTTGCATTATGGAGCATGATAATAATTTACGTATTGATAAATGGTTATGGGCTGTACGAATTTTTAAAACCCGCAGCCAGGCTGCCGAAGCATGTAAGAAAGGACGAATAATTGTTGATGATATTCAGGTTAAACCTTCCCGAACCATAAAAGTGGGCGAGGTAGTTTTTGTTAAACGGCCACCAGTTACTTATCAATATAAAATATTGGGACTTTTAAGCAATCGTAAATCAGCTAAGATTGCTGCCGATTATGTAAAAGATATTACGCCTGAAGAGGAAAAAGTAAAACTCGAGATGAAAAATTATGCAGGATTTGAAATCAGGCAAAAAGGATACGGTAGGCCAACAAAACGAGAACGTCGATTAATTGATAAGTTAAAAAATAAATATTAATCAAACCATGATTATAGCCAAAGCGAAAAAACGAGAGAACATTGCCGAGTATGTGCTTTATATGTGGCAGATAGAAGATTTAATTCGGGCGCATAACTTTGATATCGAAAAAATTTTTAAAAACATTATCAATAAATTTGACCAGCCACAACCTGTTAAAAATGAAATTAGAAATTGGTACGAGGGATTAATAGACTTATTTAAAGGAGAAGGAATAGTTAAATCCGGGCACCTGCAGTTTGTTCAAAATACGGTGAATGAATTAAATGAATTGCATTTGCATTTATTGAAATCACCCGAACATTTAGATTATATTGATGTCTATAACCAGGCACGAGATGGGATTATTGAGTTAACTAACAAATCGAAAGGGAATGTGGCAAATGAAATTGAGGCATGTTTTAATGGCCTTTATGGTATCTTGGTATTGCGGTTACAGCAAAAAACTATATCTTCTTCAACGGCTGAAGCAATGGGACAAATTAGTAAATTAATTGCTTTACTTAGCCGTAAATTTAAACTTTATGAAGAAGGAAGTATTGAACTTTAACAAATTTTTATAGAAATCTTTCTCTTATTGATTTTGATGGCATAAAACACTGCTTTTTCTTTCCAAACCAACGGAACCGGTTGTTGGCAATAAAATCATATATTAAATTTCTTAAAGATTTTGGAAGAATCTTAAAAACAGCGAATAAAGGCCACAAGCCTTTTAATTTTTGGGTAATTTTTATGAGGGCATCTGATTTTAAAAATATTTTTTCATCTTCAATTAAAACTACCGATTCAATATAGTTTTCAGGTAAATCAAATTTTTGATGTAATTCTTTGCCAACTTCTGATTGCAAGGATGCAAATTTGAAATATTTTTTTAAATCCCTTTTAATAATAAATTGAACCGATCCTGAGCATAAATTGCAATATCCGTCAAACAATACGATCCCATTATTTTTTGGTCGTTTTTTCATTTTCAGGTTCTGGTATGTAAACTTCTAATAGTTTACTCTCAGTAACCGGATTCAAAAACAATTGTTCAAAAACAGCAGGGATCAAAACGGTTTCTCCTTTTTTAACAAGTGTTTTTTCACTTTCGTTATAAATAATTTCAAATTCACCTTCAATGCAAATGTAAATTACAAACGAATCGAGTTGATTGTAATTTTTTTCGGTCTGTTGATTAAAATCCAAAATATTGGTTTGAAAGTAATTACATTTAATAATTTTCGATGTTGAATTTTTTTCTGAAGTATAGTCCGTTCTATAATTGTCGTATTGATTATAATCAATAGCATTAACAGCTAAATCGGTATGTAATTCACGGTAATTTCCCTGCTCATCTTTTCGGTTCCAATCGAATATTCGGTAAGTAACATCCGAAGTTTGCTGTATCTCGGTAAGAACAATGCCTTTACCAATTGCATGTACTCTTCCGGAAGGAATATAAAATACATTTCCTTTTTTTACTTTCTCAAAATTTAAAATTTTTGGCAATTCATTTGATTTTAGATGTTTTAAGTAGCTGGACTTATCCATTTTTTGGTTAAATCCGGAGATTAATTCCGCATCTTTTTCGGCTTCGATGATATACCACATTTCGGTTTTCCCGAATGTATTGTGCCTTTTTTTTGCCAGCTCATCATCAGGATGAACCTGGATAGAAAGTACATCGTTGGCATCTATAAATTTGATGAGTAAAGGAAATTCTAAACCAAATTGATCATAAACACGATTGCCAACTAAATCGCCCATATAAATTTCAATCAATTCCTGTAAATTATTTCCTTGTAAATGGCCATTATCAATAGTGGATACGTTCCCTTCAATACCTGAAATTTCCCAGCTTTCACCAATTTTCTTTTTTTCTGGCAACGATTTATTTAAAAAATCTTTGAGATGTTGACCACCCCATATTTTTTCTTTAAACTGTGGTTTAAATTTTAAAGGATATATTTGATTCATTTTCATAAATTTTTTATTAAGATACAGAACTACTTTGTCTTTATCAATAGTTTTAATTAACTTCATGCACTTGTTCAGTGATTGTCAAAGTTATTAAAATTTTATTGAAATGTCTTTTATAATTGGAATTGCCGGAGGCACCGGTTCCGGAAAAACAACAGTAGTGAATAAAATAATAGAGCGATTAGATAGAGAAGAAGTCGCTATTATACCTCAAGATTCATATTACAGAGATAATGGGCATTTACCTATAGAAGTTCGGCAGGAGATGAATTTCGATCACCCGCGTTCACTAGAATTTAGATTGTTGATCGAACATATAAAAAAATTAAAGGAAGGAAAACCAATTGAACAGCCCATATATTCTTACTTAACATGTACTCGCTCTAAAGAAACCATTCCAGTAGGTCCTGAAAAAGTGATTATTATTGAAGGAATTTTAATTCTGCAAAATGCACAGTTACGTAATTTAATGGATATAAAAGTTTTTGTAGATGCTGATAGTGACGATAGGCTTATGCGGGTTATTCAACGCGATTTGGTAGAAAGGGGAAGATCGGTAAGTAATGTACTCGATCGGTACGAAAAAACGGTTAAACCGATGCACTTACAATTTATCGAACCTACAAAAAAGTATGCTGACATTATAATTCCTCAAGGTGGCGAAAATAAAGTAGGTGTCGATATTTTAACATCAATTATAGAAAAAAATCTTCGTATGGATAAAAAATAATTATCGTTTTATGTTAGATCATATTAAAGTAGAAAATATTTTATTTCTGGATATTGAAACGGTTCCACAATATTCTGATTTTGAAAAAGTACCCGAAGCATTTAAGCAATTTTGGGAAAAAAAATCATCATTCTTCCGTGAGGAAGAACAAACAGCTTCAGATGTTTATCAACGAGCAGGAATTTATTCCGAATACGGGAAAATTATCTGTATTTCAGTAGGAATAATTGTTCATAAAGCAGAAGGACAATTTATCCGGTTAAAATCTTTTTATGGCGACGACGAAAATATTTTACTTAATGAGTTTGCTCAAATGTTAAATAAATACTATACAAAAAACAAAAGTATTTATTTGTGTGCCCATAATGGCAAGGAGTTCGATTTCCCCTATATCTCAAGGCGAATGTTGGTTAACGGAATTTCATTGCCCACAATACTTGATGTTGCAGGTAAAAAACCCTGGGAAGTTACTTTTTTAGATACGATGGAGTTGTGGAAATTTGGTGATTATAAGCATTATACCTCATTAAATTTATTAACACATATTTTTAATATTCCAACTCCTAAAGATGATATTGATGGTAGCATGGTAGCTGATATATATTGGAACGAAAAGGATAATGACCGTATCGTTAGATATTGTGAAAAAGATGTTTTGGCGGTTGCTCAGCTTTTTTTACGCTATCAGGGAAAACCATTAATTAAACCAGAAAATGTAGATTCTGCTACAGATTAAAACCTCCTAACCTGCTAAAAAATTTTGTATAGTTTTTAAAAATAGTTTAGGTTGTTCAGCATGAAGCCAATGCCCCGCATTAGGTATAATTTCTATTTCGGCAAATGGGAAAACAGTTTCAATGGCTCTTCTATCAGAAGGTTTGATATAATCAGATTTTTCTCCTTTAATAAAAAGAGCAGGGAAACCGGTGATTCCATTTCCATTTTTAAAATTTTTAATAGGAAGTCCATCCATAATATTTTTTAGTTCATTACTTATGCTTTCCAGGTTTAGGCTCCAGGCAAACCGGTTATCCTTTGTTCGGTTCACATTTTTTAATAAAAATTGGCGTACTCTTTTCAACGGTATGGATGGGGAAAGAATTTTATCGATATCTTCGCGGCTCTTTACATGATTAAAATCGACATTGTACATTGCCTTGATAATGGTTGAATGAGAAAGTAATTGAGTTGACTTTGTGTTTCTATAAGATTTAGGAGAAATATCAACAACAATCAGGTTGTTTACTCTTTCGGGATAATCAACCGCAAAGAACATGGCTGTTTTGCCACCCATCGAATGTCCTAAAATAATTGCTTTATCAATCGATTGCTTATCCATAAACTCCAGCAAATCTTCTTTTAGTAAATGGTAATTATGTTGTGGTGAATGGGGTGACTTACCGTGATTCCGCTGGTCTACTAAATAAACTTCGTAATTTGCTGATAGTTTTCGGCCTATACTTACCCAATTATCCGACGATCCATACAGCCCGTGTAAAATAATTAATGGAGGCCCATCGCCAAATTTTCTGAAAAATAAATCCATGCTTTAGTTTTTTAATTCACGTAAATACATTTGGATAGTATTTTCGAGCCCATAATAAAGTGCATCTGAAATTAAGGCATGTCCAATAGATACTTCTGATAATCCAGGTATGTTTTGATTAAAATATTTTAGATTATCGAGATTTAAGTCATGGCCGGCATTAAGTCCTAATTCAACATTATTAGCTACTTCGGCAGCTTTAATAAAAGGTGCTATTGCTTTTTTACGGGTTGCAGAAAAATTGGCTGCATATGGCTCGGTATAAAGTTCAACTCGGTCAGTTCCAGTTTCTTTTGCATTCTTTATGAGTTCAATATTTGTTTCAACAAAAATGGATGTTCGGATCCCTTTTGCTTGAAATCGGGAAATTATTTTTTTTAAAAATTCTTTGTGTTTTATAGTATCCCAACCAGCATTAGATGTTAACGCACCGGGAGGATCGGGGACCAATGTAACCTGGTTAGGAACAACATCTAACACCAGTTCTATAAATTTTTCTGAAGGATATCCTTCAATATTAAATTCGGTAGTAATAATAGGTTTAATATCATAAACATCACTATATCGGATATGTCTTTCGTCAGGTCGTGGATGAACAGTAATCCCCTGGGCACCGAAACGTTGACAATTGATTGCAGCTTCTAAAACATTTGGAATATTTCCGCCTCTGGCATTTCGTAATGTTGCAATTTTATTTATATTTACACTTAGTCTGGTCATTGATTTATTTTTTAATAAACATTAAATAGTTATTATTTGTTAATTAAACAAAAATACGAGTATTTTTTGAACTGAATATATATGTTGGCAAAAGATTTAATATCTGATGAAATACCTTCGTTGCTTACATCCGATACTGCTGTTGAAGCTTTAAACTGGATGGAGGTGTTTCGTATTTCACATTTACCCATTGTAAATAATGAAGAATTTTTAGGACTTATCTCAGATGCCGATATTTATGACTTAAATGCACCAGAAGAATCGATCGGAAACCACAAACTCTCTTTGCTAAGACCTTTTGTACGATACGATCAGCATGTTTATGAAATAATGGAAATTGCCGGACGTTTAAAACTTACGGTTGTCCCTGTTCTCGATTATAATAACAAATATATGGGGTTAGTTCGCATGAGTGATCTGTTGCACCATTTTTCTAAACTTACTGCCATTGAAAAACCTGGTGGGATAATTGTGCTTGAGTTGAGTGAAAGGGATTACTCAATGACTGAAATTTCACAAATTGTAGAATCGAATAATGCCAAAATTTTAAGTATGTATTTAAATACTTCTCCCGACTCTACTAAGCTTGAAATTACTTTAAAATTAAACCTTGCCGACATAACACCCGTAATTCAGACTTTTAATCGATACGAATACAGCATTAAAGCTTCGTTTATGGAGTATGACGAACAGGATGATCTTTATAATTCAAGATATGAGTTGTTTATGCGTTATCTGAATACTTAAGAGATATTTTGGTTTAATTTTTGATTTATAAATATAAATTTGTTTAAATTAAGATTTTAAATTACAATTACGTCTTTCATGAAAGTTGCAATATTTGGTAGACCCTTCGATAGAACATTTAAAAATTATATACTTAGGTTTTTTGATAATCTGATACAACATAATATAACTATTTTGGTGCATCAGGATTTTTATCATTTTCTTATTAACGAAATTAATCTTTCACCTAAAAATATTGAAACTTTCAGAAAACATTTTGAATTGAAAGGCGATACGGATTTAATGTTTAGTATTGGTGGAGATGGAACTATTTTGGATGCAATAACCTTTGTAAGAGATTCTGGAATCCCTATTGTCGGGATAAATACAGGAAACTTAGGCTTTTTGGCAAGTATTGCTAAAGACGAAATTGATATGGCATTGGAAGCTATCTATACCCAAAATTATACCATTGAAGAAAGAACCCTTTTAAAGTTGGAAAGCCCTACTACAGTATTTCATGATTTTCCCTACGGATTAAACGAAATTGCCGTTCAAAAAATAGACTCGACCATGATTAAGGTTCATGTTTATATAGATGAAGAATTTTTAAATACATACTGGGCCGATGGATTAATTATTTCTACTCCAACGGGCTCTACAGCATATTCTTTAAGTGTTGGGGGCCCTATAATTATTCCTAATTCCGGAAATTTTATTATTTCTCCCATTTCTCCACATAATTTAACAGTGCGTCCGATTGTTTTACCCGATAGTAGTAAACTGCAGTTGAAACTTGAAAGTAGAGCGGTTAATTATATTGCATCCATCGATCATCGCTCGGTTGTTATTAACAATACAGTGGATTTAAAAATTGAAAGGGCCGATTTTAAAATTAAACTATTAAAATTAAATACTACCAGTTTTTATAAAACATTAAGAAATAAATTGATGTGGGGAGCTGATAGAAGAAATTAATAATAAATAATAGAAAACATTTTTAATTTTTAAATTGTTTATAAATAAGTAAATTAATAGAATAAATTTTATAATTAATGAATTTATTTTTAATTTTAAAAAAATAGATACCTTTGTAATAAGAAAATAAAAAAAATGAAAAAACAAATAATCCTTTTTTTTATAATTCTGTTTTTATCTCCATTTTTTAGTTACAGCCAAAAATGGAAGCTAACCCGGCAAGAATTAATCGGAGGCATAGGATTAGCTAATTATTTTGGAGATATTGGTGGAGCAAATGATCCCGAAGCTTCAGTAATATTAGATGTTGATTTTGCCTATACCCGGCCCCATTTAATGATTGGTTATAGATATAGAATAACGGAAAGACTTGCTGCTAAAGGCAGCCTTACATATGCAAATTTTCATGGTTCTGATATAGGTTCAAAAAATGAAACAAGAAATTATGCTTTTTCAACGAATCTAGTTGAGTTATATGGGCATGTTGAATATCATATCACTAAAGAAAAGCAATTAATTACCTATTCAACAATGGCATTGCGAAGTGGCTTAAAAAAATTAAATGCTGCAGTTAATGTGTATGTTTTCGCCGGTTTAGGCGGATCCTATTTTAAGCCAAAAGCAAAAGATGACTTTATTGGAAGTGAACGATTTAATGATAGTAAAAACGTAACACTTGTTTTTCCTGTGGGTATAGGAGCAAAATATCCTATCCGCAGCGACCTTTATATTGGGATGGACCTTTCAGCCCGAATCACAACAACTGATTTTATTGATGGTTTCAGCCCTGATCAATCAAAACATAATGATTTATACTATTTAACAACAATATACGTTTCATATAAAATTAAGCCAAAGAGCAGAAAACCAAATATTCGATATTAGTTTTTTATATGAAAAAAAATATATTGTTATTAGTTTCCATCCTATGGGGAGTAGTTGTATTTTCACAGAGCAGGACTGAACTTGGGTTGTTGTTGGGAACTTCTTATTATCAGGGCGATATAAATTCTTCAAAATTATTTTATGCTCCTTCACCAGCTTTTGGGCTGCTTGTAAAATACAATTTTAGCGACCATTTAACATCAACACTTAAATCATCTTATGGGAAATTAAAAGGAGATGATGCAGACTTCTCAGATGTTGAGAATCAACAACGAGGAGCTTCCTTTTCTACCCCTTATTTTGATATTTCGATGATTTTGGAATTTAATTTCTTTCCTTACAATAGCTCTGGGTATATTGAAAAAAATAAAAAAAGGTTCTCTCCGTTTTTGTTTGCCGGAGTTGGAGTAAACTATTTATTTAATTCGGGAGGTTTTGAAAATCCGGTGACAATTCCTTTTGGATTAGGAATTAAATATAATATCTTTGAGCGCTTAACTGTAGGTATTGAATGGAGTTATAGTAAAACATTTGATGACCAGGTTGATGGAGTTCTAAATGTTCAAGATGAAGTGAACACTCCAATTATACATAATGATGATTGGTACTCGTTTTGTGGTGTTTTTGTAACCTATAAAATATTTAGAGATAAAATTGATTGTCCGACATATGATGATTGACCAATGGATTTAAAAGAAAAGATTGATAAGAATAAACTGCCTAAGCATATTGCGATTATAATGGATGGAAATGGCAGGTGGGCACAAAAAAAAGGAAATTCGAGAATCTTCGGGCATAAAAATGGAGTAAAAGCCGTTAGAGAAACGGTTGAAGGAGCAGGCGAACTGGGAGTTAAATATCTTACTTTATATGCTTTTTCTACCGAAAATTGGAAAAGGCCCAAACAAGAAGTTGATGCCTTAATGTCTCTTTTAGTAGCCACAATTAATTCCGAAACCGATACACTAATTAAAAATAATGTTCGTTTATTGACTATTGGCGACATTGATGATTTGCCTAAAGATGTTAGTAGAAATTTACAAGAATTAAAAGAAAAAACAGTAAAAAACTCAGGATTGTCTTTAGTATTAGCGCTTAATTATAGTGCTCGATGGGAAATTTTAAATGCTATAAAAAATATTTTGGCTCAAACGCAGAAAGAACCTGTTAATATTGAAAATATAGAAAATGATTTTTTTGAAAAATATTTATATACAAGTGGAATACCAGATCCAGATTTGCTGATAAGAACAAGTGGGGAATATAGAATAAGCAATTTCTTACTTTGGCAGATTGCTTATTCTGAATTATATTTTACCGACGTTTTGTGGCCTGATTTTAGAAAAAATGATTTATACCATGCAATAATAGACTATCAGAAAAGAGAACGGCGTTTTGGTAAAATAAGTGAACAAATAAAAAAGTAGTTAAATTTAAACGTATTGAAGTAGAATGTTAAAAAAGTTTTTACCGGTTATAATTCTTTCAATTTTTAGTATTCAAATCATTGCTCAGAATATTAATTACGCTTCGTTACCAGTTGCTAATTATCAAAATCCTGAAGAATATATAATTAAAGACATCTCCGTTGCTGGGATAAAATATTTAGATAAAAATATTCTTATTAATCTTTCAGGATTAAGTGTAGGACAAGAAATTATTGTTCCTGGGGACGATATTACCATCGCTATTCAGAAATTATGGGATCAGGGGCTCTTCTCTGATGTAAAAATATCCATAACAGACGTGGTAATTGATAGTATATCTCTCGAAATTTTTTTATTGGAAAGAAACAGACTCTCGGACTTAGAAATTTATGGTTTAAAAAAATCGAAAGAAACAGATATTCGCGAAAAGCTGGAACTCAAAAGAGGAGTGCAGGTAACAGAAAACCTTATAAATAGAGCTGAAAGAACTATCCTAGATTACTTAAAAGAGAAAAAATTTTTAAATGCAACTGTCGATATTGTTCAAGTTGATGATACCACGACCCAACTTAATAATGTTAAATTAAAAATATATATTGATCGGGGAGAAAAGGTGAAAATTGATGATATAAATTTTATAGGTAATACTGTGTTTTCGGATGGTAAGTTGCGAAGAACCATGAAAGAAACCAAAAAGGTAAATTTAAACTTTTTTAAACCTTCCAAATTTATAAAAGATCTGTATGAAGAAGATAAAGATAAAATTATAGCTGAATATAATGCTAAAGGATATAGAGATGCAGAAATAGTTAGAGATAGTGTTTATAAAGTAAATGAAAAACGATTAGCCATTGATATCGAAATTAATGAAGGGAATCAATATTTCTTTCGTAATATTGATTGGGTAGGAAATACCAAATATTCTACCCAGTTGTTGAATGCCGCATTAAAAATAAAAAAAGGCGACCCTTATGATATCGAAATGCTTAACGAACGTTTAAATATTGCTGAAGATGCCGTAAGTAACTTATATTTAGATTATGGATATTTATTTTTTAACGTTACTCCAACGGTACAATCAATTGAAAACGATTCGGTAGATATTCAATTACGGATGTATGAAGGGAAACGAGTACGTTTAAGCAAAATAAGTATTGCAGGAAATACCAAAACAAACGAGCATGTTATCCGAAGAGAACTATACACTCGTCCGGGACAACTTTTTAGTAAGGCTGATATTATCCGTTCGCAAAGAGAATTAGCTCAATTAGATTATTTTGATCCGGAACAATTTGGAATTGAACCAACCAATATTAATCAAGCCGAAGGAACCGTTGATTTGGATTATTCTGTTGTGGAAAAATCTACCGACCAATTAGAAGTTTCAGGAGGTTGGGGTGCTGGTATGTTTGTTGGAACATTAGGATTGCGATTTAGCAATTTTTCAGCACGAAAATTATTTGAAAAAGATGCATGGAGGCCAATCCCATCAGGTGATGGACAAACATTAAGCTTAAGAGCTCAAACCAATGGACAATATTATTCAGCCTATAGTTTTAGTTTTGTTGAACCCTGGTTTGGCGGTAAAAAACCGAACTCCTTTTCTGTTTCTGCTTATTATAGCATTCAAAAAACTACGAATTACTTTTATGAGGTTGGAGATGAATATTTGAAAATACTTGGTGCATCTATTGGTTTAGGGCAAAGGTTAAAATGGCCGGATGATTATTTTACCCTTTCAAACTCAATTTCTTATCAAAAATATAGCTTAAATGATTGGGGTGGTTTTATTATCAATAATGGCGATGCAAATAACCTTAGCTTAACCACAACTTTTGCACGGAATTCAACCGACCAGATTATTTATCCTCGTTCCGGATCCTCATTTTCATTATCCTTGCAATTTACACCCCCTTATTCATTGTTTAAAGAAGATGACTTCTGGACTTTATCAGCCACAGAGCAAGAAAATATTGTGAATGGAGTACCTGACAAATACGAAGATTGGGATAATTATAACGAAGCTCAACAAAACACCATTATTCAGGATGCAATCAATGAAAAAATAAATTTGCGTAAATTTAATTGGGTAGAATACCATAAATGGAAATATAAAGGCTCTTGGTATTTAAAAGTTTGGGATGATTTAGTTTTGGCTACAAATACAGAATTTGGTTATCTGGGTTATTATAATAAAGATATTGGTTATACTCCATTCGGTAGGTTTAATTTAGGTGGAGATGGCCTTTCAGGATATAGTTTGTATGGAGTTGAAACCATTGCCTTACGAGGTTACGAAAATGGTTCACTTACTCCTCGTGATGAAAATGGAAAAAATGCAGGTAATGTTTACGAGAAAATTAATTTCGAATTACGTTACCCTGTAGCTTTAAAACCTCAGGCTACTGTTTATTTACTTGCTTTTGTTGAAGCAGGTAATGCGTGGTCCGATATCAAGGATTATAATCCTTTTCAAATAAAAAGATCTGCAGGTATTGGCTTACGTGCATTCTTGCCAATGTTTGGTTTATTGGGTGTTGATTGGGGTTATGGATTTGATAATATACCTGGTAATGAAGACGCAAATGGAAGTCAGTTTCACTTTGTTATTGGGCAACAATTTTAATCCAAATATCTTAGGCTATGAAACGGTTTGCATTTTTTATTTTACTTTTTATTGTGCCAATTATAACTTTTGGCCAGAAATTTGCATATGTTGATACTGAATATATCTTAAGCAATATTCCTTCATATAAAGCTGCTCAAGATAAATTGAATAGTTTATCCATAGAATGGCAGAAAGAAATTGAAGAGGAATATACTAAAATAGATGAGATGTATAAAGATTTTCAAACCGAGAAAGTTTTATTAACTAATGAAATGATAAAACAAAGAGAAGCAGAGATATTAGCTGAAGAAAAATTAGTTAAAAATTTGCAGCGGAAGTATTTTGGACCCAATGGGGAATTATTTAAAAAACGCGAAGAACTTATAAAACCTATACAAGACGAAGTATATACTGTTATTCAGGATATAGCCCAATCAGGAAATTATGCCATAATTTTCGATACGACTACAGGATCAAATGTATTATTTACCGATCCAAAATATGATAAAAGTGATGAAGTACTTGAAAAATTAGGGTATAAAAATTAATTTTATAAATTTGTACATAACTAAAAAAGAAGAACTTATGAAAAAGTATTTAGGAATATTATTAATCGTTGTAATGTTTTCAATTTCAGGAGTATATGCTCAGAAAACAGATTATAAATTTGGACATATCAATTCTAATGAATTGCTATCGGTAATGCCCGAAAGAGATAGTGCAAGACAAGAGTTACAGAATTATAGCCAAATGCTTCAGCAAGAAATGGAAGCTATGCAGGTAGAATATCAAACGAAGGTAAATACTTATTTGGAAAAACAAGAGACCTATTCTGAATTAGTTCGTCAATCAAAAGAAAGTGAAATTCAAGAGATGCAACGACGCGTTCAGGAGTTTCAGACTACAGCTCAACAAGACCTGCAGCGAAAAGAGCAGGAATTGTTTCAGCCCATTATGGAAAAAGCTGAAAAAGCTATTCAAAAAGTAGCTAAAGCTAATGGTTTTACCTATGTTTTTGATTTAAGCGCAGGAAGTGTGGTTTATTTTTCAGAACAAAGCATAGATATTCTGCCCTTAGTTAAGAAAGAATTAGGTATTGAATAATTTATTGACTTAAATATTTTTGACCATCTTTAAAAAGTTGAAGATGGTCTTTTTATATCATTTAAAAAATGAATGATTCACGTTCAATAGGTGTTTTCGATTCAGGAGTTGGTGGCTTATCTGTATGGAAAGAAATTGTTAAATTATTACCAAATGAGTCAGTTATTTATTATGCTGATAGTGCAAATTGCCCTTATGGATCGAAAACAGAACATGAAATAATAGAATTAGCCAAACGGAATGTTGATTTTTTAATCCACAAACAATGTAAAATAATTGTTGTGGCCTGTAATACTGCAACAGCTGCTGCCATTGATTATTTAAGAAAAGAATATAAAATTTTTTTTATAGGTATGGAACCTGCCGTAAAGCCAGCATCATTGCATTCGAAAACAAAAAGTATTGGAGTATTAGCAACAGAAGGTACATTTAATGGAAAATTATATCAGGAGACAACGAAACGTTTTGCAAAAGATGTGAAAGTTAATATTAGAGTAGGTGATAAATTGGTTGATATTGTTGAGAATAACCTAATTTATGAAAAGGAGACCAAAGAGCATCTACAAAAACTTATTCACCCATTCATTAAAATGAATATTGATCATTTGGTGTTGGGGTGTACTCATTATCCATTCTTAATGCCTGTTTTAAGAGAAGTCCTTCCCAAAAATGTAAAAATATTGGATCCAGCTCCAGCCGTTGCAAAACAAACCTATAATATCTTGAAAAAGGAAAGGTTAACCCATCAAGATACTGGAAAACCCATTTATGAATTTTATACTACCGGGAATATGGATATTTTAAATAATTTTTTAAAAAATCTTACGGATAAAAAATTTTCTTTATATCAGCTATAGTTATTCGTACCAGCTGGCATACATTAAATAATTTTCGGCAATTTTTTCTATCATTTCTTTTGTTTGTTCCTGATTTATTGATTTTATTCTTTTAGCAGGAACTCCACCATATATACTTCCAGCTTCAACTTTTGTTCCGTTTAAAACAATAGCTCCGGCTGCAATTATTGAATTTTTTTCGATAACTGCATCGTCCATTATTATGGCTCCCATACCAATAAGCACGTTGTCTCGAATAGTTGCGCCGTGAATAATTACATTATGTCCTATAGAAACCTTATTGCCAATATTAATAGTAGATTTTTCATATAAACAATGAAGAACCGTTCCGTCCTGGATGTTAACTTTGTTTCCTATTCGGATTGAATTTACATCACCTCTTATTACTGAGTTAAACCAAAAGCTGCAATGATCACCCACAACAACATCGCCAACGATGGTTGAATTATCTGCTAAAAAACAATTTTTACCAAATTGTGGAGTGTAGTTTCTTACTGTTTTTATTAATGCCATTTTGTTAATTATAATTGATTGATTAATAGTAAATTTAAATTCATTTAAATAATGAGAAAAATCATATATTAAATATGTAAAAATTAACTGAAAAATAATTAATAATTAATTAACATTACTTAATTTTGTAAAAGAATTAATTTAATTCTATTATTATAGAAACAAACGAGCGTATAATAATAAATTTCGAAAATGCATATGAAACAGGATGCCTGTTTTATATGCATTTACATTTTGTAAAAGTCTGTTAAATATAATCTACTAAATTAAATTATTATGAGTAAAAAAGCAGATGCCATTGAAAAAGAAGATGTCGTAATTCGGTTTTCCGGAGACTCAGGCGATGGCATGCAACTTACCGGAACATTGTTTTCTGATACCTCAGCGTTTATCGGTAATGATTTATCTACATTTCCTGATTATCCGGCTGAAATTAGAGCTCCACAAGGCACTATAGGTGGGGTTTCTGGTTTTCAGGTACACGTTGGAAAAACAAAAGTAAAAACTCCTGGCGATTATGCAGATATTTTAATCGCAATGAACCCTGCAGCACTTAAAGCAAATGAAAAATGGGTGAAAGACGGGGGAACTATTATTCTTGATGAAGACAGTTTTGATGAAAAAGGCTTGACAAAAGCCGGGTTTAAAACGGATGATCCGATCAAAGAAGATAAACTTGATCGCTTTAATATCATAAAAGCTCCGATTTCTTCTTTAACAAAAGAAGCGCTAAAAGATATGGGTCTTGATCCCAAAAGTATTTTAAGGAGCAAAAATATGTTTGCCTTAGGAATGGTTTACTGGATTTTTGACAGGCCTTTATCTTATACCGAAGATTTTTTTGAAACGAAATTCAAAAAGAAACCTTTGGTAATTGAAGCCAATAAAAAAGTCCTTCATGCGGGATATAATTATGCCGAAACAATGGAGCATATGACCCCCTCTTATATGGTAAGCCCTGGGAAAATTGATAAAGGTATTTATCGAAATATTAATGGGAATATTGCTACTGCATGGGGATTTCTTGCGGCAGCAGAAAAAGCAAATCTTGAATTGTTTTGTGGATCGTATCCTATTACCCCTGCAACCGAAATTTTGCAAGAATTATCTAAACAAAAAAATTTGGGTGTAAAAACCTTTCAAGCTGAAGATGAAATAGCTGGAATATGTACATCTATTGGTGCAAGTTTTGCCGGAAATTTAGCAATCACAACAACCTCAGGCCCTGGTTTAGCGCTTAAATCTGAGGCTATTGGTTTAGCTGTTATGACCGAACTGCCTTTAGTCGTTGTTGATGTACAACGTGGTGGCCCTTCGACAGGGTTACCTACTAAAACCGAACAGTCAGATTTAATGCAAGCATTGTATGGAAGAAACGGCGAAAGTCCGGTAGTAGTTATTGCAGCAAGCTCACCATCAAATTGTTTCCAATATGCATTTACTGCCGCAAAAATTGCGATTGAACATATGACCCCCGTAATTTTATTATCTGACGGGTTTATAGCCAACGGCTCTGTACCATGGAAAATTCCTAGCATGGCCGAATATCCAACTATTAAGCCGCCGATTATGACTGAAGAGACAAAAGACTGGAATCCTTATGCCCGTGATGCAGAAAAATTAGCACGAAAATGGGCTATTCCTGGTACAAAAGGATTAGAACACAGAGTTGGAGGTCTTGAAAAAGATGAATTAAAAGGTTCTGTTTCTCACGACCCTCTTAACCATCAAAAGATGGTTAACATACGTGAAGAGAAAGTTCAAAGGGTAAATAAATTTATACCCAAACTCGAAGTCGAAGGAAAAGATTCTGGAGACTTATTAGTTGTTGGATGGGGAGGAACTTATGGACATCTATCTACAGCAGTTAGTCAGTTGCAGGCTGAAGGTAAAAAGATTAGTCTTGCACATTTTAATTACATTAAACCTTTACCTGAAAATACTGCTGAAGTTTTTAGTAAGTTTAATAAGATTGTTGTTTGTGAGATTAACATGGGACAATTTGCTAATTACCTTCGAATGACAAAACCTGATTTTACATATTTACAATACAACAAAGTGCAAGGATTACCTTTTACTATTGTTGAATTAGTTGAACATTTCCAAAAATTATTGGAGGAATAATTATGGCCGAAAATCAAACGATATTAACAGCAAAAGATTTCAAAAGCGATCAGGAAGTAAGATGGTGCCCGGGTTGTGGTGACCACGCCATTATGAATGCTATTCAGAGAGCCCTACCTGAATTAAAAATACCAAAAGAAAAATTTGCATTTATTTCAGGTATAGGATGTTCTTCTCGTTTTCCTTATTATATGAACACCTATGGATTTCATAGTATTCATGGACGTGCACCAGCAATTGCATCAGGAGTTAAAGTAACAAACCCCGAATTAAGTGTTTGGCAAATTACCGGCGATGGAGATGCATTAGCTATTGGTGGAAATCATTTTATTCATGTTGTAAGAAGAAATGTTGATATCAATATTGTTTTATTTAACAACGAAATTTATGGATTAACCAAAGGGCAATATTCACCAACATCTAAATTTGGTGCGATAACCAAAACCTCTCCTTATGGAACGGTAGAGCATCCATTTCATCCCGGAGAATTAGTAATTGGCGCTCAGGGCAAATTTTTTGCTCGTTCCATTGATAACAATCTTAAATTATCGCAAGAAATATTTGTTGAATCAGCTAGACATAAAGGAGCGTCTGTTGTAGAAGTATTGCAGAATTGTGTGATTTATAATGATAAAACACATGCAGCATTAACAGATAGAGAACATAAAGAAGATCGTACCATCATCCTAAAACATGGCGAACCCATGATTTTTGGGAAAAATAAGGATAAAGGATTAATACTTGATGCTGAAAATATGAGACTTAAAGTGGTAGAACTGGGAAAAGAATACTCCGAAAAGGACATTCTTGTTCATAATGCCGAGAATGAAAATCCAGGAATTCATCTTATGTTAGCTAATATGCGATATCCCGATTATCCTGTTGCTTTTGGTGTAATTCGAAATGTTAAAGCCAGAACATATGACCAAAGTGTACAAGAACAGGTTGATATGGTTAAATCTAAATCGTCGATAAAAAATGTTGATGATTTATTAAGAAGTGGAACAACTTGGGAAATTTAAAATATTTCTTCTGTTAATAAAAACGAGCTATCTTAAAAGGTAGCTCGTTTTTTTGTTTATTATTTTTAACTGTTTTAGTTATATAAATATTTTTATTCAGCACAAAAATCATTTATATTTATATAATTATGTATCAACCTGTATTGATTTAATCTATAATTAAAGGGTTTTAAAAATTACCTCTATGGATGATAATGTGCACCAAAATTCAGATTTTAGTAAGTTAATAGCTGAAAATAAAGAGCGCCTTAAGGAATTATCATGCATCAATCAAACCACAAAAATTATAAAAGAGGGGAAGTCGATTGAAGAAACTTTGCAAAAAATTGTTTTAATATTACCTAAAGCCTGGCAATACCCTGAATATGCCGTTGCACGAATGATATTTGATGATAGAGAATATCATAGCCCAGGATTTAAAGAAACTCAATGGATGCAAAGGCAAACTTTTCAAACCATTGATGGAGAAGAAGGAGTTATTGAGATTTCATACCTGAAAGAATTTCCTAATCTATTTGAAGGTCCGTTTTTACAGGAAGAACGCGATTTGATGGTTAATTTATCAAATTTGATTTTAGGGTTTATTAATAGTTTTAGAGCAAAAGATATTATTAAACAGCAAGAAGCTAAACGTGAACAGCGAAAAGATGCTTCAAAAAATGAGGAGAAAGTTTTAAATAGTCGGCAACTATTGCAGAAATTTTTAAATAAACACAATGCCGATCGTGATTTATTGCATGATTTAATGCCTTTTAAAGTAAAGGAAATTCTTCTAATAGCCAATTTATATGATGCTTATAGCATTGAGAAAGAAGGCCGATTTTCCGATCATATTTTGGGTGAGTATTACCAGCTTAACTTAACTTCCATGCCAAGAGTTACCGGTGTTTCAAATAAGGATGAGGCTTTAGAAGCACTTGAATCAAAGCATTTCGATATGGTAATTTTAATGTTGGGTGTAGATAAAAGTACTCCTTTAAAGATAGCAGCCACTTTAAAAAATAAATATCCTTACATTCCGGTTTTTTTATTGTTAAATAACAATAGTGACCTTGCTGAACTTGAAGATCAGAAAAGAGATTTATCGCATATTGATAAATTATTTATCTGGAATGGCGATTCAAAAGTGTTTTTTGCCATGGTAAAATTAATTGAAGACCAGGTTAATGTAGAAAATGATACTAAAATTGGCCTTACCCGTGTAATTTTGCTTATTGAAGATTCGCCTCGGTATTATTCTCGATATCTACCCATGTTGTATAAAATTATTATGGAGCAAACGCAGCGGTTGATTGAAGATGTTAATACCGATGATTTATATAAAGTGTTAAAATTACGAACGCGACCCAAAATTCTTCTTGCAAGTAATTATGAAGAAGCAATGGATATATTTAAGCATTATAGCGATTATTTTTTATGTGTTATTTCTGATGTTAGCTTTCCAAAAAATGGGAAACTAGATCATAATGCAGGATTTGAATTAATACATTATATTAAAGAAAACATTACAAATTTACCCACTGTATTACAATCATCTAATCCTGAAAATGCAAAAAAAACCTACGAAATAAAATCAAATTTTATTAATAAAAATTCGGAAACGTTACTTCAGGATTTAAAAAGTTTTATTAATTATCATTTAGGATTTGGACATTTTGTATATCGTGATAATCAGGGAAGACAAATAGCTGTTGCAAAATCAATGGCCGAGTTTGAGTCCTATCTAAGAACCGTTCCCGAAGATTCATTGGTTTATCATGCGGTAAAAAATCAATTTTCGTTATGGTTAATGGCTCGTGGAGAGATTCAAATTGCAAAAATCATCAATCCTTTAAAAATTACCGATTTTGAGAGTCCCAAACAATTAAGAGATTTTCTCATCAATATACTAAAATTATACCGTACCGAACAGGATAAAGGAAAAATTGTAAACTTCAGTGAATCAGCTCTACTTGAGGAGAGTAATATTGTAAGCCTTGCATCTGGTGCATTGGGAGGGAAGGGTAGAGGGTTGGCATTTATCAACACATTAATTTATAATTTTAAGTTTAAAGAACTTTTACCGCTAATTAAGGTCCGAACACCTCGTACAAGTATAATTGGTACGGATGAGTTCGATATGTTTATTGAGGTTAATAAATTGGGAGAAACAATTTTTCATGAACAGAATTATGAAACATTACGCAACAAATTTATACAAGGAGAACTTTCGTATACCCTAAAAAAAAGATTAAAGGTTTTTGTTGAGAAGATTACCAACCCAATTGCTGTCCGTTCGTCAAGTTTGTTTGAAGATAGTATAACACAGCCCTTTTCTGGTATTTTTGAAACCTATATTCTACCCAATAATCATCTCGATTTTCAAGAACGATACGAACAGCTAATGAATGCCATTAAATTGGTATTTGCATCCATTTATTCAAAAAATGCGCGTACTTATTTTAAAGCTATCGGACACAAGGTTGAGGAAGAAAAAATGGCTGTTGTGTTACAAGAAGTAGTTGGGAATGAATTTGTCGATTATTATTATCCGCATATTAGCGGGACAGCTCAATCGCATAATTTTTATCCTGTAGCGCATATGAAGCCCGATGAAGGCTTTGCTGTTGCTGCATTAGGTTTAGGTCAATATGTTGTGGAAGGAGAAAAAGCTTTTCGTTTTTCACCTTCCTATCCAACCCTTGAAATTGTTTCGAACAAAGATTTATATAAAAATTCTCAATTGTATTTTTATGCAGTTAATCTATCCAAAACAGATATTAATTTACTTGAAGGCGAAGATGCAGGATTGATAAAACTTGATATTAACGAATCAGAAAAACACGGAACCATAAAGCATCTGGCTTCGGTTTATAATCCCGATAACGACTTAATTACACCCGGATTGGATAGTTATGGTCCACGAATAATTAATTTTGCCAATATCTTAAAATATGATTATATACCTTTAGCCAAAACAATTAATGTTATTCTTGATATTGTTAAAGAATCGTTGGGGTCGCCAGTTGAGATTGAATTTGCTGTAGATTTGAATAAAGATAAAAATGGATTGGCATCTTTTTATCTATTACAGATTAAACCATTGGTATGTAATGAAGATGATTTTAATGTTGATATTGAAAAAATTGAGGAGGAAGATTTAGTACTTTATTCAGAAAAGACGATGGGTAATGGAAAACTTCAAAACATCAAAGATGTTATATATGTGGTTCCTGAAAAATTTAATAATACACATACTTTAGAAATGGCCAGTGAAATAGAAAAGTTAAATCAAAAGATGCATGAGGCCGGTAAGCAATATGTGTTAATTGGACCGGGAAGGTGGGGTACTCGTGATAAATTTATCGGAATTCCTGTTTCGTGGCCACAAATTTCAAATGCTAAGATTATTGTTGAAATGAGTCTTGATGATTTTGTACTTGATGCATCATTGGGTTCACATTTTTTTCATAATGTTACCTCAATGAATGTCGGATATTTTTCTGTAAATCATAAATCGATTAGAGATTATATTTCGTGGGATATCTTAAAAAATCAAAAGGTGGTTGAACAAACAAATTATTTTAAGCATGTTGCATTTAAAAAACCTTTAACCATTACAATGGATGGCAAAAAGATGATTGCTACGATTACATGGGCAAATAATGAATAATTAGAAAAAGAATTTACTATGAGTTTTTATACCAACCAACAAGATAATTTAAAAATAGATTTTAACGATACTTCTTTTAATCTTCTAATGCAGCGCAGAATTCATAAGGTGTTGTTAATCGCCAGTAACTATGATTCTTTTATGCTCGAAGAAGATGGTCGTATCGATGAACAGATATTTAATGAATATGTAGCATTAAATTTGAGGTATCCGCCCATTTTTATTTTAGCAAACTCTCCGGAACAGGCATTTGAGATTCTTAGAACCGATAACATTGACTTGGTTATAACGATGCTTCGAATAGGTAATAATGATACGTTTAGTTTTGCTAAAGAAATTAAATCTTTATATCCTAATATCCCTATTGTTGTACTTACTCATTTTTCCAGAGAGGTTACCATGCGCTTGGAAAAAGAAGATTTGAGCGCTATCGATTATGTGTTTTGTTGGTTGGGGAATGCTGATATATTATTAGCTATTATAAAATTGATTGAGGACAGGATGAATGTTCAACACGATGTTGAAGTGGTTGGAGTGCAAACGATTCTTTTAATTGAAGACTCAATTCGTTACATCTCAAGTTACTTGCCTAATATCTATAAAATAATTTTTAAACAATCGAAAGAATATATGCGCGAGGCGCTAAACGAGCATCAACGTATGTTACGTATGAGAGGACGCCCGAAAATTCTTTTGGCTACTAACTACGAACAGGCTTTAGGAATTTATGAAAAGTATAAGTACAATATGTTGGGAATTATTTCTGATATAACTTATCCACGAAATGGTGTTAAGGATAAATTAGCAGGAATAAAGTTATGTAAAAAAGTGAAAGAAGATGATGAATTTATGCCTTTGTTGCTTCAATCATCAGATATGGATAATAAAAAATATGCCGATGAACTGGGGGTGGGATTTATCCATAAATATTCTAAAACATTGTCCATTGAACTGCGAAATTATATCATAAAACAATTTGCATTTGGTGAGTTTATATTCCGTGATCCTGATACCTTAAAACCCATTGGGCGTGCATCCGATTTACAATCCTTACAAAATCTGTTACTTACTATTCCCGATAAATCGTTGGAATACCATGCCAGCAGAAATGATTTGTCTAAATGGCTGAATGCTCGAGCTGTTTTTCCTATTGCTCAATTATTTAAATTTTTATCGCTTGAAGATTTTAAAAGCCTTAAAGATGCGCGAACTTATATCTACCGAGCTATATCAAGCTATCGGATGAGCAAGGGGCGGGGGGTAATTGCTAAATTTGATAAAAATAGTTTTGACGAATATCTTATATTTTCTCGTATTGGCGATGGATCGATTGGAGGAAAAGCCCGGGGGTTGGCTTTTGTGAATTCAATCATTAAAAAGAATCAGATATTCAATAAATTTAAGGGAGTTATTGTTACTATCCCAAGAACAGTAGTGCTAAGTACAGATATTTTTGATGAATATATGGAAGATAACAATCTTTATAAGATTGCCATGTCTGATCAGTCGGATGAAAAAATATTGGAACACTTTGTAAATGCTAAGTTGCCAAGCAGAGTTTATCAGGATTTGTATGCTTTTATTTCTGTGATCCAAAATCCGGTAGCCATCAGATCGTCATCTAAGTTGGAGGATTCACATTATCAGCCTTTTGCAGGAATATACTCAACCTATATGATTCCGAAAACTTCAAACAGCACCTTAATGATTAAAATGCTTTCGGATGCTATTAAATGCGTTTATGCCTCCGTTTATTATAAGAGTAGCAAGGCCTATATGGCTGCAACCTCAAATGTTATTGATGAAGAAAAAATGGGTATCATATTACAGGAAGTTTGTGGTACTCAATTTGGTAATCGTTTTTATCCTACCATATCAGGTGTAGGTCGATCTATCAATTTTTATCCTATCGAACCGGAAAAGTCTGAAGAAGGAATTGCAAATATTGCTTATGGATTAGGAAAACAGATTGTTGATGGAGGAATATCCTTGCGTTTTTCACCCAGACATCCTAAAAAAGTATTACAGCTTTCAAATCCTGAAATGGCCTTAAAAGATACACAGAAGCATTATTATGCCTTGGATATGTGTCCTACGAAATTTTACCCTTCAACGGATGATGGTATAAATCTCGTTCGGCTGGATATTAAAGAGGCAGAAAATGATTCATCCTTGAAATTTGCAGCTTCTACGTATGATTTCGAGAACAATATGTTACGTGATGGAATTTTTTATGAGGGTAAACGGGTAATTACTTATGCCAATATTCTTAAACATGAGATTTTTCCTTTAGCAGAAATTCTTAGGACACTTCTTGAGGTTGGCCAGAAAGAAATGGGTAACCCCATTGAAATTGAGTTTGCTATTGATTTAAATGTTGAAAAGGATCAACCCTATGTGTTTAACTTTTTACAAATCAGGCCTATTGTAGAAAACGATCAGGTAAATGATTTTAACCTGGATGAGGTAAAAGAACAAGACACAATAATTTATTGTGAGTCGGCACTTGGAAATGGCCGCATTGATGATGTTTATGATTTTGTTTATGTTAAACCGGAAGCTTTTAAATCGTTAGATACAAAAATTATTGCATCTGAGATTGGAGCCTTAAATGAGAAGTTTATGCATGAAAAGCGAAATTATGTTTTAGTTGGTCCCGGTCGTTGGGGTTCTGCTGATTCGTCGCTGGGGATTCCCGTAAAATGGGCTCAAATTTCTCAAGCACGGGTTATTGTCGAGTCGGGATTAGAGAATTATCGTATCGATCCAAGCCAGGGAACTCATTTTTTTCAAAACCTTACATCTTTCAGAGTAGGCTATTTTACCATTAATCCTTATATTAATGATGGTTTTTATGATATTGGTTATTTGAACCAACATAAAGCTTTTTTTGAAAATAAATATCTGCGGCACGTACGTTTTGAAAAGCCCATACTTATCCAGATTGACGGGAAACATAATAAGGGAGTTATTTTTAAATCCTATGAAAATAATTAAAACAATATTTAATTTAATCTATCATTGAACTATTAAAAAATTATGATGAACAAAAAATTAATTTTAACGGTATTTTGGTTCTTTTGTTTTGAGAATTTTTATCATTTGGACAAAAGGATATTTCATGTAAGGTTTTATTAGAATAAATATCAGAAGAATATTCCGGAAATTATAAAAATAGATATGCACATGAGCAAGGTGTTGCTAAGGGTATTGATAAATATGAAGGAAGATTTAAAAATGGGAAAAAAGTGGTAAAGGATATTTATACAATAAGTTTGGAATAATGATGAGTTTTCTCGTGAGATTAAAAAACTTTCATATGAAATCATTAAAAAAACATCTATAACAGGAGTTACATTTATAATGAATGAAATGTTAACCACTTATAGAGTTGAGTTGGTATTTCAACGAGATGGATATCAGTCAAGTACTGTAGAAGGTTTAATTATTTCTTCAACAAGTGGAACAATCTCTACTTCAAATCGATTTTGTGGAGTTGAATATGTTGATTTTCCTTTTGAGACTACTGTTGAATTTCCAGCATCTAATAGATTTAATTCAGTTAGAGTTCGTTATGATCTAAAGTTTAAAATTAATGAGCCAGTAAGTTGGAAAGTTATCATTCGTTTCTAAATAAACCTCTTTAACGGGAAAACATCTCTTTTACCTGACAAAAATCATGTCAAACTGTGTTATATAATATAGGGAGGAGAGGAAATTAAAATTATATTTGTATTGTTAATTAAATAACAGCAGTGGTGTTACTTTTTTTTAATTTTAAATCCTTGTTACTATGAATGTAGATAAATTAATGATCCAGCTAGAGCAAAAACATCCGGGTGAATCGGAGTATTTGCAAGCAGTACGCGAAGTATTAGAATCGATAGAGGAAGTATATAACCAAAATCCTCAGTTCGAAGCAGCCAGTATTATTGAACGAATTGTTGAGCCCGACCGTATTTTAACCTTTAAGGTGCCCTGGGCTGATGACACTGGTAAAGTACATGTTAACATTGGTTATCGTGTTCAATTTAATAATGCCATTGGACCATACAAAGGAGGATTACGTTTTCACCCAAGTGTAACCTTGAGTGGCCTTAAATTTTTAGGTTTTGAGCAAATCTTTAAAAATTCTTTAACAACACTTCCAATGGGTGGTGGTAAAGGAGGTTCCGATTTCAATCCTAAAGGAAAATCTGATGCAGAAATCATGCGTTTTTGCCAGGCTTTTATGTTAGAATTATGGAAGCTTATCGGTCCTGAAACTGATGTTCCTGCAGGAGATATTGGCGTTGGTGGACGTGAAATAGGTTTCCTATATGGTATGTATCGTAAATTAGCCAGAGAAAATACCGGTGTTTTAACCGGAAAAGGAAGAAACTGGGGTGGAAGTTTAATTCGTCCCGAGGCAACCGGATTTGGGAACGTATATTTTGCTAAAGAAATGTTAGCCACTAAAGGTGAATCGTTCGAAGGAAAAACCGTAGCCGTTTCCGGATTTGGAAATGTATGTTGGGGTGCAGTACAAAAAGCTTCTGAACTGGGAGCAAAAGTAGTTACTATTTCAGGACCTGATGGATATATTTATGATCCCGATGGAATTAATACGCAAGAAAAATTTGATTATATGTTAGAGCTTCGTGCTTCTAACGAAGATATTGTAAAACCTTATTCATATAAGTTTGAAGGAGCTCAGTTTTACGAAGGTAAAAAACCTTGGGAACAAAAGGTAGATATTGCGCTTCCTTGCGCTATTCAAAATGAATTGAATAAAGAAGATGCAGAAATGCTGGTTAAAAATGGCGTAATTGCCGTATCAGAAGGTTCTAATATGGGATGTACTCCTGATGCTATCAGAACATTCTTAAATGCAAAAATATTATTTGGCCCTGGTAAAGCAGCCAATGCAGGTGGAGTAGCAACCTCAGGATTAGAGATGTCTCAAAACTCAATGAAGTTAAACTGGACACGTGAAGAAGTAGACGAGAAACTACACCAAATTATGATTAATATCCATGAGGCTTGTGTTCAACATGGAACAGAAAGTGATGGATTTGTTAACTATGTTAAAGGAGCCAATATTGCAGGTTTCTTAAAGGTTGCCAATGCAATGTTAGATCAAGGAGTTATTTAGATTTCTATTATATAAATAACTTTAGCCTGCCGACAGGCAAGTTTGTAATTTATGGTTAAGGGAGCGAGAGCTCCCTTTTTTTGTGTCTTTTTGTCATAATTAAACAAAATCATATAAAAATATGTATATATAATAATAAAAAAATATAATGGTACGTTAATTGTATCGTAAAATTAAAAAATAAAGAATAATGAAAGATTTTATATTAAGGCATAAGTATGGATTAATAATTCTTGTTCCAGGGATTTTAGCGGGATTCTTGTATTGGAAATATGTTGGATGTTTAAGTGGCACCTGTCCAATAACTTCCAACTGGCATTCAATGGTACTGTTTGGCGGTTTAATCGGATATTTTATCGGAGACAGTATCGATGATAGAGTAAACAAAAAACTTAAAAAGGATAAAGGTCGTGAGCAGGTTTAATGATATAATCAATGATAATCGTCCTGTTTTAGTTGATTTTTATGCCGATTGGTGTCAACCATGTAAGATGGTATCACCCATTTTAAGCGAAGTAAAAAAATCGATGGGTGAGAAGGTACGCATTATAAAAATTGATGTGGATAAGAATCCGTCAATTGCATCTAAATATAATATTCGAGGAGTACCTACTTTGATGTTATTTAAAAACGGCCAACTTAAATTTAATCAGGCAGGAGTAATACCTGCGGAGGAAATAAAAAAAATAATATTAGCTAATCAATAAAAAAAGAATATATGAAAAAGTTATTTTTATTTATGTTAATTACAAGTTTGGGATTTACTCAGGCTTGTCAGGGAAATGAAAATTCGTCATCAGATGATAATCAAAAGGAAGAAATGACGGACAAAAAAGTCAATGATGATGATAAAAAAGTAACCATTACTTTAAATAAAGAAGAATTTAAAGAGAAGGTAATGGATTACGAGGCAAATGAGGAATGGAAATTCGAAGGTGATTTACCTTGTATTGTTGATTTTTATGCTGATTGGTGTGCTCCTTGTAGGATTGCAAGCCCTATTTTGGAAGAAATTGCTCGGG
>Ga0209943_1000151_pt1 | contig 47491 bp, 33 predicted proteins | sample SalPonR1_B_D2_MG_FD_185698 | JGI IMG/M metagenome (GOLD analysis project Ga0209943, IMG submission 185698) | Salt pond soil microbial communities from South San Francisco under conditions of wetland restoration - Salt Pond MetaG R1_B_D2_MG... ... | reverse complement strand
CCGCGCGCGAGCGTGGGCGATAGTGTGCAAGTCGGCACCCTGCTGGGTGTGGTGACAGACTACTTTGGAGAGCCGCTGCTTGAGCTTCGTTCGCCGGCCCGGGGTACGCTGTTGATGCTGCATGACACGCCGCCGGTCAGCGCTGGAGAAACCTCTGCCACCATTGCAGTCATGGAGTAGTTCGACAGCGGGTGGTTTGCGGGCTGCCCGACCGGCGCGACAGCCCGCCACGCGGCCACTGAGGCCCTGCTGGCTTTTGCAGCCTTCGATGGTAACATAACGCCCGGCTGGTGATGGTTGCCAGGCCGGTCTTCATCGCTTTTGTTTTCCCGCTCATTCTCCGGATAATTATGGCTAACAACCCCGTCTACAAGGTCATCTTCCACAACGGCAACGCAGTGGTTGAGCTGTTCGCGCGCCAGATCTACCAGAGCGACATGTGGGGCTTCATCGAGATTGAGGAGTTTGTCTTCGGTGAGCGCTCACAGATCGTGGTGGACCCCGGCGAGGAAAAGCTCAAGAGCGAATTTGCCGGTGTCACGCGCAGCTACATACCGCTGCAGTCCGTGATTCGCATTGATGAGGTTGACAAGGAAGGTACGGCGAAAATTTCCGAGGTAAAGCCGCGGGAGGGCAACGTGGCCGCATTTCCCTTTCCGCCCGGTCGATCCGGCCCCGGTGGTGGGCAGCACGGGATGGACGACTGACGCAGTGGCATCGCGGCCGATTGCTTGAAATCCTCTGGTATTAACCCCACCTCAGTAACTTTGTGGCGGGGAACTATCAATTATGAGCGATCAGCATGATGACAGCCGTGTACCGGGGGACCAGGCGTCTGGAAACGATGGCCAGGCTGGCCAGCAGTCGCCGGCGGTGGCTGATGAGGTTCTTCCGGAAACCCTGCACCTGATACCGGTGCCTAACCGGCCCTTTTTCCCGGGCCAGGTGCAGCCGGTGGCGATCAACAGCGAGGAGTGGGAGTCGACCCTCGAGGCCCTGGGGCAATCGGGCAATGGCCTGCTTGGTCTGGCCTTCGTTGAGGGCGCTACGCCGGGGGAGATAAGCACGCGTCAGTTCCCGTCCATGGGCTGCGTTGTGCGACTGCACCGACCGCCGATGATGGCGGAAAACCCGGGGCACTTCCTCGCCCAGGGGCTGCGCCGCTTTCGCATTGTCCGCTGGCTGTCAGACAAGCCACCGTATCGCGTGCAGGTTGAGTATCCGCGGGCGCAGGATGATCGCGACAGCGATGAGGTCAAGGCCTATGCCATGGCCATTATCAAGGCGATCAAGGAGCTGCTGCCGCTGAACCCCCTCTATAGCGAGGAGCTCAAGCAGTATCTCGCTAACTTCAACCCCAATCAACCGAGCCTGTTGGCGGACTTCTCCGCCGCACTCACGACTGCCTCGGGGGAGCATCTTCAGGAAATTCTCGACACGCTGCCCCTGCAGTCGCGCATGCAGAAAGTGCTTAACCTGCTGCGCAAGGAGCGCGAGGTAGCGGAGCTGCAGGGCAAGATCAGCGATCAGGTGAACGAGAAGGTCTCCGCGCAGCAGCGGGAGTTCTTTCTGCGCGAGCAGATGAAGGTGATCCAGAAAGAGCTGGGCATTTCAAAGGACGATCGTACCTCCGACGCGGAGATGTTCGAGGAGCGGCTCGAAGGACTCGTCCTGCCCGACGCGGTGAAGCAGCGTATTGACGATGAGCTGCACAAGCTTGGCGTCCTGGAGCCGGGTTCGCCCGAATACGGGGTGACGCGCAATTACCTGGACTGGGCGACATCCGTGCCCTGGGGCCGCCTGTCGGAGGACAACCTCGATCTGGACAACGCCCGCAAAGTGCTCGACGAGGAGCACGATGGGCTCGAGGATGTGAAATCGCGCATTCTAGAGTTTCTCGCGGTCGGTGCGTTCAAGGGCGAAATTGCCGGTTCCATCCTGCTGCTGGTAGGACCGCCCGGGGTCGGCAAGACCAGTATCGGGCGATCAGTGGCAACCGCGCTTGGGCGCGAATTCTATCGCTTCAGTCTCGGCGGCATGCGTGATGAGGCGGAAATCAAGGGCCACCGTCGCACGTATATTGGCGCCATGCCGGGCAAGTTTGTGCAGGCGCTGAAAGAAGTGAAAGTCTCCAATCCGGTGATCATGCTCGATGAGGTCGACAAGATCGGTGCCTCCTTCCAGGGCGATCCCGCTTCCGCGCTGCTCGAGGTGCTGGACCCGGAGCAGAACGTGGACTTCCTCGATCACTATCTCGATCTGCGCCTGGACTTGTCCAAGGTTCTTTTTATCTGCACCGCCAACCAGCTCGACAGCATCCCCGGGCCGCTTCTGGACCGGATGGAAACCCTGCGGCTGGCAGGTTACATCGCCGAGGAGAAGCTGGCGATCGCGCGCAACCATCTGTGGCCGAAGCAGCTGGAGCGACACGGTATCAAACCCGTTCAGCTGAAGATCAACGACGCCGCACTGAAATACGTGATCGAGTCCTACTGCCGCGAAGCGGGGGTGCGATCGCTGGAAAAGCAGCTGGCGCGGATTATGCGAAAATCCATTCGCCAGTTGCTCGAAGGCGACAGCAATACGCGTCTGCGCGTGGGCAAGAAAGATATTGAAGACTTCCTCGGCAAGCCGATCTTCACTCCGGAAAAACCGCAGCGCGGCGTGGGTGTTGTGACGGGCCTGGCCTGGACAGCGATGGGCGGCGCCACCCTGGCCGTGGAGTCGTCACAGGTGCACACGCTCAAGCACGGTTTCAAGCAGACCGGTAGCCTCGGTGATGTCATGAAAGAGTCAGCGGAGATCGCCTACAGTCATGTCGCTGCGCACCTGAAAGACTACGGCTGTGACACGGACTTCTTCGAGTCCGGCCTGGTGCATCTGCACGTGCCCGAGGGGTCGACCCCAAAGGATGGCCCGAGCGCCGGCATCACCATGGCCACTGCGCTGGTATCTCTCGCGCGCAATCAGCGTATCCGTCGCCACCTCGCCATGACCGGCGAGCTGACCCTGACCGGCCAGGTGCTCGCGGTCGGTGGCATTCGCGAGAAGGTAATAGCGGCGCGTCGCAGCAAGGTCATGGAGCTCATCCTGCCGAAGGCGAACAAGCGGGACTTCGACGAGTTGCCGGATTACCTGCGCGACGGGATGACGGTGCATTTTGCGCGGACATTCCGCGAGGTTTTCGAGTGTGTGTTCGGGGAGCATCGGCGGGATGGGTCTTTGCACTCCTCCGGGCCGCTGTGCCTGGGTTGGTGCTCCGTAGGCCGCGTTTGCCGCAAGGGGCAGGGTGGCCGTGAACCCGTCCATGGGGGCTCAGGCTCGCCATCCATGGCTCGCATGGTCTGCACCACCACCCTGACCCCCGCGGCAAACGCTCTGTCGGTTGTACCTTCTGGCGGTGTATGGGCAATAGCCTGAAAAATGGCGTGGTGAGAGATCTGCGGCGTTGGCGATGGCCTGGCAGGCGCATTCTTCTCCTGATGGCGCGAATCCAGGCTGCAACTTCGTGAGCTTGCCCATCGCTAGATAACGTATTCATGGGAGCCTTTCATGCTGTCTCCGTGACGGTGAAGAAAAGCCCTCATGTTATCATTTACCCCTGCCCGGATAATGCTTTTCGGGTGCGCACGCGCGTTAATCCATTGTGCAGATCAGAGCAGCAGGCCAGAGCCGTGAGTGAGCCAAGAGACACCCTTTTTGCCGACCCCCTGGGAGAGACTAACCCGTTCCGCTTTGATGCCGAGGTCGCGCGGGTCTTTCCCGATATGATACGTCGCTCGGTGCCGGGCTATACCACGGTGGTGTCGATGTCCGGCCTTTTGGCGGGTCGTTACGCAACGGCAGGGAGCAATCTGTACGACCTCGGCTGTTCGCTGGGTGCGTCGACGTTGGCCATGCGGCAGAACATCCGCGCAGCGGACTGCTGCATCATCGCGGTGGATAATGCCGCGGCCATGCTGGATCGCTGCCGTTCGGTGATCGATAGTGATACCCACGACACGCGTGTGGAACTGGTGCAGGCGGACATTGCGGATATCCCGATTGTCGATGCGTCGGTGGTGGTGCTGAATTTCACGCTGCAGTTCATTCCGCTGGCGCAGCGAGCAGACGTTATGCAGCGCATCTACCGGGGGCTGCGCCCGGGCGGGATTCTTGTTCTGTCGGAGAAGGTGACCATTGCCGATCCGCAGCTGGATGCCCTGAATATCGATCTGCACCATCAGTTCAAGCGCGAGCACGGCTACAGCGATCTGGAAATCGCCCGCAAGCGCAACGCTATCGACAACGTCCTGATTCCTGAAACCCTCGACGTTCACCGTGAAAGAGCGCGCCTAGCGGGCTTTGATTCCTGCGATGTCTGGTTCCAGTGTTTCAACTTCGCGTCACTGATTGCGCTGAAAGCATGAGCCTTTCGTCCTTAGTCAACGCCTGGCGCGATACACCGCTGGCGCCCTGGGCCGAGCGACTGCCGGCGCAGGTCGAGCGCGGTCTGTCGCCAGAGCGTTACGGCGATCTACCGCGCTGGCAGGCGGCGCTCGGCGCACTGCCGGATATAGCGGTCGATCGTGTCAGTCTTGACGGCCCGGCCGTCGGGGCGACATCCGCGCAGCCGCTTTCCGATGCGCTGCTGATATCCCTGCAGGCCGCGCTCAAAGGGCTCCACCCCTGGCGCAAGGGGCCGTTTGATCTGTTCGGCATCTACATCGACGCTGAATGGCGATCGGACTGGAAATGGGAGCGCATTGCGGGGGAGATCGCGCCGCTCGCCGGTCGGCGGGTTCTGGATGTGGGCTGTGGCAGCGGTTACCACTGTTGGCGCATGCTGGGCGCCGGCGCGGCAGAGGTCATCGGCATCGACCCGACGCCCCTGTTTGTGCTGCAGTTCCGCGCCATTCAGCGCTATCTCCAGCAACCGGGTATTCACGTGCTGCCGCTCGCCATGCAGGACGTGCCGCCTGGGCTGCGGGCCTTCGATACGGTGTTTTCGATGGGTATTCTCTATCACCGCCGCTCGCCGCTGGACCACCTGCTGGACCTTCGCGACAGCCTGCGTCCGGGCGGTGAACTGGTGCTGGAAACCCTGGTTATCGACGGCGGTGAGGGTACGACGCTGGTGCCGTCCGGACGCTATGCGCGAATGGGCAACGTCTGGTTCCTGCCGAGTCCGGCAACCCTGCTGACCTGGCTGCGTAAATTGAAGTTCCGCGAGGCACGCGTGGTAGACGTCTCGGTGACGTCGACAGACGAGCAGCGAGCGACCGACTGGATGCGCTTCCATTCACTGGCTGAATTTCTCGATCCCGCGGACAGGTCGCGCACCGTAGAGGGTTATCCCGCGCCGCGCCGGGCTGTGGTCATCGCAAAAGCGCCGTGATCAGGTATCGGCCGCTGCATGAGGCGCGGCGGCAGTCTGCTCAGTTGGCGCTGCGAATCAGCTGGTAATCCTCGCTGGTAAACCGCTGACGACGCACATCCACAGGCGACTCCAGCTGTGCGAAGTGGCTCTCGCAGTCCGGGGTGTCTGTGGATTTTTTCGCCTTGCGAAACTTGATGCTGCGCACGAAATCGACAAAGGTCTTGCCAGATGCGGCGCTGCCTTTTCCGCTGACTTTCTTGGGTGCCATGAATATTCAGTGATCCAATGTGTGTCCCTGGACTGTAGCGCAGATTGTCAAGACTTTCGCGTAAAAACGTCGCAAAATTCCTGTGACTTTGTGACATTCGCATGACAGCGGCGCAGCACCAGGCCCAGGCCTCGACACCGGAATCCAGGCCTGGCGTCGAACCGATAGGTCCCGGCTGCCCGGTGCTTCAGCAACTGCGCTCTGCCAGAAAGTGCCTGATGTCGTCGTGCCGGGGAATGCTGTCCTGCGCGCCGACCCGCTGTACGGCCATGGCGGAAGCCGCCTGGGCGAAAGGAATAGCATCGGCCAGATCCTGACCCGCCGCGAGCCTGGCCACCAGGCAGCCATTGAATACGTCGCCGGCAGCGGTGGTATCCAGCGCGGTCACGGCAAAGGCCGGCCGGTGGCAGCCGCTGACCTGGCCGTCCGGCGACTGTCGCGACAGCGTCACGCCCGCACTGCCGCGGGTAATAATCACATGTCTCACGCCTCTTGCATGGAGGGCGCGTGCCGCCTGTTCGGCGTCGCTATTGTCCACGATAGTGACGCCGGTGAGGGATTCGGCTTCTGTCTCGTTCGGTGTAATCAGATCGACCAGGGGGAAAAATGTCGCTGGCAGCTCGCGGGCCGGTGCCGGGTTGAGCACGGTATAGCAGTGGTGGCGGCGCGCTGTCTCAAGCGCTGCCAGCACGGTGTCCAGAGGCGTCTCCAGCTGCAGCAATATGGCCGCAGCGCCGCTGAACAGCGCAGCTGCGCTGCAGATATCGGTGGGCGACAGCAGGGCGTTCGCGCCCGGTGCCACGGCAATACAGTTTTCGCCGTTTGCCGCGACGAGTATCTGCGCCACTCCAGACGGCGCTGTGGCATCGCGTCGACAGCCTGAGGTGTCAATGCCTTCCGCGGTGAGTGCGGCCAGGGCCTCGTCGCCCAGGGTGTCGGCGCCCAGGCAGCCGACAAAGGCGACGTCGCCGCCGGCGCGGGCGGCGGCTATCGCCTGATTGGCGCCCTTACCACCGCCGCCCATGCCGAACTCACCGCCAAGCAGAGTCTCCCCGGGGCGCGGCAGCCGGTCGAGTCGAATGACCATGTCGGTGTTGTAGGAACCGGCGACCAGGATGCGTGTCATGGGGTATCGCTCATGTGTCGGGGGAAGCCTCTATTGTGCAGTATCTGGACGAATGCGCTATTCTTGCATGCTATTTTAAAGTGAAGGACACGACACCATGCTGGACACCCTGCAACGTCTTCCCGATGATCCGATACTCGGTCTGGCGGCGATCTGTCGCGAGGACAGCAATCCGAACAAGGTAGATCTGACCGTCGGTATCTACATGGATGAAAGCGGTGTCTGCCCGGTATTCGAGGCCATTCAGCAGGCGCAGCAGACACTGGTCAAAGAGGAGACTACCAAGGCCTATCTGCCGCCGGCGGGAGATGCGGATTTCAATCGCGGCATGCGGGCACTGGTCTTCGGCGGCGATAGCGACGCCCTTGCGGCGGGACGCGTTTCCAGTATCCAGGCTCCTGGCGGCTGCGGTGCGCTGCGCATTGGCGCAGAGGTGGCGTACGCGGCAAAGCCCGATGCGCGGGTGTGGATCAGTGACCCCACCTGGCCGGTGCATCTCCCGCTGATCGGCAGTGTGGGGCTGGAGTTTTCCAAATACCGTTATTACGATGCGGTGTCTCATGGCGTGGATTTCGACGGCATGGTTGGAGACCTGAAGCAGGCCGGCAGGAATGATCTGGTGCTGCTTCACGGCTGCTGCCACAACCCCTGTGGTGCTGACCTGTCACTGGACCAGTGGCAGGTCATTGCCGACATGGCCGAGCAGCAGGGCTTTATTCCGTTCATCGATATTGCGTACCAGGGGCTCGGCAGTAGCCTCGACGAAGACGCCGCCGGCCTGCGTCTGCTGGCCGCACGGTTGCCGGAGATGATTGTCGCCGCGTCCTGCTCCAAGAACATGGGTCTTTACCGTGAGCGCACCGGCTGTGCCATGTTCCTGTGTGAGTCAGCGGATAATGCAGACGCTATCCTCAGCCAGGCAAAGGTGGCCGCGCGCCGTCTCTACTCCATGCCCCCGGCACACGGCGCGCTTCTCGCGGGCAAGGTGCTCAATAATGAACAGCTGGACCGTATCTGGCGCGAGGAACTGCTGGCGATGTGTGAGCGCATCAACGGCCTGCGATCACAGCTGGTGGACAGCCTGCAGGCGAGCACCGGTCGCGATTTCGATTTCATTCGCCGCGAAAATGGCATGTTCTCGTTTCTCGGCCTGAGCGAGGCCAACGTGCGGAAATTGCGCGAGGAGCACAGTGTTTACATGCTCGGGTCGTCGCGTATCAATGTGGCCGGGGTCAATGCCGGCAATATCGACTATTTGTCGAAAGCCATTGCCGCAGTGCTGTAGCCTTCCCCGAGTGATGGATGGCGCGCCGGATCAGGCGCGCTCGTCAAGCTCCGTCCAGCGCTCCAGCGCGGCATCCAGCGATTGCTGCACCTCATTGAGCTCTGCAAGAGCGGCTTCGATGGTGTCCTTGGGCTGCTGATAAAAGTCGGCGGCACTGGTCATCTTGGCCAGCGCGTCATGGCGTGATTCCAGCATTTCGATGCGCTCCGGCAACTGCTCGAGCTCACGCTTTTCCTTGTAGGACAGTCGCTTGCCGTCGCTCTTCTTCGGCGTCGGCGGGGTACTGTTCGAGGGCGCGGCGGCGGGCGGCGCCACGGATTCGCTCAGGGTGGCGCGACCCGTGTCAGCACGCTCTGCCAGGCGACCGCCCCGGGCTTCCCAGTCACTGTAGCTTCCGGCCTGTTCCTCGACAGTGCCATCGCCGCGCACGATCATCAGGCTGGTCACCACGTTGTCCATGAAGTCGCGGTCGTGGCTGACCAGCAGCACCGTACCCTTGAAGTCCAGCAGAATCTCTTCCAGCAGCTCCAGGGTCTCGATGTCGAGATCGTTGGTCGGCTCGTCGAGGACCAGCAGGTTGGCCGGTCGGGTGAACAGTCGCGCCATGATGGCACGGTTCTGCTCGCCACCCGATAGCGCCTTTACCGGCGTGCGGATGCGCTCCGGCGAGAACAGGAAATCGCCCAGATAGGAGATGGCATGGCGGCGCTTGCCGTTGACCTCGATGAAGTCCTGGCCTTCACAGATGTTGTCGATCAGGTTTTTCTCCGGGTCGAGCTTGCCGCGCAGCTGGTCGGAATAGGCAATCTCCAGCTTGGTTCCGAGAATGACCTCGCCACTGTCCGGGGTCAGCTCGCCCAGAATGATCTTCACCAGGGTCGACTTGCCGGCGCCGTTGGGGCCGACAATGCCGATGCGGTCACCGCGCTGGATGATCGTGGAGAAATCCCGCAGCAGGGTCTTATCACCATAGCCATGGGATACGTGCTGGAGCTCTGCGACAATCTTGCCGCTGCGCGCGCCGTCCTCAATGCTGAAACTGGCGGTGCCGGTGCGCTCGCGGCGCTCGCTGCGTTCACCGCGGAGTTTCTCCAGGGCGCGCACGCGGCCCTCGTTGCGGGTGCGGCGTGCCTTGATCCCCTGGCGGATCCACTTTTCCTCCTCGGCGAGCTTCTTGTCGAACAGGGCGTTGGCGCGTTCCTCGATTTCCGCCTGGTGCGCCTGATGATCGAGAAAGCCGCGGTAGGTTCCTTCCCACAGTGTCAGGTGTCCGCGGTCCAGCTCGGCGATGCGTCCGGCCACGCGCTGCAGAAAGCGCCGGTCGTGAGTGATGAGCACGATGGCACCGCCGTACTGGGCCAGCTGGGTCTCCAGCCACTCGATGGAGGGAATATCCAGGTGGTTTGTGGGCTCGTCCAGCAGCAGGATGTCCGGCTCGCCGACCAGCGCTCGCGCCAGCGCGACACGACGCCGCCAGCCGCCGGAGAGGGAACCCAGAGTGACATCTGCCGGAAGCTGCAGCTGACTGAGGACCGTTTCGACGCGCTGCTGCAGTCGCCAGCCGTCTGCCGCCTCCAGCTTCTGCTGGACGTTTGACAGTTCCTGCATGTCAATGTCCTCGCCGCTGCCGAGGATGGCGTGGTAGCGGGCGATGAGCTCGCCCACATCATCCAGTCCAGCGGCCACCGTGGCGTACACCGTGGCGTCGTCACCGTCCGGCAGCGTCTGCTCCAGGCGCGCAATGCGGATGCCCGGGCGCACCCAGCGCTCGCCGCTGTCCAGGTCAATGTCGCCGGCCAGCACCTTGAGCAGGGTGGTCTTGCCGGCCCCGTTACGGCCGAGCAGGCCAAGGCGCTCACCCCGGCGCAGCGTGAGTTCAACATCGTCCAGCAGCACCTGGGTCCCGAAAGCCAGGCCGGCGCGGTCAAGCCGCAGCAGATCCATAGTTCCTCGTCGGCGTTTTGCCCTTGATTGAGAAGGCGGGCATCATAACCTACCTGGAGGGGTCGGGCCGAGTGGGGTTTTGGGGACTTCGTAGGTCGGCCGGTCGCCGGGTTGCGGATTTTCGAGACACGCCATGCAGCCATCCGTGGCGGCTCGGCGGCGGCCGTCCTGGCCGCCGACGGTCTCGAAAATCCGCAACCCGGCGACCGGCCTGACTGCGGTGGTCCGTGATGGGGGAGCGCTCGGACCTGACCCCAGCGGGTTGGCAGTGTTGACTGGGGTGTGCGAAGCTTCGGCGCCTTTTAAGGGAGAGCTCATGAACAAAAAGCTTTGGACACCGGGTGCCGGGCGCATCGCCAGTGAGCCGATTACGGCATTCATGGACACCGTGGAGCGCGAGTACGGTGTTGTGTTCAATGGTGACTACCAGCTGCTGCACCGCTGGTCAGTAGAGCAGCCGGCGGCCTTCTGGCGGGCGGTCTGGGACTTTGCGGGCGTCGAGGCTTTCTCAAAGGGCGATACGGTGCTGGAGAATCCCAATGCCCTGCCGGGTGCGCGCTGGTTCCCCGGGGCAGAACTCAATTTTGCCGCCAACCTGCTGCGCTATCGTGGCGAGCAGACGGCGCTGGTGTCGCTGCTGGAAAACGGCGAGCGCCGTACATGGAGCCGCGACGCACTTTACCGCGAAGTCGCCAGGGTTGCCGCCGGTCTGCGTGACGCCGGCGTGCAGCCGGGGGATCGCGTGGCCGGTTTCCTGCCGAACATCGGCGAAACCGTGGTGGCGATGCTTGCCGCTGCCAGCCTGGGTGCGGTGTGGTCGTCCTGCTCACCGGACTTCGGTATCAATGGCGTGCTCGACCGCTTCGGTCAGATTGAGCCGCGGGTGCTGTTTGCCGCGGATGCCTATTATTACAATGGCAAGACCTGTGACTGCCTGGAGCGTGTGCAGGCGGTCTGCAGTGACGTGCCGAGCATCGACACTGTGGTGATTGTTTCCCTGGTGGGGGATCGGGACATCAGCAGGGCTCATCCCGAGGCTATCGCCTTCGCCGCTTTCGGTGATGCGGAGGCCACCCACATCGAATTCGCATCATTGCCTTTCGACCACCCCCTCTACATTCTGTATTCCTCGGGAACCACTGGTGTGCCCAAATGTATTGTGCACGGTGCCGGTGGTACGCTGCTGCAGCACCTCAAAGAGCATCGCCTGCAGGTGGGCCTGGGCGAGGGCGACGTCTTCTTCTATTACACCACCTGCGGCTGGATGATGTGGAACTGGCTGGTGTCGGGTCTCGCCTGCGGTGCGACGCTGGTGCTGTATGACGGCTCGCCCTTTGCGCGGGACGGCCATCTGCTGCTGGATGCCGTCGACAGCGAGGGCATCAACGTGTTCGGCACCAGCGCCAAGTACATTGCCGCGCTGGAGAAGGCCGGGCATCGGCCACGCGAGAGCCACCGTCTCGCTTCTCTGCGCAGCGTACTGTCCACAGGCTCGCCACTGTCCCACGAGAGTTTTGATTACGTGTATCGCGAATTCAGACAGGATCTGTGCCTGTCGAGTATTTCCGGCGGTACTGACATCCTGTCCTGCTTTGTCGGTGGCTGCCCGATACTGCCGGTTTACAGCGGTGAGATTCAGGCAGCCGGTCTGGGCATGGCGGTGGAGGTCTGGGATGACAGCGGCCGGCCCGTGGTGGAAGAAAAGGGCGAACTGGTCTGCACGCGGCCGTTTCCCAGCTGTCCGCTGGGCTTCTGGAACGACGAGGACGGCAGTCGCTTCCACGACGCCTACTTCGCCACCTGGCCCGGGGTCTGGGCCCACGGTGATTACGCAGAGGTATTTGCCCACGGCGGCTTCGTGATCCATGGTCGATCGGATGCGGTGCTCAACCCGGGTGGCGTGCGCATCGGTACCGCAGAGATCTACCGCCAGGTCGAGCGTATCGAGGACGTGCTGGAGAGCGTGGTTATCGGCCAGGACTGGCAGGATGACGTGCGCGTGGTGTTGTTCGTGGTGCTGCGGGAGGGCGTGGTGCTGGATGAGGCGCTGGTGGATCGCATCCGGCGCAGCATCCGAGAGAATACCACGCCGCGGCATGTGCCCGCCCAGGTGCTGCAGGTGGCCGATATCCCCCGCACCATCAGCGGCAAGATTGTCGAGCTCGCGGTGCGCAATGTGGTCCACGGTCGGCCCGTGAAAAACACGGACGCCCTGGCCAATCCCGAGGCCCTGTCCCTGTTTGCGAACCGGCCAGAGCTGCAGCACTAGACGCTTACGCGGCCTGTCTATTATCGCTCGGGCAGCTCCGGTTTTGCGGTCAAATCGGCTATCATTGCGCGCCTGTCATTGCCGGATTTAACGGGAGCCCATGACCTCACGCCATTACCTGCCACAGCACGACCGCAGTATTGCTTTCTGGCTTATCGCCTGCGCCTGCGTGATTTTCGGTATGATTCTGCTCGGCGGTGTCACCCGACTCACCGGCTCGGGCCTGTCCATGGTCGAGTGGCGACCGCTGATGGGCATCATCCCACCCCTCTCTGAGGCCGAATGGCAGGCGGTGTTCGACAAGTACCGTCAGTTTCCGGAGTACCAGCAGATAAACCGCGGTATGTCTCTGGATGGTTTCAAGGTGATTTTCATGTACGAGTACCTGCATCGGGTACTCGGCCGGCTCATCGGCGTGCTGTTTTTTGTGCCGCTGCTGGTATTCGCGCTGCGCGGCATGATACGGCCCGGCATGTTGCCGCGACTGTTGTTGCTGTTTGTGCTGGGTGGCTGCCAGGGGCTTCTCGGCTGGTATATGGTACAGAGTGGCCTGGTCGATCGGCCCAGCGTCAGCCAGTATCGGCTCGCCGCGCACCTCGGCCTGGCGGTGGCGATTTACGCCTTCATGCTGTGGGTAATTCTGGACCTGTGGCGTCATCCGCAGGGGCCGGCACCGAGCAACGATCACCGCTCCGGGCTGGGTGCCGGGGCGGTAGCGTTGGTCGCGCTGGTGTACCTCATGATCCTGTCGGGTGCCCTTGTTGCCGGCACCGACGCCGGGTTTGCCTACAGCACCTGGCCGAAGATGGGCCCCACCTTTGTGCCCGAGGGACTGTACGCCACGGAGCCGGCGTGGCTGGCGGCCTTTGAGGACGTCACCACGATACAGTTCAATCACCGCCTGTTCGCTTATCTGCTGGCACTGCTGCTGGTGGGGTTTGCGGTGGTTGTACTGCGGCGTGAAACTCAGCCGCGCATCCGCTGGGCAGCGCTGGGCGTAGTGGCGGCGCTCACGCTCCAGCTTGTGCTGGGGATCAGCACCCTCCTGCTGCACGTGCCGGTGCCATTGGCAGCCGCGCACCAGGGTGGCGCGGTGCTGCTACTGAGCAGCGTAATTTTTCTGGCGCACACGCTGCTGCGCCGGGACAGTGCGCACGCCTGAGCGGCGCGCCGTTGCCGCGAGGCCTGGGGAACGCTATTTGTAGGTGACCACCAGGTAGCCTCGCAGCGCATCATCCCCGGCGTTGGTGATGCAGTGGTCCACGTCTGCCCGGTACTGCGCGGTATCACCATTGCCCAGGTCGCAGCTGGTGCCGCCACTCAGAATGCGTGCGCATCCTTCCGCAACCGTGAACAGTTCCCGCGTGCCATCGTAGTGTGCACTGCTGGCCAGCCGCGCCCGCGGCTGCAGCCGGATCTCGTAGAACTCCACGGACTTTTCCTGATGCAGCGGCGACAGCGTGCGTATCTGGCATTCGTGGTCGGCGCGAAACAGAGTGGCAGGATCGTTGCCGTAGACCACTTCGATGCCGGTACTGGCGCTGGGATCATCCACCAGTTCACCGATACTGATGCCAAAGGCCTGCGCGATGCGGTAGGTCACCGCCAGCGTGGGGTTGGCGCGGCCGCGTTCGATCTGGCTGAGCATGGAGCGACTGACGCCGGAGGCTGCAGCGAGCTGCTCCAGCGTGAAGCGGTGCTGCTGACGAAGTTCGGTGACCCGCTGACAAAGGAATTCACTGGCCGGGTCCGTGCCGCCGGGCTGGGGCGCGCCGCGGCGCAGCGCGGTTTCCGCTGCAAAATCCGGACGTTTGTCTTCTGGCAGGTCATGGCTGTCGGGCATTCGGGCGTCTCGTTGTGTCAGTGGCTGTAGCCGGGGGGCGGAACGAAAGAGCGGTGATGGGTTTCCAGCAGGCGAGCTACCGCAAGGCTGGTGCGATCCCCCATGTGTGCCGCGGCAATCTGGCAGCCGACCGGCAGGCCGTCCCGGGTCGTGCCCAGCGGGACTGCGGTGGCAGGCAGCAGGGCGTTCAGCGTCAGGCCGGCCCAGCGCAGGATTTCCGTGTAGGGCCGCGCGACGCCGTCGACGTGCAGCAGACGGGACTGCATGTCTTCCGCGTGATCGTGCGGGAACGCAGGGACATGCGCACAAGGGCACAGCAGAACGTCGTAGTGCGTAAAAAACGACGCCCATGCCCGGCGGGTGCGCATGCGAATCTCATTCTGTCGCAGCCAGTCGCGGTGCGACAGGGCAATACCGCGCATTTGCAGCAGCGGCTCGCTCATGTCGTCAGGGTCCGCCTCTGCCACCCTGCTCTCAGCCATGCGGCGCACGCTCTCCGGCATGTCGGCACCCAGGACCGACAGCATGAGCTGAGTGTAGTTGTGGTGGTTGGCTTCGGGATCGATGTCCGGTCTGGCACGGCGATCCACGCTGGCACCGAGGCCCTCGAGACAGTCTGCCGCCGCCTCCACGTGTTCCGCAATGACCGGGTCCACGGGGCAGAAGCTGTCGTTGGACCATACTGCGACGCGCAGCTGGTCCACGGCATCGAAGCCCGCCGCCGGCAGATTGAAGGGATGTTCCGCCGCCACGCCGGGCGCAGGACCAATCAGTACATCCAGGGCTTTTTCAAGGTCGTCCACGCAGGTCGCCAGTGGTCCAGCGACCGAGAGGTCGGGTTCAGACAGCACGTCCTCTCCCGGCGGCAGGTGTCCCTGCAGGCTGACCAGACCATAGGTTGGTTTGTGACCGAAAACGCCATTGAAATGGCAGGGCGTGCGGATGGAGCCGCCAATATCCGAACCCAGCTCCAGCGGCGTCAATCCCGCCGCAAGCGCAGCAGCGGATCCGCCGGATGAGCCGCCGCAGGTGCGATCCCGGCGCCAGGGATTGTTGGTGACGCCGTAGACGTCGTTGAACACCTGCAGATCGGCGCTCATGAACGGCACGTTGGTCTTGCCGAACACGATGGCGCCGGCATTGATATACCGCTGGACAGCGGCGGCATTGCGCCTGGGTATGTGCTCGGCGCGGGCAGGTATGCCGCCCACGGTCACCAGGCCGGCCGTGCAATAGGCGTCCTTGATGGTGAGCGGTACCCCATGCAGCGGGCCCCAGTCCTCGCCGCGATCTGCCGCCTCATCGGCCGCCCGGGCGCGAGTCAGGGCGGCGTCGGTGTCCATGGCGACTACAGCATTGAGTTCGGCATTGAAGGTATCAATGCGGTCGAGAAAAAAGGTCAGGACGTCGACGGCGGAAATCTGTCGTGCCTTGATGTCTTCGGCAATGCCGAATGCGCTGCGGTAAAGAAGGCTCATGGTTGGCTGTCCTCTGACTGCGTGGCTGCGTCTGCGATGATACTGCAAAGCCACGCCGGAATCCTCTGCAGGTCTGCTCACGGCAAGTGATCAGGCGCGGCGTCCGGTCGGTCAGCTGTCATGAAAAATTCACGCAGCGATGGCTTTCGGTCATGTTGCTGTCATCCGCTCTGCCTAGTCTGACCGCATGCGAGCATTAAATGGTATAGCGTCAATCGACCGACAGTGGCTGCTGGCTACCCGCGGATCCACGCTGTGGATTCTGCGCCACAGCCGGGTTCTGTCGCGCAGCGCGGATGGCTATCTGTACATCGCGCTGCCGCTTCTTTTGGCGGGCGTTACCGCGCCTGGCGTGCTACTGCTGCAGCACGCCGCGATCACGTTCAGCCTTGAGCGGGTGGTGTACTGGGTGCTCAAGAACAGTGTCCGCCGCCGTCGTCCCGCCGAGCTACTGCCGGGCTTCCACAGCCGGATCATCGCCGCGGACCAGTTCAGCATGCCCTCGGGGCACACATCGGGTGCCTTCCTGTTTGTCACGCTGCTGGTGGTGCACTATGGCGTCGCAGCGGCCCCCTTCTACCTGTGGTCTGCTGCCGTGGGTATGTCGCGTGTGAGTCTCGGCGTGCACTTTCCCAGCGATACCGTCCTGGGCGCGGCCCTGGGAACGTCTCTGTGCCTGTTCACTGCCGGTTACCTGCTGTGACAGGACGGTGCCGGGTGCGCCGCTGGTGGGGCGCCTGATGCGTATACTCTACGGCGTGCAGGCTACCGGCAATGGCCACCTGAGTCGGGCTCGGGCCATGGCGACGGCATTTGCGGCGCGTGGCGCTGACGTGCACTATCTGTTCAGCGGCCGTGAGCCCTCGCAGCTCTTCGCCATGCAGGACTTTCATGACTACCGGGTGCACAGAGGCTTAAGCTTTGTCAGCGAGGCGGGATGCGTCCGCTATCGCAAGACGCTGCTGTCAAACCACTATCTCCGTTTCCTGCAGGATGTCCGGGCGCTGGATGTCGCGCATTACGATGTCATTCTCACGGATTTCGAGCCGATTACCGCCTGGGCGGGGCGTCTGCGCGGCAAGCCCGTGATCAGCTTTGGTCATCAGCCGGCCTTCGATTACGCCGTACCGGTGGCCGACACGAATCTGGCGAGTGAGCTGGTGATGCGCTGGTTTGCCCCGGGACAGGTACGTATAGGTCTGCACTGGGCGCGCTATTCGCCACTGATTCTGCCGCCGCTGATTCACCTGTCGGTGCAGGAGGGTGTACGTCGGGCTGGCAAGATCCTCGTCTACCTGCCGTTTGAGGACATTGCAACGGTGCAGTCCTTGCTGAAACACTTCCCGGCCTTCGATTTTCATCTTTATGCGCCGGGACTGAAAGCGGAAGACCGCGGTAATCTGCATTTGCGGCCGACCTCGCTGAGCGGTTTTCAGGCGGATCTGAGAGACTGCGAGGGGGTTATCTGCGGGGCCGGTTTCGAACTCGCCAGCGAGTGTCTTGCGCTTGGCAAGCGGCTGCTGGTCAAACCCCAGCTGCGGCAGATGGAGCAGGCGTCCAATGCCCTGGCGCTCGCGGAGTTGCGGCTGGCGACCTGCATGCCGCGATTGAGTCATGAGGTCGTTGAAACCTGGCTCGCGTCCAATGCCTTTGCGCCGAGAGTGCGTTATCCGGATGTCGCTTCGTCGCTGGCGGACTGGCTGCTGGCCGGGGATTACGCGAACGAATCGCTGGCGCGCCTGGGTGATGACCTGTGGCGCGGCGTGACGCCGGATTGTGCTGTACCTCTGCGCGTGCGCCCCGCGCAGCGGGGCGCACCGTCCGGTGCTGGCTGGGCGGCCTGATCAGTCAACCCGCGGCAGGCTGGCGCTGCGCAGAATCCCCAGTGTGCCTGCAGCAATCAGCAGCCAGAGTACGCTGCTGGTGCCGAAGGTCGCGTCCACAACGCCGAGCCCGGCGCCGCTGAACAGAAACACCCCGACCACCGTATTGCTGACGGCGGTATAGCTCGCGCGGTTGCCGCTGTCCGCCATGTCGACCAGGTAGGTCTTGCGTCCGATACGTGCGCCCTGGTGGGCCACGGCGCACAGAAAAATCAATAGCCCGCCGATCAGGGCGCTGCTCAGCAGTGCGGGCGCGTAGTCCTGCAGAAACAGTGTGCCAGCCAGCGTCAATACGGAAATTGCTGCCCCTGTCGCCATTACCCGGTGCGAGGCGCTGTCTGACCAGTAGCCCCAGAAAGGGGCCGAGAGCAGAGCAGCGAGGCCCTCGGCGAGGAGCAGGGCGCCGAGCTCGTAGCTGTCGCCGTCGCCGTTGGCGCGCAGGATCAGCACCAGGTAGGGAATGGCGAATGCGGTGGAGATCAGCAGAATGCGCGCGATGACAAAATGACGAAAAGCCGTATCCGAGTGCAACAGGGCAAGGCTCCGCAGCGCCTCGTTAATGGCATTGCCGCCACCGCTGGTGGCACCCGGGACTTCCGGTATACGCGCATACAGTGCGGCGGCGAGAATCCAGGCAAGGGCCGAGGCCGTCAGCAGAACAACGAACAGCATTGTATCTCCCGCCTCGCGCTGCGTATCAAGGCTCCCGTAAAGCATCAGCCCGGCAGCCACCGCCAGCGTCACCAGGCCGGCGACAGATCCGGCCAGGCCGCTCAGGCGCCCGCGGCGGCTCTTGGAGACCGTCTTGCCGAGCACGTCCTTGGCGGCCACCGAGCACACCCCTCTGGCCAGGCTGAACATGGCCAGCAGGCCGATCACGGCAAGGCCGAGTGCGTGCCCCCGCAGCCAGAGGACTGCCGGCACCATGGCCAGGAGGCACAGCGCCTGCGTTGCACTCCCGGCGACCCACAGGCCTTTGCGCAGGGCGTGCTGGCGCACGCGCTCGGCGACAAACAGCTGCGGCAGCAGCGACAGTGATTCACGGATCGGTACCAGCAGGGAGAGGTAGATCGCGGGTGCCGCCAGCGAGGCGAGAATCCAGGCCAGGACGATGCGGCTGCTGGTGAGGGCGTCGCCTGTCTTGGTCAGAATTTGCGCCAGCAGCTGCAGCGTAAAAGCCGCGGGTTGCTCGCTGCAGGCAGCGTCCGGAATATCCCTGCAGACCCGCGCGTCCTCCTCCTCCGCAACAAGCGCATAGAAGCGCCCGAAGATATCTCGCTCGAGTCCTGCCGTGATGTTCTGCTCTGGCATGCCTGACGTCCCGTGATCGATGAAAACCCGGCTATTTTAGCCCGGATCCGTGCGTCGCGGGGTTTAGCGCAGGGAATGCAGAAACTGCAGATGTGTCTGGTACTGGGACAGAATGTCGTGATTGATCTGTTCGGCAGTCCAGCCCATTACACAGTAGTCCTGGCCGCCTTCCTTGAGGTGGACTTCGGCGCGGTAGAACAGGTCCTCGTCACCGAGCTCCTCAATGGATTCTGCTGCTATTCCGGCTGAGGGCATGGGATGTGGCCGGCAGCGCACGCGATAGACGAAGTCAATTTCCTCGCCGTGCAGTGCATCGATGTGCAGGGACCCGTTTTCCCTGAGTTCATCGACAACGCGGGCCTGCACATCGTGGGCAGCGAGTTCTGCGGCAAAATCCCGCATGGCGTTGGCCACGGTCGTCTCCATAAAGCGCATCACCGTAGCCTGTCCCGGGTAGTGCAGCAGTGTCGACAGCTGCTGGCGCCAGTCGCCGGGCAGATTCACGTAGGGCGTTACGGTCTGCGTGGTGCGCTTGGCGACGTCCTGGCGCAGGGCACTGCTGAAACCCCAGATTGCACCGAGCAGGGCAAAGGAGAAGGGCAGGGCGCTGGCAATAGCCGCCGTCTGCAGCGAGGACAGCCCCCCCGCCAGCAGGAGGGCAATGGCGATCAGCGCGATCAGCGCAGTCCAGAACATGCGCTGCGGTGCTGGCGTGTCATCACGACCGTTCGCGCAGAGCATGTTCAGCACCATCGCGCCGCTGTCGGCGGAGGTCACGAAAAATACCACGACCATCAGGAGCGAGATGCCCGACAGGATGGTGCTCATCGGCAGATACTCGAGAAAGCTGAACAGCGCCACAGACTGGTTTTCCTGCACCGCAGCCGCGAGCTCCGTCGCGTCACCGTGAAGTATCAGCTCAATGGCGCTGTTGCCGAACACCCCCATCCACAGCAGCGTGAAGCCGCAGGGAACCAGCATGGCGCCCAGAACAAACTCGCGGATGGTGCGCCCGCGGGAGATGCGGGCAATGAACAGCCCCACAAAGGGCGACCAGCTCAGCCACCAGCCCCAGTAGAAAATGGTCCAGCCACCCAGCCAGTCGGTCGGATCGTAGGCGTAAAGATTGAAGGTATTGGTGACCAGGTCGCCGATGTAGGTACCGAAATTCTCCACTGTGCCCTGGAGAATAACCACGGTGGGGCCGGCCAGCAGAACGCCGAACAGCAGGATCATCGACAGGCCGATATTCAGCTCTGACAGGCGCTTGATGCCGGCGTCGAGGCCGAGCACCACGGAGACCGTTGCCAGCAACATAGTGCCGATGATCAGGGCGACCTGGACGCCCGCGGAGATCTCCACACCGAACAGGTAGTTCAGGCCGCCGTTGATCTGCAGTACGCCCAGTCCCAGGCTCGTGGCAACGCCGCAGGTGGTGCAGACAATGGCAAAGACATCTATTGCGGCGCCGAAGGGGCCGTAAATTCGCTCGCCCACGAGTGGGTAGAACGCCGACCGCAGGGTCAGGGGCAGGCCGTGGCGAAAGGCAAAGTAGGCGAGTATGAGGGCGACAATGGCGTAGATGGCCCAGGCGTGCAGACCCCAGTGGAAAAACGTGAGCTTCATGGCCTCGGCCGCAGCATCCACCGTGCCGCCCTCACCGAGCGGGGGGGTCAGGAAGTGCATCACCGGCTCGGCCACCCCGAAGAACATCAGCCCGATCCCCATGCCCGCCGCGAACAGCATGGCAAACCACGACAGGTAGGAGTACGACGGCTCTGAGTGGTCCGGGCCCAGCTTGATGTCCCCGGCGCGGGACAGGCTGAACACGGCAACGCTGATCAGAATAATGGCGACCACCAGCAGGTAGTACCAGCTGGCGTAGTGGACAATCGCCGTCTGCAGGGATTGAAAGACCTGCTGGCTGCTTTCCGGCCAGACGCTGGCGATGATGACCAGTAGCATCAATGCCCCGGTGGCGGGCCAGAAGACCGTATGGTCGACGTAAAAACGGCGTTCAGTGGGCGTATTCATGGACGATGACTTCTTCAAACGAGGTGATAGGTGAGGAACGCAAGTCTATCACGATGCGTGAGTATATCCTTCGTAAGGAAAGCATATGGATGCCGGATTTTCGGAGCTGCTTTGTAAAAAGCCGGAACATTCGTCCAGATTGTGAACATTATCTTCAGTTTGCCGAAAAGTGTGATCTGGCAATTGGTTAGATCTGTAAGTATGATACGTTGCTCAACTGGATGAGCAGCAGGAGCGAATCGTGTTAATAGCGGTCTGCTCCCAGGGGATGTTTGTCTATGGATTTTCAAAAAAGGGGTATTTTTAAATGCAGCAACGTCCAACCGTAAATCGCCGCCGTCTCAGCCACGCTGTGGTGGCCGCGATTGCCGGGACCATGCTGGCCGGCAGTGCACAGGCCCAGCTGGAAGAAGTCATCGTCACGGCCACCAAGCGCTCCGCGAGTACCCAGGACATTCCACTCAGCGTCCAGGCCCTGGGGCAGCGAGGTCTCGAACAGCTCGGGATCACCAATTTCGAGGATTACCTGGTGCAGCTGCCCGGCGTTACGGCAGGCGGCAGCGGCCCGGGACAGAACACGATTTACATCCGCGGCATTGCCTCGACCACGCCGGCACTGACCACGGCCGGCGTGGCCGGTCTGGCCCCCAACGTCGCCTTCTATCTCGACGAGCAGCCTCTCGCACAGCCGGGCCGCAACCTCGATGTCTACACGGCCGACATCAACCGCGTGGAGGTTCTTTCCGGGCCGCAGGGCACGCTGTTTGGGGCGAGTTCGCAGGCAGGTACTGTGCGTCTGATCACCAACAAACCGGATTTTTCCGGCACCTACGGCAAGCTCAAGGCGGGAACCTCCTTCACCCGTGGCGGTGAAATGAGCAACAACGTAGAGGGCGTCCTGAACCTGCCCGTGACCGACAAGCTGGCCCTGCGCGGCGTTGTCTACGCGGACAGCATGGGCGGTTACATCGATAACGTGCCTGGCACGCAGACCCTGCGCGAGAGTGCACGTTTCCGCCCCGAAGGTACGGTGCGAGACAATGGGGTGCCGGTCGACGCGCGACGAGCCGGATTCCAGTCCACCGCCGACTTGAGCAACGTCAACTTCCTCGAGGCCGATAATGGCAACATTGCCGAGGACGATTATAACGATACCACCTACTCAGGGTTTCGCCTGTCGGCTACCTATCTGATCAATCAGGACTGGACTCTGCAGCTGTCGCACATGCAGCAGCAGCTCGATTCCGACGGCGTGTTCTACGCCGATCCTGCGCTGGATGACTACGAGGTGACACGCTTCACCGAGGACAAGCTGTCCGACGAGTTTCACAACACCGCCCTGACGCTGGAAGGCCGGGTAGGCCAGCTGGAGGTGCTGTATGCCGGCGCCTTTACCCAGCGCGACAGCGACCAGCGCGTCGACTATTCGGACTACATGTTCGTCGGCCAGTACCTGCCGTACTATATCTGCGACGGATCAGTGTCCTATCCCGGCGACGCCGCGCCCTCGGGCACCTGTCAGCCGCCCGATCTCTTTGTGACCAGCGTCACCGATACCACGGTGCAGACACACGAAGTGCGTATCAACACGCCGGAAGCGAACCGTCTACGGGCAACGGTGGGGGGTTTCTACAGCGATCTGCAGCTGGATGAGCGCAACGATTTTGTCTATCCCGGCTCCACGCGAGTGGATGGCTTCGGCGTACAGACAGGTTTCTCGCCGAACTTTCCCTTCACCACCGGCTTCACCTCTGACCCTGGCCCATTTCCGGCGGGCACAATCTTCCGTAACGACGTGCGACGTACAGATAAGCAGCTCGGCCTGTTTGGTGAGGCGACTTATGATCTGACGCCGCAGCTGGCCCTGACCCTTGGCGCACGCTGGTACGACATCGAGGTGGATCTGGAGGGTGGCGCCAACTCGTCTTTCTGCAACCTGACCGGGCCGGACGTTAACGCCTTTGGTACGGATATATCCGACCTTTACAACGACGACGGCCAGATTACCTTCCGGGGCACCTGCGATCCTGCGGAGCAGGTCACCTACACGATGGATACCATCGATCAGGCGCCGGATCAGGTGGCGGCAGCGCTGCGCTCTGCGCCTGATGTGGCCGCAACGGACGGCGTTATCGGCAAGCTTTCCCTCTCCTGGCGGCCCAATGCCGACCAGCTGTGGTTTGCCACGATTTCCGAGGGCTTTCGTCCGGGGCTGCTGAATCGTCCGGGGGGTGCCAGTGGACCGGGTGATTATCGTGTGCCCTTTGCGCTCGACACCGACAACGTGACCAACTATGAGGTGGGCTGGAAGCTCGACCTGGCCCAGTCACTGCGCGTCAACGGCAGCCTGTTTTTCGTCGAGATCGACGATTTGCAGACGACGATTTTCGATCCCAGCATCACCAACCTGTTTTTCTCTGACAATGCGGCCAATGCCGAGATCTGGGGGCTTGAAGGCAACGTGACCTGGGCGCCGGCGTCAGTGCCCGGCCTGACGGTAACCGGTGCCTTCTCCTTCCTCGACTCGGAAATTACCGAGGTACTGACACCGACCGAGGACGTGCGCGAGGGTGATGAGCTGGCCTACGCACCGGCGTTCCAGGGCAACCTGCGGGCGCGCTATGGCTGGGATCTGGACAATGGCATGCGCGCACATGTCATGCCGCACGTGTCCTACTCGGACAATGCGTTCACGGATATCATCGCCATCAACCGCATGGAGCTGGATTCCTGGATGATGCTCGGTGTGACTGCCGGCGTCAGCACGGCCTCCTGGACAGCAGAGCTGTTTGTCGACAACCTGACGGACGAGGCGGCGGAGCTGACCGGCAGTTTTGTTGCGGACCGCAAGCGCGTCACACTCGCGCGCCCGCTGACCGCCGGCTTCCGCATCAATTACGACTTTAATTGATGTGAGTCGGGTGAGCGGCGCGGCGCCCACGCTGGACGAGGCAGCCGTTCGCTCGCGCATGCGTGCCGGGGATTTCTCCGGCGCGCTAGCGCTTCTCGCGCCGGATGCGTCCGGAGCAGACAGCCACCGACTCTATCTGGCGGCGGTCTGCCATCGCTTTCAGGGCAACGGTGCGCAGGCGGAGGACTGTCTGAACCGCATTCTGGTCCAGGATCCCGAGCACGGTCATGCACTGCAGGAGCGCGGGCACCTCTGTCGTGACCGCGGTGACGTGGACGGCGCGCTGCGCGCCTACGCGCATGCCTGCAGGGCCAACCCCTCCCTGGTCGCCAGTTTCCGCGGCCAGCTTGCGATTCTTGAAGCCCGAGGCAGCCGTGAAGCGGCCGCGCGGGTGCGCGCACAGCTCGCCTATCTGGAGCGCCTGCCGCCGCCTCTGGTTGCCGTTACCGACCTGCTTGCCCGTGGCCGCCTGCTGCAGGCGGAGGCGCTCTGCCGGCGCTTTTTACAGGAATCGCCCAGGCAGGTAGAGGGCATGCGTCTTCTGGCGGAGATAGGGCAGCGTCTGGGGGCGCTTGAGGAGGCGGCGTTCCTGCTCGAGAGCGCGGCGATGTTCGAGCCTGAAAACATGGCCGCGCGCATCGACTATGTGCGCGTGCTGGGTCGGCGACAGCGCTTCGCCGACGCCCGGGAGCAGGCGGCGCGGCTGCTTGGCGATCACCCGGGGAACCCGCAGCTGGCGTCGCTGCACGCAGTGCAGTGCCTGCAGGCAGGGGATTACGAGGCCGCTCTGGAAGGCTTTGCCGCGGTGCTAAAGCAGATACCGGGCGACCCGGTTACCCTGACCGCGCGCGGCCATGCTCTGAAAACCCGTGGCGACGGCGAGGCTGCAGTCGCCGCCTACCGGGCTGCACTCGACAGCAGTCGCCATTACGGCGAAGCCTGGTATTCGCTCGCCAATCTGAAGACCTACCGCTTTGACGATAGCGATATTGCTGTCATGGACCGGCTTCTGCAGGATGCCGACCTCGCCTCCACGGATCGGATTTTCCTCTGCTTCGCCCTGGGAAAAGCGCTCGAGGATCGGGGGGATTTCGCCGACTCCTTTGCCCGTTATGCCGAGGGCAACCGACTCAAGCGCAGCACCAGTCACTACGACGCCGACGCCCTGTCGCGGGAATTTGCCGCTCAGCAAGAGCACTGCAGCGCCAGTCTGTTCAGCAGCTTGTCGGGTGCGGGCGCGCCGGCGAACGATCCGATATTCATCGTCGGCATGCCGCGCGCCGGCAGTACGCTGCTGGAGCAGATACTGTCCTCGCATTCACAGGTAGACGGCACGCAGGAACTGCCCAATGTGCTCGCCATGAGCCAGCAACTGCGCCGTCGGCGGGTGGGTGACGACGTGCCCGGCTATCCGGCCGTCCTCAATGCTCTTGAGGCCGACGAACTGCGAGCACTGGGCGAGCAGTTTCTCGCCGATACGCAGATTCACCGCCGCGGGGCCCCGCGCTTCATCGACAAGATGCCCAACAACTTCCGCCATATCGGCCTAATTCATCTGATGCTGCCGAACGCGCGCATCATCGATGCCCGGCGCGAGCCCATGGCCTGCTGTTTCAGCAATTTCAAGCAGCTGTTTGCCGAGGGCCAGGAGTTCAGTTACGACCTTGCGGACACGGGGCGATACTATCGGGATTACGTGGCGCTCATGGCGCATTGGGACGCAGTATTGCCCGGGAAGGTGCTGCGAGTTCAGCACGAGGATGTCCTCAATGACCTGGAAGGGCAGGTGCGGCGCATGCTCGACTTTCTCGGCCTGCCTTTTGAGGAGGGCTGTCTGCGATATTACGAGACGGAGCGCGCCGTGCGGACGCCGAGCTCGGAACAGGTGCGCCGGCCAATCTATCGCGATGCCCAGCAACAGTGGCACAATTACGCAGGCTGGCTGGAGCCGCTGCAAGACGCCCTTGGGGAGTCCCTCGTGCCGTTGGCCAGCATGCCCGACAGCTGACATTCATTAGCAGGATCCGATGCCATGGCAGACCTTCAAAGCGACGTCCTTGTGGCGCTGCGACGCATCATGCGCGCCAGCAGCCTGCACTCGCGCAAGCTGGGAAAATCGGTGGGTCTTACCGTGCCCCAACTCGTGGTTATCCGCGCCATCGGCCACGAAGGCCTGCCGAGCGCGAGTGAGGTCGCGCGTGCGGTGAGCCTGAGTCAGGCTACGGTGACCACTATCCTGAACCGTCTTGAAGAGCGCGGCCTGCTGACGCGAGAGCGCAGTACGCAGGATCGCCGACGCGTCATATTGCAGTTGACGGAGGCCGGCAGCGCGGTGCTTCGGGAGGCGCCGCTGCCCCTGCAGGACACCTTTTCCGGCCGCTTCGATGCGCTGTCGCAGTGGGAGCAGCACCAGATCGTGTCGGCACTGGCCCGGGTCGCCGAAATGATGGATGCCGATGGCATTGACGCGGCACCGCTGCTGGACGGCGCCGATGTGGTCTGATTTGTGCGCCAATGTGATTTTCCACAAAAAAAAGAGTGCCCCATGCATCCCGGCCCGGTATCTGGACGTATAGTGGACGATTTGTCCGATAAGGATTAACGCCGCATGGCCGGACCCGCCGATCACCCATCGCCCTCATCAGAGCAGCTATGGAAGTTCTTCCGCACTATTCTCGGCCCAGAGCACGCTTTTTACAGTCTGGCGCTTGCTTACGGCATCGGCATCTCCCTGCTCTCCCTGGCCACGCCGCTGTCTGTTCAGATGCTCATCAATACGGTGGCCAACGTAGGCCTTGCGACACCCCTCGTCGTGCTGTCGCTCGGCATGTTCACGCTCCTGTTATTTGCCGGCGGCCTGAATGCGCTGCGCATTCATCTCATGGACGTTTTCGGTCGACGCTTCTATGCCCGGATAGTCTCGGAGATGGCGGTGCGAGCGGTTTATGCCCGCAATGCCTTTTTCGAGGACAACCGCAAGGGCGCGCTGTTCAATCGCTATTTCGACATCATGATCATGCTCAAACAGGTGCCCAATCTGCTCGTGGGTGGCTTTACCATACTGCTGCAGACGGTTGTCGGTTTCGTGCTGGTTTCGTTCTATCATCCCTGGCTGTTTGTCTTTAACGTTGTCCTCAGCGTAATGATCTGGCTGGTGTGGGCGATTTGGGGCAAGCGCGCCATCCGCAGCGCTATCGAACTGTCACACCGCAAGCACGCCAATGCGGCCTGGCTGGAAAGCATCGGCCGCTCTAACGACTGCTTCAAGAGCGAGCGTCATATCGAGGACGTGCTTTATCGGACTGACAGCAAGACGCAGCATTACATGGATCAGCACGTAAGGCATTTCCGCCATCATTTCTCGCAGACGCTGGCCTTTATCGTTATTTATGCCGGCGCCAGTGCCGCCTTGCTGGGCCTGGGCGGCTGGCTTGTCATTCAGGGGCAGCTCTCGCTGGGGCAGCTGGTCGCCGCCGAGCTCGTGCTGTCAGTGGTCTTCGTCGGCATTTCCCAGATGGGTATCTACCTCAGTTATTTCTACGATGTGTGCGCGGCAGTCGATGAGCTCACCCTGTTCATGGAGATCGAGCAGGAGCCGGCGACGGGCCCGCACCGTCGTTTGTCGGGCCCGCCCACGCTATCTTTTCGCGACGCCCGGTTACAGGTCGGTGGGCAGTCGGTGCTGCTAGATTGCGATATACCGGCCGGCGCGCGGGTCGGCGTGGTGTGCGCGGGGCCAGCGGTTCAGCGCCTGGTCATTGAGCTGCTCAAGTCGCACTCCCGCCCCGATACCGGGACGCTGGAACTGGCCGGTACGGATCTACGGACCCTGCGACCCTTTGAGATCCGTCAGGAGATCATCGTCATCGACCGGCCCACCGTTGTGGAGGGCAGTCTGCGCAACTTCCTGAGCCTGAGCGCGGATGACGATAGTGCCGTTGATCCGGTCACTGCCATCCGCGTGGTTGGCCTGGAGTCGGCCATAACCTATTTGCCAGATGGTCTCGACACCGAGATCGCTTCGACCGGCTGGCCACTCAGTATCACTGAAACGCTGCAGCTTGCACTGGCTGCCGCAATAATCGAGCGACCGCGTGTGCTGGTGCTAAGCCAGGCTTTCGACGCCGTGCCCGAGCCGGCGCTGCTGGCTTCGCTGGAGCTGCTGGAGGCGCAGAAGCAGACAACGGTACTGTATTTCTCCGGCAAGCTGGCGGATTTCGGATTCAGCCACTATCTGTACCTTGGCAGTCAGTCGCAGCATCTGTACGAGGACTACGACAGCATGTGTCAATCTCACCAGCTGGCGCCAACAGAGTTGCGGGCACCCACGGAAGGCGGATCGCGTCTGCCTGAGACGCGTGCAGTCGACGGGGAGAACCGCTGAATGGCTTCTCTCGACTATCACCAGGACAAGTTCACCACGCTGGCGTCGATTCGCACGCCGCGGGTAACTCGCCGCGTCGGCCTGCTCATTACCTTCGTGCTTCTGATATTGCCGCCGATACTGATCTATGTCCCCTGGGTGCAGACCGCAACGGGCTCGGGCGTCGTGACAGCGATCAATCCGAATGACCGCATGCAGGAGATCAACGCCCTTGTGCCTGGGCGCATTCAGGAGTGGTATGTTCGCGACGGCAGTCGCGTCAGCGTTGGCGATCCGATCGTGCGCATCGTAGACAACGATCCACAGCTGATTGAGCGGCTGCAGGCCGAGCGGTCGCAGGTCCTCGCGCAGCTGACTGCGGCAGAGACGGCGCTGGAGATCGCGCAGATAGACCGGCGCCGTACCGAAGAACTGCTGGCGGAAGGGCTGGCCGCCCGCCGCGATCTCGAGCAGGCGCGTATTCGTATTGAAGAGTTGCGTTCGCAGGTGGCCGCAGCGTCAGCCGAGGTCAGCCGCGTTGACGTGCGTCTGTCCCGACAGTCCATGCAGATTGTGCGGGCACCGCGCGATGGCGTCATCCTTCGTGTCAACGCCGGTGATGCCGCAACCATGGTATCCATGGGGCAGGTGGTGGCCACCTTTGTCCCGGACGACGTGGAGCGCGCCGTGGAGCTGTTTGTGGATGGCATGGACGTATCCCTGATCCGCGAAGGCGCGCCAGTGCGTCTGCAGTTCGAGGGCTGGCCCGTAGTGCAGATAAGCGGCTGGCCATCGAAAGCGGTGGGCACTTTCGGTGGCCGGGTGGTGGCCATCGATGCGTCCGCCCAGGCCAGCGGGCGTTTCCGGGTGCTTGTGGAGCAGGATCCGGATGACGAGCACGAATGGCCTGACAGGCGTTACGTGCGTTTTGGCGCGAAGGCGCGCGGCTGGGTGCTGCTCGACCAGGTCTCCGTCGGTTACGAGATCTGGCGACTCATGAACAATTTCCCGCCGAACTTCCCGGTGGATGGGCAGGCGCCGGTTCGGGGAGACGGCTGATGCTGCGCAGAACCCTGCTGATTCTGTGGTGCTTCCTGTGCACACCCTCGCAGGCGCAGATGGCCGCAAGTGACCCGCTGCAGCCGGATGAGGTCCTGGCCTCTTCCGCGGAACATTTCCCGGGCATTCTCGAAAGTATGGCCCAGCGTCGCGTCGCTGAGGGCCGCGTCACGGAAGCCCAGGGCGCGTTCGACCTGGTGTTTTCCGCCGACAGCTTTGGCAGGGTGGACGGATTTTACGATGGCACGACCGTTGAGGGCGGCGCGCGCAAGGCCCTCAGGCCTCTCGGCGCAAGCATTTACAGCAAGTATTCGGTGTCTGACGGCAGGTTTCCCATTTACGAGGACCAGTATTTCACCAATAACGGTGGCGATCTCAAGGTTGGCGTCCTGTTCAGTCTGCTGCGCGATCGCGATATCGATGCGCGACGCTTTGCCGAAACCGACAGCGAGCTGGCGTTGGGGCAGGCCGATCTGGAGCTGTTGCTGACCCGGATCGGCGTGCAGCAGCGTGCGCTCGCGGCTTACTGGCACTGGGTAGCGATGGGTCAGCAGCTGGCCGTCTACCGCGATTTGCTGGACATTGCGCTGACGCGGGAAAAAGCGCTGGAAGTCGAGGTGCGTACGGGCCGTCGTGCGGAGATCTTTCTTACCGAAAATCGACAGAACATTACGCGGCGGCAGACGCTGGTCACTCAGGCGGAGCGTGATTTCCGGGTAGCGGCCAACCAGCTGGCCTTTTTTCTTCGCGATGACGACGGCCAGCCGCGCGTTCCGGACGCCGAGCGGCTGCCCGCCAGTGACGCGGTCAAGGATGTCTCGGAGCCCGCCGGTGCGCCCGACATGGACGTCGGCTCGATTCTCTCTAAACGGCCGGAACTCAACATCGTCGAGACTGCCATGCGCCGGGCAGCGCGGGAGGTGGCGCTGTCGGAGAACAACCTCCTGCCACGTCTGGACCTGAATTTTGAGCTGGCCGAGCCCTTTGGCAGTATCGGTGAGGGTGGGCCATCAAGGGACACCCGGGACGCCATTGTCGGCTTTACCTTTTCTGTTCCCCTGGAACAGCGGGCCGCAAAGGGCCGACTGTCCCAGGCCCGGGCAAAACTGGATGCGCTGGAGCAGGAGCGGCGCCAGCTGGAGGATCGTATAGAGCTGGAGCTACGCAACATCCTGCTTGAACTTAACGTTGCCCGCCGGCTGATGCAGCTGGCTGCCCTTGAGGTAGAGCAGTCCGAGACCATGCGCAAGGCAGAACAGCGGCGCTTTGAGCAGGGTGCGAGCGACTTTTTCGTGGTCAATGTGCGGGAAGAGACGGCTGCAGACGCGCGCGTCCGGTACTATGATGCATATAGGGCTGCGCAGCTGGCGCAGGCGGAGTTTCATGCCGCCACGGTGAACCTGGAGCGCCTCGGGCTGGTCAGATAGATCATGTCATCCACGGCCGACGTCAGGTTGGCTGCGGCGGCAGGCGGCTGACCTCGCCCTCCGGCGGGGTGTATGATGGTTGCCATGATGGGATGTCGATCTGTGGGGTACACAGAGCAAGCGCCGTATCCAGCAACAACTGAAAAGGATTTTTTATGAATACAACAATGAGAATCACGCTCCTGGCACCGCTCATGATCGTGCTCGGCGCCTGCAGCAACCTGACCGAGCGGCAGATGGAAACCTGTGTCGTCGGGTTGACCACGGCCGGCGGCCTGATCGGCGCTGCGAGTTCGGGTGGTACCGGTGTCCTTCCCGGGGCTGTGATCGGGACCGGCATTTCCCTTATCAGCTGTGAGCAGGGAGAGGAAGCTGCGGCACCGCGTCAGGCGCCGCCGGCAGACAGCGATACTGATGGTGTGCCCGACAACAGGGACCGCTGCCCCCGCACCCCCGCGGGTGTCGACGTCGACGGTCGGGGCTGCGCGCTGGATGGCGACCGTGATGGCGTTGCCGACTACCTCGATCAGTGCGCCGGGACGCCGGCGGATGTCAACGTGGACGAGATTGGCTGCCCGATAAAGGACGAGGTGGTTCTGACCATCAACCGATTGGGCTTCGACTTCGACAGTGCTGAACTCGACCGGTCATCCAAGGCAGCGCTCGATCGGGCGGTCGCGGTGATCAAATCCCACAGCGAGGCCGTAAACCTGAACGTCGTCGGCCACACCGATAGCCGCGGAGACGAGGCCTACAACCAGAAGCTGTCGGAGCGTCGTGCTGACGCGGTGGTAGACTATCTGGTGTCCAAGGGCGTAAGCCGCAGCAGCCTGAGTTCTTCCGGCAAAGGCGAGTCAGAGCCCATGGCCAGCAACGACACGGAAGACGGTCGTGCGCAGAACCGACGTGTGGAACTGGTGGTCGAGTAGCCGTCTGCACGGCGGCACTCGTCCGCTCGCCTGCTGCCTTCCCGGCAGGACAGGACAGCGCTCGAACAATGTCGGGTGCAGAGGCCCGTCTCTGATCGCAGCCTCTGCACTCTTCCTGCTGCTGCTGCAGCCGGCCTGGGCGACCACGGTTTATCGCTCTGTCGGCAACAATGGCGAGGTGCTGTTCAGCGACCAGCCGCCGGCGTCCGGCACCGCGTCCGAGGTGATGCACGTCACGGCGGGCGCTGCGACGGCGGATCCCAAGGCGCGTCTGCGGACTTTGCGACTGACAACCCGGCGTATGGTGCAGGCACGTCGCGAACGCGAGGCCGAGCGTGAGAACGCCAGACCGTCGGGTACTCGCTACACCACGAATCGCGATTTCCCTGCCCGGGAGGCAGCCAGGTCGCCACAGCCCGCGCCGTTGCTGTGGATTACCCCACGTCTGCGCGGTACATATCCGCATTCGCTGCGGCATCCTCGTCACCGCCCCTTCTCTCCAGCCCGGGTGCCCCCGGGCTTTCAGGTGATTCAGCCAGGTAACCGGCAGCTGATGCGCCCCATTGTGTCCTCACGTGACTGATGCGGACGCCGGGTCACCGCCCCGTAGTGCGCCCTGTCGCGACCTTCGAGCCGGAGAAGACCCGCTATGCCGACCGTAACCTGCTTTGGTGCCGCCCGCGAGGTGACCGGCTCCTGCCATCTTCTTGAGGCCGCTGGCGTCGGGCGCTTTCTGCTCGACTGCGGCATGCACCAGGGCGGTGATGCCGTTGACCGCGTGCAGGACGAGGTCTTTGCCTTCGATCCGGCGTCCCTGGATGCCGTGATACTCTCCCATGCGCACCTCGACCATTCGGGCCTGCTGCCCCGCCTGTTTCATGAGGGTTTTAGCGGTCCGCTGTTGTGCACCGAGGCAACGGCAGAGCTGCTGGTGATCATGCTCAAGGACGCCGCGGGTCTCTACCTGCGCGATCTCGAGCGCGCCAATCTGCGTAATCGTCGTCGCGGCCGCGGGGAGATCGCGCCGAGGTACACGATGGAGGATGTAGACGCGGTGATCCGCGCCTGTAAGGGCTATGCGTACAATCAGCGCGTTGCTCTGGCCGACGGCGCCAGTCTGGTCTTTCAGGATGCCGGTCACATTCTCGGGTCAGCCATTATCGAAATCCGCTGTATGGAGGCGGGTGAAGTGCGCACCCTGGTGTATTCGGGGGATCTTGGCAAAACCGATTCTGTCCTGATGCGCAGGCCGGCCACCCTGCAGCATGCCGACCTGGTCATGATGGAGAGCACCTACGGCGATCGTGAGCATCGCACGGAAATTGACACAGTGGCGGAATTTCGGGAAATACTGCGTGATACCTGGGCACGGGGCGGTAATGTCATGATTCCCGCCTTTGCCGTTGGCCGCACTCAGGAGATTCTGTTTCACCTCGGCTGCCTGTACCATGCCGGCGAACTCGACGACTGGCAGGTGTTCCTGGACAGTCCCATGGCAATTGCCGTCACCGAGACCTACAACAACTGGCTCAGGCTGCTTGACGATACCGACATGAAAGCCCTCGAGGCAGCGCACCGCGCTTCGCTGAACACCTTCCTGCCGACGCTGCGTCTTACCCCGGATACGGAACAGTCGATGGCCATCAATCGCATCAAGTCAGGCGCGATCATCATTGCCGGCAGCGGCATGTGCACCGGCGGGCGCATCCGGCATCACATCAAGCAGCGCATCTGGGACGAGCGCAATACCCTTATTTTTGCCGGTTTTCAGGCACGTGGCACGCTCGGACGCCTGCTGGTGGACGGCATACGCAAGATCCGGCTGTTTCAGGATGAGTTTGTGGTCAAGGCACAGATTGAAACGCTCGGCGGGCTGTCAGCCCATGCCGGGCAGAGTGAACTCGTGGCATGGTTATCCGCCTTTGACAGGTGTCCCGCGACGGTGCTGGTACACGGCGAGGCCTCGGCGCAGATCGCCCTGGCCGAGCGCCTCCAGACGGAGCTGGGAATCGAGGCCGGAATCCCGGAGCGCGGCGAGGTTATTGCCTTCTGAGGTCGTTCTCTCCAACCCTTTGAGGCGCTTGCCGGTCCGGCGATGCCGGCAGTAGCGGGGAATACAGTGTCTCGCAGTAGGCCAGCGCGGTGCGTTCCCAGGGAAATCGCTCCGCCGCGGCATCCGCGCGGATCCTGCGATAGGCCTCGGGCTGTGTGCGCAGGCAGTCAAGTGCCTGGCCAAGACGCACAAGCAGCGCCTGCTCCGCGCCTCGGTCGGCATCCGCCGCGAAAACGAAGCCTGTTCCCCCATCCTGGACGGTATCGACCAGCCCCCCCACGGCATTGACCAGGCAGGGTTGGCCTTCGCGCATGGCCAGCATCTGGCTGATGCCGCAGGGCTCGAACGTGCTCGGCATGAGGAACAGATCGCCGGCCGAATACAGCGCATCGGCCAGTGCGTCCGAGTAACCGCAAAGGAACAGCAGGTTGTCACGCTCGCTGGCGAGACGCGTCAGGATCATTTCCAGCGTCGGATCACCACTGCCCAGCATCACGCAGAGGCCGTCATCACCGAGTGCATCCAGCGCGTGCTCAAGGCACAGGCGTCCGCCGGGCATGACGGCGCAGAGGAGGCCGAGTTTCTGCTCTGTGAGCCGCCCCACCGAGGTCAGCAGTGCCTGTGGACGGGGCTCTCTCCCCGACAGCCAATGGTCGAGCTGATGCAGCGCAAGGACATGGCTGCTGCGTGCTTCCGTGGTCCTGCCGATCCAGCGCCGCACATCGCGTCGCGCAAGCGCAAGGGAGTCGGCGAATGTGGCGGGTGCTTTTGTTACCTCGGGATAGTCACAGCCATTCAATATGCCGGCGAGACGGCCCTCGTGGCGGGCATGGCGCAGGTCTGCCTGCAGACCGCAGCCAACGTCGCTGTCGAGGTCGCAGATCTCCTGGGCATACTGCGGTGACACCGCGTGCACCCGGTTGCAGAGCGCAATGGCCGCGCGCATCGGGTTGTAGCAGTCGCGGTAGCGCGGATCAATTGCCGACGGCGGCAGGTGCGGCAGCGCCGGAAACCACGAGAACAGCGCCGACTCGTCGCCGCTCAGAGGGCGGATCCCCTGCAGTGCCAGGTTGTGAATGGTATAGACCAGGGGAATATCAGCGATGGCCGCGTAGGCAGGGTCGGCGTGCAGCAATAGCGCGAACAGCGCGCTGTGCCAGTCATGCAGGTGAATAATATCGGGTCGCGGGATCACGCCGTCTGCAAGGGCGGCAGCGGCAGCAGCACAGAACAGGGCAAAGCGGCTGGCATCCGTGGCGAAAGGTCGTGCCGGGTCATCATCGACGTAGATGCGCGCCGCGCCGGCGCTGCTGAAAAGCGGATGCTCCAGCGCCAGGCAGCTGACGCCGGCGGTCCCGGTCTGGTGCGGTACCCGGTACAGGGAGACGCTGTCCCGCTGTGCCCGAAACACCGTCTGCAGCGTGTCGATCCGTGTCGCGCCTGGCAGGCGGCTGAAGTGCCCGTAACCCGGGGTCAGCACGGTGACCGAGTGCTGCAGCCCGGCAAGAGCGACAGGCGCATCGCGGATCACATCGCCGATCCCGCCGACCTTGCCGCCGGGCAGGGCACCGTTCTCGGCAGCGAGCATAAGGATGTTCAGGACTTTGTCGCCCTGGCGTGAACGCATGAAGCTCAGGCCCTCAGGTGATGACGTCTGGTGATGTGCGCCCGGTGCGGCTGACAATCCCGGCGATGTCGTTTGCCGCCCGCAGCACGCTGCCCAGGGCGCGTTGGGTGTCGACTTCCAGCAGTGACGGATCACGCTGAAAGCTGTCGCAGTAGACGCGCAGCGTCGCGCCGGCGGTGCCCGTGCCGGAAAGCCGGTAAACGATGCGCGCATCATCCTCAAAGACAATACGAATCCCCTGGCCTTCACTGACGCTGCCATCCACGGGGTCGACGTAGCGGAAGTCATCGGCGGCGCTCACCGTATGCCCGGAAAAGGTCTGCCCTGACAGGCGCGGCAGACTTTTCCGCAAAGCGTCCATCAGCGCCTCGGCCGCCGCGGCGTCGACGTTCTCGTAATCGTGCCGGGTGAAGAAGTCACGGCCGTACTGTCGCCAGTGTTCGCGCACGATGGCGTGGGCCGACTGCTTGCGCGCGGCGATAATGTTGAGCCAGTAGAGCACGGCCCATAGTCCGTCTTTCTCGCGTACATGGTTAGAGCCGGTGCCGAAGCTCTCTTCACCGCACAGGGTTATGAGGCCGGCATCCATCAGGTTGCCGAAGAACTTCCAGCCGGTTGGTGTCTCGTGGCAGTCGAAGCCCTTTGTCGCCGCCACCCGGTCGACTGCGCGACTGGTGGGCATGGAGCGCGCCACCCCTGCGAGACGGCCGTTGTAGCCGGGTATCAGGTGAGCATTTGCCGCCAGCACCGCGAGTGAGTCACATGGATTGATGTAGAATCCCTTACCCAGCACCATGTTGCGGTCGCCGTCGCCGTCGGAGGCGGCGCCGAAGTCCGGCGGGTCATCGCCATTCATGCGGGCGACGAGTTCTCGCGCGTGGGCCAGATTCGGGTCCGGGTGGCCGCCGCCGAAGTCTTCCAGTGGTTCAGCGTTGATGACGGTGCCGGCGGGCGCGCCAAGTCGGCGTTCAAGAATCTCCCTGGCGTAGGGCCCGGTGACGGCGTGCATGGCGTCGAAGCAGACCTGGAAGCGGCTGTTACCCAGCACCTTGGCAATGGCCGGGAAATCAAAGATAGACGCCATCAGCTCGGCATAGTCGCTGACCGGGTCCACCACTTCGACGACCATGTTGCCGAGCATCTGGCTGCCATCGTGGTCGATATCGATATAGCGCGCATCCAGCGTCAGGTAATGGTCAATGGTCTGGGTGCATTCGTGTATTTCGGCAGTAACGGCTTCCGTTGCCGGGCCACCGTTGCTGCCGTTGAACTTGATGCCGAAGTCGGCCTCCGGGCCGCCGGGGTTGTGGCTGGCCGAGAGAATGATGCCGCCGGTCGCGCCGTACTTGCGGATAAGGCAGGAAGCGGCCGGCGTTGACAGCAGTCCGCCGCGGCCGACGATGGCATGGCTGAAGCCGTTGGCGGCCGCCATGCAGAGAATTCGCTGCAGCGCGTCGCGGTTGAAGTAGCGTCCATCGCCGCCGATTACCAGCGACCTGCGCTGATCGCGGCCGATAGCGTTGAATAGAGACTGCACGAAGTTTTCCAGGTATTTCGGTTGCTGAAACTCTGCCACCTTCTTGCGCAGTCCGGAGGTTCCCGGCCGCTGGCCATCATAGGGGCGGGTTTCGATGTGCGCTACTGACATTTGCGATATATCCATAATAATCAGGCGGATCCTTCTGCCAGGCCCAGCATGCCCCGGGTGATCAGGACGATGCCGCCGGTGCTGACGCGGAAGCCGTTTGCTCTATCCTCTTCAGTGTCAAAGCCAATGCGCATTCCCTCCGGAATGATACAGCCGCGATCAACAATCGCGTTCTGCATCTGCACGCGGCGACCCACCTCCGTATCGGGCAGGATCACCGAAGCGCGCACGCGGGAGTAGGAGTGCAGTCGCGCATTGGAAAAAATCACGGACTCGCTGACATGACTGCCGGAAACAATCACGCCGCCTGCGACCATGGAGTCCAGCGCCTGTCCTCGACGATCACCCTCCTGCCAGACGAACTTGGCGGGCGGCAGCTGCTCCTGGTAGGTCCACAGCGGCCATTCGCGCTCGTACAGGTTCAGGCGCGGCGTGGTGGAGACCAGCTCCATGTTGGCCAACCAGAACGAATCCAGTGTGCCGACATCGCGCCAGTAGGCCTTGTCGCCGGTTTGAGGGTCGCGGAACGGATAGGCGTGTACATGACAGGCCGTTATCATAGCCGGAATCACGTCGTGACCGAAGTCCCGCGTTGAATCGGCGACCGCCGCGTCTTGAATCAGCTGCTCGCACAGAAACTCCGTATCGAACACATAATTGCCCATCGAGGCAAGGCACATACCGGGTTTTCCCGGTATTTCCTTTGGTTCGGCAGGCTTTTCCTCGAAGCCCACAATACGGCCGCTGGCATCCACCTGCATCACGCCGAACGTATTGGCGGCTTCCGCCACGGGGACTTCCAGGCAGCACACTGTCATGTCGGCACCGGACTCCACGTGTTCTACCAGCATGGGTCCGTAGTCCATCTTGTAAATGTGGTCGCCGGAGAGAATGAGGACATGGTCCGGCTGCTGGGCGCGGATAATGTCCAGGTTCTGGTAGACCGCATCGGCGGTGCCCTGGTACCAGTCATCGGAATAGCGTTGGGAAGCAGGCAGGATTTCCACGAACTCGCCGAATTCTTTCTTGAAGTGACTCCAGCCGCGCATCAGGTGCCGGATCAGCGAATAGGCCTTGTACTGGGTGAGGACGCCGATCTGGCGTATGCCGGAATTCACGCAGTTGGAGAGCGGAAAGTCGATAATGCGGTACTTGCCGCCGAAATACAGGGCCGGCTTGGCGCGCCAGTTGGTGAGCTCGTAGAGTCTTGAACCGCGACCGCCGGCGAGGACCAGTGCCAGCGTATTGCGCGTCAGCCGGCTGACGTAGCGAGGATTTTGGTCATCCATGCATCACACCCTGTCTCTTCCGATGGTTACCAGTGGCCCTTTCGGAACCAGATTTCGTCCGCGTAGTCGCGGATGGTGCGGTCGCTGGAGAAGTAGCCGCTCGCTGACGTGTTGGCAATGCACTTGCGCGTCCAGCCCTCGCTGTCGGCGAAGGCGGCATCCACCGCGAGCTGCGCGTCGATATAGCTGCGGAAGTCCGCCGCGGTCATCCACGGATCGTAGGGGTCGCGAATGCTGTCAATGACGGTGCGGAACAGGCCCGGCTCCAGCATGTTGAAATGGCCGCTCTCCAGCAGCTGCATGACCCGGGAAAACGCGGTGTCGGCGGCGATCAACGCCCCGGGATCTGTTTGCCCGCGCTGCGACTGCACCTGGTCGGCGTCGAGACCAAAGAGGAAAAAGTTGCTTTCGCCTACGGCGTCACGGATTTCGATGTTGGCGCCATCCAGGGTGCCGATGGTAACTGCCCCGTTCATCATGAACTTCATGTTGCCGGTGCCGGAGGCTTCCTTGCCTGCGGTGGAAATCTGTTCCGACAGGTCGACCCCGGTGCAGATGACCTCCATGGTGGATACGTTGTAGTCCGGCAGGAATGCCACGCGCAGCCAGGGCTTCATGCGCGGATCGCGGTTGATCACCCAGGCGACGTTGTTGATCAGTTTGATCAGGAGCTTGGCCATTGCATAGCCCGGTGCGGCCTTGCCGGCGATGAGAATGCAGCGTGGCTGCAGGTTGTCGGTATCGCCGCGCAGCACCCGCTCATAGCGATAGATGATGTGCAGTACGTTCAGCAGTTGACGTTTGTATTCGTGAATGCGCTTGACCTGCACGTCAAACAGCATGTCAGGGTCAAACTCCAGCGCGCAGCGCTCCCGCACCAGTTCGGCAAGAAGCGCCTTGTTGGCGCGTTTCACGCTGGCGAAGCGCTCGCGGAAGTCGGCATCGTCCGCGCGGCTTCCGAGGCGTGCCAGTTCGTCCAGATGGCATATCCAGCCGTCGCCGAGCGTGTCATCCAGCAGCGCTTTCAGTCCCGGATTGCAGTGACTCAGCCAGCGTCGCGGTGTCACGCCGTTGGTCTTGTTGTTGAAGCGCTGCGGTGAGTATTCGTAAAAATCCCGGAACAGCCCGCTGGTGAGCAGCCGGGTATGCAGGGCGGCCACACCGTTGACGGAAAAACTGCCGACGATACCGAGAAAGGCCATGCGCACCCGGGGTTCCGGTCCCTCCTCTATGATCGACATGCGGCGCTGGCGCTCGACATCACCCGGCCAGCGGTCGGCAACACGGCTCAGGAAGCGGGCGTTGATCTCGTAGATGATTTCCAGCAGGCGCGGCAGCAGGCGTTCGAAGAGGCTGACGGGCCAGACCTCGAGCGCCTCGGGCAGTAGCGTATGATTGGTGTAGGCCATGCTATTGTGCGTGGTTATCCAGGCGTCGTTCCATTCAAGGCCGTAGTCGTCCAGCAGCAGTCGCATCATCTCGGCGATCGCGAGGGTAGGGTGCGTGTCATTGAGCTGGAAGACGTTGTACGCGGCGAAGGTGTCGAATTGGGGACCATGCAGTTCATGCCACTGCTGCAGCACGTCCTGGAGGCTGGCGGACGCCAGAAAATACTGCTGACGCAGCCGCAGTTCCTTACCCTGTTCGCTCTGGTCATTGGGGTAAAGCACCATGGTGATCTGTTCGGCGCGGGTTCTCGCCTGCACCGCATCGGTGTAGCTGCCGGCGTTGAACTCATCGAGATTGAACTCCTCCGTGGCCTCGGCCTTCCACAGGCGCAGGGTGTTGACCACGCCATTACGATAGCCCGGAATCGGCATGTCACAGGGGACAGCAAGCACGTCATAGGTCTCTGTCCAGCGCACGCGGTGCCTGTCGTTCGCGTCCCGATAGTGATCCGTGTAGCCGCCGAAGCGGATGCGCTTGGCGTGCTCCGGCACCTCGAATTCCCAGGGGTTGCCGTTGCGCAGCCAGCCATCCGGGTGTTCCACCTGGAAGCCATTGCGAATCTGCTGCTGGAACATGCCGTATTGGTAGCGAATGCCATAGCCGGTCACGGGCAGGCCGAGGCTGGCACAGCTGTCGAGAAAACAGGCGGCGAGACGCCCTAGACCGCCGTTGCCGAGGCCAGCATCGAGCTCTTCTGATTCCACGTCCTCAAGCTGGTTGTGATGCTGCTGCAGTGCATCCCGCACATCGTCCTCGAGGTCGAGGTTCAACACCGCGTTGTGCAGGCTGCGGCCGATGAGGAACTCCATGGACAGGTAGTTGACGCGCCTGGGCCGTACCTCCCGGAGGTGGTGCCGGGTCTGCCGCCAGCGCGCCACCAGCCGGTCGCGCACCGAGAGTGCCAGTGCCTCATACAGATAGCGGTGGGAGCCACCCGGTTCGTCGCGTCCCAGCGTCAGGGTGTAATGCCGTTCAAGGTCCTCGCCCAGGGTGCCTTCAAGGCGGCGGTTGAGTTCAGTGCTGTTCATAGCGCTAACTCCGTGCAGGTGCCTGCGGTGTCGGTGCACCTGTCAGTATGCGCGACCGCGCCGATGCCTGCGAGTGCAATTTGCAGCGAACCCGGCGCCAGCAGCAGCGCGTCATCGATGCCTTGTGTACGACTGGCTGGCGCTTTATCAGCAGTATCCACCAGCAGCAGGCGCGGCCGCGGCATGCCCGCCGGTACCCGGTAGGTCAGCGCTTCGTCCCCCGCATTCAACACGACCAGGACGGCATCTTCTACTGTATCACCCGGATCGCACTGCAGCAGTGCATACAGTATGTCGCGACGTGCCGGGTCCTGCCAGTGCGCGGCGGTTGCCGGCTGCCCATCGGCGCCATACCAGCGGATACACTGGCCATCGATATCGGGATGTTCATGGCGGTAGCGGTCTGCGCGCAGGAGCGCGCTGCGGGCACGAAAATCGATCAGCCGTTGCGTCAGCAGGCGCAGCTGCCTGGCGTCAGCGCTGAGCGGCGCCCAGTCCAGCCAGGTCAGCGGATTGTCCTGGCAATAGGCATTGTTGTTACCCCGCTGGCTGCGACCGAATTCGTCCCCGGCCTGCAGCATCGGCACGCCCTGCGACACAGCAAGGGTGGCGATGATGTTGCGCTGTCGCTGCCAGCGCCGGTGTTCGGTCTCGCGATCGCTGGAGGGCCCTTCAACACCGAGGTTGTCGCTCAGGTTATCGGCGTGTCCGTCCCGGTTGTTTTCGCCATTGATCGCGTTGTGGCGCTCGCGGTAGCTCACCAGATCGCGCAGTGTGAATCCGTCGTGGCTGCAGACGTAGTTGATACTCGCCGTGGGCGCGTTCTCGCGTGGCGCAAAGATATCGCCAGAACCGGTCAGACGTCGCCCCAGCTCCGGCAGCTGGGCGTCGTCACCCCGCCAAAAGCGACGCACGCTGTCGCGGTAGCGATCGTTCCACTCGCTCCAGCCACCGGGCAGGTTGCCCAGCTGATAGCCGTCGGGCCCGATATCCCACGGTTCCCCGATCAGCTTACACTGGCGCAGAACAGGATCGCTGTTGATGTCGCGCAGCAGCGCCGCATCCGGCTGGTAGTGGCGATGGCCGCGTCCCAGCACCGGTGCCAGATCGAAACGGAAGCCGTCCACATCCATGTCGCGCGCCCAGAAGCGCAGGCTGTCCATGACCAGACGGCGCACTATGGGGTGTTGGGTGTCCAGCGTATTGCCGCAGCCGGTGTCGTTGACGTAGTAGCGCGGCCGGTCGTGTTCGAGACGGTAATAGCTGCGATTGTCGATGCCGCGCAGGCTCAGCGTCGGCCCCAGTTCGTCGCTCTCGGCGCTGTGGTTATATACCACGTCCAGAATGACTTCCAGCCCGGCGTCGTGCACTGCGTCTACCATGGCGCGAAACGCCGCCGCGCCTGCGTCTCCCGTGTAGGCCGGGTGTGGCACGAAAAACGCCAGCGTGTTGTAGCCCCAGTAGTTCTTCAGGCCCCGCTGATGCAGGGCATACTCGTCGATAAAGGCATGCACCGGCAGCAGCTCTACCGCAGTGATGCCAAGGGCGCGCAGATACTCAAGGCTTGCAGGATGCGCCAGGCCATCACAGGTGCCTCGCAGCGTCCCGGGGACAGCCGGGTGTCGGCGGGTAAAGCCCGCCAGGTGCAGTTCGTAGAGCCAGGTATCCGCCAGCGGAATGCCTGGCCGGCGGCTCGGCCCCGGCGCTGGCGCCTCGGTGACGACAGCCTTGGGCATGACGGCACTGTTATCGACATCACAGAAGGACAGATCGGCCGCGGGGTCGTCCCGCCGATAGCCCAAGTGGCTGTCGTGCCAGACAAAGTTGCCGCGCAGGGCCCTGGCGTAGGGATCCAGCAGCAGTTTGTTCGGGTTGAAGCGCAGCCCTACCTCGGGTTCGTGGGGGCCGTAGACGCGGTAGCCGTAGCAGGTGCCGGCACCGGCAGCGGCCAGAAAACCGTGCCAGATATTGCCTTCCCCGGGCTGCAGCCGGTGGCGTGCGGTCTCGGTGCTGCCATCATGGGTATACAGGCACAGCTCCACGGCCTCGGCCTCGGCGGAGAACAGCGCGAAATGGCAGCCGCCGTCCCGCACCGTTGCGCCCAGTGTCGTGCTGTCGCCGGCGGCAAGTGTCTGATCCACCGGTCGTCTGATGGCGGCCCGGGTCATCGCTTAACTCCTGTCGGGGGCCAGGAACAGCGTCGCCAGCGGCGGCAGGAACACCTGCGCCGACGCCGGCTGCCCGTGCCAGGGGCCGGCGTCGGCCTCCACGGCACCTAGGTTGCCGGTGTTGCTGCCGCCGTATACCGCCGCGTCCGTATTGAGCAGCTCCGTCCATCTCCCCCCGGCCGGCAGAGGGCAGCGCCACTCTGGGCGCGGCACGGGAGTAAAGTTGCAGATCACCACCACCGGCGGATCACCGTCGTCGCCCAGTCGCAGCCAGGCGTAGATGCTGTGTGCGGCGTCGTTTGCCTCCAGCCAGTGAAAACCCCGCGACTCGCAGTCGTGGCGATGTAGTGCGGGGGTTCCGCGGTAAAGCATGTTGAGATCGCGCACCAGGCGCTGTACGCCGGCATGGGCCGGCTGGTCCAGCAGTTCCCAGTCGAGCTGACCCGACTGGCGCCATTCCCGTTCCTGGGCAAATTCACAGCCCATGAACAGCAGTTTCTTGCCTGGGTGTCCCCACATGAATCCGTAGTAGGCGCGCAAATTAGCGAACTGCTGCCAGCGGTCGCCGGGCATGCGAGTGAGCATTGAGCCCTTGCCGTGTACCACTTCGTCGTGGCTGATGGGCAGGATGAAGTTCTCCGAGAACGCGTAGTGCAGGCCGAAGGTCAGCTGGTGATGGTGGTGTTGGCGATGAACGGGCTCGCGACTCATGTAATCGAGCGTGTCATTCATCCAGCCCAGGTTCCATTTGTAGCCAAAGCCCAGCCCGCCGTCGTGGACCGGCCGCGATACGCCCGGAAAGCTGGTGCTTTCCTCGGCGGTGGTGAGAATTCCCGGCACCTCGGCGTAAACAATGCTGTTCATTCGCTGCAGCAGGTCGATGGCTTCAAGGTTCTCGCGCCCACCGTGCACGTTGGGTATCCACTCGCCGTCGTCACGTGAATAGTCGCGATACAGCATGGAGGCCACCGCATCCACGCGCAGGCCGTCCAGGTGGTACTCATCCAGCCAGTAAAGGGCATTGGCGATCAGGAAATTGCCGACTTCGCGGCGGCCGAAATTGTAGATGAGCGTGTTCCAGTCCTGGTGAAAGCCCTCCCGGGGGTCTGCGTGCTCGTAGAGCGCGGTGCCATCAAAGTGCCCGAGGCCGTGGGCGTCGGTGGGAAAGTGTCCGGGCACCCAGTCCAGCAGTACGCCGACATGCCTCGCATGGGCGGCGTCCACCAGGTCGCGGAATTCATGCGGCGGGCCGTGGCGAATGGTCGGTGCAAAGAGTCCCACGGGCTGGTAGCCCCAGGAACCGTCAAAGGGATGCTCGGACACAGGCATGAGCTCGATGTGGGTAAAGCCCATCGCCGCCACGTAGTCGATCAGTTCGCGGGCCGCCTCGCGATAGGACAGCATGCGATTGTCCTCCTGCACGCGCCGGCGCCAGGAACCGAGGTGTACCTCGTAGATGCTGATCGGCGCACTGCGGGCGTTGTTCTTTGCGCGCTGCTGCATCCAGCTGGCATCACGCCAGCCATAGCCACGGATATCGCGCACCACCGAGGCGATCTGTGGTGGATGCTGCGCCCCGAAACCGACCGGATCCGCTTTGCGTCGATGGCGGCCGTCAGCGCCGAGTATGTCATACAGGTAGGCGTCGCCTTCCCCCATGCCGGCGACGAAGCCGGTCCAGATGCCCGTGCTGCCGCGCGGCGCCAGGGGGTGGGTCGCGGGCTCCCAGTGGTTGATATCGGCGACGACGGACACGCGGCGGGCGTTCGGTGCCCACACGGCAAAGCGCGTGCCGGACACGCCCTCCCGGCATTTGATGTGAGCGCCGAGCACCGTCCACAGGCGCCGGTGAGTGCCCTCGCCAAGCAGATACGCGTCGAGTTCGCCGAGAGAATGATGTTCGCTGTTGCCGAAGTCCGGGCTGTCTGTATCGTGCATGGGCTGCCTCTCCGAGTGGCCGCACGCTGTCGGGCTGCGCTAGGAGCAGTATGCTGGAGGCACGCTCGCGGTGCCAGATGCGCTAGAATCCAGAAGAGTCACGGAGCAGGATACAGCCCGGCATGCAAGATATCATGGACATTCTGCAGGACGACCTCAGCGCGCTCGCATTGCCGCTGTATCTGGCGGCGATTCTGCTCGAAGCCTGGCACTCGCGGCGCAAGGCGCTGGATTACTACCGTTTTCGCGATACGCTGACGTCGCTCAGCATGCTCCTGGCGTCGGCCCTCGTGGAGTTCCTGCCGCGCTTGTTCGCGCTGTGGCTGATCATCCAGCTACACGATATCAGCCCTCTGCGCGATGTGGTGCAGAGGCAGTGGTGGGCATGGCTGCTGCTGTTTTTCCTCGACGATTTCAGCTATTACTGGTTTCACCGCAGCAACCACAGCGTGCGCCTGCTCTGGGCCGGCCATGTCAATCACCACTCCTCGCGGTACCTGAACTTCGGTACGGCCCTGCGCCAGGGCGTCGGCGAGCGGCTGCACAAGTTTCTGTTCTGGCTGTGGCTGCCGCTGCTGGGCTTTGACGCGGCGATGATCATTACCATGATCGGGCTCAACCTGTTCTACCAGTTCTGGATTCACACCCGCAGTGTGGGCCGGCTGCACCCCTGGATCGAGGCGGTCTTCAACACGCCTTCGCACCATCGTGTGCACCACGGGTCCAACCCGCGCTACATCGATCGCAACCACGGTGGCGTGCTGATTATCTGGGACAGGCTGTTCGGCACCTTCAGTGCAGAGCGCGATGACGATCCGGTGCGCTACGGCCTGACCCGGAACCTCAACTCGGACAACCCGTGGACGGTATTGAGCCACGAGTATCGCGCCATTGCCCAGGATGTCCGCGGCGCCAGCGGCTGGCGTCAACGCTATGCCTGTGTTTTCGGTCCGCCCGGCTGGAAGCCTGTCTCCGGCGCGGAAAGCCGGGGGGCCGGAGGCTGATCGTGTCGGCGTCAGGGCTTTCCCTGTCGATGCTGCTACTGCCGCTGCTGCTGGTCGCCTGTCAGTCAATTCCCCCCGGTGTGTCGGCGCCGGACGCAAGCCCGCGCATCGAAGCGCTGCGGGTGGTGACGCTGAACGTGGGCTCCGGTAGATCAGTGGAGACGCTGCGCCATGCCAACGCCGGCTATGGCCCTGCACAGGCCGCAGCGGCAGATCGCTGGTACGGCAACGGCCTCGCGTGGCCGCCGGTCATGCGCGATGTGCGAAATTTCCTGGATGCGGTAAACGCCGATATCGTGGGTCTGCAGGAGGTGTTCCACAGCGACCACTGCGCTGATATTCCTCCATCAGCGCGCGATGGATTCGTGTGTGAGGCGTGGCAGCCGGGTGATCCCACGGTAGCGCAGCGCATTCTGGGCGAGGGCTACCAGGTGGCCTGTCACCCGGGCAAGCCGGACAAATGCCTGGCAGTTCACCGACGGCTTGGTCATATTGCGGGCTGTGACGTCTCATTCTGCCCGCGTGGCCTGGAAGGCCTGGACGATGATCGCTGCGGCTCGGGTAACCGGGTGGCCGCGGCCACCGTGCGCCTGATGCAGGGCGGCATGCTGCGCGTGGTCCATGTACACGGTACCTCGGGGCTGACGCTGACGGACAGCCGCTGTCGGCTCGGGCAGATCGAGGCGATTTTTGCCGACGGTGGTGCCGCACCCGGCTTCGGCGTAGTCCTGGGAGACTTCAACACCGATCCGGGCCGGGTGACATGGCTTGACCCCGCGGCCCGGGCGCTGCGACGGTCTGCGCGGCCCCCGGGACATTACCGCTTCATGACGGATGTCGGCCTCTTAGTGCGCCCGACCTTTCTGTCTTTTCTCAACATTGATCACGTGCTCGCCGCAGGCATGTCGGGAGAGTGCTGGTACGCCGGGCGCACGCCAGATACAGCGCCGGTGAGCGATCTCGTATACCTCGATCACACTGCCGTAGTCTGCGATCTGCGCACCATCCCACCGACGGTGGCGGAGAGATAGTCGGTAGTCTGGACCTTCAAGCCAGGGGTGCAAGTCAAAGCAGGTCGGTCAGTGTAATGCCGATCCCCAGCCGATGTGAGCGGGCGTCGTAGTCGATCAGGCTCTCGCCGTAGCCATTGAAATACTGCACGTAGCCGCGGAAACGGCGACTGATAGGAAAGCTCCAGTCCAGCTGTATGGCGCCTTTGCTGTTGTCGCCGCCGCGCAGATTGTTGCGCGCCAGCACGGAAAACTCATGCTGTTTATTGCGCCAGGCGAGCGTGATATCGCCATAACCCATGTAGTTCCAGATGGACGGGTTATCGTCTTTTTCGCGGCTTTCCGGCAGGCGATACCATGCCCGCAGGCGCACGAGCATTGCGTCGCGTTCAAAGTCGGCGCTGGCAATCACCCGGTTCCAGCTGCGCGACAGGATCTGGCTGCGGCCATTGGACTGGTGATTGAAGCTGAGTCCGAGCTGCGTGTTGGTGAAGCCGAAGACGCTCTTGTCATTGTCCAGGGTGAACATGAGCTCTGGCTGGTAGTTGGTTTCCCGGAACGGCGACGACAGATCGCTGTTGTAGACCTGCCACCAGCTTTCCTGTGTGTAGGCGACCCAGAGGTTGGTGCCCTCGCCCAGAATATCGCGCACCGCCAGTGCCTTGAAGCTGATCTGGAACTTGGCCTCTTCCTGCTGCAGACCCTCTCCCGGGAACAGGTTCTCCCACGGTTCGAGGTTGAGGTTATCGTTCCAGGTTATCGGGAGCATATAATTGCGGTGGTAGGGC
>Ga0209943_1000150_pt1 | contig 47632 bp, 45 predicted proteins | sample SalPonR1_B_D2_MG_FD_185698 | JGI IMG/M metagenome (GOLD analysis project Ga0209943, IMG submission 185698) | Salt pond soil microbial communities from South San Francisco under conditions of wetland restoration - Salt Pond MetaG R1_B_D2_MG... ... | reverse complement strand
GGGACCCACGCCGCCGGACCAGCGGTAAGACCGGCCGTCCGCTGTCTCCAGTTCGGCACCGGCTCCCGCCCGCTCTCCCAGGTCGATCAGAAAACACGGCGTCGTCACGTACGGATAGTGAAAGACGTAGCTTTCACCCACGGTCAGATCGCGAGCACGCAGCTTCCGTCCCTCGGTATCCACCAGCCGCACGCGCTCGCCCGGCCTCAGCTCCCCGGCGGGCCGCGCCATCAGGCCCGGATTGGCCGCAACCGCAACGCCTGCGCCCGCGCAGATCTTGATGAACTGCCTTCTGTCGAGAGCCTTGGAAGCTGCATTGGAAGCTGCATTGGAAGCTGACTTGGAATCTGGCTTGGGATCTTTCATATCGGTACCCGGGGTGGAGTGCGGCGCCGCGCGGGACCCTCACGGTCCTCCGCGCTCCCCTCGTGAAAATACTATCAGAATCCCGCCCGACACAATTGCTATGATCTCACGCCAAGGGCACGACTACGGGCACGGCAGGCGGCGCGCCGCAGGCAGCCCGGGAAGCGAACCACCGAGTCCTTCGATGAAAGATACCAGCGAAACATTCACCGATCCGGAACTCGCGCACTACAGCCGGCAACTGAACCTGCGCGAACTGGGCCCCGAGGGGCAGGCAAAGCTCAAGGACTCCTCCGTGCTGCTCGTCGGCCTCGGCGGGCTCGGCTCGCCGCTGGCACTGTATCTCGCCGCCGCGGGGGTCGGCCGCATCGGCATCGTCGAATTCGACACCGTGGACGCCTCAAACCTGCATCGGCAGGTCCTCTTCGGCGCGAGCCATGTGGGGCGGGAGAAACTCGCCTGCGGCGCCGCGCGGCTGCGGGATCTCAATCCCCACATCACGATCGAGGAGCATCCCGGTGCACTCAGCCGCGACAACGCGAGAGAACTCGTCGCCGCGTACGACGTGGTGGCGGACGGCGCCGACAATTTCGCCACCCGCTACCTGGTCAACGACGCCTGCGTGCTGGAGGGCCGGCCGCTGGTGTCGGCATCGATCCTCGGCTTCGAAGGTCAGCTCTCGGTCTACAACCATGACGGCGGTCCCTGCTTCCGGTGCCTGTTCCCGGAACCGCCGCCGGCAGGACTGATTCCCTCCTGCGCCGAGGGCGGCGTGCTGGGCGTCCTGCCCGGCGTCATGGGGACGCTGCAGGCCACCGAGGTCATCAAGCTGATCGCCGGCATCGGTGAGGTTGCGAGCGGCCGGCTCGTGCACTACGACGCGCTCGCACTGAGGTTTTCGGCCTTCCGGGTAGACAGAGATATCCAGTGCGCGCTGTGCGGGGATAACCCCGCCATCGTCGAGCTGGTGGATTACCAGGCATTCTGCAGCGGGGGCGCCACGGAGGACGTCGGTATCTCCGAACTCTCGCCCACGGAGGCAGCGGATTTGCTGGCGACGGCAGAAAACACGGTATTCATCGATGTGCGCGACGCGCACGAGCGCCTCGTCGACGATCTCCCGCGCTCGCAGCACATCCCGCTGGCCGAACTGATCGAAAATGGCGTGCCGTTTCCGTCTTCCGAACGCCTCGTCCTGTTCTGCGCAACGGGCGCACGTAGCCTGGTCGCCGCCGAATCCCTGACAAGAAGGGGCTACCGCCACGTACACAACCTCGCCGGCGGTCTGTCGGCCTGGCGCCGACGGTTCCCGGCCGGAAGCTGAGGACGCCGATGCGGGAACGGAAACCGGCGGGTTCCCATGTTCCCTGCGGGCTTGTCGTTGCCGGAGAAGAACGCCCGGTGGGTGAGACCCCGAGCGGATCCAGGTCGCAGGGGCGTCAGTTCGCTGCCGGATCGCGCCGTCGCAGGCCGTACATTCGCTTCATCGTCCGGGTCTGGAACAGCAGTGCCGAACCGAGCGTGACCGCAATCACGACCCCGATGATCGTGGACATACGCGCCACCGGCGCGCCGTGCGCCATGCGCATCTGCACCAGTTCATAAAGCGTGTGCGCCCATTCGAGCGCGCCCAGAACAAGCGCTGCCTGGATCACCCGGGCAACCCAGCCGCGGCGCAAGAACAGAAGGCCGATGAGCGCCAGCGCTGCCGCAACGCCCAGGACGTTTCCGTAGCGCAGGTAATGCGCACCAAGCACGGCCAGGCTGAGAGCGATGAGTGCAAGAAACAGTGCTTTCATGGTTTTGGTTATGCCTGTCTATCGATGATTATCCGTTGCCGTCATTGCCGGGAACACGGGTCCGGCGCTCGAACGAATCCTGTTCACTCCGGCGGGCTGCAGACGGCGATGGCCGGGTCAGGATGAAGACCCCCGCCGCGCTCAGGACGACAACCTGCACGCCGATGACCCAGAGCGGAGCGCCGATAAGCCACGTGATCACCGGCGTCAGCAACAACACAACGAGCGCAACCTGTTTCGTCTTCCTGTCGATGCTGCCATCCCGATGCCAGTTGTCGATCAGGGTTCCGAAGGAACGGTGCTCTCGCAGCCAGCGGTCCAGACGCTCCGAGGAACGGGCGAACGCGAAAGCGGCGACCAGCAGAAACGGCGTCGTGGGCAACAACGGCAACACCACGCCGACAGCGCCGATGGCGAGCGACGTCAGCCCGGTCAGCAGCCAGAAGATGCGGACGCCCTGTTTCACGACGGCAGTTCATCACACCGGGATCGGCACCGACAAGGCTCCGGCCGCCGCAGGCTGCCGGTCGAACTCACGGACGAGTCTGCCCGGGCGGCCGCCACATCCGCCACAACGGCGGCGCATCCTCAGCAAAGCGAAACTCCTCCGTCACCTCGAATCCGTGACGCTCGTACAACCGTCGATTCATCGGTGATGAAGCCTCCAGGTAAGCCGGAACGGCCTCCCGATCACAGCGCTGGAGCACGGGCGACAGCAGGGCCGAGCCGATCCCTTTCCCCTGCCATTCCGGCAGGACACCCGCAAACGGAAGATAGAAGTGCTCATCCTCCGGGTGATTGGATTCCATCGATGCGATGGCAGCGAGAACCCGGCCGGTCGAGCGCCGGAATGCCAGGGCGATACCCGGCAGCAGCAGCAGCTGTCGAAAGGGGCTGACCTTCCAACCGCCGGGAGGTATCCATGCCGCAGCGCCGGCAACTCCGTCTGTCGTCAGGCACTCTCCCTGCGGAAACCACAGCTTGTTCAGGTAGAAGTGGAATCCACGACAGAGCATCGTCTCACGCCGCTCGTCATTCGGGATCGTCCAACGCGTGGGAGGATCGTCGTAGAACGCCTTGGCGAGCACTGCGGCGACCTGCCGCAACTCGTCCGCCCGGACCTTGCGCACCGAATGCAGCTCGCGTTGCCAGGCCGCTTCGCTCGTGGGCCCCGCTCTTTCCCTGACGTGCTTCACGTGACCCGGCCCTGCGTCATCTCCGAAACGAACTCCGCGATGGTATCGAACACCAGCCGGATCCGCCGGCTCGTGTGCAGCTCCCGATGCGTCACGAGCCAGGCCGGCACCTCGATCGGGGGCAGCGCCGGCAGCACCTCTTCGAGCAGCGGACGCGTCGCAGCGATGTCGCGAGTGACGAATCCGAGGCCGAGCCCACGCTCGATGAGCGCGAGGATGACGCTGCCACTGGCACTGTAGACCGTGAAATGGTCGCGGGTCACGGGAATACCCATTGCGTTGTACATCTCCACCAGTTGCCCCTGGTATTCGAAGCCGATGAAGTCGGCGTCGGCGAGGTCCGCGGGCCTGCCCGGGCGGCCGATCCGGTCCAGGTAGTGCCTGGCTCCGAAGAGGTGGGCGGTCGTCGCGCCGATGCGTTTAGCGATGAGGTCGCCGTGCTCTGGCCGTGCATGCCGGATCGCGATGTCCGCCTCGCGCCGGATCAGATCCAGTGAGGCGTTGGCCGGGATGATCTCGATCTCGATGCCCGGCGCGCGCTCGTGTATGCGTTCGATGGCGCCCGGCAGGTAGTGGATCGCGAACTGCTCGGTGGCCGTGACGCTGACATGCCCGTCGATCAGTTCCGAGCGGCCCGTGGCCGCCAGTGATACCCGCGTGGCCGCATCGCCCATCGCCCGCACGTGCTCCAGCAGCGCGAGCCCCGACTCGGTGAGTTCCATCGAGCGGCGCCCGCGCTCGAACAGCGTCACACCGAGATCGGCCTCCAGCCCGGCGACCTGCCGGCTCAGCGTCGGCTGCGTGAGGCCCAGCGCTCGGGCGGCCGCCGATAGCGAGCCCTCCTCGGCCGTGGCGAGGAATGCCCGTACCTGATTCCAGTCGAATGCCACGGCCTGCCACTTCATCCAATTACGTATACCACATATCCGATTATTAGCAATTCTATAAACTAAACTGCATGACTAATATGCGCGCTCTCCTACGAAAAGCCCGGTCATGCCACGCACGAACGCCACCACCATTCCCGTCTTCAGCCGCTGGTTCGGCAGTTGGCAAATCCGCATCGCGCGGATGGCTGGCTGCGTGCCGCAGGATTCACCCTCGGGCGCCTCGCCGATCCGCCTCGCGGCCTTTTTCGACTAACAAGCCGACTAACAAGCATTGCCAGTATCGGACACAATAGCCACGCCGGCATCCCCGGCCCGGAGGACACACCATGGATACGACCGACGTGACCCGCTCGCACCCCGACTCCCGCTTCTGGAATTTCATCGCACCGCGCTATGCGCGCAAGGCAGTTCCCGATCAGGCGGCCTACGAGGCCAAGCTCGCCAGAACCGACGGCCACCTGGCGCCCGGCGACCGAGTGCTGGAGATCGGCTGCGGTACCGGCACCACGGCGCTGCATCACGCGCCGCGGGTCACGCATATCCTCGCCACCGATATCTCGCCGCGCATGATAGCGATCGCCCGCGAGAAGGCCGAGGAGGCCGCCATCCGCAATGTCGCCTTCGAGGTCTCGAGCATCGATGATCTGAACACGACCGTCCGTTACGACGTGATACTCGCACACAGCATCCTGCATCTCGTCGCCGACGTGCCGCGCACGCTGCGCCAGTTGCGGCGCATGCTGAAGCCTGACGGCCTGCTGATCTCGAATACCCATTGCATTGGCGACAGCGCGGCCTGGCTCGGCTGGATCGCGCCGCTCGGCCGCTCGCTGGGCGTGCTGCCGCGGGTCAACGTGTTCCGGGAATCGCAGTTCATGCAATGGATTACAGATGCCGGCTTCGACATCGAGGAGGTATGGCAGCCGAAGCCGAAGGCAAGCCACTACCTCGTCGCCCGCGCCGCCGGCGCCTAGATCATGCGTAGGCTGCTGCGCTACACCGTGCTGTCTATGGTCGCTTTCGTAGCCGTGACCATGCTGGTGTTGGCCGGCCTGGTCGCCTGGCCGCCGCCCGAGATGCCGCGCCCGGGGCACGCCGGCGATATCGTCATACGCAACGTGCGCGTCGTCGATGTCACATCAGGCAAGACGCGCCCGCCGGCCGATGTCGTCGTACGCGACGGTGCCATTACAGCGATCGGCAAAGACGTAGTCGCGCCGCTGCGCGTCCGCGAGATAGACGGGACCGGCAAATACCTGATGCCGGGCCTGTGGGACATGCACACCCACTCCAATACCTTCGCCGATCAGTACCAGCATCCGCTGTTCGTTGCGAATGGCGTCACGGGCGTGCGTGATCTGTGGGGGTGCACGTCGCGGCCCGATCCGTTCATCGCCTGCATCGAAGACCGCCGGCGCTGGAACCGGGCGCTGGCATCCGGGACGGGCCTGTCGCCGCGTTACATCGGCCAGTCGAGCTTCCAGATCGACGGCGGCGACGAGATACCGGACGGTTTCGAACCATTCCTCAGGCTGCGCACCGCCGCCGACGCCGACGCGCTCGCACGTTTCTACAAGCAGGCCGGCGCGGACTTCCTCAAGGTCTACTCGGGCGTCTCGCCCGCCGCTTACGCCGCCCTTGCCGATGCCGCCGCGGCCCACGGACTCGCCCTCGCCGGGCACCGCCCGGTGAAGGTATCGCTGCTGCAGACGATCGAAGCCGGGCAACGCAGCATCGAACACGGGCGCCTGTTCGCGCTCGAGTGTCATGGCCGGGCCGAGGCCTTTCGCGCGTTGCCGGATCCGTTGGCGGCGTACGACACGGAATTCATCGCCGAGTTGGTCGACGCCCGGGATGAGGCGCTCTGTAAAGCGCTGATGAAAAGGATGGCGGATTCACAGACGTGGTGGACACCGACGCTGCAGACGCTGCGCATGGGCGCCCTGGCGCATGAACCGGCGTTTCGCAACGACGAGCGGCGGCGCTACGTGCCCGGCGTGCTGCGCCGATTCATGTGGACCCCGGATGCGGACCGCAATGCCGCAACGGCTCTCGATGCCTCGGGCCGCAACGTGCGCGCCGCGCTCTACGGTCTGGCACTGCGCCACGTCGGCGCGGCTCATGCGGCCGGTGTCCGGCTGCTGGCCGGCACCGATACATTCGACACCTACGTTTATCCCGGCTTCAGTCTGCACGACGAGCTGGGCCTGCTCGTCGATGCAGGACTGTCGCCAGCGGCAGCGCTGCGCGCCACCACCATCGACGCCGCGGCCTTCATGCAACTCGATCACCGCTACGGCTCGGTCAGCGTCGGCAAGGCAGGCGACCTGCTCCTGCTCAGCGCCGACCCGCTGGAGGACATCGCCAATACCCGGCGCATCGACGCGCTGCTGTTCAGCGGGCACTACTACGACCGCGATGCCCTCGACACATTACTGACATTCGCAGCCGCCCGCGCCGGCAGTGCGCATCAGAACGTACGGATACTCTGGCGTGCGGTGAGCAGTCCGCTGGTGCGCCAACAGTTCGCCGATTGACCGTGACTCACGCCGCTTGTCTCAGCGATCAGGACCTGATCTTAGGGCTGCTAGTGCAGCGTCAGCAGCTTGTCCGCCACCTCGACCAGGCTCTCACCGGTAACGTCGGCAGGCAGGAACACGTCTCCGGGCTTCTGTTCGAGACGGGCGCACCAGCCGGCGAGCGCTCCGGCTCGCTTGGCGCCATGGCAGTCCCACGCATGCACGGCCACCAGCGCCATGCGCTCGATCGGTGTGTGCATGTAATTGGCAGCGAAGTGGTAGATCCCGGGATGGGGCTTCCAGACGCCCGCCCCTTGCGTGGTGATGACTTCGTCGACGAATTCGCTGAGCCCGGCGCCGTCGAGGAAGCGGCGGGTGTTGTCGGGAGAGCCCACGGTGAGGCATCCGACGGCGATTCGTGCCTGGCAGAGAGTCCGCAGAGCCGGCGCGGCGTCGTCGAACGTGGGCAACCTCGCAAAGCCGGCGAGCACGTAATCGATGTCGGCCTCGGACAGTCTGTGCCGCGTCTCGGTGCGCAGCGTCTCGCGCGCAACCGGCTCGAAGGGTGCGTCGTCGCCGGCAAGGGTCAGCGCCATGGCATCGCGTTGAAAGCGCATGAACCAGGGCTCCAGCAGGGCGGCCGGCTGACCCACCTCTTCCAGCCGCGCCCCCAGCGGATCGAGGTCGATCAGCGTTTCCAGGACATCGAACACCACTACTTCAGGTCGGTCCGTCATCTCGAGTACCTCCTTCCCTCCGTGGTCAGGGTATAACCGCCTCCTCAGGGTATCCCGAGCTCGCGGCGCGGGTCCAAGGCAATCCGGAGGCTCGCGCGACGGCGGGAGGGTTGTCGCGACGATGGTTGCTGCATCGGCAGGTTTGACGACGATCAGGGGCGACCTTATCATTCAGATGAGAATGATTCGCATTAATATTTATGCTGATCGTGTCTCCCCGCAATCGTGCCGGGAGGCCGTAGAACCACACCGAGGAACACCATGCAGACACGTCACTACACGCTCTCCGCACTCGTCGCGCTCTTTCTGGCAGCGCAGCCCTCCACGCCCGCGCTCGCCCACGGCGAGGTAGACTCGCAACATCTGGCAGAATTCCACTTGCACCTGGACGACTATGAGGAAGAGATCGAAGCTTTGATTGCCGACGTCCGCAAGATCGTGAGCGCCCGGACCGACGGCGGCAACGGCGGGCCGAGCGTGGAGAAACTGATCGAGCACTGGGAAGAGGTGGGCGTGCATGCCGCCATCGAGAGGAAGGCCACGGTGACCTATCCGGATATCTGGCAGGCGCTGGTCGCCTTCAGGCAGGCCGTGGAGAAAGATCGGGGCGCGGAGGCGCTGGCAAGCGCAGCGCAGGATCTCGAAGCGGCCCTGTGGCAGGGCTATGGCGCGCTGCGGCTCGCTGCTGCCAACGCCGACGATAAAACGGGCTAGGGGGCGAACGCTCTGTTTACCGCGACCTGCCTCCCCCGATCCTCGGCAGGTCCTCCATGATGGGCGAACGAGGCGGCACCACGATTGCGGCCGCCGCGTTCGTGGTGCTGGCCGCTTTCTGCTGGGGTCTGTCGGGCGGGATCGGCGGCATGCTCCTCGCGGCCGGCTGGGACGCCTACCTGGTCTCTTTCTACCGCGGCGCGATCGGCCTGCTGTTCGTGCTGGGCTGGCTGGTTGTGCACCCGCACCGCAGCGGGCTGTCCGACACGCGGCTGTGGTTCTGGTCGGCGGTCGCCGGCCTGGGCGTCGCCGGAAACTTCACCTTCTATTTCGTCAGCATCTCGCAGGGCAGTGTCGCGGTTGCAGCCACTTTGATGTACTGCGCGCCGATATTCGTCTTCCTGGTGTCCTTCGCGCTGGGACTCGAGACACCCAGCGTGCGCAAGTGGGTCGCCATCGCGCTGGTGCTGGTCGGCATCGTGCTGCTGACGCGCGTCTACGATGCCGGCGCGGCCGACGTGACGATCCTCGGCGTGGCGGCCGGACTGCTCGCCGGCGCCTGCTACGCGCTGTTCATCTTCGGCTTCAAGTACGCGGCACCCCACGGCAGCCCGCCGGCGATCCTCGCCATCGCGTTCGCGGTCCTCGCCGGGGTCCTGATCTGGCCGAGCGACGCCGGTCAGGTCGCCGCCGTGCTGGGTGCGCCGGGATTGCCGCTGTTCGTCGCCCTCGGCGTGCTCGGCGCCGGTTTGTCGTTCATTCTCTACGTGGTCGGACTCCGCGAGACGGCACCGGCTGTGGCCTCCATCGTCGCGATGATCGAACCGGTCACGGCATCGCTGTTCGGTGTCCTCGTGCTCAGCGAGAGCCTGACGGCCACGCAGATCGTCGGCATGGCGCTGATCCTGCTCACCGTGACCGCGCTGAGCGTGCGCGCGAGTCAGTGACTCCGGCGACCTGGCGCCACGGCACCGATCCAGGGGCGGACAGGCAGCCTGTTACGCCGAGAGCGCCAGCGGCGGCACCGGATTCGAGGTCGCCGGGTTCGCGCCGCCGGAGAACCCGGCGCCCTCGAACCAGCTGAGCCGACCGGCCAGCGCGGCCACCTCGCCCACGAACAGCATGGCGGGCGGCCGCACCTCGTAACGCTCGGCGAGCGTGGCCAGCTCGGCCAGCGTGCCGCTCAGCACGCGCTGGCCCGGCAGGCTGCCGTTCTCCACCAGCGCCACCGGCGTCGTCGGCGCGCGCCCGTGCTGAAGGAGTCTCGAGCGGATCGCGCCCAGTCGGCCCACACCCATGTAGAACGCGAGCGTCTGCCGGTCCCGGGCGAGCGATGCCCAGTCCAGCCGGTCGATGGAATCCTTGCCGTGGGCGGTGATCATCACCACCGACTGGGAATGTTCGCGGTGCGTCAGCGGAATGCCTGCGTAGGCGCCGCAGGCGGCCGCGGCCGTTATGCCCGGCACCACTTCGAACGGCAGGCCCGCTTCCACGAGCGCCTCGGCCTCCTCGCCGCCGCGCCCGAATATGAACGGGTCTCCCCCTTTCAGGCGGCAGACCTTCCTGCCCTCCCCCACCAGGCGGACCAGCAGCGCGGAGATCTCCTCCTGGCTCACGCAATGTCCGCCGGGCATCTTGCCGACCGGTATGCGCTCGGCATCCCGCCGGGTGAGTTCGAGCACCTCCGGCGAGACGAGCCGGTCGTAGAGGACCACGTCGGCCTGCTGCGCGACCTGCAATGCGCGCAGCGTCAGCAGCCCCGGATCGCCGGGGCCGGCGCCCACGAGCCAGGCGATGCCGGCTGCAGGCCGGTCGCGGCCGACGGCCGCCGACGACAGCGTCTGCGCGATGAGGCGGTCCGCTTCCGCCGCGCGTCCGGCCAGCGCCGCGTCCGATGCCGGCCCCGAGAAGACCCCCTCCCAGAATCGCCGTCTCGCCCCGCCTTCACGCAGGCGCCCGGCGACCCGTGATCGCCATCGCCCCGCCAACGCGGCCAGCGCGCCCAGGCGCGCAGGCAGCAGCGCCTCGATCTTCTCGCGCAGGCGGCGCACGAGAACGGGAGCAGTGCCGCCGGAAGAGATCGCCACCATGACGGGGGAACGATCGACGATGGCAGGCATGATGAAGCGGCAGGACCCGGGATCGTCCACGACGTTGCAGGGCACCCCGCGTCCGTCGGCGAGCTCGGCAACCCATCGATTGAGCGACCGATCGGAAGTGGCGGCGATCACCAGCCGCTGGCCGTCGAGATGTGCCGGCTCGAATTCGGCGTCGACGTGCACGAGCGCCTCGTCGTGCCGCGCGCTGGCCAGCTCGGCCACGAGTCCCGGCGCCACCACCGTCACCCGCGCGCCCGCGGCAGCCAGCAGCCGGAACTTGCGGCTGGCCGTCTCGCCCCCGCCCACGATCAGGCAGGGCACGTCTTGCAGTCTCAGAAATACGGGGAGGAAGTCCATTCGTCGCTCGCGCCTCGCAATACGCCCCGACTATAGCGAGCGAATGCGCACGCCAGAAATAATGAAAGGGTCTGGAAACATGCCGAGCCGTTATAACGCGGCCTTTGCCGAGCCCGTATGATTCTGCGGCAGAGAGAAGCAGACGGAGATCACAGAGGGCAATCCATGACGCTGCGACAGCTGCGCTACCTGCTGGCCATTGTCGACAACGGCCTGAACATCACGGCCGCCTCCGAGAAGCTGTATACGTCGCAACCGGGCGTGAGCAAACAGATCCGACTGCTGGAGGAGGAGCTCGATCTCCGGCTGTTCGAGCGCAAGGGACGAAGTCTGGCGAGCGTCACGCCGGCCGGCGCAGAGGTGGTCGCGCGGGCGCGCACCGTCCTGCAGGAAATCGAGAATATCCGCACGCTGGCGTCGAACACCCGCCACGAAGCGGACGGCACGCTGGCGATCGGCACCACCCACACCCAGGCACGCTACGTGCTCCCCGACGTCATCGCACGCTTCCGCGAACACTATCCCGACGTCGCGCTCGAACTCCATCAGGGCACGTCCGAACAGCTCGCCGACATGGTGGAGGCCCGCCAGATCGATTTCGCCATCGCGACCGGCGGCCGGGACCTGTTCGCCGACCTGGTGATGCTGCCCTGCTATCGCTGGGACCGCATGATCCTGGTGCCGCGGGATCATGAGCTCGCCCGGCTCGACGGTCCGCTGACCATCGAGGCCCTGGCCCGCCACCCGCTGGTCACCTATGTATTCAGTTTCAGCGGCGAGTCGTCTCTGAAAAGAGCGTTCGCCGCCGAAGGGCTCGAGCCCGACGTCGTCTTCACCGCCCGCGACGCCGACGTCATCAAGACCTATGTGCGGATGGGCATGGGCGTGGGCATCGTGGCGAGCATGGCCCACGACTGCGGCGACGACCTGGTCGCCATCGACGCCGAGGGCCTGTTTCCCCGCTCCACCACCTGGATCGGCTTCCGTCGGGACACCGTGCTCAGGCGCTACATGAGCCATTTCATGGAACTGTTCGCGCCGCACCTGACCGACGCGCTGGTGCAGCGCTGCCTGACGGCCGCAGACCAGCCCGAGGTGGATGCGATCTTCGGCGACGTCGACCTGCCGTTGCGCGGCGGCTGCGGCGAGGCGCCCGCGGACGCGCACTGACTCAGCCCGTCTTGCCGAAATCCATCTCGTGCAGGCCGCACTCGCGCTTGAGGCCGAAAAAGCGGGTGCCGGCCGCGTCCTCGACTTCGTGCAGCGGCCGGGTGGTGTGGACGTCGCCGATGGACACGTAGCCCTGCTCCCACAACGGATGGTAGGGCAGCCGATGGCGGCTGAGGTAACGGTGGACGTCGCGGTCGGTCCAGTCGACGATGGGATGCAGCTTCCAGCGCTCACCGTCCCCGGAAACCACCGGCAGGCTGCCCCGGGAGTCCGACTGCTGGCGCCTGAGGCCCGCGATCCAGGTGCCGGCGCCGAGTTCCGCCAGCGCTCGCTCCATCGGCTCCACCTTGTTCTGCCGGTTGTAGTCGTCTATGCCGCTCGCACCCTGCTCCCAGCGGCGGCCGTAACGCGCCTCCTGCCAGGCGGCGCTCAGCGCCGGGCGATAGACATGCAGGCGCAGGGAGAGACGCTCGGCGAGCTCGTCGATGAAGCGGTAGGTCTCGGGGAAGAGATAGCCGGTATCGATGAGTATCACCGGGATGTCGGGATCGATGCGGGTGACGAGGTGCAGGCTGACCGCCGCCTGGGCGCCGAAGCTCGAGCTCAGCACCGGGTTGCCGGGCAGATACTCCAGCGCCCACTCGATACGCTGTGCGGCCGCCAGCGGCGCGAGCCTCGCGCTGGCCGCCTCGGCGGCGACGCGGCGGCTGTCGTTCTCGCCGAGCGCTCTCATGCCACCTTGTCCTCGTCCGCACGAAAATCCGGTCCGGAGGTAACGGCCCGGATCACACCGGCGCGCACCAGGAAGTCGCCGAAGCGCTCACCACTGTCCCGCTCCGCGGCAAAGCGGGCGAACAGCCCGTCCAGCTCCGACAGGATGGTCTCCTCGTCGATGTTCTCGCGGTGCAGCCGGTTCAGCCGGTCGCCGCTGAAGCCGGCGCCCAGATAGAGGTTGTAGCGCCCCGGTGCCTTGCCCACGAGACCGATCTCCGCGAGGAAGGGCCGCGCGCAGCCGTTCGGGCAGCCGGTCATCCGGATCACGATCGGCTCGCCGTCGAGCCCGTGTGCCGCCAGCCGTTCCTCGAGCCGGCCCACCAGGTCCGGCAGATAGCGTTCGCTCTCGGCCATGGCGAGCGCGCAGGTGGGCAGCCCCACGCAGGCCAGGCTGTGGCTGCGCAGGGCCGACGGTGCGCCGGCACCGTCGACGCCGTGCCGTCGCAGGATCTCCGACACGCGTTCCCGGCCGCCGTCGTCCAGCCCGCTCAGGGTCACGTTCTGGTTCGGCGTCAGGATGAAACGCCCGCGCCCTGGATCCGCCACTTCGCGCAGCGCCGTCATCAGCGTGACGGACTCCCGGTCGGCAACGCGCCCGTTCTCGATGAAGAGCGTGCGATGCCAGAGCCCGTCGTCACCCTCGATCCAGCCGTAGCGGTCGCCGGTGGTGGTGAAGCGAAACGGCCGCGGCGGCGCCAGCTCGAGGCCGGCGCGGCGCTCTACCTCGCCGCGGAACCAGTCGACGCCGCGGTCCTCGATGGTGTACTTCAACCGCGCATGCTTGCGATTCGTGCGGTCGCCGAAATCCCGCTGGGTGGTCACCACCGCCTCGGAGACCGCGGTCACCTGCTCCGGCGTGCAGTAGCCGATGACGTCGCCGAGCCGCGGCCAGGTATCCGGCTCGCCGTGGGTCGTCCCCATGCCGCCGCCGACCACCACGTTGAAGCCGGCCAGCTCGCCTTCTTGCTCGATGGCGATGAAGCCGAGGTCCTGGGAGTACACGTCGATGTCGTTTTCCGGCGGCACCACGAAACCCATCTTGAACTTGCGCGGCAGATAGGTGGCACCGTAGATCGGCTCCTGCTCGTCACGGCCGGCTTCGGACTCGAGTTTCTCCCCGTCCAGCCAGATCTCGTGGTAGGCCCGGGTCGCAGGCGTCAGGTGAGCGCTGACTTCGTCGGCGAGTCGGGCCACCCGCGCGTGCAGCACCGAGCGCCAGGGATTCACGCCCGCCATCACGTTGCGATTGACGTCGCCGCAGGCGGCGAGCGTATCCAGCAGGCACTCGTTGATGCCGCGGATGGTCGCACGCAGCCGGGTCTTGATGACGCCATGGAACTGGAAGGCCTGGCGGGTGGTCAGGCGCAGCGTGCCGTTGGCGTGGGTTCGCGCGAGTTCGTCCATGGCGAGCCACTGGGCCGGCGTGCAGACTCCGCCGGGCACCCGTGCGCGGATCATGAACGAGTACGCGGGCTCCAGACGCTGGCGCCGCCGCTCGCTGCGCACGTCCCGGTCGTCCTGCTGGTAGATGCCGTGGAACTTGGACAGTTGCGTGTCGTCGTCGGCTATGGCGCCGGTCAGCCGGTCCTGCAGGCTCTGCTCCAGCGTGCCCCGCAGGTGACGACTGCCCGCCTTGATCCTCTCGACGTCGCTTGGTGTGCCGCTCATCTCGTCTCCTCAGTACACGTCGCGCTGATAACGGCCGGCGCGGCGCAGTTCCTTCAGGTACTCGCCGGCCTGTTCCGGCGTGCGACCGCCAGCCTCCGCGATCACTCCGATCAGGGCATCGTGGACGTCCGGCGCCATGCGGGCGGCGTCACCGCACACGTAGACGTACGCGCCCTCCTCCAGCCAGGCGTACAGCTCCCGCGCGCGCTCGCGCAGCCGATCCTGGACGTAGACCTTCTCCGCCTGATCCCGCGAGAACGCGACGTCCATGCGGTCCAGCACGCCGCGCTTGCGAAAGCGCGCCCATTCGATCTGATACAGGAAGTCGCTCGCGAAGTGGCGGTCGCCGAAGAACAGCCAGTTTCTCCCCTCCGCGCCGAGCGCCTCGCGGTGTTCCAGGAAAGCGCGGAACGGCGCCACGCCGGTGCCGGGCCCGATCATGATCGTCGGGGCGGAGGCGTCCGCCGGCAGGCGGAATCGGGGGTTCGGCTCGATGCGCGCCTCCAGCGTCGCGCCGATCGCAAGCGCGGCGAGCGCGGTCGACGCCGAGCCGTAATGGCGCCGACCCCAGGCGTCGTACTCCACGGCCGCCACCGTCAGGTGCACCTCGTCCGGGTTCGCCAGCGGGCTGGAGGCGATCGAATACAGCCGTGGCTTGAATCCCCGCAGGCAGGCCACGAACCCGTCCGCAGTCAGCTCTGCCGGATGCTCGTGCAAGACGTCGATCACCTGCCGATCGGCGAGATAGGCCGCGAGCTCCTGTCGGCGCCCGTGCGCCAGGAGCTCGGCGAGCGCGCCCGCGCTGCTGGCCGCGGCGTATCGTTCCAGGAAGCCGGCGCTCGCTTTCGTGATCTCGAAGTCGGCGGCGAGCGCGTCTCCGAGCGCGCGCCCGTCGGCGAGGCTGCTGCCGCCGTCGAGCCCCGCGACCTCGAGCACGGCCTCCACGACGGCAGGCGGGTTCCGGGTGACCAGCGCGACGGAATCGCCCGGCTCGTAGGCGAGGCCTTCCACGGCGAATTCGACGTGGTGGACCCGCTTGCCGGAATCGCGGCCCGTGATGCGCTGATTGGTCACCACCTCGGCCCTGACCGGCCCCGGCGCCACCCTCGCCGGCGGCTCGGACGGCACCGCATGCAGGCGCGGCGCCGGAGCCGCCTCGCCCAGACGCTCCCGCGCCGCATCGAGTACGGCTTCGCTCCACCGCGCCGCCGGGTCCTCGTAATCGACGTCGCAGTCGACCCGCTCGCCGTAGCGGCTGGCGCCGAGCGCGGCGAGTCGTTCATCGAAGTCCCGACCCGTGCGGCAGAATTCGGCGTAACTCGAGTCGCCGAGTGCCAGCACGCTGTAATGCAGCGATCCGAGCTTCGGCGCCTTCGGGCCGAAGAGATACTCGTGCAGCATCTCCGCGTCGTCAGGCGGATCGCCCTCGCCGTGAGTGCTGACGACCACCGCGAGCAGCGTCTCCCGCCGCAGCTCGGCCGGGCGGTAGTCCGCCATGCTGACTACCCGCGCCGCCAGGCCGCGGCCGGTCGCCTCCGCCTGCATCGCCTCGGCGACGCGCCGCCCGTTCCCGGTCTGGGAACCATAAAGGATGGTCAGCCGCTCCCGGGCGTCTTCGCCGGCGCCGGGCGATGGCGCCGCGGCGGGATTCGCCGCACCCGTGGCGGCGGCAAGCCCCGCCAGATAGCCGCTCGCCCAGGTCAGCTGCGCCTCCGAAAGGTCGGCCACCGCGGCTTGCAGCCGCTCGCGGCGCTCGTCCGTGAGTGGAGGCTCTATCCGATCTGAGGCCCGATCTGCTGCGACTCCGGTCATTGGCTCCCGCCTCCTGTTGACACCCTTCGCCGGCGGGCAACGTGGCCGGCCGAGATCGCACAATAAGGAGTCTCCGCAGGTCCGGGAACGTATTTGTTGTTATTGCGTTATATCGCGCGGCGCATATAGCGCGCCTTGCGGCCGGCGGGCCCGGTTGGTGGCGGAGGTTCGCGGAGAATCCGCGGCTTTTCTGTTACGAACGGGTTACCGCAGAGGCCCCGGAAACGGCAACAAACCGCAAAAACAGCAGGTTGCCCGCCCCCGCGATATACCCCCATTTGCGGGACCGGCGAACTGGACTATTCTCGGTCGAAAATACCGGCGTAACGGCAATGAAGAACCAGAATCCAGAGAGCGTAAACGGAGCCGGATCGGTCGAGTCCTGTGACGCGGCGCTCTCCCCCGTCGATCTCGTAGACCACATCCAGCGCCGGGCTTTCCGGGAGCGATTCAACCGGGCGCCCGGTCAGGCCTATCCATCCCTCGACACCGTGCGACGGGCGATTACCGAATCGAATTAGGTCGTAGCGGCCTTTACGGCTTCAAGCCCCGCCGAACAGCACCGCCACACCGATCACGATGAACACGGCGGCGGCGATCGCGTTAATCAGACGCATTGGCAGGCGGTCGGCGCTGAAGTGCCCCAGCAACACCACCGGAACGTTCGCCGCCAGCATCCCGACCGTCGTGCCCACTACCACGAGCCACACCGCCTCGAATTGCGCGGCGAGCACGACGGTCGCAATCTGGGTCTTGTCTCCGATCTCCACCAGGAAGAAGGCGATCAGCGTCGTCAGGAAGGCGCCATACGGGTAGCGGGCGGCCGCATCGTCCTCGTTGTCGGGAACGAGCACCCACAGGCCCATCACGATGAACGCGCCGGCGATCAGCCAGCGGCCGACGTCCGGCGGCAGCCAGTCGGCAATCAGCGCACCGATCTCGGCGGCCACCCAGTGATTGGCGATCGTCGCCAGCAGAATGCCGGTGATGATCGGCGCGGGCTTGCGAAATCGGGCGGCGAGGACGAGCGCGAGAAGCTGCGTCCTGTCGCCGATCTCCGCCAGCGCCACGGCGAAGGTGGATACGAGGAGTGCTTCCACGCAGGCGTCTCCGAAATCGGGCGTGTATCTTAGCGATCATGCAGAGACTCGGCCACGGCCGGGGCCGCCTTTTTGACGACAGGCGGAATCAGATCCGCCAGGGCGGAAATCGGCGATTCCCGCCCGCGAACATCAGGCAGACCGCGTTCCCGGCCGGGTCGGTGAGGCGCGCCTCCCGCCACCCCCACCGCTGGTCCGCCGGCGCCGTGTCGAATCTCACACCACGCTGCTCCAGCTCCCGGACGTGGCGGTCCAGCGCCTCGGCGGAATCGTGATCGAAGTAGATCACCGTGCCCGCCGCCACCAACTCGGTCGCCGGGTCGACGGCGTGCAGCGACAGCGTGGCGCCGTCGCCGCTCTCGCTCTCGAAGCGCGCATAGCGCGGCGGCGCATCGACGATCTGGACCAGGCCGAGCGCCCGGTAGAAGGCGACGGATTCGGCGTAATCGATGCAGGGGATGGTGATCTGGTTGAGCGTCATGGATGATCGCCTCCTGCCGTGCTGTTCAGCTGCCAGTCGTACGCCAGGTATCGGATGTCGATATCGCCCTGCCGCAAGGCGCGCTGCTCGGATGCCGCCAGCCCGAGCGAATCACCGTAGAGCGACAGGAATCCTGCCAGACTCTCGGCACCCCGGAATCCCGATTCGAAATCTGCGCGATACCAATCGAAGATCGGCGAGGCGTAAAGCACCCCGCCCTCCAGCCGATTCCGGCTGCGGTCGCCGAGAAAGCGGCGGGTCGCCGCTTCCAGCTGCCTGTCCAGCCTGCCGCCCTCGTAGGCCTCTCGGCTGAGTGCGGGGCAGCCGATGCTCGCGCAGTTCACGGCGAAGTGGATGCGCGGCTCGTCGTAGTGTCCGCGGATCATCTCGTGCTCCAGCTCGTCCAGCGATCGACGCTTACCCAGCAGCTCGAAGAACTCGATCTCCCAGGGCGACTCCAGCAGCCCGCCGAGATCCCGTATGGACTCCAGTTCGGGCCACGCCGTCAGGATCAGTTCTACCGTCTGCGCGTTATAGACGTTGATGAGAAAGGCGAGTTGATCCGACTCGCTCCATTGCCGGAATTCCCCGCGGTCGACCGCCGCCGTCTGTCCCAGATAACGCTGCAGCGCCAACCGGTCCGACGCCATCCCGGCGTAATCGACGGCCGTCGAGGCACCGTTGCCTGTCTCGACGACATGGCGCTGCAGCAGCGCCTCCCAGCCATCATGGTCGATCCCCTGGCCGGAAGCCATGATCGGCACGAGGAACGGTGCCGCCAGCACGGTGACCGCCGCGAGCCGCCCGAAATGCCATCCCCCGATCATCAGTACTCCAGCCGTGCGCGAAGATAGAGATAGCGCCCGTTTACCCCCACCGGTGACAGGATGTCATACGGCAGATTACCGAAGAAGTTGATGTCGGCGGAGGAGAGGTCCGGATACTCGTCGAGGGCGTTCAGCACGCCGATGTCGAGCGACAGACCGTTATCGAAACGATAACCGCCTTCCAGGTCCAGCCGGGTCTCCGCGCCGTACTCCTGACGCGGCTCGAAGCCTCCACCGAAGTTGAACACACGCACCGTACTGCCGAAGCGCGAGACCCGCGTCAGGAATCGCCACCGGTCATTCGACCAGCGGCCCGTCAGCACGAGCTTGTCCTCGGGGGCAGCTTCTTCCAGCGTGTTGATCTCCTCCACGCCGATCAGTCTCAGGTCGGTATCGATGTCCGCAAGCTCGGGCGTCGTTTCCTTGATCTCCTCCACCTCCGTGCTGGCATAGTGATAGGCCGCTGTCAGCTGCAGGTCCCCGCTCGCCCAGGGCCTCGCGTAGTCGGCCACCAGGTCGAAGCCGGTCGTCTCGGTGTCGACCGCATTCGTGAAGAATCGTACCGACTCCACGTTCTCCCCGCTGGGCTGAGCGGCCAGGAACTCGCTCAGCGCGGGGCTGAACAGGCGTTCGGACAGCGTGACGCGGTCCTCGACGTCGATGCGGAAGACATCGAGCGAAAGGGACAGGCCGCCGAGGCGCGCGACCGCGCCGGCGCTGAGATTCACCGAGCGTTCCTCGTCCAGGTTGCGCGCACCCAGTGCCCTGGCCAGCGGGTCGTTGACGCGGAGCGTGCGCGTACGGATCAGGGTCCGGTCCTCGCCGAAGTTCAGACTGGTATCGGAGAAACCGAGCTGCGCCAGGTTGGGAGCGCGGAAGCTGTTGGACGCGGCCGCCCGCAGCGCCACCGAGGGTGTCAGTTCGTAGCGGCCGACCAGTTTGCCTGTCGCGGCGCTGCCAAAATCGCTGAATTCCTCGAGCCGGGCGGCTGCCTCCAGGAACAGCCGGTCCGTGATGTCGACGCCGGCGTCGAGATAGGCGCTCACCACATCCCGGTCGATGTCGACCACATCGTCCGGCGTCAGCCCGGGTGCGGCCTGAGCCCCGATCTCGCCGTCGAAGACCCCTGCCTCGAAGGATGCCGGATCACCCGCCTCGGTCTCGTAGGTCTCTCGGCGATACTCGAGGCCTGCCGCCAGATTGATCGGTCGGCCGAACCAGCCGCTTTCGAACTCCCTCACCGCATCAAGATTTACCGTGAGCTGGTCGAATATGAAGGTTCCCGAATCGAAGCTGGTCGGACTGGACGGCCCCAGAGACGCATTCAATGAGTTGTCCACGCCGAACTCGAATCGGTTGCGCCCATAGCCGACACTCCCGTCGAGCTGCCAGGCGCCCGCCTCGCCGCGCAGCCCGCTGACAAGGGCAGTATCCCGGTCCTCGGCCCGCGTCTCCGGTCGAAATCCCTCGTCGTAGATTTCCCGTACATTGGCCGCGCTGTCCGGATAGCGATAGAACGCCGCCCCACCGTCACTCTCCCGGTCCGCCCAGGTGCCCCACGCGTAGAACTCCGCCAAGGTCAGAGGAACTTCCGTATTGAACCAGAGGCTGAGTTCGTCGACGTTCGGATCGCCCTCGGCATAGTTCCTCTGCCCCTGCAGCACCAGATTGTCCGGCGTGGGCGCCACGAAGAACGGGATCTGGTCAAAGCCGGCACGGTTCGTGGCGTTACGGGTCCGCCAGGCTGCGCCCGTCTTCAGGAAACCACGTTCGCCGATGCGCCAGCCGTATTTGGCATCGGCGGTGAACGTCTGCCCGTCCGTCAGTGTCTGGTCGATGGGCTCGACATCGGTATGGTGTGCGCCGTAGCTCACCGCGGTCGAGAAGCCGACACTGTCGTCAAGGATAACGTTCACCACGCCGGCGATCGCATCCGAGCCGTAGAGCGCACCCGCCCCGTCCCTCAGCACCTCGATCCGCTCGACCGCGTTCAGGGGTATGGTATTGAAATCGACGGCAGCCGTGCCGCGGCCGATCTTGGTCTCGGTGTTCACGATCGCCGAGGTATGCCGGCGTTTACCGTTGACCAGCACCAGCATCTGGTCGGGACTCAGTCCGCGCAGCTGTCCGGCGCGGACCAGGTCGGATGTGCCCGAGTTCGACTGGCGCGGAAAGTTGAATGCCGGTGACAGCGTGGCAAGCGCTTCACCCAGCTCTCCGGCGACGGCGCCCGTGCTCTGGAGTTGCCGCGCGGTCAGGATATCGACCGGTACTGCCGAATCGAACGCAGTGCGCTGACTGGCCCTAGACGCCGTCACTACGATCTCTTCGACGGCCTCGTCCGTCCCACCGTCGTCCGACTGGGCCATCGCCGTGGTCGTCAAGGCGAGCATAACAAGCGGCATCAGGCGGGCTCGCGCCCGCCCATAATCTGGATACATAGGGTGACTCCGTCGTCGGGCTGCAGGATCCCGGCTCGCGCCGGCTCTGCTCAAGGTGACCGGCCGAATGCCGGGATTATTCCGAGATCCGCGGAGTCCCCGGATGGCAGACTGCTGCGGTCAGCTCTCCGTTACCATCCGGGTACGATGCCGGCGCTCAGGGCAGGCGGAAACAGTCGAGGTCGTCGGCCGCGATCACGGGGCCGTCGTAATGCTCCCGCACCCGGTCGATGTTGCCGTCCAGATCGCGCAGGCTGCGCGCCATGAAATGGCTGAGAACCAGCCTGCGGGCCCCGCTCCGGCCGGCCACGCGACCGATCTCGCCGGGCGTCGCGTGGAGCCGGCTCGCCGGCCCGCCGATGCCCTCCGGAATGACCATGTGCATTACCAGCAGATCGGTTTCCCGGGCGAAGTCGGCGAAGGCCTCTTTCGAGCCGTTCTGGTCGCCGGCGAACACTATTGAGGTCTCGCCGATGCGCAAGCGGAATGCCAGCGCCGGAACGATGCCGTGAGGCACGTGCATGGCGTCGATCACGAGGCCGTCCTCGCCTTCGAACACGCGCGTTGTGCCGGACTCATCGGTAACCGCCACGGTGTCGAGGGCGGGCAATCCGCCCGAACCGTCGAGATAGCCGGAGAGATAGCGGTACGCGCCAACTTCGGGACTGAGCAGGCCGTGGAGGAACCCGTCGAGGTCCGGGAAGCGGTCGCTGCCCGAGGGCCCAACTACCCTCACCGGCACGGAGCGATCCGAGAAGGACCCGGATTTCAGCAGCGCCGGAAAGTCGGCGGAGTGGTCGGTATGGAAGTGGCTGAGTCCGATGAAGTCCAGCTGGCCGAAATCGGCGCCGATTTCGCCGAAACGCAGGAAGGCGCCCGACCCCGCATCGATCAGGATCCGGGATGTGCCGTCGACCCAGACCACATAGCTCGTGGAGGCACGGGAGTCGTCTGCAATGGGACCGCCCGAGCCGAGCACCTGCACGGCGATTCCTTCTCCGGGGCAGGACGCCGCGGCCGCATTGCCCGCCACGAGCATCAGGCACGCAAGAAGCAAGACGGAGCCGAGTCCGGCCGGTGCGGTCTTGCGGGAAGTCTCTGGTGCCATCACGTTCTCCGCCCTCCGCGAGCGTCGTCAGTCGAGATCGGCCAGCGCCTCCAGCGTTTCATCGCGAACCCGGTCGATAGCGGCGGTGATTCGCGTCTCGGCCTCGGCCTCGCTGCCCAGCGCCGCCCAGTCTTCGTCCCAGGTAGCGCGCAAGTCGTCCGTAGCCACCTCGACGTGATCGGGCATGATCTCGGAGAGATCGTCCAGCAGCAGCACGCGGGTCCAGCCGGCCCGTGGATTGCCGCGGTACTGGTCCTGGTCGTAGTGGCTGAAGAAGACGATCTGCTGCAGCTCGCCGACGGTCAGGATCATCTCGAAGCCGGCGGCGCGCAGGTTGCGGTTGTGCTCGGTAAGTTCGTTCCGCCAGGTGTTGTAGGTCAGCCCGACCAGGGCGACTACCAGACTGATCAGGGCGACGGTGTTACGCCTGAGCTGATCTCTGATGCTGCCTTTCATAGCGTTCACTGCCTGTCTCTTCACTCGCAGACCTCCGCTCCACGGCAGAGCTTGCCATCCCGGTACGGTCGAAATTCATGTGGGCGACGTCGGGCGGGAAGAACATGGCCCAGGTCCATTCCAGATACAGCCGGGTCTTTCTCGCCAATGTCGGGATGCGCACCAGGTAGAAGGCACGCCACACCAGCCAGGCAATGAAGCCGGAGAAACGAATGCCCGGCAGTTCCACGACCGCCTTCGTATGGCCGATGGAGGCGAGCTGGCCGCGGGGCCGGTAGCGGAACTCGCGAGTCTCCCTGCCGGCGGTGCTCGCCAGCAGATTATCGGCCAGCGTTCGGGCCTGGCGTTCCGCGAACTGGGCCGTCGGCGGACTGTATTCGCCATCCCAGGCATTCGGTACCAGCGCGCAGTCGCCGATCGCCCAGATGCCGCCCGCGCCCTCCACCGACATGTCCGGTGCCGTCACGAACCTGCCTCTGTCCTTCGGCAGATCGACCGCCTCAGTGAACGGCTGGGGTTGCGTCCCGATCGTCGTGACTACCGTCCCGCCGCTGATACGGTCGCCGTCCGCGAGGGTCACACCGTCGCGGTCGACGCGGACGGCGCGAGCATCGAGATGCACGTTTATGCCACGTTTCGCGAAATTCTTCCTGGCCACTTCACCGAGTCGCGGCGAGAGTTCGGGCAGCAGCCGATCACCGGCGTGCAGGAGCGTAACGCGGCAGTCCTGCGCCGAGACGTTCTTGTAGTAAGGGACGGCGGCACACAGGAAGTCGAAGAGCTCCCCGGCCACCTCGACGCCGCTGAAACCGCCGCCCACGACGACGAACCGTGTGAGCCAGTTCCGCGTCGACCTGTCGGGCTCTATGGTCGCCTGCTCCAGACGCGCCAGAATGCGGTTCCTCAGATGCAGCGCGTCGCCCACGCTCGCGAGCGGATTACCGTAGCGATCCATGCCCTCGATCAGATCCACCCTCGGCCGTTGACCGCAGGCCAGCACCAGCTCGTCGTAGTTCAGGCTGCCTGGCTCCCGGCCCCGGTAGTGCACGGTCTTTGCGGCGACATCGATGCCTTCCACCCGGACCATGCGCAGACGCGTGCGCCGCGTCATCTGACGCAGCGGGGCAACCACATTGCTCGGCAGGATGGAGGCGCCGACCACCTCCGGCAGCAGTGGTTTGTAGGTCAGGTAGTTCTCCTCGCTGAGGAGGTAGATCTCCCAATCCGGATCGAGCCGCTTTTCGAGCCGGCGCGCGACGCTGACGCCGGCGAATCCGCCACCGACGATCACCACGTGACGTCGATCCCGGCGCTGCAGTGTCCCGCTCATCCGCCGCCGTCGTCTGCGTCGTCTTGCTCGGTATAGAGGCGCGTCGTGGTGTGAAAGCTGTACCAGGCGAACCAGAACATCCGGTGAGTGACCAGCCGCTCGCCGGTGTCGCCCCGCACGGCGGTCACCTCGCCGCCAGGCCGCATCTCCCAGCGCACGCCGGGCTCGCCGGGCTGCTCCAGTTCCCCGTGTGCCTGCAGGACGCTCTCCGTCACGGCATAGGAGGCATCGCCCACCTCGACGCCGTGTACCACGGTCTTCGGATGCAGGCTGCGGTCATAGTCCACCGGGAAAAGCAGGCGCCGGCTCTCGTCGTAGTCGCCGTAGGGCGTCTTGTTCGAGTACGGTCGCTCGAACCCGGTGTCCGTGGACAGAACCCGGGTGTCCGGGTGGGCATCGCGCCACCGCACCCAGCGTGTGATGGAGACCGGGATGGGCTCCAACTCTTCCCCGCGCATCGGCCCGGCGAATGCCCTGCCGGTAATCTGCTGCCACAGTGACTCCGTGGCCCGATCGTAGAGAATCAGGTCGCTCTTGCGCAGGAGCCCGGACACGCCGAATTCCACCACCTGCTCGCCGAACTTGCGGTCGAACGCGATGCCAGACCCGCATAGCGGACAATAGGTGATGGCGACGGGCCGCCCGCCGATCTCGTCATTCACGATCTCGTGAAAATTCAGGATGGAGATGGGATACGCCCGCGCATCGCCGTCGATCTCGATGCCCATCACGACGTCGGCCGGGGAAAGAAATTCCGCCTCGTCGGCGGCAACGAACCGCGGCTCGTCGATGGACGGGATGCAATCCCGCGCGCCGCAGCCCTGCTCGATCTCGTTCCAGTCGACATCCGCCGGGGTGCCTTCGCCGTAGCCGAAGGTATCGCGCAGGATATCCGTCTCCCAGCCCTGCGCGCCGGCACCGTCGGCGAGGGCGAGCAGAAGCAGCGCAGTCAGCGCGAACAGGGATATCCCGGGGAAGGGGGGTCGACGCTGACCGCGCTGCACTGCTCGAACGCTCATCGGCAGAACCCGGTCAGGCAGCGTGACGGCCGCCGTCCCAGGACTGGGCGGCGAATGCGTCGTCGAGCGGCGTGCCGGCGAGGTGATTGGTGTAATTGCTGAGCGTCTTCATCGCCAGGATGGTGATGACGTCCAGCACGTGGCGCTGCTCATAGCCGGCGTCGGCGAACGCCTTCAGTTCCTCCTCCGGCACCCAGCCCTGATGGTCGCGCATGGCGGCGGCGAAGCGCGCCACGGCCTGCAGCCGCTCATCCGGCAGCTCCTCGCCGTTGCGCAGGGCCTCGAGCGCCTCGTCGGACATCGACGTGGCCTTCGCGAGCGTGCTGTGCGCCGCCACGCAGTAGTCGCAGCCATTCTTCGCGCTCACGGTCAGGAACACCACCTGCTGCTCGGCGGGGTCGAGTGCCGCCTTTTCCAGCGCCTGGCCGATGGAGGCATAAGCCTCGGCGGCCGCCGGCGAATGCGAGAAGACGCCGAACAGGTTGGGCAGGAAGCCGTATTTCTCCTTCACCGCCTCCATGACGGGACGTGACTGCTCCGGTGCGCTCTCGATGTCGTGTACGCGGAACTTCATGATCTCTCTCCTGTGTTGCTCGTGTCGGTACCCGCAGCACCTCGCGGTACCGTGCGGGACGAATGGCTGTCGCGTGGGTCAGCCGAGCGATCGCATCGCCAGATCGGCGATGGCGACCAGTTCGCTGCGTCGGGCTCCCGCCTTGGCCAGCGTACGCAATCCACTCATCGTGCAGACGACGTGGCGGCCGAGCAGCTTCGGGTCGCGCTCCGGCGGGACGTCGCCCTCTTCCTGTGCGCGACGCACGGCATCGGTGAAGACCCGTGTGAAGGCGTCGATGCTCGCGGCCACACGGGCGGCCACCTCGGGGTCTTTCTGACCGAATTCGGCCGCCGAATTGAAGACGAGGCAGCCACGGCGGCCATCCGCGCACTTCGTGTCCTCGGCCACCGACTTCAGCGTGCCCTCGATGAACGCCAGCCCCGAGTCCGCGCTCTCCATGGAGGTGCGCAGCTCGCCGACGAGATAGTCCCGATAACGCTCGACGGCCCGCAGAAACACTTCCTGCTTGCTGCCGAAGGCCTGATAGAAACTGCTGCGGGCGATGCCCATGGAATCCAGCAGATCCTGTAATGAGGCGGCCTCGAAACCGCGGCTCCAGAACAGCTGCATCGCCGCTTCCAGCGCGGTATCGGGATCGAATTCGAGTGGTCGTCCTCTATTCATGCCTTCAATTTAGTACTGATCAGTTCATAATGCAAACCAGAGGCCGGATCAGCCCGGCTGCCCCCTGGCTAAACCTGGCTAAACCTGGCGGCGCCTGCCTGACTCACACCGCCTCGCGGCGGCCGCCGGTCGCCCGGGCAATCCAGTAGTCCAGGCTGAAGAAACGCCCGCCGCCGGTGAACAGCAGCGCGATCAGCATCACGAAGTAGGTGGCGGCGAACTCGATGCCGTTGTTCAGGATCGTGATGGAGCCCCGTGCCGTCAGCCAGCTGTAGTTGCCGTGTGCCTTCAGCAGTTCGATCGCCTTCTCCTTGCGCTCCGCTGCCTCCATGACGCGCTCGTTGGCCAGCCAGCTGGATGCATCCGAGATGGCCAGCCACCCGTTCTCCCAGTGGACGGCGAACATCGCCACCAGCATCGTGAAGGCCAGCGGTATGGCGATGAGGCGCGTAGCGAGGCCGGCGATCAGCAGCATGCCGCCAAAGAATTCGGTGCCCGCCGCGAGCGCCGTCATCACCGACGGGAAAGGCAGCCCCAGCCCCCAGTCGGGATTGCCGAACCACTGGGCGGTCTGCTCGAAATTGGCCAGCTTGTTCCATCCCGCCTGCATGAATACCGGCGCGAGATACAGCCGCAGCAACAGCGGCCCTATTCCGTCAATTGGACCGAGCGCCGCAACGAAACGGTCGTAGAGGGAACGGGTGGCGGTCAGTACGTCGGCCATCGGGAACTCCTTTGCTTATCGGTATGTAATGGTTCGCCATGCAATGCGCTGATTGAACCTGTCGTGCTCGGCGTGGTAATTTAGTACCGATCAGTTCAGAATACAAGCATCAAGTTGTATAGATCTGCCGGACAGATCTACTGGAGCGAGCAATCATGAGCTGGATACACGTACATCCGGAAGACGGGGCGGAGGGCGAGATCGCCGAGCTGTACGACCGCCTGCGAGAGCAACGGGGCCGCGTCTCCAACATCCTGAAGGTCCACAGCCTGCGCCCGTCGGCGCTGGCCCATCACCTGGACCTCTACATGGGTCTGCTGTTCGGCTCCGGCGGGCTGTCCCGCGCCCAGCGCGAGATGATTGCCGTTGTGGTATCGCGTGAGAACCAGTGCGAGTACTGTGTCAGCCACCACCGCGAGGCGCTGGCGAAATACCTCAGGGACGAGGATCTGCTGGACCGGGTCTGCAGCGACTACCGGGAGGCGGACCTGCCGCCCGGCGATCGCGCGCTGCTCGACTACGCGAGCAAGCTGACGGCCTCTCCCGCGGCCGTCGAGGAAAGCGACGTGGTGACGATGCGCCGCAGCGGCTACACCGACGAAGACATCCTGCTGGCCAACCTGATCGTCGCCTATTTCAACTTCGTCAACCGCATCGCGCTCGGCCTGGGCGTCGAGCACAGCGAAGACGAGGTCGGCGGCTACAAAGTCTGAGGAGGAACTCCGAACATGGAATCAACTAACCGCAATCTGCGAATCTCCTTGCTCGCACTGCGCGTCGGCGTCGCCATCGTCATGCTCGTCTGGTCGGTGGACAAGCTGCTTCGCCCCGAGCATGCGGCCGGCGTATTCGGCACCTTCTACGCGATGCCCGGACTGGGCGAAACCGTCTTCTACGCACTCGGCGGGCTGCAGCTTATCGTGGTGCTGGCCTTCCTCGCCGGCGCCTGGCGAACCTGGACCTACGGCGCCATCCTGGCCATGCACACCGTCTCCACCCTGTCTTCCTTCCGCCAGTATCTGGCGCCGTTCGAGGGGCCGAACATCCTGTTCTTCGCCGCCTGGCCCATGCTCGCGGCCTGCCTGGCCCTGTTCCTGCTCCGCAGGGAGGATACGCTGCTGAGCGCGAACATCGGTAACCCTCACGGTTAGAGCCATGCGTGGCCTCATGGTTAGCGTCAGACGTGGTCTGGCGGTCATTGCGGCAGCTCTCGCGATCGGCGCCTGCGCCGGTCCCGCGCCCGACCTCGCGCGGCTCTACGCCATGCAGTCCAATCCGGACATCCAGCCGCCGGTGGTGCTCATCCCGGGCGCGCTCGGCTCCCGGCTCGCCCACGCGGACACCGGGCAGGAGGTATGGCCGGGCCCCGTCTGGAAGATCATGTTCGCCGACTATTCCGAACTCGCGCTCGAGATAGACCCCGAGACGCTCGAGCCGCTGCCCGACGAACTCGTGGTGTCCGGGCTCACGGACAAGGCGGCAGGACGGGATTTCTATTCCGAGATACTCCGCGTGCTCGAGCGCTATGGCGGCTATCGCAGAGCCACCGCCGGCGAGCCTCCCGGCCAGGGCGCAAAGCACTACTACGTGTTTACCTACGACTGGCGCCAGGACAACGTCAGCACGGTGCGGAAGCTGGACGCTTTTCTCGAGCAGATTCGGCGGGATCACGACAACCCGCAGCTCAGGGTCGACATCATCGCGCACAGCATGGGCGGCCTGATCGCCCGCTACTACGGCCGCTACGGCACACAGGACGTCCTGAACGACAACGACTTCCCGGTGAGCAACCGCGGCGCCGGGCACATGCGGCGCGTGGTGCTCCTGGGCACGCCCAATCTGGGCACGGTAAAGGCCTTCCGCACGCTGAGGGAAGGCTCGAAGGTGGGGCTGAACCGGATCCCCCGGGAAGTGGTCGCCACATTTCCCAGCACCTACCAGCTGCTTCCCCACCCGCTCAATACCTGGCTGGTCACGGCCGACGGCGAACCCCTGGAACGCGACGTCTTCTCCAGCGAGTTCTGGCGCCGCTTCGGCATGTCGGTCTACGACCGGGGAGTGCGCGAGCGGATCTGCGCCGACATCGAGGACCCGCAGCGCGCCGAGCAGCGTCTGCGCACCTACGAGGCTTACTTCGAGAAGCGTATCGAGCGGGCCCGGCGCTTCGTCTGGTCGCTCACCGTGCCGGAACCCGAACCGACGGTGCGCTTCATCACCTTCGGCGGCGACTGCACGCTGACCCCCGCCCGCATCCTGGTCGAGGAATGGGGCGGCGACTCCAGGCTCCGGCTCGAGCCCTCCGAGATCCGCGACCGGCACGAAGGCATCGACTACGAACAACTGCTGCTCGAACCCGGCGACGGGGTAGTGACGAAGCCCTCGCTCATCGCCCGCCAGACGCTGGACCCTACGGTGTCACGGCACCGCTACATCTACTTCCCGCTGGACTACTCGTTCTTCCTGTGCGAGGAACACGACCAGCTGACCGGCAATATCCACTTCCAGGACAATCTGCTGCACGCGCTGCTGTCCGCGGACGGCGCCCGCATCGGCCCCGATACCCGGCAGGCGCAGCCGTGAGCAGCGTCGGTCGCGGGCCCGGCATCTGGCTGCGCGCGGCACTCGGTCCCGACATCGTCCGTGACGCACTCCGACAAAAGGACCCCGACCGATGAAAGCACTGTGCACCTCACTGGCCCTGACCATCCTGCTTGCCGCGCCCTCTCTCGGCGCGAGGGAAGCGGCTCCGCCGCTGCCGCACGGTGCGGACGCGCCGGCGTGGACGCTGCCCTCGCCCTCCGGTGAGACCGTGGAATTCCCGGCCGACGCCGACGGCCGGCCGGCGGTAGTGCTGTTCTGGGCCACCTGGTGCCCCTGGTGCAAGGCACTCATGCCCCATCTCCAGTCCATCCGCGAGGACTACGCCGGCCGGGGCGTGCAGGTCTTCGCCGTCAGCGTCTGGGACGACGGCGACCCGGCCGGGTTCATCGCCCGCAACGGCTATGACTTCGTGACGGCGCTGGAAGGCGACGAGATCGCCTACGGCTATGGCGTCACCGGGACGCCCGGTCTGTTCGTCATCGACGGCGACGGCGAGGTTGCCATGAATCGCTTCCTCATCGACCTGACCGAGCGGGTGCCGCCGCCGCCGGGAAGGGACAGCCTGCCGCCGGCGCAGTCCGCGGAAGCCTGGGCCGGCCTCGTACGGGAATCACTGGACGAGCTGCTGGCCGACTGACGGTCCGCGTGCGCAAGCCGGCTTGAAGGCCGGTCGGATGCTGCTCCAGCCGGAACACCGGCTTGGCGGCGAGCGGCCGATCGCCCGGGCTCAGGTCAGGCCCGCCGTATGCGCGCCGTCCCGCCTGCGGCGCGGCAGACGCACGGTGAACGTCGTGCCGTCTTCTTGCGAGGACGCGAGTTCGATGAAGCCGTTGTGCGCCTCCACGATCTGCCGCGCGATGTAAAGGCCGAGACCGACGCTGTAGCCCGCCAGGCCTTCGGTCGTATCCGACCGAGCGGCGCGCCTGAGGGGGTCGAAGATCACTTCCTGCATCTCCTCGGGGATGCCGCCGTGTTCGTTATGGACCTCCACGACCACGTCGTCGCCATCCGCTCGCGCCAGGACCCGGACCGGCCGGCGCTGCCGACCGTGCGTGACGGCATTCTCGATCAGATTCGCGAGCATCTGTTCGATGCGCCCGCCGTCCCAGACGCCGGCCAGGTCGCCGGATGCCTCGCAGCGGATGTCGGCTTCCGGATGGGCCATGCGCAGCTCGTCACAGATGCGCCTCAGGATGAGGCCGAGGTCCGCCTCCGCAGCGGCGATCGGCAGCCCCGTGCCGAGGCGCGTGCGGGTGAAATCGAGGAGGTCGTTGATGAGCGCCCGCATACGCTCGCCGCTGTTGCGGATGAGCACGACGGAGCGCAGCTGATCCGCCTCCAGCGCCGCTTCGTGATCCATCAGCACCCGGGTGCCGATGAGCAGAGACTCGAGTGGGCCTCTGAGGTCGTGGGCGAGCACCCCGTTCAGGAGGTCGCGGGCATCCTCGATGCGCGCGTGATACCAGCCTACCGCCTCCACCAGCGACTCGTCGACGGCTTCGTTGAAGCGGGTCAACTCCTCCACTTCGCCATCACCCTGTTCCTGCAGCGTCTCGCGCCACTGCCGGATGACGCTGGCTCTGAGCGCCCGGTATTCGGCCACGAGCTGCTGCAGGGTGAAACCCTCACCCAGCCGCTCGGCGGCGTGGCCGCGGCCGGTCCTGCCTATGTGCCCGCCGTCCCGGTTCGGCTCCTCGAGTGATTTACGGTGCCGTTCGGCTTCACTCTGATTCATTCGAATGTCTTCGGCGATCGAGCGCAGGATCGCCCCGGCGAGATTCCGCAGTTCCTGCTTCGTCAACCCTGCGGCCGCCGGCTCCAGCTCCGCGGCGAACTGCTCCCAGTCCGACAATATCGGCTCCAGGTTCTGTTCGATGAAATCGGCCATGCGCATGGCGGGGCTCCGTCCGGGGATCGTGGGGGGGATCTTCAGCACTCTTATACGGACAAACCCGATCCAGGGAAAGCCGCCGGGGAAGCCGGCGCGGCGTGCCACCGCAAGGCGCGGATGCGATACCATCCCGGCATGAGCGACTGCTGCTGCGAACGGCCCATCGACACGGCGGAGCTGCAGACGCGCCAGCGGCGCGTTCTCGCCATCGTGCTCGCAATCAATGCTGCCACGTTCGTCATGATGCTCGCCGCCTCCGTACTCAGCGGTTCCTCGGCGCTGCTCTCGGGCACCCTCGACAACCTGGGCGATGCGCTCACCTATGCCCTCAGCTTCGCGGTGGTGGGCGCCGCGGCCGGCGCCAAGGCCAGGGTGGCGCTGTTCAAGGGCGTGCTGATCACCGCCGCCGCCCTGGCGGTGGCCGGCCAGATCGCCTGGAGCCTGTTCCACCCGGGCGTGCCGGTGGTGGAGACGATGAGCGTGGCTGCGGTACTCAATCTGGGTGCCAACCTCGTCTGCCTCGCGCTGCTCACGCCGCTGCGCAACGACGACGTCAACATGGCTTCGGTGTGGGAGTGCTCGCGCAACGACATCTTCGACGGCATGGCGGTCATCCTCGCCGCCGGGGCGGTCTGGCTGCTCGAGTCCGGCTGGCCCGACCTGTTGATCGCCGGCGGGCTGGTGGTGCTGTTTCTGCGCTCGGCGCTGCGGGTGGTGCGCAATGCGCTGCAGGAGCTCGGCCACCTGCAGCCTCGTCCCTCCGCCTGACCCCGCCCTTGTATCCCGCCGCGCGGGGACCGATCATACGAGGCTGCAACTTCGACACGGACTCGTCATGGCCATCAGCGTATTCGACCTCTTCAAGATCGGCATCGGCCCCTCCAGTTCCCACACCGTGGGACCGATGAAGGCCGCCGGGCAGTTCGTCGCGCGGCTGCGCGAGGCGGGCGTGTTCGAGCGCGTCGCCCGGGTGCAGGTGGAACTCTACGGCTCGCTGGGCGCCACCGGGCGCGGCCACGGCTCCGACAAGGCGGTCATCCTGGGGCTCGAGGACGAGCGTCCCGAGAACGTCGACGTGGAGTCGATACCCGCGCGGGTGGAGGCCGTCCGCGAGAACGGCGTACTGCGGCTCGGCGGCGAGCGCGAGATCGCCTTCGCGCACCGGGAGGACCTGGTCTTCGACCGGCGCCAGAAGCTGCCCCATCACCCGAACGGCATGCGCTTCACGGCCCTCGACGAGTCCGGCGGGACGCTGCTGGCGGCCGCGTTCTACTCCGTGGGCGGCGGCTTCGTGGTGGACGAGGAGGATGCCGAGAGCGGACCCATCAAAAAGGACGACACGGAACTCCGCTATCCCTTCACCACCGCGGCCGAACTGCTCGGCCACACCAAGCGCACGGGTCTCGCCATCAGCGACGTCATGCTGGAAAACGAGACCGCCTGGCGCACCGCGGCCGAGACCCGCGAGCGGCTGCTCGAGATCTGGCGCGTGATGGACGAGTGCATCGATCGCGGCTGCGCCACGGAGGGCACGCTGCCCGGCCTGAAGGTGGAGCGGCGCGCGGCAGCGCTGCATGCCCAGCTCTCGTCCCAGGCGGAGCGGTCGCTGAGCGATCCCCTGACGGTCATGGACTGGGTGGACCTCTACGCGCTGGCCGTGAACGAAGAGAATGCGGCCGGCGGCCGCGTGGTCACCGCGCCGACCAACGGCGCAGCCGGCATCATCCCGGCCGTGCTGCGCTATTTCGTGCGCTTCCGCGGCGCGGACGAGGACGACATCGTGCGCTTCCTGCTGACCGCCGGTGCCATCGGGGTACTGTTCAAGGAGAACGCATCCATCAGCGGCGCCGAGGTCGGCTGCCAGGGCGAGGTCGGGTCAGCCTGCTCCATGGCGGCAGGCGCACTCGCCGAGGGTCTGGGCGGCACGCCGGAGCAGGCGGAGAATGCGGCCGAGATCGGCATGGAGCACAATCTCGGCCTCACCTGCGATCCCATCGCGGGCCTGGTCCAGATCCCCTGCATCGAGCGCAACGCGATGGCGTCCATCAAGGCCATCAATGCGGCGCGACTCGCGCTGAGGGGCAGCGGTCAGCACTTCGTCTCGCTGGACAAGGTGATCAAGACCATGCGCGACACCGGCCGCGACATGAAGACAAAATACAAGGAGACCGCCCGGGGCGGTCTCGCTGTGAACGTCATCGAGGTACCGGTGAACGTGATCGAATGTTGATTGCCTGTGGAAGGCATGTAGGAGGGGCTTTAGCCCCGATACCATTTCCAAGTCGGGCCTGAAGGCCCTCCTACATTGGATTGCGCTAGATCTCCGGTTCGTAGTCCTCCGGCACCGGCGCCCTCTCCGTCGGCGTCACGCCCTGCACGTCTTCAGTGGGCAGGTCCTCGGTCGACGGCGCGTCGGGCGCGCGCATCCGCAGCGCCGCGGCCTGGGCCTGGCGGCTGTAGTCCATGGACTCGGCCAGGATGCGCACGGCCTCCTGATCGGCGTGGAAGCCCTTGGAGTTCTCGCTGCTGATGTAGTCGAGCCGCCACATGGCCTTGCGCTGCAGGGCATAGACGGGCGCAAGATCCTGGTCGCTCGCGCCGGACGCCTTGGCCTCCATGATGGCATCGAGCATCTCGGTCATTGCCCGACCGGCCCGCTCGGTCATGGCGACCGTGCGCGACTGGATGTCGTCGACGCGGGCCCGCAGCTCGTCCTCGGAGACGTTGTGGCAGGTCTGGCAGGCGCTGTTCACGAACTCCATCGGGCTCTGCACGTTGTGGTTGCTCACCTTCATGGCGCCCTCGCGCTCGTAGGGCATGTGGCAGTCGGCGCAGCTGACGCCGCTCCGCGCATGGATGCCCTGGCTCCACAGCTCGAACTCGGGATGCTGCACCTTGAAGACCTCGGCGCCGGTCTCGCCGTGTTTGTAGTCGTAGAATTCGGTGCCGTCGGGGAAGGTCGTCTCCTCCCACACCTTCTCCAGGTTCTCGGCCTTGAGGCCCTCGCCCCAGGGGAAGGTCAGCGTGGTCTTGTTGGCGCAGTAGTACTCCACGTGGCACTGGCCGCAGGTGTAGGAGCGCATTTCCTGTCGGGTGGCGTACTTGTTCGGGTCGTAGGGCTCGCTGCGGTCGCCCTCGCGCCACTGCTGGACGCTCGGCAGGTGCGGCACCGGCGCGTCGCTGGCGGCCAGATCGGCGATGCCCTGCATGAAGCCCGGGCGGGTGACACGGATGCTCATGTCGTCGGGGCTGTGACAGTCGATGCAGGTCACCGGATGGGCCTCGCCGACCATCGCATGGCCTTCCGGCACCCCCTCACCCGCATACTCGCCGGTGAAGCCGCCGGTGGGTGGCTGGGGGAAGACCGGTTCGTTCTCGCCGGGCGTGCCGTCGGGGGTCGCATAGAGCATCTCCAGCACCTGCTGGTACGGCATCCTGCTCAGTTCCTCGAAGCCGCGCCGCACGGCCTCCATGTTGAAATCTTCGGCGAGCTTCGCCTCGGTCACCTCCTCGCCCATGGCCTCGAGACCTACGGTGCGATACAGCACGGTAGTGGAGCCATGGCAGTGCAGGCAGGCGCCGGCCTGGGGTTTCTTTGTCACACGCTCGGTGACGCCCTGGTCGTAGAGCATGTAGGCATGGCCGCGGGCCTCTCGGTAGTCGATGCTGAAGGCATAGCCGGCATAGAGCCGCTTCAGCCACGGATGCGCATCCAGCTTGCTCTCCGGCATGGCGCTGCTGCCGCCGTAGAACTCGCCGCCCGCCGTCGACTTCCAGCCGTCGAACTGGCGCGGCCAGTTCTTGCCCCAGGGCTCGGGATCGGTGGTCAGCTCGTTCACCTCCACCACGCGGACGAACGGCTGCCTGGCATCCTGCTTGTGCGTGAACATCGTGATCAGCACGTAGGTCACGCCCGCCGTCGCGAGCACCGCGACGGCGAAAACCAGTGCCAGCAGCGCCGCGGCGCCCCTGTGACGGGACGATACAGGCCGTTTGTGCATGCTTCGATCACTCATCCGAGACTCGTTCCTCATTGAATATCTCCGGTCTGCATCAGCGCCGGCCCGAGTGGCCGACGTCGCTGTGACAATGAACGCAATTCTGTACTTCGCCGCCGTGTTCGACCGGCAGCATGGAGTTCACCAATTCCCCGTGGCATTCCAGGCAGGCCTGCTGGGTCACCCGCCGGTTGCGCGGCTTGATCCGGATGGGCTCCTGGAAATTGCCCGTGGTGAAGGCGAGCGCGTGGAAAAAGCCGTTGTCCGCCTTGGTCAGCCACTTGCCGACGAAGTCGTGGCGCAGATGGCAGTCGCCGCAGGCGGCCACGTCGCGGTGGCTGGAGGTGACCCAGGAGTCGAAGTGGCCCTGCATGATGTGGCAGTTCGCACACGCTTCGGGGTCGTTGGTCAGGTAGGAGAAACCGTTGCCGTACCCGATCGTGAAGGCACCGAGCCCGCCGAGCACTCCCACCGCGATCGCGACGGCGAATGAGAGCACCCGGACACTGCGGCTCGTGCGGGGTTTTGTTCGTTGTTCCATATCGCTCTTCGAGTGATTCCGGGATCGGTCTATACCTGCGTGGCGCGAGTCACCCGTCCCCGAAACTCGTTGTCACCATCATCCAGATTTTCGTCGTATCTTCAAACGGGGCGGCATCGGCGCTGAACCGGGCGGCTTTGAGCAGCAACCTGTAACGACCTCCCAGCATCGTCGAGGCCGCAACGTCGAATTCGCGTCCGTAATCCTGCCCGCCGCTCTCGGCGGAGAAGTCGTGGTAGACGGCCTGCAGCTTCCAGCCGCCGACCGCGTAGCCCGCCTTCAGATAGAGGTCTTCGAGTCCTGCGCCCGGCGTCGCCAGGAACTGATCCGCCCAGCCGTTGAAGGCGTGCAGCGTGGCGAGCGGCGTGCGGAATCCCTGGCCGTTGTCGCTGCCCAGGGACTCGACGCCGATGCCGGCGGAGAAGGCATCGCGGGACCAGTCCGCCTGCAGACGGAAGTAATTCGCGTCGTAGCTCGCGGGGTTGTTGGCCGCGTCGGACTGGACGGCGTACTCGCCGAGCAGCGCGAGCCGGCCGAAGCCGAGGTCCAGTGCGCCCGTGCCGCGGAGGCCAAAGGTGTCCGTCGAGAAAGCCGGCGCGTCGTCGTTGTCGATCAGATAGGCATAGCCCACCAGGTCGACCTGATCGGCAAGCCCGGTCTTCACGTTCAGCAAATGCGTATCCTGCTCGTGATCGCCCGCCGGCACGTCGGAACCGAAGATGCGGTTCACGTTGGCCACGTAGGAGTAGAACACGCGGGTCCGTTCGAAGCCCGCGTACGTAAACGAGAGCCCGTCGTAGGTCTGCTCGTTCTGGCGCCAGCCCACACCGCCGACGTAGCGCTGGTCGTCCAGCAGTATCCGCTGGCGGCCGAGGCGTGCGAGCCATTCCGGTCCCTGCGAGTACTGGAAGTAGAACTGGTTCAGGTCCGATCCGTTCGGATCGGCAACCACGGGATACCGATCGCGGTCGCCGCTCGAGGTACCGGAACCACTGTTGAAGTCGTCCAGGAGCACTTCCATCACCTGGTCGAACTCGGCGAAGGCGCTGAAGCCGCGCCACCTCCCGGTTTCGTAGTTCAGCCGCAGGCGCAGCGTGGAGGCGTTGGCATTCTCGTCGAAGCCGTCCTGGTCCACGAACTCGTAGCGATAGCGCAGTTCCACGGCGGCCTCACCGGCGGTGATAGTCTCAGCCACACTCGTCTCTTCCGCTGCCGCCGCATGACCCGCCATCGTGACGGCGAGCCCCGCCAACACAGCCAGCGTGCGGTTGCCATGGCTGCGGTGCCTGCAACAGTTCATCCGTTCCTTACGCCTGTCGCCATGCTCGATCAAAAGCGGCCGGGCGGCCGGAACCACTGCGGTCCGGCCGCCCGGCCGTCGGATCCATCCATGCATCGGGGGCGTCGCCAAGCAGCCAGCAGAGGGTTGCGCGGATGGATAGTCCCGGTCCATGTGCACAATGATCGGGGAGCCCCGCGGCAGCCGCATTGATCCATGTCAAGCGGACCGACGATCGGGCGGTGGTTTATACGGATGACACTACGGGTTGCAATGCAAATGTAAATCATTATCATTTAGGTCAAATGGAGCGGCGATCGGATAAACAGAACCCGCATCCGGCCGAACCGAATCGGCCGCTGCAGGCATCCGACCTGTTCCGGGGCCGCCAGGAGATCGTCATCGAATTCCGTGGCGAGACCTACCGCCTGAGGATCACGCGCAACGACAAGCTGATACTGACCAAGTAACCCGCCAGCCAGCCAGCTCGACGCCAGCACGCCAGCGACAAACATCAGGAGGACCGTGATGTCGTCTGAAATGCTGTGGCTGCTGGCCGCAACGGCTGCCGTCGGCGATGCGCCGGCCGACTCTCCCCGGGATGCCGAAGCCGTGATCGACGTGATCACCGTCGAGGCCTCCAAGCTCCCTGTTCCCGCCGCGGATATCGCAAGCCGGGTCACCGTGATCGACGAGCGGCGCATCGAGCAGGAACTCGCGCAGAACATCGACGATCTCGTGCGCTACGAGCCGGGCGTGGAGGTGGCAAATCAGGGCAGCCGCTTCGGCCTCTCGGGCTTCAGTATCCGCGGCATCGGCGGTAACCGGGTGCAGATCGAAGTGGACGGCGTGCCCACCTCCGACGCCTTCTCCATCGGCAGTTTCTCCAATGCCAGCCGGGACTTCGTCGACGTCGCCAATCTCAAGCGCGTGGAGATCATCCGCGGCCCCTCCTCCGCGCTGTTCGGCTCCGACGCCCTCGGCGGGGTGGTCAGCTTCGTCACCAAAGGCCCCGTCGACTACCTGCGCGGCCGTGACAGCTACTACGACGTGAGCGGCGGTTTCAACAGCGTGGACGACAGTACCGTGGCCGCCGGCACCTTCGCCTGGCGCATCGGTGAGGTGGACGCCATGCTGCGCGCCACCCGCCGCGCCGGCGCCGAGCGCGACGTCCCCGGCGCCGATCCTCTCGACGAGGACAGCCTGAATGCGCTCGCCCGCTTCAGCTTCGGCGAGGCCGGCGCCGGCGGCATCGAGTTCTCCCTGGAACACTTCCGCGCCGCCAGCGAGACGGAGGTCGATTCCCTTGAGCGCATCCAGGATTTCACGGCCGACTTCGGCTTCCCGTTCATCATCGACACCTCCGTCGTCGCCGGCGACGACGAGCGCGAGCGCAACCGCGTGAGCCTGGGCCAGGAATGGGTCGACGGCCGCTTCGGCGCCGATTACCTGCGCTGGCGCGTGTACCGTCAGGACAGCGAGACCCGGCAGGATACCTTCGAGGCCCGGCAGAGTTTCATCGCCGGCCGCCCGTCCGCCGCCGAGCGCCAGCGCTCATTCCGCTTCGAACAGCAACTCGCCGGCCTGGAGGTGAATGCGGCGAACCGCTATTCGCTCGCCGGAATGGCGCACGAGCTCGCCTGGGGACTCGAATACGAGGTCACGGACACCGCCCAGCTGCGGGACGGCACGGAGACCGATCTCGCCACCGGGGAAACCTCCAGCCAGGTCGGGCCCGATCTCTTCCCGCTGCGCGACTTCCCGCTGTCGGAGACCACCCGCACCGGCGTGTATGTGCAGAACCGCATCACCGTCGGCGCCATATCGCTCGTCCCGGGGCTGCGCTGGGACCGCTACGAACTGGAGCCCGAACCCGATGCGATATTCCTCGCGGACAACCCGGGCATCCGGCCGGTGTCCCTGAAGGAGGACGAGTTCTCGCCGAAGCTAGGCGCCCTCTGGGACATCGGCGAGCGCTGGCAGCTGTACGCCCAGTACGCCGAGGGCTTCCGCGCGCCGCCCGTCAACGACGTCAACGTGGGCTTCACCAACTTCCGGTTCGGCTACACGACCCTCCCGAATCCGGACCTGAAGGCGGAATCCAGCCACGGCTATGAGACCGGCGCGCGCTATTACGGCGACATGGCGAGCTGGGAAGCCGCATTTTTTTCAACGAGATACGACGACTTCATCGAATCCTTCCAGGTCGTGGGCTTCGAGCCGATCAACTCGCTGATCGTCTTCCAGTCCGTGAACGTGGACGAGGTCGAGATCCGGGGCGCCGAATTCCGGGGCCGCTTCGCCCCGGCGCTGCTGCCCGACGGTCTGAGCCTGAACGTATCGGCGGCCTGGGCGGACGGCGAGGACCGCGCGAGCGGTGCGCCCGTGAACTCGGTGTCGCCGCTGAACGCGGTGCTCGGTCTGGAGTACGCCAAGCCTGACGGCGCCTGGGGCGCGAGCTTCGTCGCCCGCGCCGCCGCCGCCCAGGACGACCTGGACGAATCCGCGGGGGCCTTGCTGAGCCCGGCGGGCTACGTCGTCTACGACGCGTTCGGCTACTGGCGGCCTGGCCCCGCCCTGCGCCTGCGGGCCGGCATCTACAACCTCACCGACCACGAGTACTTCAGTTATCTCGACGTACAGGGAGTACCCGCCGACACCGCCGACCCGGAGCGCTTCCGGCGCCCCGGCCGCCACATCAGCGTGGCTTTCGACTGGAATTTCTGATCCCTATTGATACCCACCGGAGGACCCCATGAGAACCGGACGACTGTTTTTCATCCCGCTGGCGCTGCTCGCCTCGGCCTGCGCCAGCACCGGCACGCAGACCGCGAACGACACGGCCCCGGCGGCGGTACCCGAATCGCCGGAGTACCGGGAAGTCGCGAACCCGCGCTTCGCGGCGATCCGCGAGGCGGAGGCCAAAGCCGAGCGTGACCGTCTCGCCATCCTGGCGATGCAGGGTGAGTACGCGGTCGACTTCCACTTCGCAGAGACCGTGCCGCTCGCGCCCGGCTACGAGCGCCGCGACGACAAGGACAGCGGCGGCTTCGAGGTGGTGTTCGTCGTGGAGGACGGCGACGAGCACATTGTCCTGCAGCACCTGCTGGTCATGCCAGGCGGTCACGTCATCAAGCACTGGCGCCAGGACTGGGTCTACGAGGCCGAAGAGCGCTTCGAGTTCGTCGCCGACCAGACCTGGCAGGTGCGGGCGATCGAGCCGGAGAAGACCGCCGGGGCCTGGACCCAGTGCGTCTACGAAGTGTCCGACGCGCCGCGCTACTGCGGCACCGGCCGATGGAATCACCGCTACGGCGTCTCCACCTGGACCAGCGACCGCAGCTGGCGGCCGCTGCCCCGCCGCGAGTACACCAAGCGCGACGACTACAATGCGCTGAACGCCGAGAACCGTCACACCGTCACTCCCCACGGCTGGACCCACGAGCAGGACAACACGAAGACCGTGCGCGAGGGCCGCGAGACGGCGGCGACGCTGGTGCGCGAATTCGGCTTCAACGACTATCGCAGCATCACCGGCTTCGATTTCGACCCGGCGCGAGTGTACTGGCAGAAGACCGGCGACTACTGGGCGCGGGTGCGCGAGGCCTGGGACCGGCGTCTGGCGCGCGGTGCCACCCTGGTGCTGACGACGGAGATCGACGGCATGCCGATCATCCAGGGCACCTTCGCACAGGCCGCGAAAGCGGACGAGATGAGCGTCGAGGAGCAGGTGGACGCCATCGAGGACCTGCTCGGGAAGTGGACCAGCAGCGGCAGCGACGCGAGCCTGGCGGCCAACTGAAGGCCGGGGACAGTCGGCGGGCCGGATGAGCTAACTGTCCCCGTAACCCCCGGGAACCCCTCGTTTGCAGTGAGCCGAATCGTGGCGTATGGTGAATCTCAGCGAGGGGAGCTATGCAAAATCTGCAATTTTTCAAAGGCTTGAAGCTGCTCGGCTTCGTGGTGCTCGGCTCCATGCTGGTCGCCAGCGCCTATGCCGTGTCCATCTCGCTGGCGTATTACTCCGGAATAGGAGTCTGACGGCCCGGGAGGGGATTTGAATAACCGGCAAGCCAGACACTTCGCCATTGCCTGCACTGCGATCGCCGCAGTGGTGTTCGGCGCGCTGACGATAGACAGCCACCGCCAATTCCCCGAACTGACCAACGCCGATGCCATAACGCCGGCCGTCGTCAACGGCCAGGACGTCTGGCACGCCAATAACTGCATCAACTGCCACACCCTGTTCGGCGAAGGCGCCTACTACGCGCCCGATCTCACGAAGATCGCCGAGCAGCGGGGCGAACCCTATCTCAAAGCCTACATGCGGGACCCGAGCCAGTTCTACGACGAACAGCGGCACCGGCGTCTCATGCCGAAGCAGGACCTGAGCGAACAGGATATCAGCGACCTGATCGCCTTCCTCGACTGGGTGAGCAAGGTCGACAACCAGGGCTGGCCGCCGCGCCCGATCTACGTGACGGGCGGCCTGACACGCGGAGGCGGCGCGCCGGCAGGGCGGGAGGACGAGTACGAAGCACGCCCTGTCACCGAGCGGAGCGATCCCGTGGCCCGCGGCGAGAGCCTGTTCCATACCGTGACGCCGGCCTGCAATGCCTGCCACTCGACACAGCCCGGTGCGGACATGGCCGGTCCGTCCCTCGCCGGACTGGCCGCGCGGGCTCAGCGCATCATCGAATCGCCGGACTATACCGGTGACGCAACAGACGTCAGAGGCTACATCCGCGAATCGATACTCGAGCCCAGCGCCCATCTGATCCCCGGCCCGATGTACTCGGCGGATGGGGTGTCTTTCATGCCGAACAGCTACGACGAGGACCTGTCAGCCGAGCAAATCGAGCAACTGGCGGCTTATCTCGAGACCTTCCGGTAGCCGCGGTGAGCGAGGAGCATCATGCGTTATAGATCACAGTCCGTCGCCTACTGGTACTTCGCCGTGGCCGTCGTCCTGTTCGGCCTGCAGATCGTCTTCGGCATGCTGTCGGCCGCTAAGTATCTCGGTCCGGATCCGCTCCTCTATATCCTGCCCTTCGACGTCACGAAGGTGATCCACACGAATCTGCTGATCGTCTGGGTGCTCACCGGCTTCATGGGCGCGACCTACTGGATGGTTCCCGAGGAATCCCGCGCGGAGCTCTACAGCACGAAGCTCGCCATCATCCAGCTGGTGCTGTGGACGCTTATGGGCGTCACCGCCGTCATCGGCTACCTGTTTCGCTACGGCACCGGCAACAAGTTGCTCGAGCAGCCGCTGCCGCACAAGCTCGTCATCGTCCTGTGCATGCTGATCTTTCTCTACAACATCGGCATGACCATCCGCAGATCCGGCCGCTTCACGACCACCGAGGGCGTGCTCGTCCTGGGGCTAGGCAGCGCCGCCGTCCTGTACCTGCCCGCGCTGCTGCATTTCGAGAATTACACCGTTTCGATCTTCTACCGCTGGTGGACCATCCATCTGTGGGTGGAGGGCGTATGGATGATGATCATGGGCTCGTTCCTGGCCTATCTCCTCATTCGACTGTCCGGCGCCGACCGCGAGGTCATGGAGAAGTGGCTCTACGTCATCGTGGGTCTGGTGTTCATCGCCGGCATCCTCGGCACGGCCCATCATTACTACTGGGTGGGCGTGCCCACCTACTGGCTGCCGATCGGTGGCTTCTTCAGCGCCCTGGAACCGGTGGCCCTGGTTGGCATGGCCATCTACGCCTATGCGGCCATCAGGCGCTCGGGCCTCGCCCACCCCAATGCCCTGGCGCTGCACTGGACGATCGGCAGCGCGGTCTTCACGCTGTTCGGCGCGGGATTGCTCGGGCTCGCCCATACGTGGCCGGCCGTGAACAAGTGGACCCATGGCACCCTGATCACCGCCATGCACGGCCACTCGGCGTTCTTCGGCGCCTACGCCATGATCGTGCTCGCGATGATCGTGTATGCCCTGCCGTCGCTGGTGCAGAACCGGGCGGAGAAAGGCAACGCCATCGGCTACTGGGCGTTCTGGCTGCAGCTGGGCGGCATGTTCGGCATGACGCTGTCGTTCGCGACTGCCGGCATCGGGCAGGTCTATCTCGAGCGCATCATGGGCCTCGGCTATCTCGAGACCCAGCTGAAGATCCAGGTCCACTTTCTGATGCTGATTCTGACCGCCACCGTCTTCGCCGTCGGGGTCGGCCTGTTCATCTACGACTTCTTCCGCCACGCGCCCCGCTTCGAGACCGAGGATGAAGCCGCCGCCCGCCGCTCGGGCGGGAGTTCCGGCACAGCCTCCGCCGGCGTGTGAACACACAGGCGGCCGATCCCGTCCCCACACGGCTCGCGAGCGAGCCGTGGTACCTGCCCCTCGGCAACGAGGTGGCCGTCTTCGAGCAGTGCCATTCCCGGCGGCTGCCGGTGATGCTGAAGGGGCCCACCGGCTGCGGCAAGACACGCTTCGTCGAGCACATGGCGTGGCGCCTCGAGCGCCCGCTGGTCACGATCTCCTGCCACGACGACCTGACCGCGAGCGATCTGATCGGCCGCTATCTGATCCGCCACGACGGCACCGTGTGGCAGGATGGGCCGCTCACGCGGGCCGCCCGGGAAGGCGCCATCTGTTATCTGGACGAGGTCGTGGAGGCGCGCCAGGACACGGTCGTGGTCCTGCATTCGCTGAGCGATTACCGGCGGGTGCTCGCCATCGACAAGACCGGCGAGACCCTAGAGGCGGCACCGGGTTTCCTGCTGGTCGTCTCCTACAACCCCGGTTACCAGCGCATGCTGAAAGACCTGAAACCCAGCACACGCCAGCGCTTCGTGGGGCTCGACCTCGACTTCCCGCCGCCGGAGCGCGAGACCATCGTGATCGAGCGCGAGAGCGGCGTCGATCACGCCACGGCGCATGCCCTCGCCACGCTCGGCAGCCGCCTCCGCGAACTGCGCGACAGCGGACTCGCCGAGGTACCGAGCACGCGTCTGCTCATCGCCGCCGCCAATCTGGTGGCGGGAGGCGTGGAGGTGCGCGAGGCCTGCTACACGGCCGTCCTCTCGCCACTCTCCGACGATCCGACCCTCGTCGACGCCATGCAGGATCTGGTCGACGCGACTTTCGTCTAGGACGATGGCCGAAGCCGAAGAAGTCCTGACCGACGTCGCGCGGCACGCGACCGTATTCGCCCGCGATCTGTGGCGGCGCCGCCGGAACCCGGACGCGAACGCCGTTCCCGTCCTCGCGGAATTCTCCCCGCGGCTCGAACTGCTGGTCAGGAGTCTGTTCGCCCGGGAGTATCCGATACGACCGGCCCATCCGCCGCCGCCGCCGACGCTTCTGACCCGCTTGTTCTCGCGCGGCCAAAGCGTCCGTCCGGCCCGTCCGGCCCTGGCCCTGCCGGCCACCGACGGGTGCAGACTGTGGTTGCCGGCCGAACTCGAGGTCGCCGACCGCGGCCTCGCGCCGGGCTTCTACCGCGTGATGGCGCTGCAGCAGGCGACTCGCGCACAGCGCGGAAGCATCGATCAGCAGCCGGTTGGCACGGGTTCACCGGTCGAGGACATTTACTGGCTGCTCGAGTGCCTTGCTGCTGACGAGCAGCTGGGCCGGATGCTGCCCGGCATGCAGGCCGAGCTTCTGCAATTCCGCCGGCACGTGCTGGCGCGTCGCCCGCCACCGGCGGAACTGCCTCCTGCCACGGCGGCGATCGAGCGGCTGTTACGCGACGCATTCGACGGGGACTGTCGTGCCATCGTCGGATGCGGCTGGGAGCCGGCGTCACCGGAAAGTTCCGTCCGCACGGCCGAGCGACTGGCGGCTCGACTGCCCGGCAAGCCTGCCGGCCGCACGGGCGATCGCGGAGGCAGGCTGAACAGGGACTGGTGGACCGGGGAGACCCGCAAGGCGGCGGACGCCGAGTCTCGCGCAGGCCCGGAACAGGACGGAACAGGAGGGGCGGAACGCCCCAGCACCGCCCGGCTGGAGCGGCGCCCCCGAATCCGGCGTCGGCGCGACGACGAGGACGAAGACCGCAAGACCGGCGCCTGGATGGTGCAGGCCGATGAGCCCCATCAAAAGGCGGAAGACCCCATGGGGATGAAACGCCCGACGGACCGCGGCGACGAAGATCCGCAGGAACTCGGAGAGATGCTTTCCGAACTGCCGGAGGCGCGCCTCGTCTCGACGCCGGGCAGTCCGCGCGAAGTCCTGGTCTCCGACGATCCGCCGGAATCACGCAATCTTCAGGTCCTGCCCGGACGGAGGGCACATGAGACCTCCTTCCGTTACCCGGAGTGGGACTACCGGCGGGCAGGCTATCGGCTGCCGGGCGCCCTTGTCAGGCCGGGATCGCCGCCCCCCGGCAATCCCGCATGGCTCGCACGCACCATGGACACCCACCGCCGCATGCTGGAGGAGATCAGGCGCCGGTTCGAGATGCTGCGTACGCGCAGGACGACCCTGCGCCGCCAACGGGACGGTGACGATATCGATCTGGATGCCTGCGTCGATGCCATGGCGGATCTGCGTGCCGGCTGCACCCTGCCCGAAGGGCTGTATCGCGCGACCCGCCCCGCCGACCGTCAGATGGCCATCACGTTGCTGATCGACGTCAGCGGCTCCACCGACAGCTGGGTGTCCGCGGGACGGCGGGTCATCGACGTCGAACGCGAAGCACTGCTGCTGGTCTGCTTCGCCCTGCAGGAATTCGGCGAACCCTTCGCCGTGCAGGCATTCTCGGGTGCAGGCGCGGACGACGTGACCGTGCGCACGGTGAAGGAATTCTCCCGTCCGTTCGACGAAACGGCCGCGCTGCATGTTTCCGGGCTCGAGCCGGAGCGCTACACGCGCGCCGGAGCGGCAATCCGCCATGCCTCCGCCGGGCTCATGCAAGAGAGCACCGATCACCGGCTGCTCCTGCTCCTGTCGGACGGTAAACCGAACGACGTCGATCACTATGCCGGCGAATACGGCGTGGAAGACACGCACCGCGCCATCGTCGAGGCCCGGCTGCAGGGCATATTCCCGTTCTGCCTGACCGTCGACCGTCAGGCGGCGACCTACCTGCCGCGCATCTTCGGCCCGCACCACTATGCGATGCTGCCGCGTCCGGAATTGCTCCCCGGCGCACTGCTCGACTGGATGCGCCGCCTGCTGACCATGCAGCAGTCCTGAAGAAAGCCGGGGACAGCCGGCCCCACCGAGCCGGCTGTCCCCGGCCGCAATTTCAGTACACGTCCTCCACGGTATTGTGGACGTTGAACTTGCCCGTCGGGGTCACGATATCCGGACCCTTGATGACGGCTTTCAGCGTCCGCGTCTCGTCGTCCACCACCACGATGGCGGATTCCTCCTCCTTGCCGCTCCAGACCGAGAACCAGACCTCGTCGCCGGCCACGTTGTACTCGGGCTGGACGATGCGCTTCGGCCCCGGGCCGAGATCGGCCCATTCGGCGATGGGCAGCACCTCGTAACCGGCTTCCAGGTTGTCGATGTCGAAGACGGCCACGCTCTGGGAGACGCTTTCCTCCGGGTTCAGCGGCGTATCCACCCACAGGTTGTCGGACTCGGGATGGGTTTTGACGAACAGCGAGCCGCCGCCCTGCCCTTCCAGCACCCGCACAGCCTTCCACGCATGCTGCGGATGGCCCTCCGGATCCGTGCCGATGAAGGTGATGTTGCTGTTGCCCAGCGCGCTCGTCACCCACACCGGCCCGAACTGCGGATCCACCAGATTGGCGCCGCGGCCGGGGTGAGGGATCTTGGTGACGTCCACCAGCGCCTCGAGCTCCTGATCCTGGGAGTCGACCACGGCGATCTTGTCGGACTGGTTGGCCGCCGTCAGGAAGTAGCGCTGCGTGCTGTCCCAGCCGCCGTCGTGCAGGAAGCGCGCCGCGGAGATATCGGTCACCGTCAGGTTATCGATGTCGGCGTAGTTGACCAGCAGTATGTGGCCGGTCTCCTTCACGTTGACGATGAACTCCGGGTGCTTGTGGGATGCAACGATGGCCGCCACCCGCGGCTCCGGATGGTACTCCTGGGTGTCCACCGTCATGCCCCGCGTGGAGACCACCTTCAGCGGCTCCAGCGTGTCGCCCTTCATGATGACGTACTGGGGCGGCCAGTAGGCGCCGGCGATGGCGTACCGATCCTCGTAGCCCGGGTATTTCGAAGTCTCCACCGAGCGGGCCTCGAGCCCGATCTTGATCTCGGAGACCACCTGCGGCGGATCCATCCACAGGTCGATCATGTCGATGCGCGCGTCCCGGCCGATGGTGTAGATGTAGCGCCCGGACGCCGAAGGCCGCGAGATATGCACCGCGTAGCCCGTGGGCACGATCGAGACCACCTCTTTGGTGTCGCCGTCGATGATGGCCACCTGGCCGGCGTCGCGCAGGGTGACGGCGAAGAAGTTCGCCGTGTTGCGGTCGTGCTGCGGCTCGGTCGGGCGCTCCTCGGGCGGCACCTTCACCTCCCAGGTCTCCTTCATCTTCGCCAGCCCGAATTCGGGGG
>Ga0209943_1000149_pt1 | contig 47921 bp, 41 predicted proteins | sample SalPonR1_B_D2_MG_FD_185698 | JGI IMG/M metagenome (GOLD analysis project Ga0209943, IMG submission 185698) | Salt pond soil microbial communities from South San Francisco under conditions of wetland restoration - Salt Pond MetaG R1_B_D2_MG... ... | reverse complement strand
AGAATCAAGGTTGAAGCAAGCGTGGACAATGTCGATGCCGGTGAAATCAGCCTGCGGCTATTCTCCGGCACAGTCGACGTCCTGGCAAACGCCCGAACCCGATTCGATGACGAAACCGACCAGATCAGGCGTATGTCCCTGGCCGATGTTCGCAGCGGTGACTTTCTTGAAATCGAGGCCTACCTGTCGGGCGACCGACTGATTGCGACGCTGATAGACCGGGACGATCCCGACGATGACGTGATCAGAGCACCCGTTGAATCCTTCGTAGCAAATTCGGACATCACGCTTCTTGGCATCACCTATCAAATCGGCGATACCGAATACGAAGATGCGGATGACAACACGGTGGATGCCGACAACTTTTTCAATCTGCTCCAGATCGGAGATCTGGTGAAAATAGAAGACAAGGAAGAGGCGAACGGCGTGGCCGATGAAATCGAACTGGAGGACCGACTGCGACTGGAAGGGACCCGAGAGTTCGGCTGTGGGTTCGAGGATGACAGCAGCAGCTGCGATGCTTCAATCTTCGACGACGAATCAACGGACGACACGTCGGGAGATGATGCTCTCGACGAGAGCGAGTCGCTGGATGATGTCAGCGACAATGAATCCCCGGACGATGACGTGACCGGTGACGACCTCTCCGAGGACGACATCGACGATGCCGCCACAGGCGATATTGATGGCGACACAACGGATGAGGACGGGGCCGACGACGGTATCTGACGCATACGCTCTCCGGGTCTTCGCAACGGGGCCCGGGATGCCGCGACCCGCACGGAGTGTGCTAACGTGCGCCGTTATCCATTTACAGGCGGCACTTGATCGGGCATGACAGCGGCGGATCAAAAAGACGAGGATCGGGCGGCGCTGGAGGCCCTGCAGTCAGATATCCAGCAGAAGCGTTTCGCTTCTGCCCTGGAGCGCAGCCGTGACATCCTTGAGGATGACACTGATGCGGGACCCGCCGTGTGGGCGCTCTGCGGCAAGGCACTTGAGGGCCTTCAGCGCAATGGCGACGCGCTGTCCATTTACCTTCAAGGCCTGGAGCAATACCGCGACAACGCGCGCCTGCATCTTTATGCCGGACATGCACTGACCCGTGCAGGACAGTCGCAGCAGGCGGTTCATCACTTTCATCAGTCTCTCAGGATCAACCCCTCGCTGCTGGATGCCTACCGGGGATTGCTGAACTTCGAGGCCGTACACCCAGACAGCCGGGACGCGGCGCGCATTCTTTCCGTTGCGCTGAACGAGTCCCGCAGTGAGATGGATCGTGCCAGAGCCTGCTTTCTGCTGGGCCAGATTTCCGTGGATGCCGGTCGCGACGATGTCGGCTTTACGTTTTATCGTCGCGCGAACCACCTTGTCGGCAGTGGCTTCAGCGCCAGACAACAGCAGTACACGGTGCCGGCCTCAACGCTCGCGATCAAACGGCAGTATTTCCGCGGGCAGGCAGCAAAAACGTCACCTGGTGGACGCTGTCCGGCCATTATCATCGCGGGACTACCGCGCTCCGGAAAGAGCCTTGTTGAATCAATGCTGGCAGCAGACGCCGACGTTCTGCCGGGGGGAGAGCTCGCATTTGTTCGCCGCTTTGTATCCGACCTCGATACCTCGGAGGATATTGCCGAGCTGGCTGCCGGTCTTCGCCGCAGGGCCGCCGAGAGCCCGAACGGCTCTCCGCTAGCCCGCCGCTACCGCGATTTCGCACAACGCGCCCGACCTGATCACCCGCCGCGTTATGTCACGGACACCTCGCCGGCCAACCTGCGACGCATTGGCTACCTGTCACTGTTGCACCCCGACGTGCCCATCGTCTTTTGTCGGCGGAATCCACTGGATCTGGCTGTCGCGCTGTATTTCAAGCATTTCAAGACCGGCCATGGCTACAGCTACAGCCTGGTGACGATCGGCAGGGCCATCGCCAGATCAGAACTGCTGATGGCGCACTGGCTGCGTGAATTGCCCAACCCGATAGCCACGGTACATTATGAAGCGCTCACCACAGATCCGACCGGCGCCCTGACGGCGCTTGTACAGGAACTTGAACTCGACATTCATGTCGGCCACCACACAGTATCTGATTGCCCTCCCGCGGCGGTGGCATCCGAATGGCGCCTTTTTACGTCACGCTCAATCGATTCCCACGGCAGCATCCGGCCGGACCTGATAGGCTTTGGCGCACGCTTCCAGCAACAGATGCAAGCCGCAATGACGGCGTACAAGGAGGACCATGCGAACGCCCCTCGCATCGACGTTTGACCACTGGATACGCCGGGACTTCCGCGACATGAATACCGCACTGGAGGAGTTGTACTTCGCCCAGGAAAATCGGGATAACGTGGACGGGATCGGCGACGGAATCAAGCAGCAGCTGGTTGCCGAGGGTCGGGACTACATCGCGCAGTTGCTCAAGGAGGGCAACACCGACGAAGGCTTTGACAACGGCTTCGAGCTGCTCGGCAACGTGGGCTTCTACATGGCAGCGTGCCGGCGCCACGGCGTTACCGACCCGGCACGCGAAACCCGATCCCCCCTGAGAGAGGCCTCCGCACTGGCCATGCAGCTGGGGGCCTCACTGGGCGCTGTCCCGCGCTTCGCCTCAAGCCACCTGGAAACGCACAACCGCGCCGTGAATGGCGTCTACAAGACCTTCACGGCGCTGAATGACGAGCGCATCTTCATCGACTACAACACCCGCGGCGTGTTCGGCTACATTCGCACCGCCGAGGCGCTGCTGCACTCCCTGCCGCTGGGTGTCTCCCACCCGGTCACTCTCGATCTGCTGCGGGTTGCCCGGGCAGCCCTCGAGGACGTTTTTGCCTCTAATCAGGAGCTGTTTAACGCGCTTGATATGCAGCGATTTTTCTTCTGCATCCGGCCCTATTACAAGCCACATCGCGTCGGTCTGCGCGAGTACCGCGGGGCGAACGCCGGCGACTTTGCGGGCATCAACGTGATCGATCTGCTGCTCGGCCTGTGCCGCGCCGACGATCCCTATTACTCCCAGCTGCTCGTGGACAAGTTTCTGTTCATGCGGCCCGAGGACCAGCTGCTGCTTCGCGACTGCATGCGGCGCAAAAGCCTGCTGAACAGCTTCCTAGACGACGTTGAGGAGCACGCCGGGGAAGACTGGTTCCAGACCAACGTGTCTGCATTCCTTGAGGTGTGCGAGGCACATGGCAGGGTTGCTGTTCAACATCATGAACTACTGGTCGAGAAGTATATCGTGCAGCCGGCGTCGGACGCTGGCCTCGAGGACAAGGCGGATCTCAGTGCCAGCGGGCCGCCGCTGCCGGTCTTACTCAAAGGCCTGAAGACACTGTGCGATCTCCGCTCCGCGGCGCCGCGGGATGACATTCCTTCGCGATACCGGGATATCGAGCGACTTAAGGCTTCTGTCCAACGATAAACGCATCCGGTGGCGCAAAGTTCACGGGTATCTCACCCGTCAGTGACATCAGGAAACTCACGATTTCCGCCGTCGCGCTGTCGTCAGGGTCCCGTCCGAGCTGCACACGGGCCATGACGCGCACTGCCTGCGCCAGTGTCGCTACCGAGGCATCGTGAAAATAGGGCGCCATCTCTGCGACGTTGCGCAGCGAGGCAACCCGGAAAACATCGCGGTCCGCCTCGCGGCCGCTCTTTTCCATCACGCCGTGATGCGGTTCATCAGAGCCCGTGTGCTCCCAGTAATCCGCCACCAGGCCAAACTTCTGCAGTGACTGGCCGCCCAGCAATTCGCCACCGTGGCAACCGGCGCAGCCCATGTCCATGAACCGCCTGAGACCGGATTTCTGCGTTTCCGTCATGGCGGCATCGTCGCCCGTCAGCCAGGCGTCGAAGGGGGCCGGCGTGCGCAGGGTACGCTGGTAGACTTCCAGCGCCTGACCATAATGATCGACAGTCAGAGGCTCATCGGCATCGGGAAAGGCTGCCGAAAATTGCGGCCGGTAACCGTGCTCGGCCAGCGGCGGCAGAATATCGTCCCGCCGCTCAAAACCCATCGAACCGGTAATGGAACCCAGTGCCTGTACCTTTCCGGACTGACGGTCAGCCAGCCAGCGCAAGCCCGCACCCGCTGTCTGCGTATTGAATACGGTCATCGAGTGAAACCCGGTCCGGCCGCCGCGGGCAGTTGTGCAGCGAGTACGCCGATCAGAGCCATGGTCTTCGATCAGATGACAACTGGCACAGGCGGTATCGCCACTCGAGGACAGGCGCGGGTCCCACAACAGGGCACGTCCGAGTGTCGCCTGCGGGGCAAGGCGCTCCTCAGGGGAAACCGGCGGAATGGCAATAAAATGCCCGTTGGCCCGTTCCCGCAATGTTACGTCGGCCCGCGCTATCTCTATCGGCAAAGTCAGAACGGCAGATAATGCCAGCAGGTGCATGACGTGTCGTTCTGTTGGACGCTTCATTATGCCCTTTCTGCAATGTAATAGGAGTGCCAGCGGCGGGAGCAAGCGGCGCCAATGAGGCCTTAACAGCCCGATTGACGCTTATGCGCCGCCGCCACTTTTCGCCGACATCAACTAGAACTGAACCGCCACACGTCCATACAGGAAACGCCCGTTAAAGCCGAAAGGCGAAAAACCCGAATAGGGGAAAATGCGATCAAAGGTCGTAGGCGTCAGCCCCGCAGCCAGATCGTTGGACACGGTGTCATCAGGGTAGACGTCGAAGAGATTGTTCGCACCCACGGCTGCGGATATGTTGCTGGTGAAGGAGTAAGCCACCTCCAGATCGGTGATCCATTGTGCATCCAGCTTTTCGTCGAACTCCGCGGAAGTGCCAGGGTCGAGTGTCTCGCCGAAGCGGGTAAATCGAAGGTCTACCGTCAGATCGTTAAAGTACCAGGCACCACCCAGGTTGATTTTGTCTTCCGGACCGCCATCCTCGAATCGCGTCACTTCACGGCGGGCAAAGAGGTTGTCCTCGGTTACGCCAATCAGTGACAGTTCTTCCGGCGGCGGCAGCACGCGAGTCACCTTGTTATCTGTGTAGTTGTAACCGCCGTTCAGACGCAGCGAACCCCACTCCCCCAGTTCCAGGTTGTAGGTTGCGACAACATCAAAGCCACTGGTCTCGCTGTCGATGCCGTTCAGGAAAAAGCGCGCTCGATTGGCGCCCGTGCCTGCCAGCAGTTGCTCAACGCCCGGACCTGAAAGGTTCTCGGACAGGACAATGCGGTCATCTATTTCTATGTAAAAGTAGTCTGCCGTAACGGAGAGCCCGTCCAATGGCTGCCACGAGAAACCACCCGAGAAAGATATACTGGTCTCTTCTTCCAGACCCGGTGAACCGAGCGCCCTGGCGACGTCACTGTCAGGGCGGAAGGTGCCAGTCTCTGTCGGCACGGCATCGACAAAAACGGTGGCGATGGAGGTAAAGGACTGCTGGGCCAGTGATGGCGCACGAAAGCCGGTCGATGTGGATGCGCGCAGGGCAAAACCCTCTATGATTTCATAGCGCGTGGCGAACTTGCCGTTGAAGGTTGAGCCGAAATCCGAATAGTCCTCAAAGCGGCCGGCAACGGCCACGTTCCAGCGCGAGGTTACGTCGGCATCAATATCCAGATACAAACTGATGTTATCGCGACTGGCATCGACCTCAGACTCGGGGGTGAAGCCCGGAAATACCTGGGACCCGGCGGCGCGATCTTCAAATTCGCCGAGCTGATAACTGCCTGGCTCTCCGGCGTCTATCTTGTAGGTCTCATCGCGGTACTCAACACCGAAAGCGACGTTGACGGGTCGGCCACCCAGATCCAGGAGCTTTGATGCGCCCGCATTGAACACCAGGTGCTCATTGGTCAAAGTACCGGCGAAGAACTGCGTGGGACTGTCGGGGCCGAAGGATGCATTCAGCGTGTTCTTGATCGTATAGTCGAGCTCATTGCCGCCGACCAGTAGTGAAGCGTCTACATCCCAGCCATTCCAGTCACCGCGCACACCGGCGGCGACGCTGTAGTCCGTAATGTCGGATGTGATGAGTGGCAGGAAGCCATCCGGGTAGATTTCTGTCCAGTTGCGGCTGTCCTGGGCGCGGCGATAAAAGCCCGCACTTTCACCCTGACGCTCACCGTAACTGCCGAAGCTGTACAATTCCCAGGCATCGTTCAAAGGTACCCCGGCGTTATAGAACAGCGCGGTATCCTCGACATCCGCATTGCCAAAGCGGTGATTGATGCGATCAAAATCCAGCTCCCTCGGATCCGCACTGCCATCGGCAAGGCTTGCGTAATTGTTTCGCGGATCAAAGCCACTGCGATTGGTGGGATCGCGATCCCGGAATTCACCGGAGACATTGAGATAACCACCGTCACCGATCTCTACACCGCCATTCAATCGGACTGTCAGTGTATCTCCGTCATTGACATTCCGGTCGCCACCTGGCGTCAACTGCAGGGCGCCATCAGGCCCGATACTGGCGCCTCCCAGCCCCGGCGTGCCGTCCATTTCAGTGTCGTACTCGCCATAGGTGACCGACGCACCAAAGCCACTGGATGCATCCTTGAGCACAATGTTGATGACGCCGGCGATGGCATCGGAGCCGTATTGCGCTGCAGCCCCGTCTCTGAGCACTTCAATGCGCTTGATGGCATTGGCAGGAATCATGTTCATATCAACAGCGGACGAGCCACGTCCAACGGAGCCGTTCAGGTTTAGCAGCGCAGATGCATGCCGACGCTTTCCATTGACCAGAACCAGCGTGTGATCGGGAGCCAGGCCGCGCAGCGTTGCCGGACGTACGTGATCGGTGCCGTCGGTGACAGAGGGCAGCGGAAAGTTAAAGCTGGGCAAAAGGCGGTTGAGCAACTGGTTGGTTTCGGTGATACCGGTGGACATCAACATGTCCTCGGAAATCACGTCGATAGGCACAGCGCTCTCGAGAACCGAGCGATCAGAGCGCCGGGTCCCTGTAACAACTACCTCCTCGACTATGGCCTCAGCGCCGGGCTCCTGCGCGATCACGGTTGCAGCGCACAATGTAGCGGTTACGCCGGCCATGGCCACGGCCAGTGGCCGTCTTGCAAAGTCATTCTGTCGCATCATTCTGCCCCCTATGTCGTATCACCTGTAGATTGATGTTTGACCTTATCTTTCCGGGTGCTGAACGTAGATAATCGAACTCGGTGGGACAATGGCTGATCCTGTGAATAATTACCTTTGGCTTCCCGCTGGGGCACCGCTGCAGCAGTCTGCCCCCCGATTAACAGATAGCTAAAAAAATACTCCAGCCTCTGACGACGGCTGTCTCAGGTGGCGCTACTGGCTTGTTTCATCCGCTTCCGTGGCTGAGTCTGTGTTGCCGACGATGCCACCACTTGGCGGCCTCATCAAGGACCAGGAGAGACAGGGCAACAGCCAGCAGAAGGCTCCAAAGCGACAGAGAAACCGGTTCCACTGCAAGAACGTCGCGCAGCACCGGCATGTACATCGCTCCGATATGCACACCCTGCGCGAGGACCACCGCCAGAATCAACAGCCGGTTGGCGGCAATCGGAACCTGCAACACGGAGCGGCTTTCGGAACGACAGCTGAAGGTATGTACATTCTCGAACAGCACCATCAGCAGCAGCACCAGGTTGCGGGCCTCAAATTCGCCCATGCCGAAGACCTCGAACAGCACGAAAAACAGCACGAAGGCTGCACTCCCCATGTAGCCACCCGAAACCAGGGTCTGACGGATCATGCGCCGGTTGAAAATCCGCTCACGCACGGGGCGCGGCTTGCGCTTCAGGGCCCCGGGCTCCACGCCCTCAGAGGCCAGTGCAACATCCTGAATCCCGTTGGTAACCAGATTCAGCCAGAGCAGCTGTATCGCGGTAAGCGGCAGCGGAAGTCCGGCGAAAAGCGCAAGAAAGAACAGGAGGACCTCGGCAATGCCGGTTGACAGCAGCAGCCAGGTCACCTTGCGCACATTGTCATAGGCGCCGCGCCCCTGCTCGATACCATCGACAAGTGACGCAAAGTTATCATCACTGAGGATCAGCGAGGCGGCCCGGCGTGCCACGTCGGTGCCACCGCGACCCATGGCGACGCCAATGTGCGCCGCCTTCAGGGCAGGAGCGTCGTTGACGCCATCGCCGGTGACCGCGATCAGTTCTCCGGCATCCTGCAGCAGTTCGACGATCTGCGTTTTCTGCGACGGCTCTACCCGGGCGAATACGGGAGCGGCGCGGACACGCGCCGCGAGTGTTTCGGGGGCATCTTCAAGGTCGCGCAGCGCCGCACCGGTCAGTGCCTCCGACTCTTCATCTGCCAGCTCCAGCTGGCGCGCGATCGCCAGCCCCGTGGCGGGATGATCGCCGGTAATCATCCGGATCTGTATACCTGCATCGCGGCAGCGCTTCACCGCCTCGGGCACCTCCTCCCGTATCGGATCAATCAGTGCTGCAAAGCCCACGAACTCGAGTCCGGCGAGGTCCTTTGCACCGTAATCGCTGGCCGTCCCGGATACGTGCCCGCTGGCGATCGCAAGCACTCGATACCCTTCCCGCGCCAGGCATTCCTCGCGCTCAAGCAGCGCATCCCGGTCGATGTCTGCACACATGGGCAGGACCGCCTCTGCGGCGCCCTTTACGTGGGCCACCACCGTATCGTCGACCTCATTGAAGGTTGCGGCGAAGCGCCGCTCGGAGCTGAAGGGCACACTGGCGCCCTCCGGATAACGCTCGAGCAGCCGCTCGCGCTCCGCATTCGTCTTGGCGCCGAGCACCAGGAAGGCCAGATCGACGCTATCGCCCTCGGTGCTCGCAGGCTTTCCCGTCTCGTCAAAGCGGATGCAGGCGTCGTTACACAGCATGCCGGCGCGTACCAGATTCTCTATGGCGGTTGCGGCATCGTCCTGCGGCTCACTGTCATCACGATGTATGCGACCGTCAGGCCTGTATCCCTCGCCCGAGACATCCCACTGCTCGCCATTAGCAAGCTCCAGGCGCTGTATGGTGAGCTGGTTCTCTGTCAGCGTTCCCGTCTTGTCACTGGCAATCAGCGTGCAGGACCCGAGACCCTCAACGGCGGTCAACTGACGCACGATAACATTGCACCGCGCCATCCGCCGGGTCGCAAGCGCCATCGCCACGGTAATGGCGATGGGCAGGCCCGCTGGAATCGCCGACACCGCGAGGGCCACACCGAGAAAGAATATCTGCTCGGGTGTCTCACCACGCAGGAACTGGCTGACGCTCAACAGAACAACGGCAAAGAGCACGAAAAGTGCGATCTGCCGGGTGAGACGCCGAAGCTTCAATACCAGTGGTGGTGCCTGTGACTCCCCGTGCGCCAGAGACTCGGCGATCTGTCCGACCTGGGTGTCCTTGCCAATACGGCAGACAATACCGCGGGCGTTGCCGTTGATAACGCTGCTGCCGGCGAAAGCCATGGTGGTGCGCTCGTTGACGACAGCATCTTCTTCCACCTCGTCGTCTGCATTCTTGGCTACCGGGGTAGATTCACCGGTCAGTGGTGCCTCGTCCACCTCCAGGTCCGCGCTGGACAGCAGGCGAAGATCCGCCGGCACGGCGTCACCCTGTGCTAGATCCACAATGTCACCGGGCACCAGCACTGTGGCATCCACTCGCTCCTCGCGCCCGGCCCTCACTACGCGAGTGCGCACCCGGATCATCTCCTGAAGGGCCGATGCGCTAGCCTCGGCACGGCCTTCCTGCAGGGCACCGACCACGGCATTGATCAGCAACACCGCAGCAATGAATGTCGCGTTGGCAAGATTGTCTAGCGCCAGCGACACCACCGCAGCGACGAGCAGTATATAGACGAGGGGATCCTTGAACTGACGTACAAAGATGCGTACCGCGCCGGCCCTGTCTTCCTCGGGGAGTGCGTTTTTACCCCAGAAAACCTGCCGCTTCTCCACCTCGTCGACGGCAAGCCCGTCGGCATCACTGTCTAGCCGACCGAGTGCCTCGCGACCGGCCAGGGCGTGCCAGGCAGCTTCGGGGGACGCTTCATGATCATGCGTCATGCTGCGCGCTGCGCACGGTCAAGGCCAGCGAGGTCAGCAGCGTTCCGTTGAACAGTATTTCGATTGCCAGGAACAGCCCGATTACCCAGAGCCCGGTTGCCGGCCAGCCCAAAATGATCAGAACGGCAAGCACGACGTTAATGAGGCCGGTAAACGCAGCCAGCTTCCAGCGCCAGCCTCGGCGCTGCCACTGCCATGCGTAATAGAGACGAAAGACGCCGATGGCGAGCAGGAATGCCGCGAGCAGCAAAGTAAGTGATAACGAGCCACTCAGCGGGTCCCACAGCAGAAGACCACTGAAGATCAGATAGATCACCGCGACAAGGAGATGCAAACCACGGCCTCCCCAGCTTTCCTCACGTGCGGCAAAGCCGTGCCATAGCTGCAGCAGGCCGGCCGCAAGAACCAGCGCACCGAAAACGATCACGCTCGCCATTGTGAGCGCAAAAGTAAAAAAGAGTCCTGCGATGCCAAACGCAATCATGGCAATGCCAAGGGCAAGCAACCAGCCCCACTTCACGGGGAGTTCCACCGATTCTTCGATAAGGGTTGCGCCGGGTTCGTTGTATCCGTCAGTCATGACTTCTCCTTTGCGCCGGTGACGCTGTCTGCACCATCAGGACCGGCCTGATGCACGGGGACACACCATCCACCCTGATAATCCGGTGTTCTCCCATTGGCCGGCTTTTCAGTTTCTGTACGGTTTATGCATGCTACCAGCCCGCCAGCTACTGAAAAACCGCCGTCACGGACGCGACGATCGCGTGTTGTGCGACTGTCGGGACAAGATACGTGGCCAGCGGGCGGGTCGGCGTACCGCACCTCATTCGGACATGTTAGGAGGCCGTGTGGCGCTTCCACGCCGTCGGTCGTCGTGCTCGTCTGCGTGCCGACCTCAAGCTGCAGCCCTGACCCGAGGTCACCGGATAGCGTAGACTTGGCGTCCACACATTCCTCTTTTCCGGAGACCGTATCTTGATCAGATCCATCACCTGCGCATTTATCCTGTTATTCACGAGCATCGCGCCCGATGCGGGCGCCAGCTATGGCTACTATGTCGGCAAGAACCTGACGGCCGACGGCAGTGTGCTGCTCGGCGGTACCGGCGAGGAGCCCTCCAGTCACTGGCTGGAGATTGTGCCGCGCCAGACGCACGCCGCCGATGCAACGATTACCGTCGGCGCCACGGCCTCTGCCTCGCTGCCTGCCCGGCTGATCGACATTCCACAGGTGCGAGAGACCTTCCGTTACATCACGATGAACTACACCAGCTATGCCGGCTTTCCAGCACCGATAACGAATGGCGGTCTCAATGAGCATCAGGTCGCGATTCGCGACATCTGGTCGCCGTCACGGGATGAGCTGGTGGCAATGACACCCAGAGATCAGACGGGCCCAAATTACAGCGATCTTGCCCGCATCGCGCTGGAGCGCGCACAAACAGCGCGGGAGGCCGTGGAGATTATCGGCGCACTGATCGACGAGTTCGGCTACACCACCTACGGCGGCAACTCCCACCTGATCGCCGATGCGAACGAAGGCTGGGTCGTTCTAGAGTTCGCCGGTGGTCAGGGTCTGTGGGTCGCGGAGCGTCTGGGCGCAAACGATGTCAGGGTCAGCTATCCCGGCTATATTGGCGACGTTCCCGCAGACTACCTCAGCCGCGATGATTGGATGGGATCGCCAAACCTGATCGATTTCGCGATAGAGCAGGGCTGGTACGATCCGGGCTCGGCGCAACCCTTCAACGTCGACAGGGTCTATGGTCTGGGCGGCATCATGCGTCACCCGGGCACCAAGTATGTCTCGCCGCAGATGCTCGAGGAGGAATTCCGGGCAATGGCCCCGGTGACACCGAGGGCGATGATGGCCATGGTCCGCGACCCGCGGATTGCCGATGACCACGCAGGGTACGGCCAGGTCGCCCAGCTGCGAAATGATCTACCCCACCCGGACCTGGGACTGCTCTGGGTCGCACCCACAGGGTCGGTCACCGCGCCCTTCCTGCCCTGGTGGATCGGTACGCAGGAAGTGCCCGCGGAGTACGGCCAGCATCGCTATCTTACAGAGGGGTCCGGGCCCAGCTTCATCAATCCCGACTTCCAGCTGCGCGAGGCGACTGAGTTCGCAGGCCGTGTGTTCAAGCGTCTGATGTACTATACCTGCGCCCGTCCGGACGAACTCCTCGACCGTGTCCAGGGCACGCTGCGGGCATTCGAAGACAACATCCGTTCCGCTCTGCCACACATCGAACGAGCCGCGGCCCTCGCCTATGCCGCCGGTGAACCGGCAGCAGCGCAGACGCTGCTCACCCGCGAGAGCCATTCCCGCGCCGCCGAAGCGCTGTCCATTGGACGCGATCTGGTGGCCGGTATCGGTACCGAGGTACGGCTTCGTCATGGCGTTCCGCCGGCGCCGAACGCAGGTGCTATCAACGACGGTGGCACCGCCGTCAGCTGTCTGGTGGGCGCCGATCCCGACCGATTGCCCGCGGACCGGGCAGCGTATCGATGAGCATGCCCGAGCCACTCGATCCCCGTATGCGCAGTGGCGTTGAGCTTCATCGCAAGGGCGATGTCGCTGCGGCAGCGAAGATCTACATGGATATACTCGGGCGGGAACCGCAACATTGGCAGGCGCTGCATTATCTGGGCCTCGCCAGGCTGCAGCAGGGCCGACTCAATGATGCCGATAGCCTTTTGTCGCGCTCCGTCAGCATCGAGCCACGCAACGCCAATGCCTGGAGCGACCTTGGCAGTGTCAGGGTCAAAGCGGATACGCCACAGGAAGCCCTGGCTCCCTTCTCCAGGGCACTCGAACTGTCTCCGGAGCATCCCGACGCGCTGAACAACATGGCCAGGGCGCTGCGCCAGCTGAGCCGCTTCGATCAGGCGCGACCGCTGCTGGAGCGTCTGGTGGCGCTGCAGCCGGGACAGCCCGACCCCCTGCGAGCACTCGCCGATGTGCAGACCAAGAGCGGCGATGTCGTGTCGGCGATAGACACCTTTCAGGAAGCCCTGAAGATCGATCCGGACGATCCGCGTATCCGACTGGGCCTCGGGGATGCCTGCGAGTCTGCAGGACGCTTTCGACAGGCGCGGATGCAATATCTGTCCATCCTGCGCCGGGAACCGGAGAGCCCACTGGCCCTGTCCCGGCTATTACAGATGCGTGAGGGCGAAGTGGACCCGACGTGGGTGCAGACAGCGCAGCGCCTGGCAGAGAGTAGCGCCACCCCGGAGGAAGGGCGCATTCGTTTGAACATTGCGCTTGGCTATCATGCAGATCGCGCTGGTGAGTACCGCACGGCCTTCCGGCATTTGCGCCGCGGCTACGACGCGGAAGCAGCGCGCAAACCCTTCGACAGTGACGGCTACAGTCGCGCGATTGACCGCCTGATCGACACGCTGGACAAATCCTTCTACGCTGAAGCAAGGGATTCGGGCCTCGACTCGGAGCGCCCGATCTTCGTCGTCGGTATGCCCCGCTCCGGAACCACGCTCACCGAGCAGATCCTCGCCAGCCACTCTCAGGTCGCCGCCGGCGGTGAGATGTCGATGCTGCTGAAAGTCAGCTACCAGATCGGTGAACTGTCCCGCTCTGGCAAGCCCTACCCCGAAGGCCTGTTGACAACCGGCCGCGTCTCGCTGCGACGCATGGGGCGACGCTACCTGGAGGCGCTGGACAAGGTGTCAGAGCGCGCCGACCGTATCACCGACAAGCTGCCGTTCAATTTCATGCATCTGGGCGTGATCGCCCTGCTGTTCCCGGGCGCAAAGGTGATTCACTGCCGCCGCCATCCACTGGACAACTGTCTGTCCTGCTATTTCACGAGTTTTGCTGATCAGATAAGCTTCGCCAACCGTCTGGATACCCTCGGGCGTTATTATCTCGACTACCATCGGCTGATGCAGCACTGGCACGCGGTGCTGCCGATAGAGATTCTGGACCTGCATTACGAAGAGATGGTGGATGACACACAGAGTCAGGTCCATACCCTCCTCGAGCACTGTGGCCTGCCGTGGGAGGATGCCTGCCTGGACTTTCACCGCACCGACCGCGGCGTGCGGACCCCGAGTCGCTGGCAGGTCCGCCAGCCCATCTATCGCGGTTCACTCCAGCGCTGGCGCAATTATGAGACGGAGCTGGCCCCCCTGCGGGAGACCCTCGCACCAATACTGCCCGCCGCAGACGCACCCTGAGAGGTGCTGCCGGCGGCGGGCACGATCAGTTCACCCGGCAGTTCACGTAGGGGCCGTGACGGGTGCCGATCTCAGCCGTATCGCCGGGCAGCTTCGGGCCCTCAAGCAAGCGGTGCCGAGCCTCGATACTGCCGAGCAGATCCTCGCCCAGTTCGAGCGCCGAGCGGGCACGCGCCGATGAGAAGTCGTCGATCACAGCACGCGCCATTTCCGGTTCCTGCGCCTCGAACAATACCGTAGCCCGTTCCTCGATGGCAGCGGCCTGGTCGATACTGCGGTTCTCGAACGCCGTCAGGGCCTCCGTTACCTCTGGCAGGAAGCGCGCCGGTGCATCACAGGTGTAATACATCAGCCGCTTGAACAGACGTCCCGCGAACCGGGAAGCCTCCTGGATTGCGAAGTCGGGCTTCACGAAGGTGGATGCCTGGCCCTTGGTCAGGTACCGGTGCTTGCCGAACTCGGGGAGAACCTCGGTGCCGGCAATCCAGTACGGGACGAAGGGGGCCGTGACCGAACCGGTCGGCGCCACCCATAGCATCTTCAACTCAGGATGCGGATCGCGCTGTCGGATGTGCGCCACCTGGCCGTAGCCCGCTGCGTCCGACGAGATAAGAGGATCGCGCACCGCATCCATCATCTGTCGCAGGGTAACCCCACCGCGCGCCGCCTGCTCGCGCAGCCGGGCCTCAATGATACGCACCCCTTCTGAGCGCCCCTCACCGTTGCCGTAGACGGCATTGGCATCGAAGGGCTCGCCGGACTCGGGATCCCACCAGCCCTGCTCCACAGCAAACGCGATGAAGTTCTCCGATCCCATCCAGCCTTCGCGTTCCCGGAAATCCGGCGGCACCTCATGGATATAGCCGGGATAGGACATGCGCACCTCGTCGGGACCCAGGCGCTGCGCGATCCACAGACCCTGCCCGCCGGCAAAGTTCAGGACCACCCAGCCTTCGGTCGCGTCCGCAAACAGGTGCGAATTGCCCCCGTAGGTGGAGTAGCCGTACTCGTCCATCAGCCTACCGATGATGGATACCGCCTCGCGGGCACTGGTGGCGCGCTCCATGGCGATCCGCGACAGGTCCGAGTAATTGGGGCCGCGCTGGGGTTCAGGCGTCATCGCCGCTAGCTCGGGCCGGGAGGGCGCCCAGATATCCCGCGCCGCCACGCCGTGCTCGTTCAGGCCACCGTTAGTCAAGGGGGGTGGGAACCCTTCGTAATCGGTGTAGTTCATCGTGATGTATTTTACCGTGCGGCGGACCTGCGGTATCTCGATGAATTCACCGGGGTAGTTGGCGCGCTCGTCAACGCCAACCGCGATCGTGGCGCTCTCCGGATGCGTCTGCGCGGGAACGATCTCCAGCCAGTGGCTGGAGACCTCCTCACCGGTACCGCCGAGCAGCACGCTGCCATCGGCCGTGAGGTCACTGCCGACGTAGATGCCGTAGCTGGCTACAACCGGTCCCGTGAAGACCAGCGCAAGCGCGAGGCAGCAGCTACGACACAATGTCCGCCGAATGCGGCTATCGATAATATCCATCATCACATTGTGTAGCGCAGACCGACGGTGATGCGCTGCTGATCGATGAACATGATGCCGTAACCGGGGTTCCCCTGCTTCGCGACCAGGATGTCCTCGTCGAACACGTTCAGCCAGTTTGCGTAGATCTGGACGTTCTGCAGGCGGCCGTCACGGGGTGCATAAGATGCATTGAGGTCGAAGCGCTCGTGGGCGCCGGCCTCCAGCGCTCCGAAGCGATTGACGTTGGTCGGACCGTCGATGAAGCTGTAGTCACCGCTGATCTTGAGCGTCGCACCCACCCGCAGACCCGCCATCCGGCCCTCCAGGAACTCGTAGGTACTCATGATGGCGCCGGCATGCTCCGGTACGGTCCTAGGTGGCGCCGAGCCACTGTTGGGGTCGACGATATTGATGTCGGACCAGGCGTAGTTCGCGGAGACGTTCCAGCCCGGCAGTATCTCGCCGACGATCTCAGCCTCAAGGCCCGTGGCCTCCTGCGCACCTTCCAGGACCGTGTTGCCGAACCCGCCAAAGGAGCCGAGGAAGGAACTCGATACCTCGATGTTGGTGATCTCATAATCGTACAGCGCCAGCGAGGCACCGACCGCGCCCCCGAACATCTCGGTCTTCAGGCCGATTTCGTGCTGCTCCATCTCCTGCGGCGCGCTGACGTTGTTGCCGTCGGCATCGGTAAAGGTCTGCGGCTCAAAGCCCTCGCTGTAGCTGTAATATACCCGCGCGTCATTGACGAAGCCCCAATCGTCCAGGATGTCGTAGGTGGCACCGAAACGGTAGACTTCCTGCTCGAAACCGACGTTGGTCACCTCCGGCGGATTGTTCACCACGTTGGCATTGATGGGAATACTCGTGACCGTGTTGTTCTTCTGGTAGAGCACCCCGAACATCAGCCGCAGCCGGTCGGTGGGCTTGAGGAGCACCTGGGCGCTCAGCAGCAGGTCTTCCGTTTCCTCCAGCAATTCCTGGCGCACGCCGAAGACCTCCTTGCGATTGCCCTGGATCGGATTGAACTCCGAGCCGTCCGCAAAGCGCGGCTGGCCATCGTAGCCGTCACCGTACATGTCGATGCTGCCGAACCCCTGGAAAGCGGAATTCAGCAGTTCGAACCTGTCCGGATCCTGGTTGTCGCTGTACTCGGCGGCGAGAAAGAACTCATGGTTCTTGCCCATGAGGTCGAAATCGCCACCGAGAGTCTGGCGCAGGGTGAGCTCCTCACCATCACGCTCGATGTCGTAGGTGTAGATATAGATCTCGTCGTCACCCAGCGAATAGGCGCCGAAGGGGCCGAAGGGATAGAAGTAGGACAGGTCCTCATCGTACTTGTTCCAGGCCACCTGGGTCGTGGAACTCCAACCGTTGCCGAACTGATGCTCTAGTTCGAGGATCCCGAAGTGCATGTCCAGCGTTTCACGGGACTGATCCGGATGCGAGAAATACCACTGCTCCGGATCCACATCGGGCAGGGCCAGAGAACCGTCAGGCTGCTCAATCAGTGCACCGCCGTCCCAGGGATCCATCGTGCGCTCCTGATGGTGCAGGGTCGCGCGCAGCGTCGTCATCGGCGTGATATCCCAGGCAACGGAGCCCAGCACCATGAACTTCTCGTTGGGAAAGTTCTCCTGGTTGATGTCGAGCGGCAGATCGAACTCGTCGTATTTAGCCACGAAGCGACCCGACACGGTACCGGCATCGTTGAGCGGGCCGCCGATGTCCAGAGAGTAGTTCTGCGTATCGTAGTTGCCGAACTCCACACCGATCTCCGCCCGCGGGGTGCGCAGCGGACGCTTCAGGATTGAATTGATCTCACCGCCGAAGGAGCCGGTGACACCATACAGAACCGTTGCCGGGCCGCGGACGATCTCGACTCGCTCGGCGGCGTAGGACTCGACGGAGGTGAGAATGTTTCCGAAAAGAATGTTGTTCACGCGATGGCGACCATTGAAGATGCCGCGCATGACGATCTGTTCGAAGCCGAAGCCGAAGCCGGACCGCTGCACGCCGGGAACCAGGTCAGTGGCTTCATAAGCGGAATCGGCGTTGATGGTGTTCATCATCTCCGGCGTAATGACCGTGACTGCCTGGGGCGTGTCGATCAGCTGCATGTTCAGGCCGGTCGCGGTATTCTGCTCCTCCGGCCGGAACTTGCGCGCGACACCGCGCACGACGATTTCTTCTATCGTGCCCTGGTTAGCCTGCTGCACGACTTCCTGTGCGGACGCTCCGGTGCTGGCGGCACCGGCGGAAACGAGTGCGGTGGACGTGAGAAGTGACTGTAGATAGCGACTGCGTGAAATCGGTCGGCTGGACATTGTGAAGACCCTCTGTTGGAAATATAAAACAATTCGCGCAGACAGCGCCGGCGGACATCGGCGCTTCAGTAGCGGCTTGCGAAAATTGCATTTGCGGAGTTCGCGGGGGGCGCTTGCGCCGCCTGGAAAAGCATGACGTCCCCGGGCATTGTCGCCAGGGATATTGTTTACACCACGAACTATTGCAGTTTACACCATGCACGCGGCCGAGCCAAATTCAGACACCCCTTCCGCCGCTTTGGGCCTGTTATACTGCGCGACTTTCCTTGACGACGCATCGGAGTTCACCATGGAGCCCGCTCGCATCCTCGCTGAACAGGTAGATGGACTGCGCCATGAATACCGGGTCGCTCTCGACCCGCAGCAGGTCCGTGAGGCCGTCGATGCACAGCTGCGCAGAGCCGGAAAAAGGCTCACCGTGCCGGGTTTTCGACCCGGCCGCGCCCCGCTTGCGATCCTGCGCAGCCATCACGGCAAGCGCTTCCATAATGAGATCGTCGACCGCCTTGCCATCGACGTCGCTCGCCGTCTGATTGCTGAGCGCGGCCTGTCGCCACTCGGCCGTCCGTCCATTCGTATGGACCCTGCCGCGCCAGAGACCTTCGTGCTGGCGGTAGAGATCACACCCGACATCACGCTGGGCGATATGGCCGACATTCGCATTCATCGGCTGCAGATCGAGAATGCTGATGCCGATAGCAACGCCCTCGCCCGGGAATATGTGCGGCGCCAGCTGTTCGATGCGCTGATCGCGCAATGCAACTTTCCAGTGCCGACAGACTGGTTCGATACAGAGTACGCGATGCTGGTCGACGGGTACCGCGATGCGGTTCACCAGGAGCCGGATCCGACGACCCGCAGCGATCTTGAAGCCATAGCCGAGCGCCGGATCCGCCTCGCGCTCCTGTTGTCCGAGATCGCTCGCAGCAAAGCGATCGAAGTACCCCGGGGCGAAATTGAGCAACGGATCGAGCAGATTGCAGGTCGCGATCCGGAACACCAGGACGAGATTATCGATTACTATCTGGATCACCCGACCGCCATGGCCGAACTTCAGTCGCCGCTGCTGGAGGAGCGGGTTGTGGACTTCATTCTGGAGCACTGCCATATCAGCGAGGAAACGGTGGATGCAGAGCACCTCCGGATGCGGGTACTGGGCGACACCGCAGGCGCGTCGTGAAGACCGCCTCAGACCGTCGGGCGCTGCAGCAAAAAACCCTGCAGCAGCCTACAAACCCTGTTATCCACGAGCAACTGGCCCGTGTTTTGCTCGCGCAACAGGATCTGCCCGCCCTGGCTGAGCTGCAGTCCGTGCTCGATGACCGCTTTGACGATCATCCCTTCACGCACCTGATTGCCGGACATGCGGCCAAGGCAAGCGGTGACGCAGACGCTGCCGCGCAGCGCTATCGTCGGGCGCTGGCACTGCGACCCACCTCCGGCGAGGCCCAGTACAACCTGGTTGACCTGGAAACCCACCTCCAGGACGCCGAGCGCGGGCGCATTGCTGAACTGGCTGACACACACGCTGGAGAGACGCTGCCAGCCGCAGACCGTATCAACATTCACTTTGCTCACGCCCGTCTGCTCGAGCAGGCGGGCGACGCGGAGGCCGCCTTTTACCATTATCGGCTCGCGAATGACCTGGCGAGGGCAACGCTGAACGAGCGCGGTATTCGCCACGACGCCGAGGGTGCCGAACGACAGCTGCAGGCGGACCTGCAAAACTGGCACACCGGACTGTTCGAGCACCCATTGCCCCCTTCCGGCATCGACCTGACGCCGGTGTTCGTGACCGGTCTGCCGCGCTCGGGGACCACGCTGGTCGAGCAGATTCTCGCCAGCCATCCAAAGGTCTGCGCGGGCGGTGAATTGACGCTGGGGCCCGAGGTACAGCGCGCCTGTCGTCAGCGGCTCGGTATCGGTCCTGCAGACCCACTGCCCGCGCCCACAGATGCGAGACAACGCGAGGCGCTGGAGCGCGCCCGCGAGCAGTATCTGGATGGACTGTTCGAGCGCGGGCTGGACGCTCCCTGGGTGATTGACAAGCTGCCGGCCAACGCCAGAATAGCCGGCTTTTTGCGGCTGCTCTTCCCCGACGCGCCAATTATTCATTGCCGGCGCGACCCCCGGGCACTGGCCTGGTCGCTGTACACGGCCAACTTCGCAGCGCACGAGGCCTGGTACTACAACCTCAACGACATGCTGGGTGTATTCCAGCGCCACGACCGCCTGATAGCACACTGGCGAGCACTGCTGCCGGCGCCTTTCGTCGACGTGACCTACGAGGCGCTGGTTAGCGAACCGGCTGTGCGGATCCCTCGCCTGCTGGCTGCCTGCGGCATTCCCTTCGACGCGGCCACGCTGCAGCCGGAGTTGCTTGAGCGACCGGTCTTTACCGCCAGCCATACCCAGGTCCGCAGGCCGATCCATAGCGCTGCTGTTGCGCGCTGGCGACCACAGGCAGAGCACCTTGTACAGTTCGAGCCGGCCAAGGGCCATGCAGGCACTCGGACAGCCTCATCTTCTTCGACGCCCTGATCCTGCGGATGTCGACCAGGGAGGCACAGGACGCCGGGCAACTCAGGTGAGGCTCAGGGCTGCTCATCGGCCTCGCGTTCCGCCTCGGCATGCTCAGAGGCCCAGTTCCCGGCGGCTTCCACGGCCACCGGCGAGGTACTGGGCAGAACACCCAGATAACTTTCCGTCTCCTGCACTGGCACCACGCCGCGCTGTGTCATGCGATAAAGCGCGTATAGTGCGATCGCGGAGAAGGTGGCACCGAGCACCAGCCAGAAAGCAAACGGATTCATCACCTCCATCGCCCAACCCGTGATCAAGGGACCGGCAATCGCCCCCAGACCGAACGTGAAGACCAGTCCGCCCGAAGCAGCCGGCATTTCCTCCATCGCAAGGAAATCGTTGGTATAGGCCAGAAACAAAGCGTAGAGCGGCGTTGTGACGCCGCCTGCAAAGAACGCTGCCGCCATCAGTGACCACACCCCGCCGCCCGTAAGCCAACCGGCGGCACAGGCGCCCGCTCCGAGAGACGCGGCCGCGAAAATCAGCTTGCGTCGGTCCACCTGGTCAGAGAGCCAGCCGATAGGGTACTGCAGCACCAGCGCACCACCGAACATCATCGCCACGAACAGGGCGGTTTGTGAAGCGGTGAACCCTATCTGTGTACCGAACACCGCACCCATGCCAGCCTGGGTCGCATAGACGCTGCCAAGCAGAAAGATGCCCACGGTGCCCAGCGGCGAACTGACGAACAGGTTGCGCAGCGACATTGGACGCGCGACGTCCACCGCAGGGACCGGAACGGCAGACAGAAGGATAGGCGCGAACGACACGGATACCAGAATCGACGCACAGATGAATAGAACAGACGTGCCGGCGTCGCCCAGTGTGAGCAGACCCTGCGCACCGATAATACCCAGTGTCTGCGCCATCATGTACGCGGAGAGCACCTTGCCACGAGTCTCATTGGTTGCGGCATTATTGAGCCAGCTCTCGGCAGCGACATAGATACCTGACATGCAGAAACCGACCAGCACTCTCAGTGGCGTCCAGGCCCAAGGGTCGGTAATCAAGGGAAAGGTGATGAGCCCTGCCGACATGAAACTGCCCAGCGCCGCGAAGACGCGCACATGGCCCACACGCCGGATAAGCAACGGGGTGTAACGCGCGCCCGACAAAAAGCCCATAAAATAACCAGAGGTGACAAGCGCCAGCTCCGCAGCCGAGAACCCCTCGATGCCACCGCGCAGACCGATCAGCGTGAAATGCATGCCGTTGCCCAGCATGATCAGCAGGACCCCGAGCAGAAGGGCCCATACCCCTGACAACATTTTTATCATGGCGCTGTCTCTTGCTAACGGTGTCGTTCCCGACAGGCTTTAGCCTACAGCATTACCACTTTCTGTCACACGAGCCGGATGACCTCGAGGGATTGACCGATACGCCGAAATCGGCCTTCGTTTCTCTGGCGCGGACAACAGCAGGATGATTGGGGTCAGGGCGCTGACGGCCCGACGCCGTCCAGCACACCAACGGTCCGATCCGCCAGGCCCATGCCGGCCTGGTACATTGTCAGATAGGTGTGCGTGGCGCCCGCCTCGGTAATACGCGCCACGTGGTCCTCGTGAAGAGCATGGGACACGATGGGCCCGGTGAATCCCTTGGCACGCAGGCTGCGTGCGGCAACGATCTTGGCCTCGATGTCATCCATCGCCAGCACCGCGGCCTTGATCGAGGAAACATCCACACCGCGCCAGAAATTGCTGTCCTCGGCATCGGCAAATACCACGTTGCGACCGGCGTCCCGATGAGCGCTCGCCTTGTAGGTATCGCCATCGAGACCTGCTGGCGATTTGCCCTGCTCGCACAGGTGGTCATAGGCGGCGGTGCCCGTGCGGCCCATACCGAAGATAAGCACATCGGCAGCACCGAGATCGGTGGGCTGCTCATCCGGATGCATGGCGTGGCGCTCGAAGCGCTGCAGCCTATCCTCGAGTCGCGCAAACACGGGGTGGGCCATACGATTCAGAGGCGCCGCAATCAGGAAGGAGATCGAGACTGCCAGAGCCAGGGGCACCAGCCAGTCCTGCAGCACTACTGCGGCAACAATCAGGCCGAATTCGCTGTAGGTGGAAAGGCTGACGGCGGCGAGAAATGACGTGCGGGCGCGAAGCCCGAAAGCGATCAGCAGGAAGAAAAACAGCATACCTTTGAGCGGCAGCATGATGCCCACACCAAGCGCGAACAGCAGCGCGTTTAGGTCCGGCAGGCCGGACATACCGATCTCGAGAAAAAAACCCACCAGGAAAATCTCCCGCAGGGCCCAGAGGGATTCCGAAAGTTCTTTGGCCCGCTGATGGCTGGACAGCAGCACACCCATGAGGAGCGCACCAATCTCCGAGCTCAACCCCATCGCCTGGAACCCCATGCCGCCAACGACCAGTGCCAGCATCATTCCCATCAGCACCAGCAACTCATCGTGGCCGGCAAAGTCCAGAAGCCAGTGCATCAGCGGACGCAACAGCGGCAGTCCGAAGACCAACAGCGCCCAGATATTCGGCGTCTGCCCGCTCCAGATGGCCAGCACCACAAGGGCAATCACATCCTGGACAATGAGGACGCCGATCGCGGTACGGCCATGGAAAACCGCCAGCTCGCGCTTGGACTCCAGCAGTTTCGCGGCCAGCACGGTGGACGAGAACGAAAGCGCAATGGCCAGCAGGAGCGCTGTACTCCAGTCCATCTCCATGAAGTAGAACAAGCCCGGGGCGAAAACGACCACACTAATGGCGAAGTGCAGCAGTGCCCCACCAAGAACCTGTGGCTGGGCAATCTGCCGCAGCTTGAGCTTGAGGCCCACGGTAAACAGCAGCAGCAGCACACCCAGGTGGGCGACGTAGTGGAGAATATTGCCCGTGTCGGCGGGGAGGCCAAGGCCGGCACCAAAAATATTGATCGCGAAGCCGGCACCCAGAAAACCCACCAGGGGCGGCAGGCCGACCTGACGCACGGCCAGACCGAAGAAAAAGGCAAAGGTAATACAGATGACTTCGAACATTATCGGCGCCTTGTCAGCCGTTCGCCCTGTCGGCAGAAAGACAATGTTACCGCACGACTGCCAGTGTGCGCGACGGGTTCAGCCGTCGTCGGCAACGCTGTCCAGCGCATCGCGGTCCAGCAGCGTAACCTGCCCGCGCTCCATGCCAACCAGATTGGCGGCAGCAAAGCGCGCCAGTTGGCGGCTGACCACCGCACGTCCGGATCCGGTCTCTACGGCAAGCTGCTCGTGGGTGGCCACCACTCTGCCGTCAGCATTGGCGAGGCGTAACAGGGCCCTGGCGAGGCGCGCCGTGAACCCCGTCAGGGCGACATCCTCAACCAGGCGCTCAAAGTCGCTGAAGCGATGGGCGACAGCCGTAAAGACCTGACTGCGAAATTCGCCGTCACCGGCCAGGCGACGATGGAAATCGGCCGCTGACATGATCTCCGCCAAAAGCGCCGTCTCCGCAACACCACAGGCTGCATAGTCACGCCCCTCTACCAGGCAGGAAAAGGTTTGCAGACAGATATCGCCGCGCGAAACGCGGTAGAGCACGATCTCGCGACCGCTCGCGGCGGTCAGGGTGACGCGCAGCGTTCCCTCGTGCAGCAGCACGAAACCCCGACAGGGATCGCCCGCACGAAAAAGTACCGTGCCAGCCTCAATGCGCTGAGGCGCAGCGTTCACCGCCATCGCGGTGCTACGATGATTGCCGTGGTGCCGGGCAGGTGCGGATGCCGAGCAGGCTGTAGGCGGGACAGACGCCCAGTAGCCCCGTCGCCAGAGGCACCAGACCCAACCAGCCCCAGGCAGTCTGGGGACCCACAAACACCAGTGACAGAATGCCGAGTCCGATGATGGTGCGCAGGACGCGATCGAGGGTTCCTTCGTTGCGTTTCATGATCATCTCCTTGTTTCATTTGCGATCCGTATGAAGAAGCCTGACACCGGCGACTGGAACGTGTCGGTGACTTGGTCACACTCGGCCGGCAGCAGTGCCCAGGGCAGAGGCATTACCGTGACCAGAGATCGGGATCGTTCAGATAGTCATGCACCACCTTGCCATGCCCGAGATCGAAATCGAAGATACCGAAGTGCCCGTCGAGCACGCGTTGCGGGGCCAGTAGGTGCCACGGGTCCGCTGCGCCGCCATCCAGCGCGAGACGCGAGCGCCCGGCATAGAGTTCCGGTTCACCATCCGCACCGTGATGCAGGTGGGCAGTGACATCCAGCCGCACGAGCTGCGCTACCGAGGGTGGCGCATCAGCCTCCGCCGCCGGAATAACGCGGCAGGAGAGTACAGGCAGCGCAGGGCCCAGCTCTTCGGGTGACGCGCGGCGGTCCGAAACCATTGACGCTGTCATCAGAGGCTGGCCCACCGGTCGCTCGACGCGGAACAGCAACTGCTCACCGAAACCCCGGGTGCTGTCGCCCCAGCCCCGCGTAAACCGCGCCATTTTCTTGGCATATCCCCATATCTCACGACCCGCCCCGAGAGGCACTTCGTTGTCGACCACGATGACTGGCTGGTATAGGTAGGTCGTGCCCGCAAATTTTACGCGAACCATGACATAGGCTTCGTGATACGGGCCGAAAGATGACCAGGGAACCCAGCGGGCCCAGGCAATGCAGACCGCAGGACTATCTGCCAGTTCAAGATGCGGCGGGAGCAGTTCACTGACCGTTTCCGCGTCAGCTTCATAGGTAATCATCATGTCCTGGACGCCGCGATAGATGTAAGGCGGCGCGTCGTACAGTGGCGCCCCCGCAGGCATACTGAAATTGCGCGTGAACTGTTCCGGCGTCATCGGCTTGCTCCTTTGATAGTCAGAATGATGTGAAGAGAGTGATGCCGCCGCCTACCCTCTCGTTAACCTCATGGTATTTTCAATTTCAGAAAGACTCTCCGGATCATCGATCGTCGATGGCACCGCGTACTCTTCCCCGTCGGCAATCTGGCGAATCAGCTTACGCAGGATTTTTCCCGAGCGGGTCTTGGGCAGGCGCTGGACCACCAGAGCATGGTTGAAACAGGCGATAGGGCCGATCTGCTTGCGCACCATCGAAATGAGTTCCTGTTCCAGCAGCTTCTCATCGACCTCAATCCCGTCCTTGAGAATAACCAGTCCCGTTGGAGCCTGCCCCTTGATCGGATCTTTCAGGCCAACCACGACGCACTCGGCGACCGCGGGATGCGCCGCAACAATTTCCTCCATTTCACCCGTGGAAAGGCGATGGCCCGCCACATTGATCACGTCATCCGTGCGTCCCATGATGAAAACATAGCCTTCGTCATCCATGTAGCCACCATCCCCGGTCGTGTAAAAACCGGGGACGTCGCTTAAATAGCCATCGCGAAAGCGCGCGAAATCACGCCAGAGGGTGGCGAGACAGGACGGCGGTAACGGCAGCTTTATCGCGATAGCGCCCTGCTCCCCGGGTGGCAGCTGCTGCCCTTCCGCATCCAGTATCCGGATATCGTAGCCCGGCATCGGCAGCGTTGAGGAACCGGGCTTCGTGGGTTTTGCCTCTATCCCCATGAGATTGCCGCAGATGGCCCAGCCCGTTTCGGTCTGCCACCAGTGGTCTACCACGGTCTTACCGGTTTTCTCGACCGTCCAGTCATAGGTGGGCGGGTCCAGACGCTCACCCGCCATGAATATGGTCTGCAGCGACGAGGTATCGTATTTGTCAAACTCCAGCGCCTGGGCATCTTCCTTGATAATGGCACGGAACGCCGTTGGTGCTGCAAACAGAACCTTTACGCGATAATCGGCGCAGACGCGCCAGAAAGCGCCGGCGTCTGGCGTGCGCACGGGCTTGCCTTCGTACACGACCGTCGTACAGCCGGCCAGCAGAGGGGCATAGACAATGTAGGAGTGTCCCACCACCCAGCCCACGTCTGATGCGGCCCAGAAGACCTCCCCGGGATTCATGTCATAAATGGCTTTCATCGAATACTTCAGCGCGACAGCATGTCCGCCATTATCGCGCTGAACCCCCTTCGGCTTGCCCGTGGTACCTGATGTATAGAGAACATAGAGTGGATCGGTACCCTTGACCGGCACACACTCGGCCGGCTCCGATGCGGCCATCGCGTCATGCCAGTCGATATCCTGGCCATCAATCAATGCCGCCCGGGCCTCAGGACGCTGCAGTACCACACTGCGCAACGGTTTGTGTGTCGACAGACGCAGCGCCTCATCCAGCATTGGCTTGTATTCGACAACCCGCTTGACCTCGACACCGCAGGACGCCGATACCACGACCTTGGGCTCTGCATCCTCAATACGCACTGCGAGCTCGCGCGAGGAAAAACCACCGAAGACCACAGAGTGGACCGCACCCAGTCGAGCCACCGCCAGCATTGCCACCAATGCCTCCGGCACCATGGGCATATAGATGACGACACGATCCCCCTGCTCCACCCCCTGCTGCTTGAGAACCCCCGCAAACCGGGCGACCTGATCGCGCAGGTCTGAGTAGCTCAGAGTACGATGAGTGTCCGTGACCGGTGAATCGTAAATAATCGCGGCCTGATCGCCCCGCCCCTGTTCGATATGGTAATCCAGCGCCATGTAAGCTGTATTCATCTCGCCGTCGGCAAACCAGCGGTCGATGCCGTTCTCATCCTTGGACAGGATAGTCTGCGGCGGCCTGTACCACGGCAGATCATCGGCTTTTTCCGCCCAGAACGTTTCCGGATGCTCAAGAGACTCTGTGTATTCAGAAAGATAGGACATGGAGCAATTCCCTCATGTGCGGTTCACGATAGCGCTATCGCCTGGGCTGGCATTACCCCTGTTCCCGCCTGACCCTCCCCGGCCTGCTACATTCAACTATACCAAGCCCGGGTTTTGCTGACACTGCCACGTGATGGGGGTACTCACGGGGATAGTGCTGACCGGAAGTGACTTTGTCACCGACCGGATCCTGTTAAGGGCGTAATGTCACGATTCGTTCTGTTGATCCACCGTAAACAAGGAGTTTTCCCCATGCACAACACCCTTAAAGCCATGGCGATTTCCGCAGTGATTGCAGTTGCATCCTTCGGCGTTCAGGCCGACAGCCACAACCGCACGATTGAAGACGTCCTGGTCATTCTTTCCAGCGATTCGCTGCAGACTCAGGGTATGGCCATGGTGCTGTCCAATACCATGGCCCAGCAAGGCGCCAGCGTGAGTGTACTGCTGTGTGACAAAGCCGGCGACCTGGCCCTGAAATCCTACGCTGCGCCGGCACTCCAACCCAGGGACATCACACCCGGGCAGATGCTTCGCGGACTGCTCAAGCAAGGCGGCGAGGTCAAGGTCTGTGCGCTGTATCTGCCCAACAGCGAGCATGGCAAGGAAGACCTCGTCGACGGCATCGGTGTCGCCATGCCGCCGGAAATGGCCAGCCAGATGCTGAACGGAAAGATGCGGACTTTCGTGTTCTGATGCTGTTCTGTAGCGCGACACACTGTGCCGACTGCGCGGTTTGCAACAAGCCTGCCCGTTGGGACCGCAAGCGGCGGACGCCTTCGCGCCTGCCGGCCCATCGGCAGACGACCCACTCTTGCTACAATTGACCCTATGATGAAAAAAATTCGCTTGTTACCGGTACTCCTCACTACCCTGCTTGCGGCCACCGGCACTCGTGCTGCGCCCGAGGGCTGGGCTCCTCTACTGAGCCCAGAGGCACTGGCCAGCATGCTGCAGGGAGACGCCGCGCCGCAGATCCTGCGTGTCAGCGGCGAGCACGAAGCGGGACACATTGCCGGCTCCGTCTCCGCCAGCTATGCCGACTTCCGCGGTCCGTCCAGCAATCCCGGCGCCCTGCCGTCACTCCAGGACCTGACCGCCACCGTACAGTCACTGGGCCTGGAACGAACCCGACCCCTGGTTCTCGTTCACGATGGCGCCAGCGCTGCGGACATGGGCACGGCCACCCGCCTCTACTGGACCCTTAAGTCTCTGGGCCTGCAGGACCTGGCCATTCTGAACGGCGGCTTCAAGGCCTGGAAGGACGCCGGGCTGCCCATCCATATGGGAACAGTGGCAGCAGCACCGACGGACTGGACCCCGAGCTGGCACGACGACTGGCGGATCAGTACGCAGCAGATGGAGCGCCGCCTCGATGACCCCGAGCTCCGCATAATAGATGCACGTCCGACGGCATTTTATAACGGCTCGCAATCTTCCATCGCTCGCCCAGGCACCATTGAGGGCGCGTCCAGCCTGAGCTTCGACCGCTGGTTCGACAATGGCCGCATGAAGCAGCCTGACGAACTCCGGCAGATCCTGGCATCGAGTCCACTGCCGGATGCGTCGCAGACTGCCTCCTTTTGCAATACCGGCCACCTGGCATCGATCAACTGGTTCGTGCTCAGCGAGCTGGCTGAGGTCCCGGACACTCGCCTCTATGCCGAAAGCATGGCCGAATGGAGCAGGGCTGACCGCCCCATGGATAACCAACCGAGCCGGATCGCCCATTACTGGGATATGACCGTGGAATGGCTCAACGGACTGTGGGAGGGCTGAGCCAGTGACAGCAGCAGCCCGGCCCCCGGTACGCCCCATTCGTAGTGCTCTGTCAGTGTTCAGTCTGGCGGTCGTCGTTTTTACCTTCGCCTTGGCAGGTCCAAGGGCCGCGCTCCTGATGCTGATCGGGCTGGGCTTCGGGCTGGTGCTCGAGGGTCTGCGCTTCGGATTCACCGGACCGTGGCGGCGCATGATTCAGGTCCGCGATGGTCGCGGGCTGCTGGCCCAGTTCATGGCCATCGGTCTGTGTGCGCTGATCGCCTTTCCACTGCTGGCGGCGTCGCCGGATGAGCTTTACGGCGCCCACGCCCCGGTGGGCATCGCCATGCTGGGAGCGGCTTTCGTATTTGGCGCGACCATGCAGATCGTGCTGGGCTGCGGCTCCGGTGTACTGGTCAACGCAGGCAGCGGTAACCTGATGGCGTTGCTGGCACTGCTGGGCTTCATCGCCGGCAGTTTCCTCGGCACACTCCACCTGGAATGGTGGACCGGCCTCGGCTCGCTGCCCGTCTATACCCTGCAGGGCAGTTTCGGCGAGCGTGCCGGACTGTGGGTGACGCTGGCCGGCCTGACAGGGCTCGCAGCCCTGGTAGTGCGGCTTTCCACTCCGGGCCAGCGCCTGCCTTCACCGCGACTGTTGCTGGCGGCCAGCCTGGTGGCTGCTCTCGCGATCCTCAACCTGGTGGTAGCCGGTCAGTCATGGGGTATCGTCTACGGTCTTGGACTGTGGGGCGCGAAAGCAGGCCAGGCGGCCGGCATGGATGTGCTGGCCAATACCTTCTGGTTGGCACCGGACCACGCCGAACGTCTGCAGCAGAGCCTGCTGACCGATGTTACCAGCCTGACTAATATCGGAATTATCATTGGTGCCTTTGTCGCCATGCGCTGGCGCCGGGATCCAGGCCCGCAGGTGCCGCGCGGTAGTGCGCCCGGCCGCCTGGGTATTCTGCTGTCCGGTGTGATTCTCGGCTACAGCGCCCGCATCGCCTTCGGGTGCAATGTCGGCGCCTATTTCAGCGGTATCGCTACCGGCAGCTTCCACGGCTGGGTATGGTTTGCAGCGGCTTTTGCCGGCTCGGCGCTCGCACTGCAGGCGCGTCCCCGCGTTCTGCAATGGCTGTCACTGAGCGCCGCCGCGACGCCCGGCGGGCGTGTGCGCACATGATGTCAATAGTCCCCCGCCCCGGCCGCAGCGCTACTGGCCTGCTGACCCTTGCATTAGTTGCCCTGTTGCTGCTCCTGGATGCGCGTCAATCCATACCGATCAATCCCCATGCCGCGCCGTCACCGGTGGCGCTGGGATCCGGGCAGGCGCCGGCTGGGGCACACTGCACCCAGCGCTGACGCAGCATCTGGCATAAGCACACCGCAGGATTTCGCCACTCAGCGATAATGGCTTAACAGGACCCTTAGTTCATCTATAACCGTATGTTGACCAGAAGGAGACCCCGCATGACCGATCTGTCGGTGCGCCCGAACCAGCCGTTTGACCTTGCACCCCTTGCCGCGCTCTTGATGGACGAGGCCGATCTGGCGCGGGTCAACCCCAGTGCCAAGCATCCGTTCGATGCGCTTGAGTGGCAGGAAAAATGGCTGAACGAGCCTGAGGACGCCTCATACTATCTGGTTGATTCGCAGGGTCGGGAGGTGGGCTTTTTCGCGCTTCGGATCGGCATTGGACCGGAGGTGCGCCATCTGACCTATGCCTTTGTCGCACAGGAAGCCCGCGGAGGTGCAGGTGGTCAACTCGCGGCAGAGGTGGAGGCTACGGCGCGATCACTCGGGGCGCTGTCGATCACGCTGAAGGTAGAGCTGGATAACGCACCGGCTTTGAACGCCTACCTATCGGCAGGCTTTGAGGAACTCGGTCGCAGCGGCGAGGTCGCCACCATGCGCAAGGACCTGGACTGATATCCACAACGTTTCGGAACGCAACCCCGGGTCAGAGCCAGGCATTACCTGTTGCATTCAGGTCGAGGATGGACTTATATGAAAGGGCATTCCAGGCCCGGCCTGCGGCGCGGACTCACGTCATGAAAGACAACAGGAAAGTCCTCGCCTCGCCGCCACGACTGGCAGCAGGGGCGCGGGTCCGGGGTCACAACTTGTGAACGGGTAGCCAGGGAAATTGCACCATGTGGTCGCGAATCCTCCATTGGTATCTCAAAGGCCTGATCAGGCAAGGTTTACTGCAGGTAAGCTACCCCGGCGGTGTGTTGCGCGAGTATGGAGAGCGCGGCGCCAATCCCACTGCGGCCGTTACGATCAGGGACCGGCAGACGCTCAGACGTCTCGCGTCCAACCCGGAGATGGCGCTTGGGGAGGCTTATACCGAGGGCGCGATAACCGTGAAGAACGATGATCTCCACGGGCTGATGAGTCTGCTACTGCAGAACCTGCTGAATCGCGGCGACCACTGGCTGCGACGTCCCGGTCATATAGCGCGCGTGGCGCTGCGCCTTGTGTGGCAATACAATCCGGCCCGCCGGGCGCGCGAGAACGCAGCTTATCACTACGACCTTTCATGCGACTTCTACCGCCTGTTCCTCGACGAGGACATGCAGTATAGCTGTGCCTATTTCCAGTCACCCGGGCAGTCGCTAGAGGAGGCGCAGGAAGCAAAGAAAGCACATATCGCACGCAAGCTTCTGCTTCAACCGGGCCAGACTGTGCTTGATATCGGCTGCGGCTGGGGCGGCATGGGCCTCACGCTGGCTCGGGACCATGCAGCAAACGTCACCGGAGTGACGCTGGCCGTTGAACAGCAGGCGGAGGCCAGCCGCCGCGCCCGCGAGGCGGGCCTTGCCGATCACGCGGAGTTTCGACTGCAGGATTACCGTCACGTTGAGGGCCGCTTCGACCGGATCGTATCGGTGGGAATGTTCGAGCATGTAGGCGTACCGCACTATCGCGAGTATTTCGAGCACCTGCGGGACCGCCTGGACGACGGCGGCATCGCACTGGTGCACACCATCGGCCGCTGTGCGCCGCCGGACGTCACCAATCCCTGGATCGAACATTACATTTTTCCCGGGGGCTATACGCCGGCGATGTCGGAGGTGGTCAGCGTGATCGAGCGCTCGGGGCTCGTCATCACCGATGTAGAGGTACTGCGCTATCACTATGCCGATACGCTGCAGCACTGGTACCGTCGCTTCATGTCCAACCTCGACAGCATTCGCCAAATCTACCCCGAACGCTTTTGCCGCATGTGGCGCTTCTACCTGGCCTCGAGCGAAGCGGCGTTCCGCGTTGGTGACCAGGTCGTGTTCCAGTTCCAGCTCGCCCGTCGAGGCAGCGCCGTTCCGGTGACGCGCGATTACCTCTACGCATCCGTTGCGACTGAAAAGGCCGCCTGAGGCGGACGCAAACGAGAACATGATCTGCTATGCCATCGGCCTTGACCTGCTTTAGACGGCAGGCTGAGTAACAGCATCGGGAAAGCATCATGTGGCACACACGTGACAATCACCGCCCGCAGGCATCGCGACGTGTGGCAGCCCTGTCCGGCTTATTCTCACCAGGCGTCCTGTGGCTGACCCAGTGGACGCTCGCCCCGGTGACGCAGGCGCAGGAACCGCAAGGCGACGGTATGAGCGACAACACCGTGAGTGAAAGCAAAGCGTCTGCTCTGCTGGTCGACGACACCCCGGACAACATCGACCTTCTGGTGAACATTCTCAAACACGATTATCGCGTCAAGGCCGCGATCAATGGCGAGCAGGCCCTGAAAATCGTCGCCCAGACCTCGCCCGACATCATACTTCTCGACGTGATGATGCCCGGCATCGACGGCTTCGAGGTCTGTCGTCGCCTGAAGGCTGACTACACCACGCGACACATTCCCGTGATTTTCATCACAGCGATGATCGGCATGGATGATGAACTGAAAGGCCTTGAGCTCGACGCGGACGAATGGGAGATCATGAAAACCCACGCTGAAATTGGCGCCATGATTCTGGGCGACGATCCGTCGGATCTGATGAGCATGGCGCGCGAAGTCGCGATAACCCATCATGAAAAATGGGACGGGAGCGGTTACCCGCGGGGGGTGGCCGACGAAGCCATTCCGCGGATCGGACGTATCGTCGCCATCGCCGACGTCTTCGACGCCAAAGACGACATGCTCGACATCCGCGATCGTTATGCATAGCGACCCGTGGGCTCACAGTGAGCGCGGAGCAGCGTATCCAGGGCGAAGCCCCGCTGCGGACTGGCGTCACTGACTCACCAGAAAGCGTACTTTTCAGTGTGTACCACGTCACCCGTATGCAGCAATTCATTAAAAGTGAGTGATTCAGCTCTCACGCCAGTCAGGCGCGAACTCGGGATCAATCAGCCGCTCATCGCGATCAAGGGCAAAGATCCGCTCCATCTCGCCACGGGTCAGCTCAAAGTCGAAGACATCAATATTGGCCCGGATGTGCTGTGGCTCGCTGGACTTTGGGATGGCGATCACCTGCTCCTGCTGTAACAGCCAGCGCAGTGCCACCTGCACCGGTGTTTTCCCGTTCACATCGGCTATCTCGCGAAGCGTGCGATCCTCCGCAACCTCTCCTCGGGCTATGGGGCAGTAGGCAGTCACCAGAATGCCGTGTTTCCGGCAGTAGTCGCGTATAGGCTTCTCGCCGAGGAACGGGTGATACTCGATCTGGTTGGCAAAAATCGGGCTTCGGGATACTTCGCGTGCCTTTTCCAGCCGCGGCACCGTGAAGTTGCTCACGCCCACGTGCTTCACCTGGCCGCGGTCCTGTAAGTCGTTCATGGCGGACAGCGTTTCGTCCATGGGAACCGAGTCGTCGTCCCAATGGATCAGCAGCAGATCGACATAGTCGGTCTGCAGCTTGTCCAGGCTTTCGGCAAAGGATTCCTTAACGCCGGCCTCGTCCAGGTGCTCCCACCACACCTTGGTGGTAATGAACAGTTCGTCCCGCTGAATTCCCGACGCGACCAGCGTCCTGCCGATGTCCTCCTCATTCCTGTAGGCCTGGGCGGTGTCGATATGGCGGAAGCCGGCCGACAAGGCCTCATTCAGGGCCTTCTGGCACTCTTCGCCCTTCATCTGCCACGTTCCGAAGCCGAGAGCTGGCACCGTGTCACCGCCTTTTTCACGATAGATCATTTTTTCTATGCTCGGGCGGCTCATAGCAAACTCCTCACATGTCAAAACGATGTACAAATAGGGTAGAAAAGAGAATTCGTTATTGCCAGTTGAGCGTGTTCGGTGCTTGCGACAGACCGGTCATGCCATGGCACGGTCTGCTGCCCGTCGCCGCCGTGGTCCGCGCCGCGGGCGGGCATCTGCCTCGCAACAGATCAAGGAACAAATGCCATGCCCCGCTACACCGGGCTATATCCGCCACTTGTGCTCCTCGACCGAGGTGCGTTAGCGTGAATGTTGAGCCTCATTGGTTCTGCAAAACCCATCAGGGCGCACCGGATGCTCTTTTGCTTTCCGGGCGAGATCCCTGTCAATCGTGGCCCACCAGCAAGGAGTTGTATATGTCCAGCGAACAGACGACCAACTGGCCGGAACTGGCCATCAGTCTCTACGACAAGCTTACCGGCCGCGGCGCCGAGATCACCTACGAGTTCGAGAACATGGAGGTCTGGGTGCCGAGCGGCACCGGAACCGACGCCGTCAGCGCCAAATGGAAGTTGAACGGCGTTCTGAAAATCCGCACCCGCGACAACGTCAGCGGCTGACCCCATGTCGCACTCACTGCGTGTAGAGGCCGACCTCTTCCTGGAAGCCGCCAACGGCGGCACCGTTCATATCGAGGCGCTTTCTGAACGGGTGACAGTGCATCTGCCGGACTTCCGGACGGCCCGCGAAAATGCAGGGCTGTACCGGCGCAAGGCGACACGCGTGCAGGCACTGCATCGGCTGCAGCAGGGACTGCAGGCCGGCGACCTGACACTCGACATCGTGGTGCGCCAGCACCGCGTCGCCCATCTTGCCCCCGATTCCCGCGGCAGTTGGCTGTCGCGGTGGCTGGGTTTAGGCGCCTTGGCTATATCTCCGCTGGGTGTACTGCGGGCTTTGCTGACGCGCTAACGTCTCCGGCAAGCTTGGCCAGTCCAGGAATATCGGGCTTCTGCAGATGCGAACGGAAGCCGTCCCCGGCTGGGCGCCACAGAATGACTTTTCTGTCGTCCGCATCAATCAGGAGCTGGCGAATCTTTCCCCCTTTGGCGCGATATTCATAAACCGGGGCGGGGACGGGGACGGGGACGGGGACGGGGGTCTGCTCACGACAGGCGGGGATGCCTGCAACCGGACTTATGGCTTCGACGGATGCTGGGATTCTGGCGACGATAGCAAGCCCAGTGACCAGCGCCCAGGAACCTGCACTGTTTGGTGCAGCAGGACTCGGAGATGCTGTTTTCGCTATCGCCTCCATACCCGGCGCCATCTGTAACAATCCTTTACGATTTCGCGCTTGAAACGGGAAAGCCTCTGCCGCAATTTGCGCCACGAATTAATGCACAGACCAGATTTTAGGAGAGAACAGTGGTGTCATCGTTGCGTCATTTTGTTTCCAGGAACGTTCGGCAAGCGCTTATTGCAGGAGGCGCCTGTAGCGCGATGGCCAGTCATACCTATGCCGGCGTGCCCACTCCGACTATCCTGCTGGAAGCCGTTCCGGCTACCGCGGTTCCAGCGCTTACCCCTCTGATACTGGTACTTACGTGCGTCATGCTCATTATTGTCGGCATGCGGAATCCACGCATGAAACCGGCATGGCGAAATACGCTCGGCTCGTGTGTCCTGTTTTCCGGCGTGGGCCTCAGCGCCTTCTATTTTTATGAGACGAACGCGGCTCCGTCGGGCGAGAAATTCACTCTGGACGGAGCGCAGTGTGATGAGTCACTTATCAAGGTCGAAGTGGTTTCGAATGCCAGCCTCAAAGGCCCCAACCCTGTTAACGATTTAACTGACAATCGCATCCTGAACAGCTGCGACGTTGACTACAAGATCGTCGAGTATCGCCTAGGCTGCACGACTGATGGATTCAATGACAACGGCTCGCCTGAGGGAACGCTGATCAAGGCTGGCGAGGAGCGGGTTATAGGCTTTTGCTTTGAGCCAGAACAGCCTGTATTCCAGATCAATCCTCCCAAGGTAGGCTAAGGTCGTGTCCGCTAGGGACCCGGTTCCGGGTCCCGCATTCCAGGACTTGCGCGCTCACGAGGTGTCCTGCATCCGCAAAGGCGGATTCTTCAATTTCGTCACTGAAATTTTCTTTGCGTTGTGCGACGGCTAGGCTCTCTGCCCTTTTGCTTTAAACTATGATGGGAAAGCCATGCAAGAGAAGCCGAGCGCCACGCTGGCGATAATCTTCACGGCACCGCCGCACTTTGGGCAGATTTCCACTTCGATAAGGTGAATTGATGCGCAGCGTCAAGAGAGGGTGCCCTGGGACATCCGGAAAAAAAGAGTCGGTGACGGTTTAGTCAAAGGGCGGTGACTGTGGCGTAACTTGGATCGGAAAAGCCCTGTACGAGAATATCGCTCGTACAGGGCAATCAGCTAGAACCGATACAGTACCCGGCCGAACAGGTTGGTACCCATGGCAGGAAGTCGCTCTCCAATGCCGACATCCGGATTTACCACCCGGTTGTAGCCACCCAGATGCGGGGCGTACTCTCGGTCAAAGACATTGTCTACGCCGACGGCAAGCTGCAGCGCGGGCGACAACTGCCAGGTGCTTCGCAGGTTCAAAGTTGCGTAGCCCGAGGATTTCTCCTCTCTATTAGTTTCACTGATATCGTCCTGGGACGCATAGGCGATGGTCTCCACCATAGCGGTCCAGGGCCCTTCGGCATAGCTCAGGCGCAGCGAGGCGTTGAGCGGTGCAAGGCGATAAAGATTGTCTTCGATATCGCGGCGCTTACCACGAACGTAGTTAAGCAGGCCCGATAACTCCAGCGTATCTGACACGATCCATGACCAGTCCATATCAAAACCATAGAGCTCTGCATCCACATTGCTAAATTGCAGTGGATCGGCGCGATCCGTCCCGTTAACCCGGTTCATCATGCGCGTCATTATGGTCGCCGGGTTGCTCATTGGAACAGGCGTCCCTTGAATGTAATCGTCGATGCGATTGTAAAATACCCGCGGGTGCATGCTCAGGCGTGAGACGGCCAAATCCAGGCCAAACTCCAGGTTGCGGGCTTTTTCCGAATCGAGATCAATATCGCCGATATACACCTGCATGTCGGCTAGCCCGGCGGTCGCTTCCAGCGGGAGCCACAGATAACGCTCCTGATAGCTAGGGGCGCGTTGCTTTTGCGCAATCCCCAGATATAGAGATACCTCGGCACTCAGCGTGTAATTCAGCTTCGCGACCAGGTCGACATTAGTGTCTGTCTGACCGCGATCCGCATTATTGAACGCATCTCGCAGTGCCTGAGCCGGCGGCATCATCAGGGCTGGGGTCCCGTTGACCTCCCCGGAATCCGAACTGATGCGATTGACCCGCAGTCCGAACTCGCCGCGCAAAGTGCCGCTCAAGCTTTGCTCGCGCTCCAGATAAGCACCAAAAATATCGCGTCGCGCTTCGTTAAAGTTCACCACAAAGAACATCTGGTTATTTGGGTTGTCGATGTTCGAATCGTGTTCTTCGCTAAACCCGTCTACGCCCGCACGCCAGAGTCCAGCGTCGTCGGCAAGGGAGGCTTCCAATTTAAAGCCCAGGTTTTTCGTGTCCGCAATGTTCTGACGCCATAGCGACAGCGCCGAAGGCGCAGGCCGCAGGTGGTAGTTGGACATGCCGTGATCCAGTTCGTGGGCATAAATCGATGCCAGTACCGTCAAACCATCGCTGGGATCATGGCGGTAGGTCAGCTTGTAAATATCGCCTTGGAAGTAATCGATGTCCATGGCCAACGCGGGGGTACCGGCATTCCCGGTGTCGTTGTAGCCATAGTCCAATTGTACACTGTGGTCCCCCCAGCGCAGCCCATAGCCCAGATCGTAGCGCTGCCGTTCGTAGCTGCTGGGCAGAATCGTTCCCCTGGCAAACTCGGTGTCATCGCCTTCTTGCAGCATGGCCGCAACTTTGATTCGGTGCGTGTCATTAGCAACCTGAATATCCGTGTCGAGCTGATAGCCGCCGTTTGCCGATTGCGCGCTGCCTACCAGGCGCCCTTCCATTCCGAACTCGCTACTGGATGCAAAGTCCATGCGCCGCGTACGCGCGTCAATGGCCCCACCAATGGCCTCCTGCGCAACACTGACGGGCGCGATCCCCCGATAGATCTGCAGCGCTTCGAGTTGCGCGGTGACGGCATAGGATATGGGTGGATCCATCCAGTTTGGGCCCGCCGGCGCCAGTAAGCCGCCATCCAGGGAGACTGCAATACGGGGACCAAACAGGCCGCGATACTGGGGTATACCAGTTATAGGTCCATTGCTGGCGATATTAGCCCCGGGTGCCTCACGCAGGAGCTGCGCAGCGTCCGGCGAGATGCTCAGGGCCTGGGTAACATCAATGGTGCGGGCATCGCGCCGGGCCGACACAGTCAGTTCTTCCAGCTCCTGGGCCGATGCCCACGGCTGTGTTGATAGTGCTAAGAGTACGGCCGAAAGCCCGACATAAACATAGTGCTTGTACATTTGAATCTCCCTGATGCGCCCGCAGGCGCACGGCAAACGAATCCACGGCTGCGATGAGCAGCGTGGAAAAAGGGTTTGTTAGGGTCGTCAGTTTGACTGACGGGAAGATTTAAACCGGTGGGGAACGTACCGGCGGCCGTAACCAGCCAGCAGCGCGGTAGGCCAAGCTGGGCCGGCTCGTCGCCACCCATACAAGAGCTAATGGATCGTCACCGCCAATACTCGGAGTACCGGCGACGGCGCCGCCAACGCCGGCAAAAATACAGCCTGCATCAGCGGATGTTTCGCCCATGCCGCTGTCGTGATCGCCGGGTGAGCTACCATAAACATTGTGTTCAGCGTGATGGTGATGACTACCGGTATCGCTGGGTGCGGCTGCGGCAAGCGCGTCGATAATAAACGAGCTTCGTGCGTCTCCAGGGCACAGGTGAAACGCGGTTCCCGAGGCCGCCATATAACCCGGCGGCACAATGGCAGATGTGAGCACGTAGCAAAGCACAGCCAGCGCTGCGAGGGCCGGTCGTGCGTGCATCGAAGGCCACTTAGCCAACTGGCGACGTTCTGAAATCAGGAACATACCGCTTTCGTAGCATTAACACGCGACGATTGTACCGACTTCAATCGTCTGTTGCCTTGATATCGCGCATGGCAGTCATTACGTGATATCGAGTTTTTCGTGAGGCACGGTAACGCGCTGAAGGCCCAGAATCTCGATGGAGATACCCCGAACCATGGCGGTCTCAAGCGCCAGCATGGTGATATTCACGCTGAGGTAATTTCCCCGAAATACTATTCGTTCGGCGGCCAGAATTCTATGTCGTAGTTTTGAAATGCAATAAAACTCACTGTAGTACTCATCAAACAGCAGTACGAAGGCAGCGGCCGACGCGTCGCTAATCAGCTTTTGCAACTCGCCTTTGTCTGGCGCATTGACGCGTTGAAACCGGGGTGGTCTGTTGTCGCGGTAGACATAGACGCCGGACGCATAGCGCCGTAATACGCTGGGCGATTGATACTAAACGGGGAAAATGGGCATCATCAATCGTGTTTAGTGAAAATCGGTTCATCCCCCGTTAAGTGGGGAGAGCCGGAAAATGGTGGGCCGTGCTGGATTCGAACCAGCGACCAATTGGTTAAAAGCCAACTGCTCTACCAACTGAGCTAACGGCCCGGAAACTTGGCGGGCAACAACGCATGAACATACGCTGTGAAAGAAGCGCGTATGGTACTGATCGACAGAAAAAACTCAAGCACTTTTTGCTCGCTCAATCCGCCGCGCGATAACGGGTAGGGTCAGCCACGCCCGCGTCCTTAAATCCCTGCCGTCGTAAACGGCAGCTCTCGCAGCGGCCGCAGGCTTCGCCCGTATCTGTGGCCTGATAGCAGGACACGGTCAACGCATAATCAACCTGCAGCGCCAGACCTCGCTGAATAATGGCGTCCTTGCCGAGGTCGAGCAGCGGGGCGTGGATATGGATACCGCCACCCTCGACGCCTGTGCGCGTCGCCACGTTTGCAAGACGCTCGAAGGCATTGATGAACGCGGGGCGACAGTCGGGATAGCCTGAATAGTCAACCGCATTGACACCGATAAAGATGTCTTCAGCACCAAGCACCTCGGCCCATCCGAGTGCAATGGAAAGAAATACCGTATTGCGCGCTGGCACGTAGGTAACCGGTATGCCCGGCGTCACTTCCTCTGGAACGTCAATCGCGGTATCCGTGAGCGCGGAGCCGCCAATGCTTCCCAGGTCCAGCGTGACCACCTTGTGCTCGACATCGCTGAAAGCCTCGGATACGCGCCTTGCCGCCAACAGCTCTGCCCGGTGACGCTGGCCGTAATCAAAGCTGAGGGTATAGCAGCGATAGCCTTCGCTGCGCGCCATGGCAAGCACCGTGGTGGAATCAAGGCCACCGGAGCTGAGAATCACGGCCCTGCGCGCGTCGTCAGGCATCAATGCCCGGGCTCATCGTTCCAGAGCAGCTTGTGCAGCTGCAGCTGCAGACGCGCCGGAAGATTGTCGGCCAAAATCCATTCCGCCAGCTCGCGCGGCGCCAACTGGCCGTGGCTCGGTGACAGCAGCACGTCATCGACACGGTCTGCGAGAGAGTATTCATCCAGCTTGAAGCGCGCCCACTCATAATCCGCACGATCACAGACGACAAACTTCACCTGATCATGCCGCGCCAGACACGCTAGATTACGGTAATCATTCCGGTGTGCCTCCCCCGACGCCGGCGTCTTCAGATCGAGAACCTTGACCACCCGCGGGTCCACAGCCTGCACAGGGAGAGCGCCGCTGGTCTCCAGTGACACCTCGTAACCCGCATCACACAGAGCAGACAGCAGCGGCAGACAGCCGGGCTGGGCCAGAGGCTCGCCGCCGGTCACTGTAACGTAACGGGGCTTGTATTCAGCGACCTCGGATACCACCTGCGACAGCGCCATCATAGTGCCGCCAGTGAAAGCATAGGCCGTATCGCAGTAAACACAGCGCAACGGACAGCCGGTAAGGCGCACGAACACAGTCGGGCAACCGACCGTGCGCGCTTCGCCCTGGAGGGAATAAAAGATTTCGGTAATGCGAAGCGCTGTCGCGCCCTGGTGCACGGCGGTGTTCACGTGAGTCCCCGGCCTACAGGTTCTGGTCGATAAATTCTCGGGCGAGATTTGCAGCCGCGGAATCACTGTGCTCACGGATAACGCGATCAAGATACTCTCTTGCCTTGGCGCGATTGCCCTTGACAAAGTGAACCTGCCCGAGCTTGTACATGGCGTCAGGCACCTTGGCGTTCTGCGGATATTCATCCAGGAGCAAGGTAAATGACTGGCGAGCAAGCTCCGGCGCAGCTGGCTTTACCACAAGATACAGCTCACCCAGCCAATAATGCGCATTCGGTGCATAACGGCCGTCCGGGTAGCGATCGAGAAACTGCTTGAACGATGTCACAGCCTCATCAAACTCCTGACTGCGAACCAGCGCATACGCCGCACGGTAGGCGTCGCCCTCACCCGGCTGCTCAGCGCCAAGACGCCCGTCAGACCCCGGCGCGCCGCCCTGCCTGGCCCCGCTCTCCCGAACAGGCGCCGGAGCCGCGCCACTGCCGCCAGCCAGCCGCCGGTCGAGATCCATGTAGCGCTCGAGGCTCTGTTCTTTGAGGACACGGATTTCATTAGCCTGCCGTTCAACCAGACCATTGAGACGCATCACTTCCTGTTGAAGCTCCTGCACCTGAATGAAGATATCACCGACATTTTGCTCAGTGCCCTCATCGGGACTGTTCGCGAGAGGGCGATACACTGTTTCGGCAGGCTGACTATCGAGACCGTAGCTGCGCGCTCCGTCAGACGGTGCCAACGGCCGTTGCGTGGATATCGGCGGCTGCGCCGCGGCACCACCGGATTGCCGGGCCCGCTCGCGCTCGGCTTCCACGTCAATGTAATCCTGGGCCAGTAGCCCAAACGACACCGGGCTGACCAAAAGGGTCAGCCCGACTGCACGCCAGAAAAATTGCCTGGTACTCATACTCGCGGCTTTACTGACGCGAGAGTTCCACGCGGCGATTCTGGGACCAGTTCTCCTCGCCAGAGCCATACGCGACGGGCTTCTCTTCGCCGTAGCTCACGGTTTCGATGCGATAGCTCGGTATTCCATTAACAACCATATAGTCGCGCACGGAGTTCGCCCTGCGCTCACCCAGCGCCATGTTGTAATCGCGGGTACCGCGCTCGTCGGTATGGCCCTCGAGACGGACTTCCTCGTCGTTGGTACGCAACAGCGCAATGTGCGCGTCGAGCGCCTGTCGTGCTTCAGTTGTCAGAGTGGAACTATCGAAGTCGAAATAGAACGTGGATCCTGCAGCGGCAACGGCCTGCTCAAGGCGTCGTTCCTCTGCTGCGGCCTGACGCGCTGCAGCGGCTTCCCGTGCAGCCGCCTGCTCGGCCTCTCGAGCCTGCTGCGCTGCTGCAGCTTCCGCGGCGGCTGCAGCAGCTGCAGCCTCTTCCTGCTGCTGCGTATCCGTGCCCGAACAAGCCACCAGAAACGCAGCGGTAAACAGCAATGTAAGCGCCTTACCGGCAACTGGCAGATCTTTCATAGCGTGCTTCCTTAACGTGTGTGTCGTGTGTTAACGGCGTATATCCGCCGCACCTTCAAGGCATTAAGTAGGGTGACCAGGCGGGCTCCCGTACGTCGCCGCTTCGGGCTGGCAGATTAAACTTCACGCCACCGTCTACCGACACTGCCGACAGAATTCCGCGATCCCCGGATTTCGTAGCGTACAATACCATAGAGCCATTAGGGGCGATACTGGGACTTTCGTCAAGATCTGTACTGGTCAGCACCTGCAGACGGTCGGTCACAAGGTCATGGATCGCAATGTGGTACTGGCCGTCACGCTGATGCACCAGCACCACATTGCGGCCATCCTGGGCAATGCGCGCACGCGCATTGTAGTTGCCCTCAAAAGTCACGCGGTCGGTGATTCCGGTCTGCAGGTGATAGCGGTAAATCTGCGGGCGCCCGCCCCGATCCGAGGTAAAGAGGATTGACTTGCCATCCGGCATCCAGGTCGGCTCGGTATCGATCGCATAGTGCCGAGTGATGCGACTCAGCCGGCGACTGGCCATATCCATGAGATAAATGTCGGGGCTGCCGTCTTTCGACAGCACCATAGCCAGGGTGTTGCCGTCCGGTGACCAGGCCGGGGAACTGTTCAGGCCACGGAAGCTGGTGAGCTGCTCCCGCGCGCCGGAGCGTAGCTCCTGGCGGAAAATGGCCGGACGACCGGTCTCGAACGACACATAAGCAATTTCCCGGCCGTCCGGCGCCCAGCTTGGCGCCATGATCGGCTCGCGGGATTCCAGCAGCACAATCGGCCGGGCACCGTCAGCATCCGAGAGCGTGAGACGGTAGTAATCCTTGCCCTGCAGATTGCGCTCCACGGAAACATAAAGAAGCCGCGTCGCGAACGCACCCGGAATACCGGTAATATGTTCATAAACAGCGTCACTCACACGGTGCGCCAGCATGCGTGCCTCACCCGGCGCATCGGTCTGGGAACCGGAGAGCACGCTACGCTCACGGTTCACGTCGAACAGTTCGTAGTCCACCCGCAGACGCTCGCCCGGCGTCACGCGGCCTATCAGCACGTATTCCGTGTCGATGGCCCGCCAGTCTCGAAAATAAATCTCACCGGAGGTTGAGGGGTAACTCAGCATGTTGTCGCGCCGCACTGGCGCAAACTGGCCGCTGCGGCGCAGGTCATCGGCCACAATTTCTGCAACATCCGCCGGTGAAATACCCGTGCCCTCCGTGGCAAACGGAACCACCGCAATAGTAGTGGGGTCGTCCATACCCTGGGTAATCTCGATCACCAGCTGGGCGCGGGCAGAGACGGCAGACACCATCAGTGTCGCAAAAAGGAGAATTCGGGCGAGCGATGTCATCAGTAGCGTAAATCCTCTGGTCTGAACAGCAGGCGAAAGCGCCTGAAGCTTTTTTCGAATTCCCTGATCGGTAAGTTCCTCAATTCCGGGAAACTTCCCGCGCGTTCGACCGCGTTTATCGCCGAGCGATCAAAGGCGACGTTGCCACTGCTTTTTACCACGGAGACGCTGATGACGTCACCGCTGGGAATCAGTTGCACCGAAAGCAGCACTTCCATGCCATTGCGCGCGCTGGGTGGCCGGCTCCAGTAACCGATCACCGCGCGCTGAATCAGCGCCGCGTAGCTCGCCGCCATCTCCTCTGCAGTGACCGCGACCTCTGCCGCGGACTCCGCCGCCATCGACTCGGACAGCTGTCGACGAGACAGCTCGGCCAGCGCGTCGGCGTCCAGCCGCGGCGCCGGTTTCTTTGCGGGGGCCGGAGCCGGTTCGCTGCGGCCGGTTTCTGCTGGTTTTTTCTTTGCCAAAGGCTTGCTTTCCGGGGCGGGCGCCGGCTTTGACGGTGCCGGTGCAGCCTGCTTTCTGGGCGCGGCGGGTTGTGTCTTCGCCGGCTGCCTGGGCGCTGCCTTCGGCGTCGGCCTGGCGCGAAATTCATCGATGGAAACCAGCTTGGCGTTGATGATCTCCGGCGTGATCTTGCGCGCCTGTATCACCCGATCACTATCGCTGCTTTCCCAGCGGGACAGCAGAAGAAATAACAGCAGAAGGTGCAGACAAAATGTGGCCACCGATGGCGCCAGCCACTCCGGGAGATAATCGGTGAGCACGCTAAGGTTCATTTCGGATCGTCGGTAACCAGTCCGACGCTGGGCGCGCCCGCTTCCTGCAGCGCCGCCATCAGCGTCACCACGTCGCCGTAGGCAACCGCGCGGTCACCCCAGACGAGAACCGGCTTGGATGGATTGCGCTGCATCACCGCTCCCACTCGCTGCTTGACGGTGGCAAGGGATAGCGGCAGATCCTCCTGAGCACCCAGATTCAGAAACAACTGCCCGGACTGATTGACAGACACAATCAGCGGCTCGCTGCCCTGATCGTCAACCGGCTCAGTGCGGGCTTCCGGCAGATCAACCTTGACACCCTGCATCAACATTGGCGCCGTCACCATGAAAATGATCAGCAGCACCAGCATGACGTCGATGTAGGGCACGACGTTGATCTCGGCCATCGGTCGGTGCTTGTTGCGGCTACGTCCCATACTGGCTCAGCTCTTGCGGTTGCGCGAGCGCAGGGCGTAGGCCTGCCGGTAAAGAATACTCGAGAATTCGTCGACAAAGGTATCGTAACGGTTCTCGAAGACATCCACGCGCGCAGCAAAGCGGTTATAGGCCATAACGGCGGGAATGGCGGCAAAAAGGCCCATTGCGGTAGCGATCAGGGCCTCGGATATGCCCGGCGCAACGGTGGCAAGGGTTGCCTGGGTCGCATTCGCCAGACCGCGGAACGAGTGCATGATGCCCCATACCGTGCCGAAAAGGCCGATATAGGGGCTGGTAGATCCGACAGAGGCGAGGAATGGCAAATTCTGCTCCAAACGTTCCTCCTCGCGCAGGGTGGCGACGCGCATGGCGCGACGCGCACCCTCGACCACGGCCTCGGCATCCATGTCAGACTGCTGCGCAAGGCGGGAAAACTCTTTGAAACCAGAGCGAAAAATGCTCTCCATACCCAGAATAACGCCGCCCTCGCTGGCCCGCTCGTTGCCCTCCCGGTAAAGCTCGGCAAGATCGATGCCGGACCAGAATTGCTCTTCAAACGCCAGCATGTCGTCGCGGGAGTTGCGGAAATAAATCACGCGCTGCACGATCATGTACCAGGAAATCACAGAAGCCAGCAGCAGCAGCAGCATCACCAGCTGCACCACAAAACTGGCGTTGATCACAAGATCCAGAAGGCTGAGCTGTTCCTGCACGCAAGGGTCTCCGTTGGTGTTTATCAGGCGGTCGGCACGAGAGCGACCCGCTCGCGCAGTGTAGCAAGCATATCTCCCGGCATGCGACGGGGTCGTAGTTCATCGCGGCTGACGCAGGCGATGGTCACATCGGCACAGACCAGCAATTCGTCACCGCGTCTCACTGACTGGAACAGCGACAGACGCGCGCCGCGCGCTGCGATAACGCTGACCGAAGCGGCCAGTTCGTCGTCAAGTCGTGCCGGCGTGTGGTACACCAGCGCGATATCTCGAACCACAAACAGGCACTCTGCGCTGAAAATTCGGCTGCGATCAAACCCAAGGCTGCGCATGAACTCTGTCCGCGCCCGCTCCATGTACTTCAGGTAATTCACGTAATAGACGATACCGCCCGCATCGGTGTCCTCGATGTAGACTCGAAGAGGCAGGGAAAATTCACCGTCTGGCATCAATCCGGTTCCGTTGGCGTGTTCAGCGGCAGGGCATCCGGGGCGGATAACGCACCGGGCTGTGCCAGGCCGAAATGCAGATAGGCGTTTCGGGTGACGGTTCGCCCGCGGGGCGTTCGCACCATGAATCCCTGCTGTATCAGATAGGGTTCGAGGACGTCCTCGATCGTGCCGCGCTCCTCGGACAGTGAGGCCGCAAGACTGTCGACGCCGACCGGTCCGCCGTCAAAATGCTCGATCATGGTCAGCAGGAGGCGGCGATCGAGATGATCAAAACCGCGACTGTCGACGCTGAGCATGTCGAGCGCTCGATCCGCCACATCCGCGTTGATGTAGCCGTCTGCCTTGACCTCAGCGAAATCACGCACGCGCCGCAGTAGCCGGTTGGCAATGCGCGGGGTGCCACGGGAGCGCCGCGCAATTTCCAGCGCACCGCCGGTATCGATACCCATATCCAGCAAGCGCGCCGAGCGCGCCACGATCTGCGCCAGGTCCTCCACCGCGTAGAATTCGAGACGTTGAACAATACCAAAACGGTCACGCAGCGGTGATGTCAGCAGGCCCGCACGCGTCGTGGCGCCGACCAGGGTAAAGGGCGGCAGATCGAGCTTGATCGAGCGTGCGGCAGGCCCTTCCCCGATCATGATATCGAGCTGGTAGTCCTCCATCGCCGGGTAGAGTATTTCTTCAACAAAAGGGCTGAGCCGATGGATCTCGTCGATAAACAGCACGTCGCCGGGCTCGAGATTGGTCATCAGCGCAGCGATATCGCCGGCCTTTTCCAATACCGGTCCGGATGTGGTCTTCAGCGACACACCCATTTCATTGGCAATGATGCTGGCGAGCGTGGTCTTGCCCAGGCCCGGCGGACCAAAGATCAGGGTGTGATCCAGCGGCTCGTTGCGCCCACGCGCCGCCTGCAGGAATATCGCCATCTGTTCCCGCACCACCGGCTGACCCACGTATTCCTCGAGGGTCTTCGGGCGAATGGCGCGATCCAGCGCATCCTCACGGGGGCTGGTTGCCGCTTGGGAAATCAATCGATCGGTTTCAATCACTGCGCGAACTCCTGCTGCTGTCGCGCACGGTGGAACGCAGGGCCCGGCGGATCAGCTCTTCGCTATCCGTGACACTGTCATCTTTGACTGCCGACACCAGTTTCGCCGCCTCAGCTGGCTTGTAGCCCAGAGCCACCAGCGCACCCTCGGCATCCGCGGCAATGTCGCGCCCGTCCGGTGGAGCGCTTTGCAACCCTGAACTGCCGTCTGATACGCCTATCCAGTCCTTGAGCTTGTCGCGCATTTCGACAAGCAGTCGTTCCGCCGTCTTGCGCCCCACGCCCGGCGTTGCCACGAGC
>Ga0209943_1000148_pt1 | contig 47961 bp, 42 predicted proteins | sample SalPonR1_B_D2_MG_FD_185698 | JGI IMG/M metagenome (GOLD analysis project Ga0209943, IMG submission 185698) | Salt pond soil microbial communities from South San Francisco under conditions of wetland restoration - Salt Pond MetaG R1_B_D2_MG... ... | reverse complement strand
TTTCGTGCGCGTCTTCGAGGTCGGCGAAGAGGTTGAGAATCCCGAGATCGAGCCGGGCGACGGCTTTGCCAAGAACGACGTCTCCTCGGTCGGCGCGTGGCGCTCGGACCTGATCCTGATGGACAAGAACGACGAGATCACCCGCGATGACGGTGCCGAAGTCGTGGCCATCGACGGTCAGCCCGTCAGCCCCGGCGAGACCGTCCCGGTCGCGGACGGCAAGGTCGCCGTCACGTCCAAGGGCTCACTCAATTTCAGCCCGCGTCCCGGCTGGCAAATGGAGCCGATCTGGCTGCCCCCGCCCGAATCGGTGGTCGACCGCGTCGGCGAGATCGCCGGCGAGGGCTACCAGAACTTCACGCTGTGGGAGCATCTCTACTGGTCGCTGTTCCGGGTGATCGTGGGCTTCGCGCTCGGTGCCGCCGTGGGGATTCCGCTGGGCTACGCGATGGGGCTGTCGGACTGGTTCCGCGGCTGGTTCGACCCGATCGTCGAATTCATGCGTCCGGTGCCGCCGCTCGCTCTCATCCCGCTGGTGATCATCTGGGCGGGGATCGGCGAATCGGGAAAGATCATCCTGTTGTTCCTGGCCGCGCTCTGGATCATGACCATCTCGGCGCGCGCCGGCGTGTCGGGCGTGGCGATCTCCAAGGTGCACGCCGCCTATTCGCTGGGGGCCTCGAAATGGCAGCTCATGCGCCACGTGATCGTACCCAACTCCCTGCCCGAGATATTCACCGGCGCGCGGGTCGCGATGGGAGTCTGCTGGGGCACGGTGGTGGCCGCCGAACTCGTGGCGGCGGAAAAGGGCGCGGGCATGATGATCATGGTCGCGTCGCGCTTCCAGCTGACCGATATCGTCATCATGGGGATCATCCTCATCGGGATCATCGGCTACGGCATCGACATCATGATGCGCAAGGCCGAGACATGGCTGGTTCCCTGGAAAGGCCGCATCTGACGCCGCAGTCGGAATGAACGACGAAACAAGGGGGCTGCATCGCGGCCCCCTTGATCCATGTCAGAGACACGTCGCGCCCGCGCTTCGTGGCGATTGCGCGGCGATTTTCGACTGGCTGCAAAAGGGCGTGAACACCTCGTGAAGCGGATTGTCCACGGCGCGGGTCGCGGCCTAGACTCCGCCCATGGATGATGGCAACTCAGGCCCCGCCACCCTGCCCGATCCGCCCCCGCTTCGGTTGGGTGTGGTACGCACGCTCGCTCGGCTCTGTCTGATCGCGCTTCTCGCGGTGGGGCTGCATTTCATCTTCGTCTGGGCCGAGGCCTGGATCACGCGCAACGAATACGGCTGGGCGATGCCGGGGCTCTTGCTGGCGGTGCTGGTGATCTATGCCGTGCTCATCGCGATCCCCTTCGTACCCGGCGTCGAGATCGGGCTGTCGGTGCTGGCCGCGGGTGGTGCCGGGATCGCGCCGCTGGTGTGGATGGCCACGGCGAGCGGGCTGTCGCTCGCGTTCGTGGTGGGCTGCACCGTGCCGCTCGCGTGGCTGCGCCGCGTGCTCACCGATCTGCACATGATCCGCGCCGCACATCTCGTGGCCCGGTTCGAGGCACTGCCGCGCAAGGGCAGGGTGGCGTTCGTTCACTCGGTGCTGCCCCGGAAATACTGCGGCTGGATCGTGAAATTCCGCTATCTGAACCTCGCCGTTCTCATCAACATTCCCGGCAATTCGGTGATCGGCGGGGGCGGCGGCATCGCTTTTCTCTGCGGTCTGTCAGGCACGTTCCGTGCGCCGCTGGCGATCCTGACCATCGCGCTGGCAACCGCGCCCGTGCCGCTCACCATCTGGTTCTTCGGGCTGCAACTGCCCTGGGCCTGAGGCCGCCATGCCGCGCGCGCACCGATTCCTGACGCTTGCGGGCTTTCGGGCGCGCGCCTATGGCTTATGTTCCGCAGCAGGCACAAATGAGCAGGACAAGCCCCATGCCAAACGATCCCCTCGTCGTCTTCACCCCCTCGGGCAAACGCGGACGCTTTCCCAAGGGGACGCCGGTGCTCACCGCCGCGCGGCAATTGGGCGTCGATCTTGATTCGGTCTGCGGCGGGCGGGGCATCTGCTCGAAATGCCAGATCACGCCGGGCTATGGCGAGTTTTCCAAGCATGGCGTCACCGTGCGCGACGACGCGCTGTCGGAGTGGAACAAGGTCGAGGAACGCTATGACCAGAAGCGCGGGCTGAAGCCGGGCCGCCGCCTCGGCTGTCAGGCACAGGTCATGGGCGACGTGGTGATCGACGTGCCGCCCGAATCCCAGGTCCACAAGCAGGTGGTGCGCAAGGCCGCCTCGGCCCGCGTGATCGCGATGGACCCGGCGACCAAGCTCTATTTCGTCGAGGTGGACGAGCCCGACATGCACGAGCCGACCGGCGATCTGGAACGGCTGGCGCGGGCGCTCAAGCGCGAATGGGGGATCGAGGGTATCCGCGCCGATCTGACGTTGCTGTCCCGTCTGCAACCGGTGCTGCGCAAGGGCAAGTTTCAGGTCACCGTGGCGCTGCATCGCGGCCATGCCGACGACCCGGCGCAGGTGCTGGAAATCTGGCCGGGGCTGCACGAGGACGGGCTCTACGGCCTCGCCATCGACCTGGGCTCCACCACCGTCGCCGCCCACCTCACCGATCTCGTGACCGGCGAGGTCAAGGCATCCTCTGGCATCATGAACCCGCAGATCCGCTTTGGCGAAGACCTGATGAGCCGCGTGAGCTACGCCATGATGAATCCCGGCGGCGACAAGGAGATGACGGCGGCGGTGCGTGACGCGATCAACACGCTGGCCGCGGAAATCGCCCGGGAGGCAGAGATCGACCCGGGGCTGATCGTCGAGACGGTGTTCGTCTGCAACCCGGTGATGCACCACCTTCTGCTGGGGATCGACCCGGTGGAACTGGGGCAGGCACCCTTCGCGCTTGCCACCTCAAGCAGCCTGAGCCTCGGCGCGAAAGAGCTAGACCTCCATGCCATCAACCCGCGCGCGCAGGTCTATATCCTGCCCTGCATCGCGGGCCATGTCGGGGCGGATTGCGCCGCCGTGGCGCTGTCGGAAGAGCCGGGCAAGTCCGAAGACCTGGCGCTGATCGTCGACGTGGGCACCAATGCCGAGATCCTGCTGGGCGACAAGAGCCGCGTGCTGGCGTGCTCTTCCCCCACCGGCCCGGCCTTCGAGGGCGCGCAGATTTCCAGCGGTCAGCGCGCGGCCCCTGGCGCGATCGAGGCGATCCGCATCGACCCCGCGACCAAGGAGCCGCGCTTTCGCGTCATCGGGTCCGAGACGTGGTCCGACGAGGACAGCTTTGCCGAGGAAGTGGGTCCGGGCGGCATAACCGGCATCTGCGGGTCAGGGATCATCGAGGCGGTGGCGGAATTGCGCATCGCCGGGTTGATGGACGAATCGGGCCTGCTCGGCTCGGCCGCGGCCACCGGCACGACGCGCATGCAGCCCGAGGGGCGCACTCATGCCTACCTGATCCATGACGGCACCGCCGAGGGCGGGCCGCGCATCACCGTGACGCAAGGGGATATCCGCGCGATCCAGCTTGCCAAGTCCGCGCTCTACGCGGGTGCGCGCCTGCTGATGGACGAGCGCGGGGTGGATCGCGTGGACCGCGTCGTGCTGGCCGGGGCCTTCGGCGCGCATATCTCGCCCAAGCACGCGATGGTGCTGGGCATGATCCCCGACGTGCCGCTGGACAAGGTGACATCGGCGGGCAACGCCGCCGGCACCGGCGCGCGCATCGCGCTGTGCAACGTCGCCGCCCGGCGCGAGATCGAGCGCGTGGTGGGCGAGATCACCAAGGTGGAAACCGCCATCGAGCCGAAATTCCAGGAGCATTTCGTCGCCGCCAACGCCATCCCCCACAAGACCGACCCGTTCCCGGAACTCTCCAGCGTGGTCCCCCTGCCCTCCCCCAGCTTCAACACGGGCGGCGAGGCCGAAGGCGGCCGCCGCAGGCGCAGGCGGGGGTAGGCCGGGGGTCACCCCGGCCTGCGGGCGACCGCGCGAAGAGGCTTTCCAAACGGGGTGCGCCACGCCATTGATACCACATGAGGCTCACCTGGAACGAGATTCGCGCCCGCGCCGCCGACTTTGCCAAGGAGTGGGAGAACGCCCATTACGAAAAGGGCGAGACCCAGAGCTTCTACAACGCCTTTTTCCGCATCTTCGGGGTCGAGCGCCGCAAGGTCGCGCAATATGAAATGGCGGTGGCGCGCACCGGGCGCGCCAGCGGCTTCGTTGATCTGTTCTGGCCGCGCACCCTCATCGTCGAGCAGAAATCCAAGGGGCGCGATCTGTTCAAGGCCGAGCAACAGGCGCTCGACTACCTGAGCGACATCGCCGATCACGAACAGCCGCGATACATCCTTGTCAGCGATTTCCAGACGTTCAAGCTGATCGACCTCGACACCCGCGAGGAAACGCCCTTCCTGCTGCAGGACCTGCCGAACCATGTCGAGCGCTTCGGCTTCATCCTCGGGATTCAGCGGCGGCAGTTCCGCGATCAGGACCCGGTCAACATCAAGGCCGCCGAGCTGGTGGGCCTGCTGCATGACGAGATCAAGGCAAGCGGATACGAGGGCCACAAGCTCGAACAGTTCCTGGTGCGGATCGTCTTCTGCCTGTTTGCCGACGATACCGGCATTTTCCAGCCCAAGGATATCCTGTGGGACTATCTGGAAACGCGCACCGCGCCCGATGGCTCGGACACGGGGCCGCTTCTTGGCAATCTGTTCCACGTCCTCAACACGCCCGAGGAGGCGCGCTCGCCACATCTCGACGAGGATTTGCAGCAGTTTCCCTATGTCAACGGGGCGCTGTTCGAGGAATATTTCCCGCCGCCCGATTTCAATTCGGACATGCGCGCGGCGCTGCTCAATGCCTGCCGCTTCGACTGGACGCCGATTTCCCCGGCCATCTTCGGCTCGCTTTTTCAATCGGTGATGGACCCGGCAGAGCGGCGCGAGAAAGGCGCGCATTACACCACCGAGCAGAACATCCTCAAGGTGATCGAGCCGCTGTTCCTTGACGATCTGCGCGCCGAGTTCGACCGGCTCAAATCGCTCAGACGCGACAAGCGGCGGCGGCTGGAGGCGTTTCAGCGGCATCTGGCCAGCCTGACATTCTTCGATCCCGCCTGCGGCTGCGGTAATTTCCTGATCATCGCCTACCGCGAATTGCGCCTGCTGGAGATGGAGGTGCTGCGCGAGCTGAACCCCAAGGGACAACGCGAACTGGACGCCACGATCCTGAGCGTGATCGACGTCAACCAGTTCTACGGCATCGAATACGAGGAGTTTCCCGCCCGCATCGCCGAAACGGCGCTGTGGATGATGGACCACATCATGAACAACCGCCTGTCGCTGGAATTCGGCGAGGTGTTCACCCGCATCCCCCTTCGCCAAAGCCCCACCATCGTGCATGGCGACGCGTTGGAGGTGGACTGGGCCGGGGTGCTGCCGCCTGAACGGTGTTCCTACGTGCTGGGCAATCCGCCATTTGTGGGGGCGAAATACCAGAGCACCGGGCAGCGCGAGCAGGTGCGGCGCATCGCCGATCTGGGCAAATCCGGCGGCACGCTGGATTATGTCTGCGCGTGGTTCATCAAGGCGGGGCTGTATGCGCGGGGCGAGACGCGTATCGGCTTTGTCTCGACCAATTCGATCACCCAGGGCGAGCAGGTGGCGCAGCTCTGGCCGGTGCTGCTGGATCATTGCGGGCTGGAGATCGCCTTTGCCCATCGCACCTTTCCCTGGGGGTCAGAGGCGCGGGGCAAGGCCAATGTGCATGTTGTCATCATCGGGATGGACCGGCGCGGGAATGCGCGGCCCGAGCGGCGGCTCTATTCCTATCCCGATCCCAAGGGCCTGCCGGAGGAGACGCGGCACAAGGCGATTTCGCCCTATCTGTTCGACGCAGGTGCCTTGGGCGACCCGCATCTGGTGGTGCGCGAGCAAAGCAGGCCAATCAACGGTTTGGAGCGCGTTTTCAGCGGATCGCAACCCATCGACAACGGGAACTATGTATTGGACGAAGGCTCTCGTCGCGAGTTATTAACCATTGAGCCGATGGCAGAGACATATTTGCGACCATACTTGGCAGCGCGCGATTTTCTTCAAGGTGGTTCACGGTGGGTCATATATCTTTCCGAAGCTAACCCAAGTGATCTAAGGCAGATGCCAGAGGTTCGCCGCCGAATTGCGGCTGTCCGCGAATACAGACAAAAGAGCAAAAGAAAATCGACAAAATCAGCGGCCGATTATCCCGCGCAGTTCTCCTTTGCGATGGTGCCCGATCAAGATTTTTTAGTACTACCAAAAGTGAGTTCTGAACGAAGGCATTACATGCCCATCGGCTTTTACTCTCCACCTGTAATTCCAAGTGATCTTGTGTTCGTGCGTCCCGAGGCCACACTATCTGAATTCGCCCTCCTCACCTCCGCAATGCACATGGCGTGGCTGCGGCATATCGGCGGGCGGCTGAAATCCGATTACCGCTATTCCATCGGCCTCGTCTACAACACCTTCCCCCTCCCCAAGGGCGACCTGAGCAAACTCGACCCCCTCGCGCAGGCGGTGCTTGACGCGCGCGCCAAGCACCCCGGCGCCACCCTCGCCGATCTCTACGATCCCGATCTGATGCCCGCCGATCTGCGAAAGGCGCACACCGCGCTCGACCGCGCGGTGGACCGGCTCTATCGCCGTTCGGGCTTTGCCTCGGACCGCGAGCGGGTCGAGCATCTGTTTCAGCTTTACGAGGCGATGGTCAAGCCGCTTCTGGCCAAGCCCAAACGCCGCCGCCGGGGCTGACGCCCCCCGCCCCGCTCAATCCTTCACGTACATCTTGCGCGGGCGGTTGCAGAAGGTCTCGGCGGGGCCGGTGTCCTTGATGAGGATCGATTCGGTGATTTCCAGCCCCCAGTCGGACATCCACAGGCCGGGCATGAAGTGGAATGTCATCCCCGGCTCCAGCACCGTCTCGTCCTCAGCGCGCAGGGAAATCGTGCGCTCGCCCCAATCGGGCGGATAGCTCAGGCCGATGGGATAGCCGCAGCGCGCGCCGCGCTCGATGCCCGCGCGTTCCAGCGGGGCGGCCAGCGCATTGGCCACGTCGCAGGCCCGGCTGCCCGCCGTCGCCGCCTCCAGCCCCGCCTCAAGCCCCTCGACCAGCGCGCGTTCGGCATCGAGCAGGAATTGCGGCGGTTTGCCCAGAAACAGCGTCCGGCAGAGCGGTGCGTGATAGCGCCGGTAGCAGCCGGAAATCTCGAAGAACGTCGCCTCGCCGGTGGCAAACTCGCGCCCGTTCCATGTCAGATGCGGTGCCGCCGCGTCACTGCCGGATGGCAAGAGCGGCACGATGGCCGGATAGTCGCCCCACGCGCCCTCCACGCCCCGGATCGCGTCGCGGAAAATCTCGGCCACGACCTCGTTCTTCGGGATACCCGGCTCCACGCGCTCCATCAGCCCGTCGGTGATCTTTTCCGAGATCGCCGCGGCCTTTCGGATGAAGGCCAGCTCCTCCTCGGATTTCACCCCGCGCTGCCAGTTCACCAGCCCCGTCACGTCGAGAAACGTCGCCTCCGGCAGGTCTTCGCGCAGCACCTGCATCGCCTTGGCGGAGAAATAGTAATTATCCATCTCCACGCCGATCCGCTTGTCGGCGAGGCCCATGCCGGTGAGGCGTTCGGCGAGATCCTGCATCGGGTGACGCTCGGTCGATTGCACGTAATTGTCGGGGTACCCGATCACCCGGTCATCGGTCATCCACACGGTGCGCACGCCGCCATTGGCATCCTGATTGCGACCCCACCAGATCGGATCGGCATCGGGAAAGACCAGGACCCCCTGGTGCACATAGAAGGACCAGCCGTCATAGCCCGTGATCCAGTGCTGGTTCGACGGGTCGGTGACAAAGATCGCGTCGAGATCGCGCGCGGCCATCGCGGCGCGGGTTTTCTCGAGGCGGCGCTGGTATTCCTGCGACGAAAAGGGGAGGTCTTTCTCGATCATGCGGCGCTCCGTCATCTGTCAAAAGGGCAAACTCGGTCCGCCTTGGGGGATTTTCCCGGGGCCTGCCCCAAGAAATGCGCCCCCCGATGTCGTTTTCTGACCACCGCGTGCCGCAGAGTTGACGCAAGGCAGACCTGCGCGCAGATTGCGCAGACTTGCATACAAGGAGACCGCGATGCGCCCCGTTCTGGCCGATGTTCACGCCGCCACCCATGTGATCGCCGGAATCGCCGACGCCACGCCGCTGGTGCCGTCGCCCCATATGAGCGGCGCGGCAGGCCATGAGTTCCTGCTCAAGCTGGAGAACATGCAGCCGATCGGGGCCTTCAAGCTGCGCGGGGCGTTGAACGCCGTGGCGGGGGTGCGCGAGGCCGCGGGCGTGACCTGCTGCTCCACCGGCAATCACGGGCGCGGCGTGGCCTATGCGGCGCGGGCGCGCGGGATACGCGCGGTGATCTGCATGTCCGAACTGGTGCCGCAGGCCAAGGTGGACGGCATCCGCGCCCTTGGGGCCGAGGCGCGGATCGTAGGCCGCAGCCAGGACGCGGCCCAGGCCGAGGCCGAGCGGCTGGTGGCCGAGGAGGGGCTTTGGGACATCTCGCCCTTTGACGATCCGCTGGTGATCGCGGGGCAAGGCACCATCGGGCTCGAGATCATGGCGGCGCGGCCCGATCTTGAGGTGCTGCTGGTGCCGCTATCGGGCGGCGGGCTGGCAGCAGGCGTGGCGATGGCCGCCAAGGCGATCAAGCCCTCGCTACGCGTGGTCGGCATCAGCATGGATCGGGGTGCGGCGATGCACGAGAGCCTGCGCGCCGGTCACCCTGTCGAGATCGAGGAGGTGGCAAGCTTGGCCGACAGCCTCGGCGGCGGCATCGGGATGCAGAACCGGCTGAGCTTTCCCATGTGCCGCGATCTGCTGGACGAGGTGGTGCTGGTGACGGAAGAGGAAATCTACCATGCCATGCAGGTGCTCTATTACGAGGACCGGATCGTGGCCGAGGGGGCCTGCGTGGTGGGCCTCGCGGCAGTGCTTTCGGGCAAGGTGAGCGTAGGTGGCCCCACCGCCACCATCGTCACCGGCCGCAACCCGGATATGGAGATGTTCACCAGGGTCATCACCGGGCAGGACGTGGAGTTGGGCGACATGGTGATCGAGGGGAGGCGATATGGCACATGATATCCGGATCGTGACCGAGGCGGAATTGCGCAAAGCGGTGGCGCTTGACCGCGACACGGTGAAGGTGATCGAGGAGGCCTTCGGCGCGCTGTCGGATGGCGGGGTGGTGATGCCCCCGGTGATGTCGATGGATTTGGCCGAGGCGCATGGCGAGGTCGATGTGAAGACCGCCTATATCCCCGGCTTCAAGGGCTTCGCGATCAAGGTCAGCCCCGGCTTCTTCGACAATCCCAGGCTGGGCCTGCCGAGCCTCAATGGCCTGATGATCCTGTTTTCTGCCCGGACCGGGCTGGTCGAGGCGGTATTCCTTGACAACGGCTACCTGACCGATCTGCGCACCGCCGCGGCAGGCGCGGTCGCGGCGCAGCATCTGGCACCCGAGACGGTCCAGACGGCCGGGGTGATCGGCACCGGCGTGCAGGCCCGGCTTCAGGCGCGGGCGGCGCATCTGGTGCGGCCCTTCGAGCGGCTGCTGATCTGGGGGCGGGATGCTGCCAAGGCCTGCGCCTGCGCCGACGACCTTTCGGACCTGGGCTGTGACATAAGCGTGGCCGAAAGCCCCGAAGCCCTGCTGCGCGACAGCCAGTTGGTCATCACCACCACCCCGTCAAAAGAGCCGGTCATCAAGGCCGACTGGCTGCATCCGGGATTGCACATCACCGCCATGGGCTCGGACCAGGCGGGCAAGAACGAGATCGACCCACAGGCGCTGGTGCGGGCCGATCTCTACGTCGCCGACCGCGCCCCGCAGGCGCAATCGCTGGGCGAATTGCGTGCGGCGCTGGAGGCCGGGCTCTGGGGCGAGGATAGCCCCGTGGAACTGGGCGACGTGATCCGGGCCCGCGCGCGCGGGCGGCGCGACGCGGCGGAGGTCACAATTTGCGACCTCACCGGCACCGGCGCGCAGGACACCGCCATCGCCACCCATGTCATGGCGCGGCTCTCCGACCGCGACGTGGGCACGGTGATCCGCGCATGAGGCTCGACGCGCGCGATCTGGACATCCTTCGGGTGCTGGCGGACGAGGGGCGCATCACCAAGGCGAAGCTGGCCACCCGTGTGGGCCTGTCGGCAAGCCCCTGCTGGGAGCGGTTGAAACGGCTGGAGGAGGCGGGGCTGATCGAGGGCTATCACGCGCGCATCAGCCTCAAGAAGCTGGGGCCGCATGTGACGGTCTTCGTCGCGGTGGAACTGGCCGATCATACGCCGGCGAAATTCCGCGCCTTCGAAGACAGCGTGCAGCATTATGGCGAGGTGACGGCCTGCTGGGCACTGGGCGGCGGGTTCGATTACCTCATGCAGATCGTGACCCGCGATATCGACGCCTATCAGCGGCTGATCGACGAGATGCTGGAGGCAAGGATCGGGCTGGCGCGATATTTCACCTATATCGTGACCAAGCCGGTCAAAGCCCCGCGCCTGCCGCCGCTGGAGATGTTTTTCGGATGATTCATCTGTTTTACATGCTTTCAAAAGAAGAATAATCCGCAGCCCGCCAGAAGTTCAGCCCCACCCTCTGCCCGCACAGCATATCTTTCTGCGTGAAAGGAGGGCCATATGTCCGATTCAGCGATCTGGACCCGCAACGGGATCACCGACACGCGCCTCGTGCGCAATTTCGCCTACCTAGGCGGTAAATGGGTGGCTGGCGAGGATGGTGAGACCATCGCCGTACGCAACCCCGCCGACGGCGCATCGCTTGGCGACGTGGCCAGCCTCAGCGCCGGTCAGGCGCGGCTGGCGGTGGATGCCGCGCAAGAGGCCTTCGACGACTGGGCGATGACCCTGCCGCAGGACCGCTCGGCCATCCTGCGCCGCTGGTTCGACCTGATGATCGAGCATCGCGAGGACCTCGCGCGGATCATGGTGCTGGAGCAGGGCAAGCCGCTGTCGGAGGCGCGCGGCGAGATCGACTATGCGGCGAGTTTCGTGGAATACTATGCCGAGGAGTCCAAGCGCCCCAATATCGAGGGCGTGACCAGCCATCTGCCCGATGCCGAGGTCGAATTGTGGCTCGAGCCGGTCGGCGTGGCCGCCCTCATCACCCCTTGGAATTTCCCCGCCGCGATGCTGACCCGCAAAGCGGCGGCGGCGATGGCGGCGGGCTGCACCGTTGTGGCACACCCCTCTGGCGAAACGCCCTATTCGGCGCTGGCGCTGGCGGAACTGGCCGAGCGGGCGGGCATACCAGCGGGCGTGTTCAACGTGGTGACGGGGCGCGCCGCGACGGTGGTGGAGCCCTGGACCGAGGACACCCGCGTTCGCGCTCTCAGCTTTACCGGCTCGACCAATATCGGGCGGTTGCTCTATCGCCAATGCGCCGGGACCGTGAAGAAACTGGTCATGGAACTGGGCGGTCACGCGCCGGTGATCGTGTTCAAGAACGCCGATCTGGACACCTCGGTCGAGGAATCGATCAAGGCGAAATTCGCCACCTCCGGGCAGGACTGCCTCGGTGCCAACCGCATCTACGTGGAGCGCGCGATTTATGATGAATTCTGCAGACGCTTTACCGACGCGACACAGACAATGACCCTCGGGCGCGGCATGGACGACCCGGACATTGGCCCGCTGATGAACGAGGGGGCGGTTCGGAAGCAGGAAGAGCACGTGGCCGATGCGCTCAAGCACGGTGCCAAGCTTGCCTGCGGCGGGCAGCGCGACGATCTCGGCCCGCTGTTCTATCAGCCCACCGTGCTGACCGATGTGGCCGATACTGCCGCGATCATGTGCGACGAGACCTTCGGCCCGGTGGCGGCGATCACGCCGTTCGACACCGAGGAGGAGGTGGTGCGCCGCGCCAATGCCACGGAATTCGGCCTGATCGCCTATCTGCACAGTCACGACCCGCGACGCATCTACCGCATGACCCGGGCGCTGCAGTTCGGCATGGTGGCCGTGAACCGCACCAAGGTCACCGGCGCGCCCATTCCCTTCGGCGGGGTCAAGCAATCGGGGCTGGGCCGCGAAGGGGCACGGCGCGGCATGGAGGAATTCATGGAAATCAAGTATGTCTGCCGCGATTGGGCGTGAGCAGACGAAATCCTGAAAGGATTTCGGCCTGGAATTTTTTGAAAATTCCGGCACCCCGGGATGAACGAAAGGAAAGACGATGCTGCGTAACGACCAACTCGATCAATGGGATCGCGAAAACTTCTTCCACCCCTCGACGCACCTGGCGCAATTCGCGCGCGGCGAGGCCCCGAACCGGATCATCACCGGCGGCACCGGGAGCCATATCACCGACCGCGATGGTAACACGCTGCTCGACGCCTTTGCCGGACTCTATTGCGTGAACGTCGGCTATGGCCGTCAGGACATCGCCGATGCCATCGCCGAACAGGCGCGCGAGCTGGCCTACTACCACGCCTATGTCGGCCACGGCACCGAGGCGTCTATCACGCTCGCCAAGATGATCCTCGACCGCGCGCCCGACCACATGTCCAAGGTCTATTTCGGCCTGTCGGGCAGCGACGCCAACGAGACCAACATCAAGCTGATCTGGTACTACAACAACATTCTCGGTCGTCCCGAGAAGAAAAAGATCATCTCGCGCTGGCGCGGTTATCACGGCTCGGGCCTGATGACCGGCTCGCTGACCGGGCTGCACCTCTTCCACCAGAAATTCGACCTGCCGCTCAGCCAAGTACTCCACACCGAGGCCCCCTATTACTATCGCCGCGACGATGTGAACATGACCGAGGAACAGTTCGTCGCGCATTGCGCGGTAGAACTGGAAGGGTTGATCGAGCGTGAAGGGGCCGACACCATCGCCGCCTTCATCGGCGAGCCGGTGCTGGGCACCGGGGGCATCGTGCCGCCGCCCGCCGGATATTGGGAGGCGATCCAGCCGATCCTGGACAAGCACGACATTCTGCTCATCGCCGACGAGGTGGTGACCGGCTTCGGCCGTCTCGGCACGATGTTCGGCTCCGAGCATTACGGGCTCAAGCCTGATCTCATCACCATCGCCAAGGGGCTGACCTCGGCCTATGCGCCGCTCTCGGGCAGCATCGTCAGCGACAAGATGTGGAAAGTACTGGAGCAGGGCACCGACGAGAACGGCCCCATCGGCCACGGCTGGACCTATTCGGCGCATCCCATCGGCGCGGCGGCGGGAGTGGCCAACCTCAAACTGCTGGACGAGCTTGATCTGATCGCCAACAACCGCGAGGTGGGCGGGTATCTCAACCGCACCATGACAGAGGCGCTCGGCGATCACCCGCATGTGGGCGAGGTGCGCGGAGAGGGGATGCTCTGCGCGGTGGAATTCGTAAAGGAGCGCGACAGCCGCGCCTTTTTCGATCCCGCCGACAAGGTCGGCCCGCGGATCGCCGCCGCCCTCGCGGACGAGCATGTGATCGCGCGGGCCATGCCGCAGGGCGACATCCTGGGTTTCGCCCCGCCTTTCTGCCTGACGCAGCAAGAGGCCGACGAGGTGGTCGACAAGACACGCCGCGCTTTGCAGGCGGTGCTGGGCTGAGTCCCCGGATAAGTCCCGGAACAGGAAAAATCGCTGCGGCCTCGGCCTGGGGCCGCAGCGGGGATCGCAGGACAATCGCCCGGAATCGCCCAACATGCAGTCGGTTTGACCTGTCACAGCGCGAATTCTCAAAAAAGCGCCGCTTGAAGCTTGCAACGCAAGGCGTTTCTCGGTTTAGACTGCAGCCAAAGCGGGGAACGCCGCAGCGACATAAAACACAGGGAGCCGCAATTGGCTGATACCGCGACCGACGATGCGTTCGTTGCCTTCGAGCGTGTGCAAAAGAGCTATGATGGCGAGCTCCTAGTCGTCAAGGACCTCAACCTGAGCATGCCTAAGGGCGAATTCCTGACCATGCTGGGACCGTCCGGGTCGGGCAAGACCACCTGCTTGATGATGCTGGCAGGGTTCGAGACGGCGACCCACGGCGAGATCAAGCTCAACGGCAAGCCGATCAACAACATCCCGCCGCACAAGCGCGGCATCGGCATGGTGTTCCAGAACTACGCGCTGTTTCCGCACATGACGGTGGCAGAGAATCTCTCCTTCCCGCTGGAGGTGCGCAAGATCGGCAAGTCCGATCGCGAGCAGAAGGTCAAGCGCGCGCTGGACATGGTGCAGATGGGCGATTTCGGCGGGCGCCGCCCGGCGCAGCTCTCGGGTGGGCAGCAGCAGCGGATAGCTCTGGCGCGCGCGCTGGTATTCGAGCCCGAGTTGGTGCTTATGGACGAACCGCTGGGCGCGCTCGACAAGCAGCTGCGAGAACACATGCAATTCGAGATCACCAACCTGGCGCACGAGCTCGGCATTACCGTGGTCTACGTGACCCATGACCAGACCGAGGCGCTGACCATGTCTGACCGGGTCGCCGTGTTCGACGATGGCCGCATCCAGCAGCTTGCCGCGCCCGACGAGCTCTACGAGACCCCGCAGAACAGTTTCGTGGCGCAATTCATCGGTGAGAACAACACGCTGGGCGGCACGGTCAAGGAGATCAAGGACGGCTTTGCGCTGGTTGAAGTGGACGGCGGCGGACTGATCGACTGCAAGGCCGTCAATGTCGAAAAGCCCGGCGACCGCACCCTCATCTCGATCCGCCCCGAGCGGGTGGAGACGAATATGGACCGGCTCAACACCCACGCCCACACGCTGGATGCCGAGGTGCTGGAATTCATCTACATGGGCGACGTTTTCCGCACGCGCCTGCGCGTGTCCGGGCGCGACGATTTCATCATCAAGACGCGGAACTCGGCGGACCAGACACGGCTCAAGCCGGGTACCAAGATCCAGATCGGCTGGCAGCCCGAGGATTGCCGCGCGCTGGATGCCGTCTAGGTCTTGACGTGTTCGCGCCCGCAAATGAGGGCGCGTGACCCCAGAGGTTCCGATGTTCAACCCGTAGCACGGAACCCGAAAAGTGAAACGGGACTTACTTGGGAGAATGACATGAAACTCACGACGACCCTTATGACCTCGACCGCGCTTACCGTCGCGGCAGGGATTGCCTCCGCACAGGAGATGGCCAATGACATGACGCTCGTCTCCTGGGGCGGGGCCTATCAGGCGAGCCAGCAAAAGGCCTATGCCGAACCATACATGGAGATGAACTCGGACGTTTCGATCGTCTGGGACGAGAGCTCCAACGAGGCGGTGGCCAAACTGCGCGCGATGAACGAGGCGGGCAACATCACCTGGGACCTCGTGGACGTCGTGGCCTCCGACGCGCTGCGCCTGTGCGACGAGGGCCTCGCGATGGAAATCGACCACGACGAGGCGCTGGAACCAGCCCCCGATGGCACCGACGCCAGCGACGACTTCGGCGACCTGATCGTCAGCGACTGCTTCATCCCGCAGATCGTCTATTCCACCACCTTCGGCTATCGTACCGACATGGTGCCCGAGGGCGTCGAGCCGCCGAACGACATCTGCGACGTGTTCGACGTCGAGACCTACCCGGGCAACCGCAGTCTCGAGAAGCGTCCGATCAACAACATGGAATGGGCGCTGCTCTGTGATGGCGTGGCCAAGGACGAGGTCTATGACGTTCTGGCCACCGACGAAGGCCAGCAACAGGCGCTGGACAAGCTCGACACCATCAAGGACGACGTGATCTGGTGGTCCGCAGGTGCCGACACGCCGCAGCTTCTCGCCGATGGCGAGGTATTCATGGGCTCGACCTACAACGGTCGCCTGTTCTCGGCGATCGAAGAGCAGGATCAGCCGATCGGCATGATGTGGGACGCGCAGGTGTTCGACCTCGACGGCTGGATCGTTCCGACGGGTCTGTCGGAAGAGCGGCTCGCCCGCGTGATGGACTTCCTTCGCTTTGCCACCGACACGCAGCGTCTGGCGGACCAGGCCAAGTATATCAGCTATGGCCCGGCGCGTGAGTCTTCTGCACCGTTGGTCGGCGAACACGCCGAGCTCGGCATCGAGATGGCACCGCATATGCCGACCGATCCGAACAATGCCGCGAACACGTTCCTCTACAACTACGAGTTCTGGGCGGATTATCGCGACGACATCGACGCCAAGTTCCAGTCGTGGCTGGCCCAATAAGGGCACACCATTCGGAAGGGGCCTTTTCGGCCCCTTCCGTCCTTTCATTGGATTGATCCTTTCCAGATCCTTTGAAGAATCAGAAAAGACCGACGGGGACGATATGAGCAATGTGACAGATGCCACGGCGGGCGCGAGCGGGCCGATCCCGCGCGACGACAGCTCAGAGGCCGCAAAGGCCGAGAACGGGCCAGTCCTTGCAGCCGATGGCCGCCCGCTGAAACAGACGCTCAGGCGCACGCTCCGTCGCGAGAAGATGCGCGCGCTGGCGCTGATCGCGCCGCTGCTCATCTTCGTTCTTGTCACCTTCATCGTCCCGATTCTGTCGATGCTCTTCCGCTCGGTCGAGAATCAGATCGTGCAAAACACCATGCCGGCGGCGATACAGGAACTGCAGGCCTGGGACGCGCAGGGCACCGCGCCGCCGGGCGAGGATGTCTTCGTCGCGCTGTATTTCGATCTGTTTAAAGCCTCTGAGGCCAAGCGCCACACGCAGGTGGGCAACCGCCTCAACTACGAGCAGCCGGGCCTGTCCTCGATGTTCCGCGGCACCGGTCGCGATCTCGACGACATGGGCGAAGAATTCCAGGATGTCTTCGAGGAGATCGACCCCGCCTTCGAGGAGGCGGGCTTCTGGTACGAATTGCTCTCGGGCGAGAACGGCGAGGCTCTGCTGGAAGAGCGGCGCGAGCTTTTCGCGGCGATGAACAGGAGCGACATGGCCGGCGACGTGGGCTTCGTGCCCTCCGCGCAGATGGCGGAAATCCTGCCCTGGACCACCAAGGCCTACACCGATTTCGCCATCTGGACCGCACTCGAGGACAACGATGTGGTTGCCGAAGAAGAACCCTGGGAGGCCGTCTATGCCGCCCTCGGGCAGGACTTGCGCAGCCCCGAGACGGTGGCCGCGGTCGAAGCCTATTCCGGACCGTGGTCCACCACCCTCAAGGCCGCGGCGGAGAGCCGCGGTCAACTCCCGCAAGACAGCTTCCGCGAGATGTTCGTGGCCTCGGACGAGGACTGGGATGGTGTGGAAGAATGGCGCACCATCTCGCTCTACAGCCCGCCGATCACGACCGGGTACTTTCTCAACTCGGTGGATCTGACCAAGACCGTGGACGGCATCGAGGCGCGCCCCGAGACGCAGCAAATCTACCTCACGCTGTTCCAGCGCACGCTTATCATGTCGCTGATCATCACCGGCTCTTGCATCCTGCTGGGCTATCCCGTGGCATGGCTGCTGGCCAACCTGCCGCTGCGCACGGCCAACGTGCTGATGATCCTCGTGCTGCTGCCGTTCTGGACCTCTCTGCTGGTGCGCACCTCCGCCTGGAAGGTGCTGTTGCAGCAACAGGGGGTCATCAACGAGATCCTCGTCTGGCTGGGTTTCGTCGATGACGCGAACCGCCTGATCCTGATGAACAACGCCACCGGCACCGTGATCGCGATGACGCATATCCTGCTGCCGTTCATGATCCTGCCGCTCTACTCGGTGATGAAGACAATCCCGCCCAGCTATCTCCGCGCGGCCAAGTCACTGGGAGCGACCAACTGGACAGCCTTCTGGCGGGTCTATTTCCCGCAATCGGTGCCGGGCATCGGCGCGGGCTCGATCCTCGTCTTCATCCTCTCAATCGGTTACTATATCACGCCGGAGATCGTGGGCGGTACCAGCGGTGTCTTCATCTCGAACCGGATCGCCTATCACATCTCCTCGTCGCTCAACTGGGGCCTGGCCGCGGCGCTGGGCAGCATCCTGCTGATCGTGGTGCTGCTCCTCTACTGGTGCTACGACCGTATCGTTGGCATCGACAACGTGAAACTGGGAGGCTGAGGCATGTCCAACCTGACCGTCGATATCCCGAGCCCGCCGCTGACCGGCTTCACCCTTCCGCTCATGGCCGTTTTCGCCGGCGGTTTCGGCTTCGTCGTGGGCAATGTCTTTGCCCAGCCGCTGATCGGCTTCCTTGTCGGGGCGCTTATCGGGGCGGGGGTGGCGCTTCTGGCGCATAACATGCCGCGCAGCCGCCGCAATGTCCGCCTCGGGCTGATCGTTGCCTTCGGGCTGATCGGCCTCGTTCTCGTCGGGCCCGGCGCGCTGGTCGCAGGGTTGCTGATCGGCGCGGTCCTGAGCTGGGCAGCCTACTGGCTGGACAGCGGTCGCTACCGCAGCACCGTGCCGATCTACTACACCGCCGGGCAGACACTGTGGCACAACACCTTCCTGTTCATCTGCGGGCTGGTGTTCTTCTTCCTGATCGCACCGCTGCTGCCGGTGATGTGGCTCAGCTTCAATGCCGAGAACTTCTTCACCTTCACGCCTGAGATGCTGAACTTCGAGGCCGAGGGCTATTCGCTCAAGCATTACCGTGATTTTCTCGGAACCGACGAGTGGATGGTGCCGCTGAAAAACTCGCTGATCATCGCGCCCTTCGCGACCCTCATCTCGGTCAGCCTCGGCACGCTGGCGGCCATCGGGCTCAGTCAGAGCCACGTTCCCGGACGGCAGGCGATCATGGCGGTCCTGATCTCGCCGATGATCGTGCCGCTGATCATCTCGGCCACCGGGATGTTCTTCTTCTACGCGCCGCTGGGCAACTGGCTCGAGGCCAATCTCGGGCTGAACCAGGCCTTCGTGGGCTACGTCAAGGTGATCCTCGCCCATGCCGCGCTGGGGGTGCCCTTCGTCATCATCACCGTGACGGCGACGCTGGTGGGCTTCGACAAGTCGCTCACCCGCGCCGCGGCCAACATGGGCGCGGACCCGGTGACCACCTTCTTCCGGGTGCAGATGCCGCTCATCCTGCCGGGCGTAATCTCGGGCGGGCTCTTCGCCTTCATTACCTCCTTCGACGAGGTGGTCGTCGTGCTATTCGTGGGCTCCGCCCAACAGCAGACGCTGCCATGGCAGATGTTCACCGGCCTGCGCGAGCAAATCAGCCCGACAATTCTCGCGGCAGCGACGATCCTCGTCACCGTCTCGATCTGCCTGCTGACCACCGTGGAACTGCTGCGCCGCAGGTCGGAGCGGCTGCGGGGCATGAGCCCGGGCTGACGCAACGTCCTACTTGGCCCGCCGATGCAGGCGGGCCTAGCGTGGCTGCATGGATTACGACTACATCATCGTCGGGGCTGGCTCGGCGGGCTGCGTGATGGCCGCGCGCCTCAGCGAGGCCCCGGGCACATCCGTCTGCCTGATCGAGGCAGGCGGCGGAGGGCGCGATATCTTCATCCGCGCGCCCGCGCTGGTGGCGGCGATGGTATCGGGCCGCCCGCGCATCAACAATTGGGCCTTTCACACCGTGCCGCAAGCGGGACTGAACGGACGGCGCGGGTTTCAGCCACGCGGGCGCGCCCTGGGCGGGTCGAGCGCGATCAACGCGATGCTCTACACCCGCGGGCATCCCCGCGATTACGACGAATGGGCCGATCTCGGCTGCGAGGGCTGGGACTGGCAGAGCGTGCTGCCCTGGTTCCGCCGGGCCGAGGGCAACGCAACGCTTCGGGATGCCCTGCACGGGCAGAATGGGCCGATCAAGGTCCGCGACCAGGACGCGCCGCGCACCATTTCCCACGCCTTCATCGACGCCTGCGAGGCCGCGCAAATCCCCCGCAACCCCGATTTCAACGGGTCCCGACAGGAAGGGGCCGGACTCTACCAGGTCACCCAATTTTCGGGCGGCCCGCAGCGGGGCGAGCGCTGTTCGGCCGCCGCCGCCTATCTTTTCCCGGCGATGGCGCGGCCTAACCTCACCGTGATCCCCCGCGCGCGGGCCGAGCGCATCCTTTTCGACGAGGGCCGCGCCACGGGCCTGCGCTATCGTCATGGGGGCCGCAGCTTTGATATCCACGCACGGCGCGAGGTGATCCTCTCAGGCGGCACCTTCGGATCGCCGCACCTGCTCAAGCTCTCGGGTATCGGCCCGGCGGAGGAGCTGACGGGGCATGGCATCACGCCGCAGCACGACCTGCCCGGCGTGGGCGAGAACCTTCAGGACCATCTCGACTACATTCTCGCCGAGACATCGAAACGCGACGACGTGGTGAGCCTCGGGCCCGGGGGGCTTTGGCAACTGACCAAGGCGGCACTGCGCTGGCGGCGGACCGGCGCGGGCCATTTCGCCACGCCCTATGCCGAAGCGGGGGCCTTCCTGCGATCATCCCCAGGCCTCGACCGGCCCGACCTGCAACTGCATTTCGTCATCGGCATCGTCGAGAACCACATGCGCACCCTGCATTTCCGGCCCGGCTATTCCTGCCATGTCTGCGTGCTGCGGCCCCACAGCCGTGGCCGGGTAACGCTCGCCTCGCCCCGCCCTGCCGACGCACCGCTGATCGATCCGGATTTCCTGAGCGATCCGCGCGACCTGTCGCTGATGATGACGGGCGCGCGCCGGATGGACGCGATCCTCTCCGCCCCACCGCTTGCGCCGTGGCGCAAGGCCCGCCTTCACGATCATGACGGGAGCGACGCGGCGCTGGAGCGCGACATCCGCGCCCGCGCCGACACGATCTATCACCCGGTGGGCACCTGCGCGATGGGACGCGGCGCGATGGCCGTGGTGGACGCGCAGGGCCGCGTGCACGGCGTTCCGGGGCTGCGCGTGGTTGATGCCTCGATCATGCCGCGCCTCGTGGGAGGCAATACCAACGCCCCCACCATCATGATCGCGGAAAAGATCGCCGGGGAAATGACCGGGCGAGGCCCCGATCAGGTGCGATAGCGCGCGAGGAACATCTCGACCGCGCCGTTCACCACCCGCTCGATATCCGCCTCGGTCGGGTTGTCGCACATGCCGCAGAGAGAGCGCACGAACAGGTCGCCCTTGCACAATTCCCCGAACTGGTTGGCGGCGAGGTCCATGTCGTCGATCCGCAGGATTCCGGCGGCGACATAGGGGGCCAGAACCTTGCTCATCCGCTCGCGAACCAGCGCCGGACCGGAGGCGTAGAACCGCCGCCCGAGCTCGGGGAAGCGGTGGGATTCGGCCACGCAGATGCGAAACACCTGCTGCCCGAAATCCGAAAGGAAGAACCGCACGATCCGGCTCGCAGCCTCGTGCAGCACCTCCTCGATCGGCGCGCCCGAGCCGATCACCTCGATCGCCTCCTCCGCCTGCCGGTTGCACTCGATCCGCGCCACCTCGGAAAAGAGCAGCCGCTTGTCGGGAAAGTAGCTGTAGAGCGTCGCCTTGGAGACCTGCGCCTCGCGCGCGATCTCGTCGACGCTCGCGCCTTCGAAGCCGTCGCGCATGAACACGGCACGCGCACCATCGAGCACCTGGTCGAACTTGCGACCCTTCTTTATTTCCGCGGCGGGTGCCGACATGCGCTTTCTCCCGGCAGGTCCGGACAGTCTATGCGTGGCGGGCCGTCATCCGCAAGCACATCTCCGTGTGCCCCGGAAGGAGGCGGGCCGCCCGTTTGGGCGGACGGCCCGGGCGCGTGTCAACGATCCATCCCGGCAGTGCCCTGCGTCACGGGCTGCGGTGCCGGTTCGGGATAGGTCAGCGTGGGAAACAGGCTGCTCACATCGATACTGAACGCCATCGCCGGTGAGGCAGCGAGCGATATGGCGAGTGAAATGGCTGTCAGTGCAAATCTCATGGCAAACTCCTTTTGTGAACCGTGCGATTTTATATACTAAACAGTTTCGTTCAGATTTCAAGCTGATTTTGACTGACCATTCAGTTTGTATATGACGCCCTTGCATCCGGCCATCGCGCGCGTAGATTAGAATCGTTCTAATCAGATCGAGACACCGCATGATCCCGCACCTCACCTCCCGCCGCCGTTTCGCGGACCTGTCCGAGCAGGAAGTCCTCGCGCTTGCCATCTCCTCCGAGGAAGACGACGCCCGCATCTATCGCACATATGCCGGGCGCCTGCGCACCGACTACCCAGACACCGCCGCCATCTTCGACGGCATGGCACGCGAAGAGGACACCCACCGTCAACGCCTGATCGACTTGCACCGCGTCCGGTTCGGTGAGGTCATCCCCCTCATACGGCGCGAGCATGTGGCGGGCTTCTACACGCGCCGTCCGGTCTGGCTGGTGGAAAATCTCGGGATCGGCCGCATCCGCGACGAGGCCGAGGCGATGGAGCATGACGCCGAGGCCTTCTACCTAAAGGCCGCGCAACGCAGCAGCGACGCCGCCACCCGCAAGCTGTTGGGCGATCTCGCCGCCGCCGAAGCGGGCCATCAGGCGCGGGCGGAAGAGATGGAGGCCGAGCATCTCGACGAGGACACCCGCGACGCGGAGGACCGCACCGCCAAGCGCCAATTCGTGCTGACATGGGCGCAGCCGGGGCTGGCGGGGCTGATGGATGGCTCGGTCTCCACCCTCGCCCCGATCTTCGCCACCGCATTTGCCACGCAGGACACCTGGACGACCTTCCTCGTCGGCCTCGCCGCGAGCGTCGGCGCGGGCATCTCGATGGGTTTCACCGAGGCGGCGAGCGACGATGGCGAGCTTTCGGGGCGCGGCAGCCCGTTGAAACGCGGGCTGGCCTCCGGCGTGATGACCACGGTGGGGGGGTTGGGCCACGCCCTGCCCTACCTGATCCCCGATTTCTGGACGGCCACGATCATCGCCTTTGTCGTGGTGTTCATCGAATTGTGGGCCATCGCCTGGATTCAGAATCGCTACATGGAAACCCCGTTCTTTCGCGCGGCGTTCCAGGTCGTGCTGGGTGGCGCATTGGTGTTTTCCGCGGGAGTGCTGATCGGCAGCGGGTAGCGGAGCAGGGGCAGTTGGAAAGCATAGCTTTCGGAAATGATAAAAATTTATTCCTTTCGGTTAGCATTGTTGATAAATATAACCCTTGTCACAGCCATCCCGAGCCGTTCGAGGGACATGTGACCGCCACGCCATCCAGATTGACCGTAACCGTTCAGCGCGGCACCGAGGGCGCGATCCGTCACGAGACCTTCGATGTCCCCGCCTACGAGAACCAGACAGTTCTGGACGTGGTTACCTGGATTCAGCAGATGGCCGACCCGACGCTCAGCTATCGCTTCGCCTGCCGCGTCGGCATGTGCGGCTCTTGCGCGATGATGGTCAATGGCGTCCCGCGATGGACGTGCCGGACGCATGTCAACAAGGTCGCCGCCGATGGGCAGCTTGAGATCGCGCCGCTGCGCAACCTGCCGGTGATCAAGGATCTCGCCGCCGACATGGACCCGTTCTTCGACAAATGGGTGGCGGCGGAGGCGCGGCATCATCCCTCTGCCGGGCGGGCTGACGAGTTCGACCCGGTCACATCGCAAGAGCCCGCCCGCGCCGAAGCCGATCTCGGCATCGAGTGCATCAATTGCGGCATCTGCTATGCGGCCTGCGATACGGTGGCGGGCAATCCCGACTATCTCGGTCCCGCCGCGCTACAACGGGCATGGACCCTGCTCAATGACAGCCGTGACGCGGATCGCGACGGTATCCTCGCGGCGGTGTCGGGCAAGGGGGGCTGCCATAACTGCCATTCCATGGGTAGTTGTGCACAGTATTGTCCCAATGACCTCAACCCGTTGCGCGCCATCGCCGGGCTCAAGCGCGAGACGGTCAAGGCCGCGTGGAGGCGCAAACGCGATGCTTGACCTGCGGCTCTACATGGCACAACGGCTGAGCGCGCTGGTCATGGTGCCGCTGGTTCTGGGCCATATCGCGGTGATGATCTACGCCATCCAAGGGGGCCTCACCACCGCCGAAATCCTCGGGCGCACGCAAGGCAGCCTTCTGTGGTTCCTGTTCTACGGCAGCTTCGTGATTGCCGTTTCGGTCCATGCCGCCATCGGGTTGCGGGTCATCGCACATGAATGGGGCGGGCTGCGGGGACGTGTGCTGAACTGGCTGATGTGGGGCATCGGCGCGTGTCTGTTTTACGTCGGTATTCTGGCGGTATTGGCGGTGACCCTGCCATGAAGGTGCCGCCCCGCTCTCACCCACTGTGGCTCGCCTTCCTGCTGCACCGCCTCTCGGGGCTGGCGCTCGCGCTCTTCCTGCCGGTGCATCTGTGGCTCCTGTCGCAGGCGGTCACGTCGCCTGCCACGCTCGACGGCTTCCTCGCCTTCGCCGAACATCCGCTGGTGAAGTTCGCGGAGTTCGGCCTCGTCTTCCTGCTCGCCGTCCATATGGCGGGCGGCGTGCGTCTTCTGGCGCTGGAATTCCTGCCGTGGTCCAACCGGCACAAGACCTTTGCGGCCGCCGCTGTCGGCACGGCGCTGTTCCTGTCGGCCACGTTTTTCCTGAGGGCGATCTGATGGTGCAAATCGAGCGGCACGACACCGACATCCTGATCATCGGAACCGGTGGCGCGGGGCTGTTCGCCGCGCTTCATGCGCAGCAATCGGCACCCGAGGGCACGCGCATCACCATCGCCGTCAAGGGCCTCATCGGCAAAAGCGGCTGCACGCGGATGGTGCAGGGCGGCTATAACGTAGCACTCGGTGGCGGCGACACGGTCGAGCGGCATTTCATGGACACCATTCAGGGCGGCAAATGGCTGCCCAATCAGGACATGGCGTGGCGGCTCTGCGAACAGGCGGTGGTGCGTATCCATGAGCTGGAAAACGAGATCGGCTGTTATTTCGACCGCAATCCCGACGGCACCCTGCATCAAAAGGCGTTCGCCGGGCAGACCGCCGACCGCACGGTGCACAAGGGCGACCTGACCGGCATCGAGATCATCAGCCGGTTGATGGAGCAGGTTCTGGCCCGCCCCGTCGAGAAATTGCAGGAACACCGCGCCATTGGCCTGATCCCCACGCGCGACGGCAGCGCGCTCGCGGGAGTGCTGTTCATCGACATGCGAACCGGAGGCTTTCGCCTGGTCCGGGCCAAGACGGTGCTGATGGCCACCGGCGGCGGCCCGACCATGTACAAGTACAACACCCCCTCGGGCGACAAGACGATGGACGGTCTCGCCATGAGCTTGCGCGCGGGGCTTCCCCTGCGCGACATGGAGATGGTGCAGTTTCACCCCACGGGCCTCCTGGCCGGAGACCATACACGGATGACCGGCACCGTTCTGGAAGAGGGCTTGCGCGGCGCAGGCGGGCGGCTTCTGAACGGGGCCGAAAACCGCTTCATGTTCGAGTATGACCCCAAGGGCGAGCGCGCCACGCGCGACGTGGTCAGCCGTGCGATCTATGCCGAGATGCGCAAGAACAACACCACGGACAATGGCGGCGTCTTCATCTCGATGGCGCATCTCGGCCCCGACCATGTGCGCGCCAAGTTCCCCGGCATGGTCAAACGCTGCGCCGATAGCGGGTTCGACCTCGCGGGGGGCCTCGTCGAGGTGGTGCCAACCGCGCATTACTTCATGGGCGGGGTGGTCGTGGATGCCGACACCCGCACGGCGATGGAGGGGCTTTACGTGGCCGGAGAGGATGCGGGCGGCGCGCATGGCTCAAACCGTCTGGGCGGCAACGGCGTGGCCAATTCGACCGTCTATGGCGGGGTGGCGGGCGACGTGATGGGCGCGGATATCCGCCAAATGGGCGCGCTGCGCGATCCCTGCCCCGAGGCGCTGCAGGCTGAGGTGGACCGCGCCCTGCACCCGCTCAGCCGCAAGCCGGGCCTCGTGCAACCGATGCGCCACACCCTGCAAGAGGCGATGTGGGAGGATGTGGGCGTGATGCGCCACGCGGCGGGGATGGAGCGTGGCCTCTCTCGCCTCAAGGATATCTCGGCCGAGTTGATGGAGGTGGGTGTCGCGGGCGATGATCTCGCCTTCAATCTTACCTGGCATGACTGGCTGAATCTGCGCTCGCTTTGTGATATATCCGAGGCGATCACGCTGGCCGCGCTCGCCCGCGAAAACTCGCGCGGCGCGCATTACCGCGAGGATTTCCCCGAGACGGGCGATCTGGATGCGTCTTATTTCACCGTGGTCACCCAAACCGGCGACGCGCTCGACGTGCGCCGCGATCCGGTTCAATTCACCAAGGTGCGCCCGGGCGAGACGATCATGCCCGACGGTGCCCCCGAAACACTGGTGGCAGCACAATGATACCTATTGATGTTATAGAACGCACCGCCGGAACGCTGATGGACAAGGCGGCAATCGAGATCCCCGATGACTACCTCACCGGGCTGAAAGCCGCCGCTGAAAGCGAGGATGGCGACCTCTCGTCCTTCGTGCTTCAGGCGATGCTGGAGAATTACAAGGCCGCCAAGGAGGACCGCCGCGCGATGTGCGGCGATACCGGCTGTCCGCGCTGGTTCGTCAAGATGGGCAACGAGACGCAGATCGAGGGCGGGCCGGTGGCATTGGAGGCCGCGCTGCGCCGCGCAACGGCGCAGGCGACCGACGGCGTGCCGCTGCGCCCCAACCGGGTGCATCCGCTCTGGCGGACCGATCACAACAACAACGTCGGCATCGGCGCCCCCGAGATCGAATACGGATACGAGCCGGGGGGCGAGTGGATCGACCTCATCACCGTGCACAAGGGCGGGCTCTTCGGCACCGATTACCGGATGCTGTTCCCCTCGGACGGGATCGAGGGGATCAAGCGGTTCTACCTCGACAGCCTCGTGGCCTTTGGCAAGCGTGGGCTGGCCTGTCAGCCGGCGATCATCGGGATCGGGCTGGGCGGCTCCAAGGATACCTGCATGGTGCTGGGCAAGCGCGCCGCCTGCCTGCGCGTGGTGGGCAGCGAGAATCCGGACCCGAAGATCGCGGCGCTGGAGCAGGAGTTCAAGGACCTGGGCAATTCCATCGGCATGGGGGCGATGGGGTTCGTCGGCAAGAACATGGTCGTCGATTGCAACATCGAGGTGGGCTATTGCCACACGGGCGGGATGCAGATGTCGGTGCATGCCTTTTGCCTGTCGTCGCGGCGGGCGGTGGCGCGGGTCTACGCGGACGGCCGGGTGGAGTATCGCACCGACCCCGACTGGTTCACCCCCTATCAGCGGCGCGAGACGGTCGAATGGCCGGACGGCGCGCAGGAGGCGGCGGAATGAGCAAACCCCGTGAGATCCGCCTGAGCACCACGCCGACGCCCGAGGCCATCGCCGAGTTGCGCCTTGGCGACATCGTGTATCTCGACGGTCTGATCTACACTGCGCGCGAGGGCGTTTACATGCGCGCGCTGGAAGAAAAGGCCAACATCCCGATGGAACTGCCGGGCGAGAGCGCGGCAAATTTCCATTGCTCGCCCGCAGCGGCCATCCGCAAGGATGGCAGCTTCAACATGGGCGCGGTGACGGCGACGGCGTCGTTCCGCTTTGCCAAGTGGCTGCCCGAATGGATGGAGAAATCCGGGGCCAAGCTGATCATCGGCAAGGGCGGCATGTCGTCCAAGGACTACAAGGACTATTTCGTGCCCAATGGCGCGATTTACCTGTCGACCGTTGGCTATGGCACCGGCGCGCTCCTGGGGCGCGGGATCGAGAAGGTCGAGGCGGTGCACTGGCGCGACGAGTTGGGTCTTGCGCAGGCGATGTGGGTCATCCGCTGCAACAAGATGGGGCCGTTCATCGTGGCCTCGGATCTTGACGGCAATTGCCTGTTCGAGCGCGAGAACGCCAAGATCGCGGAGAACCTCGAGCGCGTCTACGAGGGCACGCGCCCGGCGACGCTCAAGAGGTATGGCGAGACGGACGACCGATCGGACGAGGTGATCGGGTGAGGCGGCTTGGCAAAGGCGTTTTCCGTCAGATCAGTTCGCGCGCCAGAAGCACGGCCCCGGAAATGAATGTCATCGCGATCAGAAGCCGCCGGAACGCCGCGTCCGGCAGGCGGCGGAAGATCGCGATGCCCGCCTGTGCAAACAGCACCGAGACCGGCAGCGCGAGGGCTATATAAAGCAGCGTCTCGCGCGTGTAGGCCCCCTTGAGCGCCAGCGCCGCCGCCGTGAGCGCCAGAACCGTGACGTTGAATGGTTGCAGCACCGCGCGCGTCTCGGCCTTGGGCCAGGGGCGCAGGGCGCACCACATCATCGGCAGCGCCCCCGAGAGCGACGCCGCCCCGCCGAGAATGCCGCCCGAAAGCCCCACGAGCATGTCCCAGATCGGTGTCGGCCGCTCGAAACGGGGCAGGTGCGTGCGCAGGCTGAAATAACCGCCGTAGAGGATCAGGAACCCGGCGATCACCAATTTCAGGCTGCGCGCATCCAGCACCGACAGGACCAGCACGCCGAGCGGGATGCCCAGAATTCCGGGGAAGAGGAACCGCGCCAGCCGCCGCGTGTGCGCGCCGATGGCGTGGCGCACCAGCCACAACCCCTGCAAGCCGGTGAGTGCCGAGAGCACAACCACCACCGCCACCGCCTGCACCGGGGGCATGACGTTGAGAAAGAAGCCCAGCGCGAAAAGCGCGGTGCCGAAGCCCGCCAGCCCGTTGATGAGCCCGCCCGCCGCCGCGCCGGCGACCACCGCGAGGACCGTCTCGGGCGTCATGGCACCGGGGCCGCGCCAGGGTGGAAGGTGCCGATCCCGACCGCGCCAAGCAGCGCAGCGTGGATCGCCTCGATCACCCGCAGGCGCGGATTGTCGCGCCGGTGGGCCAGGGTGAGCTGACGCACCGGCGCGCCCTCGGGCAGGGGCAGGCGGCGCAGAGGCAGGCGGCTGGGGCCGCGCACGCAGCGCGCGGGCACGATCGACACGCCCAGCCCGGCGAGCACCATGCTCGAGATCGCCTCGAGCCCTTGCAACTCCATCGTGACGTCGACGACGATCCGGTTGTCGCGCAGCCAGCCGTCAATCAGCCCGCCCACCACCGCGTCGCGGCTGAAGCGGATGAAGGGATGCGCGGCCAGCAGCCCGCGCACATCGTCGCCGTGCACATCCTCGGGGGCGAGAAGCTCCATCGGCTCGCGGGCGATATCGGCATGGTCGATCCCCGGTGGCAGCGGGCCCTGCCGCGACAGCACCGCGCAATCGAGCGCGCCGCGCTCGACCTCGGCGATGAGCTGCGTCGTCATCCCCGGCACGATGCGCACATGCAGGTCGGGGTATCGGGCCTTCAGCAGGCGTACCGACAAAGGGGTGAGGCCGGTGAGCGTCATCGGCACCGCCCCGAGCGAGATTTCTCCGGCAAACCCTTCGTCGCCCGTCACGGATGGCACAAGCTCGTCATAGGCGCGCAGGATCTCGCGCGCGCGGGCGACGAGGGCGCGGCCCACCGGCGTGAGCTCGGGCGTGCGGCGCGCGCGGTCGAACAGTGCCACGCCCCATTCCTCCTCGAGGCTGCGCATCTGCTGGCTGACGGCGGCATGGGTGATGAACACCGCGTCCGCCGCCGCAGAGAAGGTCCGGTGGTCTTGGACGGCAACGAGGGTGCGCAGGCGGCGGATTGACATGTCCTGTCCTTATCGTAAGGTTTAATGACGCAAGGTGTAACGGAATATTGCTTATTCAAAGGCTAGCTTAAAGTTACACCTGAGCCGGGGAGCGGTGCAATCCGCGAAACGCGGCGCTGCCCCAACAGAGGAGGAGGACAAGATGCGACTGAAAACGCTTGGCGCGGCCTGCGCCATGAGCCTTGGGCTGGCAGCGGTGCCCGCGCTGGCCGAGTATCCCGAACGCCCCATCAACATGGTCATCCCATACGGCGCGGGTGGCGCGACCGATATCTCGGCGCGCACCATCGCCGAGCCGCTGGGCAATGCCGTGGGCGGCACGCTGGTGATGTCCAACATCACCGGGGCGGGCGGCGCGACCGGCTCGGTGGCGGTGCAGAACGCCAAGGCGGATGGGTACACGATGCTGTTCGCGCGGGTGGGCTCGCATTCGGTGAACCCGGCGATGAAGGCGACGCTGCCCTACACGCTCGACGATTACCGTTTCGTCACCGTCTACGAGATCAACCCGGTGGCCTGCGCCGTGCGGCCCGATTCCGGCATCGACAGCATGGAAGACCTGATCGCCCTGACCGAGAGCGAGGGCAGCACCTACAGCTCGTCCGGGGTGGGCTCGCTCCTGCATCTCGCAGCGGTGTTCGTGCTCAGCGAGTTCGGGGTGGAGAACCCGCTGGAGAAGGCCACCCACATCCCGCAGAAGGGCGGCGGTGCCGCGGCGACGGCGGTGCTCAACGGCACGGCGACGTTCCTGTGCACCAATTCCTCTGCGCTGGCGAGCTTCGTGGCCAACGGTCAGTTGAAGCCGCTGATGGTCACTACCGACGAGCCGGTGCCGGGATTCGACGCGCCCTCGGCGAGCAGCCTCGGCAAGCCCGACCTGCGGCAGCTTGTCGGCTGGACCGGGATCGCCGGGCCTGATGGCCTGCCCGACGAGGTGGCCACCAAGTGGGGCGAATGGATGGCCGAGGCTGCCGCCAACGAGACTTTCGTCGAGCAGATGACGGCGCGCGGCTCGGTGATCGAGGTGATGAGCCCCGAAGCGGCCAACGACTTCATCGAGACGCAGTACAACACCTTCCGCGCGCTTGTTGACAAGCTGGGTATGCGCATCGAAGGCTGACAACCCAAGGCAACGGCCCGGTCGCGGGGAGGCGACCGGGCGCGCGCGATCAATCGGGGAGGGGCAGGGTGAGCCACCGGGCAATGCAGGTGCGGCTGGGGATCGGCGCGATCCTCGTGGCGATCTTTCTCGTGATCCATGCCATACCCAACTGGGTCTCGTCCCCGAGCAATGTCGGCAACATCGTGCTGTCGCCGCTATTCTGGCCCTATATTCTGGGCGCGCTCACCGGGCTTGTGGGCCTTGGCCTCGTGCTCTCGGGCTGGCGCACGGCACAGGGCGGACCCGTGAACGAGCCGATCCCCGATCCGCGCGCGGGGGCGATTCGGCTGGCGGGGTTCGCGGTTCTGATGGTCGCCACATTCCGGGCGATGCCGCATCTGGGGATGGTCTGGACCTCGATGCTGGCCTTCGTGGCGCTCGCCTTCCTGGTCAAGACGCGCCACCCGGCGGCGGCGGTGATCTGCGCGGTGGTGGTGCCGCTCATCCTGTATGCCTTCTTCGCGCATGTGGCGAGCGTCGCCATTCCTCAGGGTGATCTGGTGAGGCTGCCATGAGCCTGATTGACAGCGTGATGGCCGGGCTTTCCCTCGTTGGCAATTGGGAGGCGTTCCTGTCGCTGGCGATCGGGATCGTGATCGGCGTGGTGGGGGGCGCGATCCCCGGCATCTCGGCGACGATGGCGGTGGCGCTGGCGCTGCCCTTCACCTTTCCGATGGAAGCGATCAACGGCATTCTCTTGCTGCTGGGCGTCTACAAGGGCGGCATCTTCGGCGGCTCGATCCCCGCGATCCTGATCAAGACGCCGGGCACGCCCGCCTCCTCGGCCACGATCCTCGACGGCCACCCGATGGCCGAACGCGGCGAGGCGGGGCGCGCGCTCGGCATGACGCTCTGGGCATCGTGCACGGCGGATTTCGTGTCGAACCTGGCGCTCATATTCTTTGCGGGGTTCCTTGCGTCCTTCGCGCTCAGTTTCGGGCCGCCCGAATTCTTTGCGCTGATCCTCTTTTCCCTGACGATCATCGCGGGCGTCTCGGGCGAGAGCCTGCTGCGCGGCGCGCTCTCGGCGCTGTTGGGGCTCTTGCTCGCCACCATCGGCCTCGATCTGGTTTACGGTACCAACCGCTTCACCTTCGGCGATCCGAACCTGATGGGGGGGCTGAATTTCATCGCGGTGCTAATCGGCCTCTTCGCCATTCCCGAGGTCATCAACATGGTCTGGCACCCCACCGGACACGTGGGAAAGGTGCAGAAGCTGGGCAGCAAATGGGTCACCTTCGCGGAGTACAAGCGGTGCTTCCGCTCGATCATCCGGGGCAGTTTCATCGGTGTCTTTCTCGGCTCGATTCCCGGCATCGGCGCGGCCCCGGCGGCATTCCTGAGCTATTCCGAGGCGCGGCGCAAATCACCCAACAAGGCGAATTTCGGCAAGGGCGAGATCGAGGGGGTCGCCGCCTCGGAGGCGGGCAACAACGGCGTGGCGGGGGCGACGCTCATCCCGCTGCTGGCGCTGGGAGTGCCGGGCGACGTGATCACCGCGATCATCATCGGGGCCTTCATGGTGCACGGGCTGCAGCCGGGGCCGATGATGTTCGTGCTCAACGTCGATATCATCTATGGCCTGTTCATCGGCCTGATCCTGTCCTCGGGCATCCTGTTCGTCGTCGGCGGGCTGGCCATTCGCGGCTTCAGGCCGGTGGCCGACATCCCCAAGCGCATCCTGATGCCGATGGTTCTGGTGCTGTGCATCTACGGGGTGTTCGCGGTCAACAACAACATCTTTGACGTGGGCGTGATGTTCGTGATGGGGTGGATCGGCTTCGTGATGGGGCGGCTGCACATCCCGCCCGCGCCGTTCCTCATCGCCTTCATCCTCGGCCCGTTGCTGGAGGACAATTTCCGGCAAGCCATGCTCATGTCGGGCGGCAGCCCGGATATATTGCTGCGCGGGCCGATCACCTGGTTTTTCTGGGCCCTGACGGTGATCAGCATCGTCGCGATCACCCGCGGCACCCTGCGAGCGGGACGGGCAAAAGGCTGAACGGCGGTCACATTTGCGTGGACCGCGCGATTGCCCTGTAAAAATCCCGGACAGGCCAATATATTCACCACCGGATATATGTATGTCCCGCGGCCCCCAGGCGGCGGCGGGCGCTGACCATGGGGAAGATGGAGATGACGGGATTCGAGACGGAATTCACGCCGCTGCAATCGCTGGCGGGGGGCGTGCTGATCGGGCTGTCGGCGGTGCTGCTGATGTTCTTTCAGGGGCGCGTGATGGGGGCCACCGGCATCCTGTCGGGGCTGATCGCGGGCACCGCGCCGGGCGACCGGGGCTGGCGCGCGGCGATGGTCGCAGGCATGATCGCGGGGCCCTTGCTGGTCATGGCGCTGAGCGGGCAGATGCCCGCGGTGGACGTGCCGGTAGGCTGGCCGATGATCCTGATCGGCGGCTTTGTCGTGGGCATCGGCGTCACGTTCGGGTCGGGCTGTACGTCGGGGCACGGCGTGTGCGGCAATGCGCGGCTCTCGCCGCGGTCGATGGTGGCGACGGTGACCTTCATGGCCGCCTGCGGGATCACCGTCTATGTCATTCGTCACGTTCTGGGGGGCTGAGCCATGCGGTTGCTGTCTGCGTTCATCGTCGGGATGGTCTTTGGCACGGGGATCGCCATCTCGGGCATGATCAACCCGGCCAAGGTGCTCAATTTCTTCGACATCGCCGGGACTTGGGACCCGAGCCTGATCTTTGTCATGGGCGGCGCGCTGATGACCACGTTCATCGGCTATCGCCTCGTGCTGCGGCGGGATGCGCCGGTGATCGAGGAGACATTCCAACTGCCCTTGGCGCGCGACATCGACGCGCGGCTGATCGGCGGCTCGGCGGTATTCGGCCTTGGCTGGGGCATCGCCGGGTTCTGCCCCGGTGCCGCGGTGCCCGCGCTGGGCTCTGGCAAGTGGGAGGTCGCGCTCTTTGTCGCCGCGCTTCTGGCCGGGCTCTGGGTGGCGCGGGCGATCCGCGACAGACAGACGGGAAAGGGAGCATTGGCATGACCGGATATCCCGTGAACATGGACGTCAAACCGCAGGTCGAGGCATTTTTCGACGAGGCCACCAACACGATCAGCTACGTGGTCAGGGACCCCGGATCGACCGCCTGCGCGGTGGTTGATTCGGTGATGGATATAGACATGGCCGCAGGGCGGATCACCCACGAAAATGCCGACGCAATCATCGCCCATATCGAGCGCGAGGGCCTGTCGCTCGAATGGATCATCGAGACCCATGTCCATGCCGATCACCTGTCCGCCGCGCCGTACATCCAGGAAAAACTCGGCGGCAAGATCGGCATCGGCGAGAACATCCTCATCGTTCAGGATGTCTTCGGCAAGATCTTCAACGAGGGCACCGAATTCCAGCGCGACGGCAGCCAGTTCGACCGTCTGTTCAAGGATGGCGACACCTATACCGTGGGCGGGATGACCTGTTTCGCGATGCACACGCCCGGCCACACGCCGGCCTGCATGACCCATGTGATGGGCGAAGCGGCCTTCGTCGGCGATACGCTCTTCATGCCCGATGGCGGCTCGGCGCGCGCCGATTTCCCCGGGGGCGATGCGGGCGACCTCTACGACAGCATCCAGAAGGTATTAAGCCTTCCCGACGCCATGCGGCTCTTCATGTGTCACGATTACGGGCCGAATGGCCGTGACATCGCGTGGGAGACGACGGTGGCCGAGGAGAAGGCCAGCAATATCCATGTCGGTGGCGGCAAGACCAAGGATGAGTTCGTCAGGTTCCGCACCGAGCGCGACGCGCAACTGTCGATGCCGCGGCTGATCCTGCCATCCCTGCAGGTCAACATGCGCGCGGGCGAGGTGCCCAAGGACCGCGACGGCATCCCGATGCTCAAGCTGCCGGTGAACCGGCTCTGACCGCGCTTTCCTGCTGATTTCCCGGTCCGTATCGGCTAGGACCGGGAAATCAGTCAAGCGATCGCAGAAAGCCGATGGACCCCAGCTACCTCACCACCAAGGAAGTCGCCGACCTGCTGCGCGTGCGCGAGCGCAAGGTCTACGACATGGTGGCGGCGGGCGAGATTCCGCATCGCAAGGTCACCGGCAAGCTGCTGTTTCCGCAGTCCGAGATCACCGCGTGGATCGAGGGCGAGGGCGCGCTGCGCCCCTCGGAGCGGCCCGGCGTGGTCACCGGCTCGCACGATCCGTTGCTCGACTGGGCGCTGCGCGAGAGCGGATCGGCGCTGGCGACCCTGTGGAACGGCAGCACCGCCGGGCTCGATGCGTTCTGCCGGGGCGAGGCGGCGGTGGCGGGGCTGCACATCCCCGGCGGGGCGGACTGGAACACAGGGGCTCTGGAGGCGCGGGACTTGCGCGACGCGGTGCTGATCGGCTGGGCCACGCGGGTGCGGGGCCTGATCCTCGCGCCGCAAGTCTCGGACATGGTGCGCGATTTCGCCGATCTGCGCGGGCGGCGGGTGATCCTCCGGCAGGAGGGGGCGGGCACCACGGCCTTGTTCGGGCAGCTGATGGGCGAGGCCGGGCTGACACAGGCGGACCTCACGCCTCTTGCCACCCCCGCCCATACAGAGAGCGACGCGGCGGCAGCGGTGGCGGCGGGCGAGGCCGAGGCGACGCTGGGGATCGAGGCGATGGCGCGGCAGTTCCGGCTGGTGTTCCGTCCGCTCTTGCGCGAGCGGTTCGACCTGCTGATCGACCGACGCGCCTATTTCACCGAGCCGGTGCAGGCGCTCTTGGGCTTCATGCGTTCGGAGGTGATTGCCGCCAAGGCAACGGCACTGGGCGGCTACGAGACCGGCGACATGGGCGCGGTGCGGTGGCTGTCGCCCTGAGCAGCCGCGGCCTTGACCGGGGACGGATCGCCGGGTAGCGTTTTGAACACAGGCCCGGTTTTCTGGTCAGCGGATTTTTGAACATGGGCATTGGCACACGCATCGCAGGCATGGCAAAGGGCAGGGTCGCCCCGGCCCTGCTGGTGCTGCTTCTGGGCGTGCGGGTCGCCACAGCCGCCGCCGTTGACTGCCATCACGAACTCGCCGATGCCGCCCGCGCCGCCGAGCGCGCGCAGGAGGCGCGTCTGGCCGAGGTTGTCGCGCTGGGCGTTGAACTCTGTCTTTATGCGACCGGAGCGCCGTCGGAGACGGCAGAACAGGAGGACGGGCAGCACCTGAGCACGCCCTGTCCGTTCTTCAAATCGCCAGCCGCGCTGGCCGATACCGGTGGCGAGAACTCGGCGCGGATCGTCGCCTATTCCATCCTTTCGCCGCTTACCGGTGCCGCCTGCCCGGAGGCGCAGGCCCCTTGCACCGCCTACAGCGCCCGCGCCCCGCCGCTCGCGACACGGGGATAACCGGCATGTGCGCCTGACGGGTCCTCCCGTGCTGTGCGTCGCTCTCCTTCGGCGTGCGGCATCTCCAGCGGGATATCCCGTGCGGCAAGCACCCGCAGCCCGGTTTCGGCTCCGCCGCTCTCTCCAGCGGGTTGGCTGGGCAAGGATCGAAACCCGGGATAAGCGGCCCCGACGGCCCATGCCGCATCCATCCCCCGAGTGCCGCCTCGTGCGGTGATTGATCCCAGGTATTTTCCACGAGCATTTTCGCAGGGGCGGACAGGGCCGCGCGCAGGGCCGTTCTTCCGGTCCCGGCGGAGACCGCCGACCCAACAAAGAGACCGAACCCATGACACACCTTACCTTGCGCGCGGCTGCGGCCTGCGCGACGCTTTCGCTTTGTCTTTTCACCGCGCCTGTCGTGGCGCATGAGGATGCCCTCGCGCCGGGGGCGGTGGCCGGGGCACCACCGTTGCGCGCCGATGGCCACGCGCCCATCGGCGTGATGGGCGATCACCGCCACAAGACCGGCGAGGTGATGCTGTCCTATCGCTACATGTACATGGACATGCGAGGCAACCGCATCGGCACGAGCGGGATCGACCCCGCCACCACCGCCACGACCATCCCCAATGGCGGCGGCGGGATGCCGCCCACGCTGCGGGTGGTGCCCACCGACATGCAGATGCAGATGCACATGTTCGGGGCGATGTATGCGCCGTCGGAACGGGTGACGCTGATGGCGATGCTGCCCTATATCGACAAGAAGATGGACCACATCACCTTTCAGGGCGGTATGGGGGCGACCGTGCTTGGCGGGTTCCGCACCGAATCCGAGGGCTGGGGCGACGTGAAGCTCTCGGCGCTCGTGGGGCTCGCGGAGCGGGGCAATCACAAGTGGCACCTCAATCTCGGCGTCAGCCTGCCCACCGGCTCGACCTCCGAGCGGGGCAATGTGCTCACCCCGATGAACACGCGGCCGAATGTGCGCCTGCCCTACGCGATGCAGATCGGATCGGGGACGTATGATCTCTTGCCCGGCATCACCTATAACGGGCGAGAGGGCAACCTGGGCTGGGGCGCGCAACTGGCTGGCGTGATCCGCACGGGCAAGAACAACGGCTACCGGCTTGGCAACGAAGCCAAGCTGACCGCCTGGGCGAGCTATCAGCCCGCTCCGGCTGTGAGCTTCTCCGGGCGGGTCGAGGCGAAAACGGTGGATGACATAACCGGGCGCGATCCGCTCATATCCGCCCCGGTGCAGACCGCCGATCCGTCGAATTACGGCGGTGAGACGGTGATGCTCTGGGCCGGGGTCAACCTTATGGGGCAGAGCGGCGCGCTGCGCGGGCACCGCCTCGCCGCCGAGGTGGGCGTACCGCTTTACCGCGATCTCAACGGTCCGCAGCTCGAGACCGACTGGGTCGCGACGCTGGGCTGGCAATACGCGTTCTGAGGCGGCTCAGTCGTTCACCTGCGCGCTGTCGCGGCCCCCGATCTCCTGCGAGAAGGGTCGCGGCAGCGCCGGGCGGCCAAGCCGGGCGCGGTAGACCGGCAGGCTCTCTGCCACGCGCATCACGTAGTTGCGCGTCTCGCGAAAGGGCAGGTGCTCGATCCAGTCGATCACGGCCTGCGCCTCCATCCCGCGCGGATCGCCATAGGTCTCGAGCCAGCCCGCCACGCGGCCCGGCCCGGCATTGTAGGCGGCGGCCATCAGCAGCGGGTTGCCGTCGTAGCGCCCCCGCAACTCGGCAAGATAGGCCGCGCCGAGCCGGGCGTTATGACGCCAGTCCGTCACCAGCCGCGCGGCATCCGTTTCGACCCCGCTGTCGCGCGCCATTTCGCGGGCGGTGGCGGGCATGAGTTGCATCAGCCCACGTGCGCCCGCGCCGCTCAACACCACAGGGTTGAACTCGCTCTCGCGCCGGGCGATGGCGAGCGCCCATTCCATCGGCACGGGCAGGTCCATTTCCGCGAGCGGGTGGAGCGGGTAATAGGGCGCGGGCAGGACGATGCCGCGCTCCGCCGCCGCCTTGCCCAGCATGACCTGCAGGTAGGGCGTGCCGATCTCTCGCAGCATCGCGCCCATCTGCGTGAGGCCCTGCCGGTCCTGCGTCTGCGACAGGTGCAGCAGGAAGCGGCGGGCCAGCCAGGTGTCGCCCATCCTCAGCGCGAGCGTGACGATTTCGTGCAGGTCGGTGCGCGCGAACACCGCCCGTCGCCAGGGTGGGGCGGTCGCGGTGCCCGAGAGCACCCCGGCGACGTCGCGCCCGGCTTGTTCCGCCGCGAGCAGGCCATAGAAACTCGTCGGGTGATCCGCGCCGTCGGCATAGGCGGCTTGCGCGCCCCCGGCATCGCCGCCCGCGTCGAGCGCACGGCCCAGCCAGTAGCCCGCGCGCCCCAGTGAAATGGGCGTGCCGACGGCGGCGCGGAAGCGCTGGAAGTGATCGCGCGCGAGGTCGGGCTTGTCCAGCAGGCTCAGCGCGATATAGCCCGCGAGCCACTCGAGATCGGCGTAGTTGGCCCCCCCGGCAAGCTGGTGCAGCGCCGCGATCTCGTAGGCCAGCGCGGCCTCGCCGTCGCGCATCTTCTGGCGGGCCAGCGCACGCCGCCATCCGGCCCAGCGTTCGGGCTCGCCCAGACCGCCCCGGATGCGGCTCTGGCGCAGGAGCACGGCGACGGCGTCCTCGGCGGAGCGGTCGAGATGGTGATTGAACAGCGCGAAGGCGATACCGGGATCGCGGGCGCGGGCTTCGGTCAGTCCCTCAGGATCGCCCGCCGCCACGCGGGCACGGTCCTCGGCGCGGGCGCGGGCGGCGTCGCTCGCCAGCGGCAGCATCAGCGCCGCATCCGCGTCCAGCCCGCGCCACAGCGTCATGTCGAGCCGCGCATCGTGATGGGGCGCGACCAGGTCGCCGAACGCGCGCAGGAAATCGGCGTGTTCGGCGGAGGTGAGAGGCAGGGTGCGCCAGGCCATCACGATCCCCGCCTCGGCCTCGCCCTGCCGCCCGCGCGCCAGACGCGCCCGCGCGACGTTGAGCGCGCCGGTGCCGGTCTGCGGCACGTAGCCGTCATAGAAGGCCAGCGCGGTGTCGAAATCCGCCCCCGCGATCGCCGCCTCGCTCTCGCGGCGCAGCCGGTCGAGGCCGGGCCAGTGGGCGTTCTTCGCAAGAAAGCCAAGGATATCGGCGGGCGCGCCCCGCCCCGCGCGCAACCGGTGCCATTCGATCAGGTCCGCCGCCGCCGGGCCGTCGCGCGCGGCGAGCCGGGCCGCCACATCCCAGCGGTCCGCCTGCATGGCGTCAAGCGCGCTGGCCAGCGGACGCGGTGCGAGTCGCGGCACCTCGGAGGCAGCCGATACCGCGCCGAGCGGCAGCGCACAGATCAAAACCACTGCCAGAGCCCGGAACATCCCTTGCCTTTTCTTCGCTGAATCAGGATAGACGTCCCCAGCCTAGGCGGCGCCGGTCGCGCGGTCCACTGATGAGTGGAGGGCCGGTCGCCGCCCGAGACCACAAGGAGCGCGTCATGTTCAAAGGATCCTTCCCGGCCCTCGTCACGCCGTTCAGGAACGGCGAGGTGGATTGGGACACGCTCGGCAAGCTGGTGGAATGGCATATCGGCGAGGGCAGTCATGGCCTCGTGCCCGTGGGCACCACCGGCGAGAGCCCGACCCTGACCCATCAGGAGCATGAGCGGGTGATCGCCGAGGTCGTGCGCGCCGCGGCGGGCCGCGTGCCGGTGATCGCGGGGGCGGGTTCGAACAACACACTCGAAGCCATCCGCTTCATGCGCCATGCCGCTGAGGTGGGGGCGGATGCGGCCCTCGTGGTGACGCCCTATTACAACAAGCCGACACAGGCGGGGATGATCGCGCATTTCACCGCGCTGCACGATTGCTGCGACTTGCCGATCATCATCTACAACATTCCCGGTCGCTCGGTCGTGGACATGAGCCCCGAGACCATGGGGCAACTTGCGCGGCTGCCGCGTATCATCGGCGTCAAGGACGCAACCGGCGATCTGGCACGCGTCAGCGCGCAGCGCATCGCCTGCGGAACGGAGTTCGTCCAGGTCTCGGGCGAGGATGGCACCGCGCACGGATTCAACGCACAGGGCGGTGTCGGGGTTATCTCGGTCACCGCCAATGTCGCGCCCGGGCTGGTGGCCCAAGTGCAGGAGGCGACGCTGGCCGGCGACTATGCCCGAGCGCTGGAATTGCAGGACCGGCTGATGCCGCTGCACCGCGCGATCTTTGTCGAGCCGGGTCTGGTGGGCGTCAAGTATGCCATGTCGCGGCTCGGGCTGTGCAGCGACGAGGTGCGCCTGCCGCTGGTTGGCCTGAGCGACCCGGCGAAGGCCATGGTCGAGGATGGCCTGCGCCATGCGGGGCTCATCAACTAAGCCGGGAACAGTCAGTCTGGCCTGACTCGCCTGCCCGCCTCAACCCAATGCCTGTGCGGGCCGGATCGACCCGATCTCGAGCCCGCGCCAGTTTACGATCGGGGCATTGCGCACCTTGCGCGCCGCAGGGTGTTCCGGGTCGAGCGCGCCCAGCCGCACCAGGATCGACGCGATGGCGCATTCAGCCCCGCGCGTGCCGCCATCGGCGATCTTGAGCGCCACGCCAAGGCCCCGTTCGGGCAGGATCGCGATAAAGAACGCCTCTGCCCCGGTCTTGAGCGCAACCGTCTCGGAACAGGCGCGCATGAGCTCGGTGCAGGCGCGCCCCTCTGCCGCCACCAGATCGGGATGCGCGACCATTGCCTGCCAGAGCCTGCGCGCGGCGCGCGCCTGCGCGGTATCCTCGCCCGCCCCCGCGAACCATGCCATCGCCCGCGCCATGGCCCGCAGCGGCGTTGCCGGGTTCGGGGCCGAACAGCCGTCGATCCCGTAATAGGGCGAGGGCGTGCCGGTGACGGTCTCGAACGCCTCCATGACCGCACGCTGAACAGGGTGGTCGGGATCCACGTAATCCGGCCCGCTGCCGAGGTGCCGGGCCAGCGTCAGGAACCCGGCATGCTTGCCCGAGCAGTTGTTGTGCACCTGGCACGGCGCGGTGCCCGAGCACAGCAGCGCATCGTGCGCCGCCTTGTCCCATGGCATGTGCGCGCCGCAGCGGAAATCGTCATCGCTCATGCCAATCCCGTCAATCCAGCGGCGCACCCTGTCGGTGTGGATCGCCGCACCACTGTGCGATGCGCAGGCCAGCGCCAGGTGCTCGGGCCCAAGCCCCGCCGCGTCCGCCGCGCCGGATGCGACCAGAGGCAACGCCTGGATCATCTTGGCCGAGGAGCGCGGCAGCACGACCTCGTCGGGGTTGCCCCACGCCTCGACGATATCACCGCCGGCATCGCAGATCACGGCGTGGCCGAGATGCACGCTCTCGGGGCGCGGGCCGCGCCAGATTTCGGCAAAGGGAACGGGCTGTGTCATGCATGGTCTCCGGTCTGCGCGACGGTCGCTGAGGCGGGCTGCGCGATCCACGGCAACCCGCCGATTCCGCCTTTCACATCCCGCCCTTTTCGCGCTAATCTCGCGATGTCGAAAGCGGATCGGTCGCACAATACAACAGGCCTGTAAAGGGCGGCGGCCGGTCGGATGATTTGAGGCTGGGACGGCTTGGAGGCTGGAACATGATGACAGGACTGGCACGCGCCTTCGCCCTCGCACTGGCATGTGCGGCGGCAACGGCGGCAACGGCGCAGGACACGAGCACCAACCAGGTGGCAACGAACACGGCTTGGAGCGTGTTCGAGGATACCGACCCGCGAGAATGCTGGGCGGTTTCGGCACCGACCGAGACGGTCAACACCCGCGACGGTCGCGTGGTGGCGGTGCGGCGCGGCGATATCCTGCTGATGACCTTCTTCCGCCCTGCCGCCGAGGTGCAGGGGCAGATTACCTTTACCGGCGGGTATCCTTTCGCCAATGGCTCGACCGTGAACATGAAGATCGGCGACGACGAGTTCGAGCTGTTCACCGAGGGGGAATGGGCCTGGCCCGCCACTACCGAGGATGACGCGAAGATCCTCGCCGCGATGAAGCGCGGGATCGATGCGGTGCTCACCGCCCGCTCCACCCGCGGCACCCAGACCAAGGACACGTTCTCGCTGCTGGGCTACACCGCCGCGGTCGAGGAGGCGGAGAAGCGCTGCCAGTAGGCGCGACGCGCTCTAGCGAAGCACCTTGCCCTCTGGCCAGCTCATCCGCGTCTCGAGGCTGATCGTGCGGGTTGCCCCGGCGTCGAGACCGAACCGCCAGGCGAGAATGCCGCGCTTGTCCTCGAAACCGGTCTCGTCGGGCTCGGGCCGCGCGTCCCAGGTGATGCTGAGCGCGTCCTGTTCCGACACCGGCACGCGGTCGAGCACGGTGAGCGGCCAGCTCTCGCCGGTCAGGTTCTCGATCGTGATCTCCACCGTCTCGCGGCGCTCGCTGGCGCGGGTGATCAGGCCGCGATCGCCCTCCGCGCGGGTCCTGACCACGCGCTTGAGCGCGATCCCCTCGATCGGCCCAAACGACAGCGCCATCTCCGCACCCGCCGCAGTGAAGGGCAGCAAGCGCCGACCGACATAGCGCCCGTCGAGATAGAACCGCGCCTCCGGCGTGGGCAGGATCACGTCGTCCCCCGGCATTCGCAGCCGCGCCACGAGATAGGCCGTCTCGTCCAGCAGCGGCACTGCGTGCGCGCCGATATCGGCGCGGGCCTCGACCGGGGACAGCATGAGCCGCACCTGGTCCGCCCCGGTGGCCACGCTGACCGGCGCGGGATAGGCGTAGCGTACCGACAGCCCGTCGAAATCGGACCGCGCCATGTCCGCCCCGGCAGCGGCGGGCGCGGCCATTTCCATCAGCGCGCCGTCGGCCCGTACCTTCGGCATGGGCCTGACCTCGCCGGGGTCCATGAGTCGCGGAATCCACGGATGGATCTCGCCTGGCACCCCCTGCCCGGTCGGGCGGCGGGTCGAGAGGGTGAGGGCGATGTCGCGCCAGTTCTCGCCGGTCTGCTGCCGCACGAAGGCACCGCGCTCGATCCGCACCTGCCCCGCGTCGCGAGACAGGTGCATGTCGTAGAGCGGTTGCCACCCCGCCTGCGGCACCGTGTAGGTGATGCGGAGCCTGCCCCGCACCGGCCCCTCGGCGCGGATGGCGACGGCGAGCAGCGCGCGCGGCCCGGTCTCGGGCACCAATGCCTCCAGCGCCTGCCGCGCCCGCGACAGATCCTCCATCAGGTCCTTGAGCGCACGCTCGGCGGCCTCGGCGCGGCGCTCGGCCCCGGCCTCGGCGCGGCGCGCCTCCAGCGTCTCGCGCCCGATCATCGTCACCAGTTCGCCCAGCGCCGCGGGGTCCTGCGCCGCCAGCCCCTCGGCCTCGCCAATCCCCTCGAGAAAGCGCAGCCGCGCCCGCGCCGCGTCGGCCTCCAGCCGGATGTCGGCCACGGCGGCACGGCGGGCGCGCAGCGCCTCTTCCAGCCGCTCGACCTCCGCCCGCGCCGACAAGACCTCCGCGCTTTCCTCGTCCTGTCGCGGCGGCACGTAATCCTCGCGCGTGCGCACCCCGCCCAGCCAAGCGCCCTCCAGCGCCACACGCACCGATGCCAGCGGCGTGTCGCGCGGCAGGTCGGTGAAGAGCAGCTCGTGCTGCCCGGCGGGTGCCGAGAACTCGGCCTCGCGGGTGACGGTCGCCCCTTCGGGATAGACGGTCGCGGCGCTCACCCGGCTGGTCACCGGCAGGTCTTCGGCCAGCGCCGGGACGGTGACGAGAGCAAGCAAAAGGGCAAGAGAAAGGGCGCGCATGGAAAACCTCTGGTCTGCACCCTGATACTTGAGCCTTTCGACCACAGACGCAAGCGCGACGGGCAGACCTGCGGGACAAGGGGTGCCCCGGCACGTCTACCGCACGATAAGCCGCGTCTCGTAGCGGATCGCCGCCGCGATTCGACGCAGGTGATCGGACCTGAGCGCGATGCAGCCCGCGGTGGGATAGCCCGGCCTGCGCCAGCGGTGCACGAAAATACACGAGCCGCGCCCGCGCGTGGCGTGGGGCCAGTTCCAGTCGGTCACGATCACGAGATCATAGAGCGGATCGGCGCGGCGCAGAACCTCGTGGCTGTGTGGGTAGGGCGCGCGCACCATGAGATTGTAATCCTTGTGGCCGGGATCGTCGGACCACAGGTCGCCGGGCCGGATCGGCACCGCCCAGTCGGCGGGTCGCGCCATGCGGTCGGGGCGATACAGCATCCCGACGATCCGATGCGTGCCGACGGGCGTGGCCCCGTCGCCCTCGCGCTTGTCAGCCGCCAGGCCGCCGCGCCCGATGGTGCAGGGATAGCGCCGCCCACCAAAGCGCAGCCCGGTGGGCGTGAGAACGAGATCGCGCGGTGTCATGCCCCTTTGCTACCACGTGCCGCCGCCCGGTCCAGCCATTTTCGCTGCGAACATGACGTGTACGCCGCACTGCAGCGATTCCATATCTTTCAAAGCCGCGTAACAGGACATCATGATGTGATGAAAAACTCCGCTTTTGCCTGACGTTAAGTCACTTTCTGCCATGCGTTTGCTGCATGGCAGAATTGTTCATCGCGGTATTGTGCATGCGCAGAAAAAGGCTATCTTTGGATCAACCGGGGCCGAAAAGCGCGGCCCCGTCCGGTTAAAGCGAAAAATCTCGCAAGGAAAAGAATATGGCACGCTCGATCGTCACGCAACATGGTGCCCCAAGCGCAGTGTGGGGTGAGCTTCGCGCCGCCGTCGGCGCGGCGATGCAGCATGTCATGGCGTGGATGGCCTACCGCCGCACGGTGCGCGAGCTTTCCGACCTGAGCAACCGCGATCTTGCCGATCTCGGCCTGCATCGCAGCGAAATTCGCCGGGTCGCACGCGACTCGGTCTACGGCGCGGGGCGCTGAACGGAATACGGGTGCGCCTCTCCTCCTCCCTGGCGCATCCGTGACGGTCACGGGTTCCCTCTCCTCCTCCCTGGGGCCCGGGACCACACGACAGGGTCGTACGCACGATCCTGCAAGATAGCAGACGGTCTCCTCCTCCTCCCTGAGGCCGGATGCGAAAGAGAACGGCGGCACCTTCCTCCTCCCTGGTGTCGCCGTTTTTCTTTTTGCACTCCTTTATGTCAGTTGAGCCAGTGCCCGCGCCGCACCCGTGCCGCGCGCTGACGCGCGGCAAAGGCCGGGGGAGGCACGCTGGCCTCGCGCAGACAGCCGACAAAGGCGCGCGCCGCCTCGCTCTGTGCGTTGCGGGCCGCGCGCGTGGCCAGCGCATCGCGCGCCATCCGGGCGGTAACAGGGCCGGGTGTGGCGACCACCCATTCGAGAAAGCCGCGCCGCGCGGCGGCCATTGCCTGCGCGCCCTCGGCCTGGCTGTCCTCGAGCGCACCGATGATTCGGGCGAAATCCATCATGATCCGTTCTCCCCGACCACACCCCGGGCCGGATGGGGCAGAGGGCGGGGCGATGGCGTGGGGCACGCACAAACGCCCGCATCGCCCACCGCGAGTCGACGTGAACCATGGCTGGTTTCCGGGCTTGGGTGGCGGGCCGTTGACCCGTGCGCGAGGCACCTTCCCGGGCCGCTCCCGGCCCAGTGGCGTGTCACCTCGTCGCCCTCCCTTACCGTTGCGGGGGCAGCGCCGGCCTCTCACCGGCTTCCCAATTCTCCGCCCCGAGAGGCGGCACCATGACCACCCGACGGTAACACGGCGCACCGTTCCCGCAAGCTCAAACGCGAAGATCGCAAGGCAAAAAGCGGCGCGGCCCTTGACCTTCCAGTTACAGGAAGCCCTATGTCTCGGAGGCGAACAAGGACACGGAGCGCCGGAATGGCCGAGACACGGCACATCAGGATTCTTCTCGACGGGCTGACCTGCGCGGGCTGCGTGCGCCGCGCCGAGGCCGCGCTCTCGGCGCTCGACGGTGTCACGCGCGCAGAGGTCAACCTCGCGGACGGCTCGGCCCGGATCGAGGCCGCCGATCCCGTCGCGCTGCGCGATATCGCGGCGGCACTTGACCGCGCGGGATACCCGATGCGCCAGGCCGAGACGGTGCTCTCGGTGGACAGGATGTCCTGCGCCTCCTGCGTGGGTCGGGTCGAGGCGGCGCTCGCCGACCAGCCGGGCGTCGTCGATGTGCGGGTGAACCTCGCCACCGAAAGCGCGCGGGTCATCCATGCCGAGGGTATGACAACGCCAGATGATCTCGCGGCGGCGACGGAGGATGCAGGCTACCCGGCGACCGTGACGCAGGGCGGCACCACGCGCGACGCGACCACGCGCAAGCAGGACGAGGCGCGCGACATGGCGCGGCGCACTGCGCTGGCGGCGGCGCTGGCACTGCCCGTCTTCCTTCTGGAGATGGGGGGGCATGTCTTCCCGGCGCTACATCGCCTCATCGCAGATACGGTCGGGATGCAGGCAAGCTGGATCCTGCAATTCGTGCTCACCACGCTGGTGCTGGCCGGGCCGGGGCGCGGATTCTACCGTCTGGGTATTCCTGCGCTCCTGCGCGGCGCGCCGGACATGAACAGCCTCGTGGCGCTGGGCACCGGGGCAGCCTATGGCTATTCGGTGGTGGCGACCTTCCATCCCGGGCTGCTGCCCGAGGCCGTGCGCGCGGTCTATTTCGAGGCGGCGGCGGTGATCGTGGTGCTGATCCTGCTGGGCCGCTGGCTGGAGGCGCGCGCCAAAGGCCGCACCGGGGCCGCGATCGAGCGGCTCATGGGGCTTCAGGCACGTACCGCGCGGGTGATGCGCGGCGGCGAGGCACGGGAAGTCGAGATCGACGCCATCATGCCCGGCGATACCGTGCTGGTGCGCCCCGGCGAGCGCATTCCCGTTGACGGCGACGTGACCGAGGGCCGCGCCCATGTCGACGAGAGCATGATCACCGGCGAGCCGGTGCCGGTGGCCAAGGGCAGCGGCGATTCGGTGACCGGCGGCACGGTGAACGGCGCGGGCAGCCTCACGCTGCGCGCCACCCATGTGGGGGCCGATACGACGCTGGCGCAGATCATCCGCATGGTCGAGGAGGCGCAGGGTGCCAAGCTGCCGATTCAGGGCATGGTGGACCGGATCACGCTGTGGTTCGTGCCCGCGGTCATGGCGGTGGCGGCGCTGACCGTGGCGGTCTGGCTGATCGTCGGCCCCGATCCGGCGCTGACACTGGCGCTGGTGGCGGGGGTGTCGGTGCTGATCATCGCGTGTCCCTGCGCGATGGGGCTGGCCACGCCCACCTCGATCATGGTGGGGACGGGCCGCGCGGCGGATATGGGCGTGCTCTTTCGCAAGGGCGACGCGCTTCAGGCGCTTTCGGGCGTGCGGACCGTGGCACTGGACAAGACCGGCACCGTCACCGAGGGCCGTCCCGAGATGACCGATCTGGTGCCGGTCGACGGGATGGACCGCGCCGAGGTGCTGCGGCTGGTGGCGGCGGTCGAGGGGCGCTCGGAGCATCCGGTCGCCGATGCCATCGCCCGCGCCGCCCGCGCCGAGGGTGCAGACCTGCCCGAGGTGGCAGAGTTCGAGACGATCACCGGCCACGGTGTGCGGGCGCGGGTAGAGGGGCGCAACGTACTGGTGGGCGCGGACCGGCTGATGACGCGCGAGGGCGTGGATACCGCGCCGCTGGCCGCAACCGAGGCCGATCTCGCGGCGCGCGGGCGCACCGCGCTCTTCGCCGCCATCGACGGGCGTCTGGCCGCCGTCATCGCGGTGGCCGACCCGGTGAAGCCCACGAGCGCGGCGGCCATCACCGCCTTGCACGAGGCGGGTCTGCGGGTGGCCATGCTGACCGGCGACAAGCGCGAGACGGCGCTTGCCATCGCCCGCGAGACCGGCATCGACGAGGTGGTGGCGGGCCTCCTGCCCGAGGACAAGGTCGCGGCGCTCATGGACATGCAGGCGCGCGGCCC
>Ga0209943_1000144_pt1 | contig 48408 bp, 43 predicted proteins | sample SalPonR1_B_D2_MG_FD_185698 | JGI IMG/M metagenome (GOLD analysis project Ga0209943, IMG submission 185698) | Salt pond soil microbial communities from South San Francisco under conditions of wetland restoration - Salt Pond MetaG R1_B_D2_MG... ... | reverse complement strand
ATGGATGCCATAGAATTATGGGTAAAGGTGGACATAATATTAGAGATTAGATGTGAATTATTTAATTTCTCTAATAATTATGCCACCTTTTTGTATTATTTCCCACACATTCTATTATAGAGCCTAGGTAGCATTAAGGCATAAAACCTTGGCTTTTTTTAAAAATTAGTATATAATAACAATAGGTATTTGACCTTTAATTTATTTATTTATCCCTATCATTAGGTAGTGGTTAATTTTAAAAAAAAGATATGGCAAACAAAATGACCAAATCTCAAATCTTAGCTGCTTTAGCAGAAAAGACTGAGTTGAGTAAAAAAGACGTTACTAACGTTTTAGACACTTTAGCAGATTTAGCTTATGCTGAAGTAAAAAAGAATGGAGAATTCGTTTTACCAGGTTTTGGTAAATTAGTTAAAGTTAACAGAAAAGCCAGAATGGGACGTAACCCAATGACTGGTGAAGAAATTAAGATTCCTGCTAAAACTGTTGTTAAATTTAGACTTTCAAAAGCAGCTAAAGATTCAGTGGCTTAATAGTTGCTAATTACTTTATAAACAAAAGACCTCCATAATGGGGGTCTTTTGTTATTGACTTTATATTAATATATTGTTATATTAATCTAATTGTTATTTACAATTCAATAATAGTATAAATCAAAAAAAAGGAGTTAATCATGAAAAAATTAAAGAAAAACGGATTGAGAGTTGTTTTATTAGTCAGTGCCATTACTTTTTTAGTAATCTTGATGTATTCGTGTAAAAAGACATATAATATTCAAGAAGCGCCTAGTTCGGTAACTTGGTCACAGAACATAAAAGATCAGGTTGAAACCATTAGACAATCGGAAAACAATGAACAAGCTCAGGAGAACCTCCAGCTTAACAATTTTCCTTTAAAAGTATTAAAGGTAGTGCCTAAATTAGCTGACAAATTTAATTTATCTTGGGCCGACAACGTGAAGTCAGCAGACCTTAGATTAATCTTGTTTACAGCTGAAGACAAACTAACTCTTCTTAATGAAAGCAAGGACAAAAAATTTAAGGTTAATTTAAACGGTTATGAAACCGGTTTTATCGTTAAATACAATGGTAAAAACCATTATTACCTTTTAGAGAGTTTTGCTAAGATCTTAAATGAAACAGACTTAAATCTTGTATTTTCCAAGAAATACAGTGAATATCAAAAGAATAAGTCAAGCAAAGTTCTACGATCTGTTGAGTTTAAGAATAATTTTTATCCTTGCACATTATACGATAATATTGACTTTTGGGTAAAGTTTGCTAAGCGAGAAAATATTAAGCTCTTAGGTCGTTTTGACGTTCCACGTTTTAGTTGGGATAATATTCCATATGATGAGGCTCAGAAGCATTTGACTATGGGCTATGTAATTATCATGGATTTACCTCAAAACAGTAGCTATGTTAAGTTGCAATCCGGTAAGGAGTATATAAAAACTCCAGAAAGAAAAATAGCAATAAAGCTACCATAAAAAATCATATAAGTCGCAAACAAAGCGGCTTATTTTTTTTGAGTTATCTTTATGTGATGAGCTAAATAAAAAAATCCCGTTTATTTTTAAAACGGGATTTGTTGTTTTTAATGGACTTCTTGTCCAAGTGTTTATAGGAGTTTGATTATAAGATTTTTTGAGCTACTTACAAACACCAAGAAAACGAGATTTTTTTTGCCAGCCATTGCCAAACCAACCTAGATTTATTATACGCTCACTGTTATAAAAACTGAGAACAGGTACAAGGTGAGAGGTGATAGAATTGAGAGCGATAATTTGAAATTGTTTTTGCAATTCAGGTTGAATTTCTCCTAAAGCTAAAAGTTCTGCTAAAGTAGCAGGACGGTGGCCAGCTTCATTCATTTCATTAATGACATTAAGACTGTCCATGCTATATTTGAAATAAAACAGCTTAGTGGGTACAGATACTTTTTTACCACTGAGTTCAGTTGGTAATGAAAAGTTGTTTCTTATAATCTCACTATTTGCCCAATCATAATTACCGGCATTGATCATTTCCTGTATAGTGCGGGAGTAATCAATGATCAATCTGATCTTTTTGCTTTCTTTTATTATTATGTTTATGATAAAACCTCCTATTTTTATTATTTATTTTTAAATAACCAAGTCATGTTAATATAGCAAATAATGTATTATTTATCAAGGTGAAGGTAGTTTTATTTAGATTTTTTTATTTTAAAAAAATATTAAGAATATATGAATTTTTTGTTCTATATAAAGCTTAAATTAATCTTGACATATATTAGTATCTTTGTTATAATAGTTTATTGGTAATATTGCTAATTAGAACTTTAAAAACAAAATATCATGGAAGGATTAAATGTGTTTATAATAGTACTATTAATAATAAGTGTTGTACTTATTTTTTTAAGTATTAGAAAAAAACCTAACAAGTGGTTTTTTCTCATGATTGGAGAAATAACTCTCTTAACAGCTATTGCTTTTGCTTTTGCTGAGGCGTATATTATTACAGTTGTTTGGTTTATAATCAGCTCAGTTTTTTTCTTTATCTCAACATATTTAAATAAAGCTTATTAAAAATCTTAGCCTTTGTGAAAAACACAAGGGCTTTTTTATTTAAAAAATATTAAGAGCTTATTAAATAATTATTAAGGTATTTTAAGTTTGTCATAAAAAAAACTAGCTCTGGCTAGTTATCAATATTTAATCAAATTGTAATTAAGTTTTTATTATTTGTTTTTTTCTTCTTTATTATTTTCTATATTTCCTTCTTCGTTTTGTTCTTTTACCTCCGCTTTTTTTCTATTATATTCTTTAACATATTGACCAAGGCCAAAGATGTTTAATCTGTTTTTAAGTTTAACGCTTTTCTCAAGATATTCTATTACTGAAAGTAGCTCTACATAGTATCTACCGTTAATTATACGGAAGCTAAGCCCATCTGTTTCTTTAACAGCTCTTCTAATAGTTTTATTGCTTACACCAGCAAGTTTAGCTGCTTCTGATATAAGTAGCCAGATAGGGTATTTTATTAGTTTTTCTTGTATTTTTCTACGTACCATTTGTGGACTTTAGTCCAGGAAACTCTGGACTAAAGTGCACTTTTTAGCACAATTTTAGTCTAGAAAAGTCTGGACAGAACTATTTGCTTTTAAGGGTACTTTAGTCCAGGAAACTCTGGACTAAAGTCTATAATTTAATGCTTGCACATTTTTATAAATAAATCAAGAGCTAAACAGTGATTATCTTTATATTTTCTTTTTTTAGTTTTGGGATCTAGTGTTTCTAATATAAACTTAATAAATACTTAATAAGAATTTAATATAGATTTTATTATAATTTTATGTCACACACTTGTCTGTTTTTTTTGGTTTGATACTCATAATATTTTTCTATATATTTCTAATTTATTTTATATTATTTCAGCAAATATCTTTAGTTTATTTGTTACCATTTCATTTTGTACCCGTATTGATTTTTTAGAGGATAATTGTTATATTGTACAAATATGGCAGGTGATATACCTGTCTCTGTTTGAGTATAAAAATAATTATATAATTTTAATATAATGAGCAGTAATCTGCTAAGAAAATTTAAAGAAAATAATCTGAGCTCTAGGTCGCTTAGAAAAGATAAGCAGGCCTTTATTGAAATACACAGCTTATATGTAGATGATATCTATCGCTTTATCTATTTCAAAGTTGGCCATAGAGAAGAGGCTCAGGATATTGCTAGTGATGTCTTCTTAAAGGCCTGGGATTATATTATCTTAAATAAGGTAGATAAGTCTAAGAACTTAAAGGCCTTGTTCTATAAAATAGCTAGAAACACCATAGTGGATTATTACCGCTCTAAAAAGACTACCAGTTCTTTAGAAAGTTTAGAGAACACAGATCTTAAAGATATTAAACAAGACCCGCAAACTTTAACAGAGATTAAGCATGACTATGAGAGAATTTTAAAGCTTTTAAATAATTTAAAAGAAGAGTATAAAGAGGTGATTATTCTTAAACATATTAATGAACTTAGCTGGGATGAAGTCTCACAAGCTCTATCTAAAAGCAAGGGCTCTTTAAGAGTATTGCTTCATAGAGCTACTAAGGCACTAGAGGAGGAAGATAGAAAGGATAGGGAAGATAAGGAATAGGTGTAACAAATTGATTTCAATTACGAATACTATAGTGAAAGCTAATTTTACCCTATGAAAAAACAATTGCTCTCACAATTAAATAAATTACAAGATATTAAACCTGATAAGCAGTGGAAGACTGACAGTCAGGAGTTTTTGCGTACTCATATTAGTGAGGGTGCAAAGAGTGGAGTATTTTCTAATGTGATGATGTGGGTAAAGGACTTTGCTAAAGTTTCTTCTCAACCAGCTTTTGCTCTAGCAGCTTTTGTTTTAATACTAATTACTGGCGTAGCTTTCTTTAATCCACTTCTATCTGATGCTAAACCTAATGACTCATTATATATTGCTAGAATTATAAGTGAAAAGGCTCAGGTGAATATGACTTTTAATAAAGAAAACAGAGATAAGCTTTCAGCTCAGTTTGCAATTAACCATGCTAAAGATATTACTAACTTAATGAATGATCCTGAGTTTCATTCTCAAGAAGGTAGTCAAGATAAGATTGCTAATTTAAGTGATAACTTTAATAAGGAAATTGACTCAGCTAGAGCCAGTATTAATAGTATTAATGAAAGAGAAAGAAATACTTCTAATACTAACTATAATGAAAATAGAAATAATGAAACTAATATTTTAAATAATAGTTCTGATTTAGGCTCTGAAGATTTTAGCGCTGATAGCGGTGAAGCAGATGATGAAGGAGTTATTTTTAGTGCTGATAGTAAAAAAGATAATCAAGGTCTAGAGATTAATGTTAAAGATAGTGGTAGTGATGATAATAACACAGAGACTGTTGATAATCTTGACACTACTGAAACAGATTCAGCTACTAGCACTGAAGAGGCTAGAACTGAAAGTGTAGACAGTCCAGAAGAAAGTACTAATACTGAAAAAGAGAATGCTTCTTCAACTTTAAATCAATTACAGTCTATTACTGATGAAGTTAATGAAGAAGATGGAGATGTTAATGAAGCTATTATCAAAGCTTTAGATGATGCTCAAATATTATATGAAGAAGCTAGATATCCAGAAATTTCAGAGAAATTAATTGAAGTAGAAGAAATGTTAGAGGGAGTTAATTATCAAGAAAGTGATGAACCTAGTGTAGAGTAATTACAGATTAAATATATATATAAATTATTTATTCAATTATTATGCCAGTAGAAAGACTTGACCTGGAAAGAGCTGAAAGCAGTGACATCTTGGTAAATGAACATTGGCTTAGATATAAATACATTAGAGAGCACCTTAGAACTGAAAAAGTACTTGATATCGCTTGTGGTTCAGGTTATGGCTCATATTACTTATCTTTAAACAATAATTTAGAGGTAATAGGAGCAGACGTTAACAGTGATTCAATTACTAAAGCTCAAAAGAGCTATCAAAAGGATAATCTAAAGTTTCAAGTAGCTAATGCTTTAAGTCTTCCTTTTAAAGACAAGAGCTTTGATAGTGTAGTTTCACTGGAAACTATTGAGCACTTTAATGTTAGTGATCAAAAACTTTATTTAGCAGAGCTAAAGAGAGTTTTAAAGCCAAAAGGCAAACTATGGCTATCAACACCTAATGCTGAAGCTTCTAAGCATAAGAATCCTTGGCACTTGAAAGAGTTAAGTTTCTCAGAGCTACAAAAATTATTAGCCAATAACTTTAAGAACTATAAGATACTAAAGCAGGGCACAGCTCTAGCCACAGTTATTAGCTCAGATGACGTTAACAATAATGAAAGTGCTAAAGATAGTAGTAGTACTACCTATATTGGTTCCGATGTTTATCCTAAATATTACTTAGCTATAGCTTCAGATGAAAGTATTGAAGATAGTGATTTAAGTAAATTAGCAGTGTCACTTAATTTTAAAGCTTTTGCTCGTTTAGACAATCACCCTTTAAAGAAGATAAGTGATAGTGTCTATCATCCAGTTTCTAAAGTACTGAAGAAGTTTAAGAGAAAGAAGTAGTTATAATAAAAGATATCAACTTAGTGTGAATTTATGTAGCTTATATGTATAAGCTGAAAAATCCACATTAAGTGGAGGAGCAGAGGATATCAAGGTCGATACCTATTACGATAGGTGGCCGATGCTAATTAAAAATCTAAAAAGGTTTTTAATCTCTACTTCATAGATCGATTTAGCTTTTCTCCACACTAATACACGTAAATATAAAGTGTCTAGTGTGGGAGAGAATAACCCCCATGTATTTTTTCCCGAAATCATTTGAAACATTTATTTGTATCAGTGTGTGGGGAAGCGGGATTCCGATTGATCTATATTATAAGTAGATTTAAAAGCCAAAAATCAATTGTATTATCTGTTTAACCTTTTAGGTTTAGACATTAATATAATTAACTAAAAGAAATTATGAATAAATTACGCAGAATTTTTACTATCAGCGTAATGGTAATGACAGTAGTAGTTATGAGTGGTGCAGTGGTTGCTCCAGAAAAAGCTAGTGCTGCAGCTCAAGCCGGAGATCTTATTAAGATGGATGGATTAAGCGCTGTATATTACCTAGGCGATGATGGTCAAAGATATGTTTTCCCAAATTCTAGTACTTATATGTCATGGTACAGTGATTTCAGTGGAGTGGTAACAGTACCTTCTTCTGAATTACAAAGCTACCCTATTGGTGGTAACGTTACTATGAGACCTGGTACTAATTTGGTGAAAATCACAACTGATCCAACTGTTTACGCAGTTGAACCAGGAAGCGAACTTCGTTCAATCGTGAGTGAAGAAAACGCTATTGATTTATATGGTGCAGATTGGGCTGACAAAGTTGTTGATGTTCCTGATGCTTTTTTCGTAAACTACGATAAAAAATCAGCATTAACAGAAGGTGAATACCCAACTGGAACCTTATTACAAGAAGAAGGTGGATCTGATGTTTACTACGTAGACAACGGAGATTACCGCATGTTTGACGGTGAATCTGCTTTCTTAGCAAACAATTTAAATTGGTCTGACGTTGTTACAACTGACATGGATATTACTGCAGGTGGTAGTGATATTACTGGTTTTGACGCAGATATATTTAACCCAGCAGGTGGTGCTAGCACAAGTGGTGATGTACCAACTGGAAGTGGTTTAAGTGCTGCTTTATCAGCAAGTACTCCAGCTGCTTCAACTATTCCTGCAGGAGGGTCAGAAGGTACTGATATGGACTCTGCAGTATCTTTAGTTCCATTTACTGATTTTAATTTAACCGCAGCTAATGACGGAGATGTTAAAGTTGATGATTTAACTTTACAAAGAATTGGAATTGGTAATAATGATGCTATCGGAGATGTTTATATTTATGAAGGTGAAGATAGATTAACAAGAGGTAGATCATTAAATGTTGATGGTGGAGTTACTTTTGGTTTAGAATATACTATCCCTGCTGGTCAAACAAAAACTTTAACTGTTTATGCTGATTTAACTGGTGAGGCTGGTGGTGCTCATGGATTTGCAGTTAAAGAAGCTAGCAGCATCGATACTTCTGCTACTGTATCAGGATCTTTCCCTATTACTGGTAATACAATGAGCCTTGATACAGAAGTTAGTAATGCAGTAGTTAAAGTTGAGTTAACAGATGGAAGTGATTTGAGTGCAGATTCTTTAAAAGTTGGTGAAAATGAACAAGAATTAGTTGAGGTAGAGATTGAAGAAATGAGTAGCGAGGAAGATGTTTATATTCATTCAATTGCTTTAACTAATGAAGGTAGTGTTGATATTTCTGATTTATCTAACTTTGTTTTAATGGTTGATGGTGCAGCTGTAGCAGAAAAAGCAAGTTGTTCTTCAGATCGTTTAAATATGGTTTTAGATGAAGCATTACTAATTGATAGCAGTGAAACTTTTGTTTTAAAGGCAGACATTGATAGAGGTGCTGGTGATACAGTTCTTTTTGAAATTGATAGTGCTGTTGACGTAAAAACAGAAGGAGTTGATTTTGGTTTTGGTGCTGGTGTAGATTCTTCATCTACTTGGTCAGATAGTGAGACTGGTGCTGAAATCGTAACTTCAGATTTTAGTATTACCGAAGCTTCAAATAATCCTGCGAATCAAGATGTAGCTATTGGTGAAGATGATGTTGTTTTCTTAGTTGCTGAACTTGATACTCAAGATAGAGCTTTAGTAAATGATTTTAAAGTTAAAGTTGATTTAGATGGTGAGGATAGCGCTACTTCTACTAACGATTATCTAGAAAATTTAACTGTTTATCTAGATGATTCTCGTATTGCTGGTCCATTAGATGTTAATTTAAATGATTCTTCTAATAACCCATTAATAGTTAATGTAGATTATGATTTTGAAGTTGAAGGAATTCAAGAATTAAAACTTGTTGCTGACATTACTGATGATGCAGACGCTGGCAAATATACCATGGAAATTGACACTATGGATGTTGAGGATATGGGTGGAAATTCAGTTGATTTAACTGGTAGTGCTATTAGTAATGACGTTGAAGTTGGCTTAGGTCAACCAATGTTAGCAAGTGATGGAACTTTTGGTGGCGATGACGTTGTCGCTGGAACTGATGATGTGTTAGTTGGCCAATATGTTTTAGAGGCTGGTGAAAATGAAGATCTTGATATTAATTCATTTAATGTTAAAGTACTTGATAATGATGGAACTGCATCTATTACTAGTGATGTTATTGATAACATTTATGTAAATGATGAGTCTTCTCAATCAGTTGATGTAAATAACGTAAAAACTTTTAATGTTAATGAAACTTTAGCTAAAGGAGAAACAAAAAAGATTTACGTTTATTTAGATTTAGACAGTGAAGCAGTTGATGGCTCAGAGTTTAGAACTGAACTTTATGTAGATGCTGAAGGTGCTATTAGTGGTGATGATTATAGTGCTGTAGATGGGTTTAATGATGAGGCTTTCAAATCAGGTCAAAACATGAATGTTGCTCCAGGTGGTTTAACACTTGATGTTACTGGTACTCCTAAAAAGGATATTATAATTGCTGGTCAAGAAGATGTTAAAGTAGCTGAGTTTGAATTCACATCAACAAACGATTCTTTCAATGTTACTGATATGAAATTTGACATTTATAATGCAGATACTGATGGTAGTATAGACACATCATTAGTTACAGAGTTAAAAGTTAATGATGGTGAATATAAGACTGTAACCAATGGTCAAGTAACTATTACTGATGACATTGTGGTAGGAGTTGATGAAGATAAAGTAATTGAAGTAATGGTAAAATTAAATGATGATTTCATTGCTATTACCTCTGGTGAAGAATTATATGTTCAGCTTTCTGAGTGGAAAGAAACATCTGATAGCACTAATGAAACAGTAACAGTAGATAATGAGGAGAAAAGAACCTCAAATACTTTAGCTGTTTATAACACCAATATTACAGTTGATACTACAAAGGGTAGTGCTCTTAATTTAGGTAATGTTTGGAATGAAGTAATGGATATTTCTATAACAGCTGATGCTGCTGATAGAGCTATTATTAATAGTATTCCTGTTAAAGTTACATCTACAGGCACTGCTACTACAACAGCTGTAAGATTACTTGATTCTGATGGTGAAGCTATTAGTGATGACGTTAACACATCAACTGATGGTGTATATTATCTAGATATTATCTCAAGTACTGATGGAAGAATTTCAGCTGGAACTACGGAAACATTTACTGTAGAAGTTGATGTTGACGGTGCTGCTTCTGAGAATTCTATCACAGTAGAGTTAGTTGAAGATGGATTTGATTGGTCTGACAATGAAGAAGATAATATTACTGATAATGTAGATTTAATTGATGATCTTTCAGGTGCGTATGAGCTTATAAGAGAATAGACTTGAAATTGACAACAAATAATATTGTTTCATTTCGAGTCACTTGTTAACGTTAGTCGTTGACATACAAAAAGAAAGAGCGGGATTAATTTCTCGCTCTTCTTTTTTGGTTTAAAGGTTTAATTCCTTATATCTTCTCTATTTAATATTAATATTACTTAATTAAATATATAATAGTATACCTTCTTAACCTGTGTATAAATACCCTTGACTGCTTGTCTTTGATGAGCTAAAATATTTGGTTATTTTTTTGCATAGAATAATTATAGATAAGAAAGATATATATAAAAAAGATATATATAAAAATACTCTCTTTTTTGAGAGTATTTTTTTATGTTTGTTTATATGTTTATAGTCTATAATTATTTATTTAAATAGACTATGTTGTTAGCTTATGTTAATATAATTATGTTTTAAACAATTAATTATTTTATATATGAGAAAAAATTGTCCATACTTTTTTAGTATTTTTAAAAGCGTGTATTGTGATGTAAGCTTTATAGTCTTTTTTATACTTCTAATTTTTTTTCTGCCAGCTAAGATATTTGTGGGTTATTTGGCTATACTAGGAGTTTCTTTTTCTTTAATTTTTTCTCTTAGTTTGACTTGCATGATGAAGATAATCAAGGAAAAGGCTAAGAGCGCTAGAAAGACAGGGCATTCTATCTTAGGTGTTATTATGGGATTGCTTGGTTTTTCAGCTTTACATGTTTGCACTATTGGCTTACCTTTTTGTGGTGCTACTATTGGTTTAGCTGTGATCTCTAGTATTTTTCCAGCCTTTTTATTGAATTATTTACATGAGTATCCTTACATCATTATTGGTATCTCATTTTTAATTCAATTATACTCCCTATATTCAATGAAATGTTTTAAAAAAGTGAGTTGCAGAAACTAGTTTAGATTATTTATATACTTTATCTTTTTCATCTATTAATTCTTGTTTTTTTATCTCTTTTCTTATCTTTTTCTTATTTTTCTTATTTTTTTCTTGTTTTTCTTATCTCTCTTTTTCTTGTCTAAATCTTTTTAATAATGTTATACTAAAGATAGATTAAACACTTAAAAGTGTGAAATTTATTGTATTTATTTTTAAGTAATATTAGTAATAATAACAATATATAATATAAAAATAATAACCTGTGTATATGAATAAAAAGACATATCAGTGGATACTTAAAGTGGGCTCAGCTTTAGCTTTTGTAGTTATCTTTCTTTTGTTTAATAAACTGTTTTTTCCTTATGTAGCTTCTAAACAGTTATCCTTTAATATATTGATTGAGATATTATTAGCTTTTTATTTGGTTTATATTATTAAATATAAAGAAGAAAGACCAAGCTTACGCTTAATGTCTTGGAGTTTGGTGGCTTTTTTTAGTGCTATGCTTTTAAGTGTAGTGGTTAGTACAGATGCTTATTTAAGTTTCTGGGGTAAAACTGAGAGAATGCTAGGCTTTTTTAATGTAGTTCACTTTTTAGCTTTTTACTTTATTCTTATCTCTGCTTTTAAGAAAGCAAAAGAATGGAAGTATCTACTTACTGGTTTAATGTTGTCTGGTTTTGTTATTAGTTTAGCTATGCTACTTGGTAATAATCCTCAAGCAGTGTTAGGGAATAGAGCTTATACGGCTGGTTTTCTAATTTTTGCTTTCTATATTAGTATATATTTATTTTTACAAACTAAACCCTTTTGGCGTTATTTGTATTTAGTACCTATTCTAACTATATTACCAGCTTTTATTAAGGCTGATATTACTGGGGCAGTGATAGCACTTGGCTCTAGTTTGATGTTATTTCTACTGCTTATTGCCATATTTTATAGAAGGAAATGGTATCGTCTAGGAGCGCTGGTTTTATCTTTGGTTATTATTGTTACTACTGTTTTAGCTCTTATTTATCCTGAGAATTCTTTTGTGAAAAATAATAAGATCTTGTCACAAATTTCTTGGCAGGAAAATACTTTTCAAACTAGATTAATTGCCTGGGAAGGAGCGCTTGAAAGTTATAAACAATATCCAGTCTTGGGAACTGGTTATAATACTTTTAGTTATACTTTTGATAAGCATTTTAAGGCTGATTTCTATAATCATACTAGAACTGAAACTTATTTTGATAGAGCACATAATAATCTTTTAGATATTGCTTCTACTATGGGAACTGTGGGCTTAATTTCTTATCTTATGATTATGCTCAGTGCTCTTATTTATATTATTAAGGTTGCTTTCAGACAAAAGAAAAAAAGCGATGAAGATAGTGGCGAAAATAATAGTTATTTATATTCTGATAATCTTTTAGCTCAGATTATTCTTTTGGCTTTACTGACTGCTTATTTTGTACAAAATTTAGCAGTGTTTGATAGTTTTGTTACTTATTTAGCACTGATGATATTTTTGGCTTATCTTAGGTTTTTATATGTAAATAGTTTTAAGTTAAAAGAAGGAAAAGAAAGAAATGAAAATAAAGCAGAAATAAAGGGAGTCTTGAAAAAGGGAAGTGAAAAGAAGAAAAAAGCTATAGTGGTGTCTGGTAATTTTGAATATTTATTGTTATTTGTTTTTCTCTTGGCTTCACTTTATTTAGTTTTTAGTGTTAATGTTAGTACTTTAAAGGCTCATAGTCGGGCTGTGATGGGCTATGGTGCTTTGTATCAAGGACAGGTGGAGATTGGTATTAAAGAATTTAAAAACGCTATGGAAAAGGATATTCCTTGGCAAAGAGATCCGCGATCTAGTTTTATTAAATTAGTCTTAAATAATTCGCAAGTTTTTAGTGGTCTTAGTAATGAAAAAAAGCTGGAATTCTATAATGAGTTGCTTTTAATTAATGCTTATAATTTAAATTCTAGTAATGAATCTAGTATTTATAATTTGCAAGAAGCTCAGATTTTTCAAAATATGGCTAGTTTAGCTAAAAGATTAGAAAATGATGAGAAAAAAGATTTATATAATGAAAAAGCTTTGCAGTATATTAATAAAGCTATTGAGCTTAGTCCAGAAAGGATAAAGCAGTATTATTTAAAAGGGCAGTTACTTATTGACTTGGGTCAAGTAGAGAAGGGGTTAGAGCAGTGGGAAATTGCTATTAATTTAAATCCTGAATTTAATGAAACATATTGTCAGTATGCTCAAGCTTATATGGTAGTGAAGAAGGATGACTTGGCTTATGAACAAATGGATAAATGTGTGGATAGTGGCGCTGTTAGATCTTTTGGTCAAAGTCAGGTTTTAGCTAGAGCCACTAAACATTATCAAGAAAAGGGTGATATTGATAGGATGTTGGCGGTTTATAGTCGTTATGCTCAAATAGTTAATCAAGCGGATATTTGGCAATCTGTAGCTGAGCTTTATACTCAAGTAGAGAATTGGCAGAAAGCTAAAAATAGCGCTCAAAAAGCTTATCAGTTAAGTGATGATTTTAAACAAAGAGGTAGTTTAGAATTGTTACTGGAAATTATAGAGAAAAAATTGGATGAGTAGAAAAGAAAGCAATAGGATATAAATATAATTTAGACTTATTTATTTAGTGTTGACATTATATAGTTGTTTAGTTATAATGTACATATATGTACAGTATAAATAATGAGAAAAAAATAAAATTGACTAATATTAAGCAAAATAGATTTCTAACAATCACTAAATTAGGTGTTTCTGTTTTTCATGTAGATGATTTGGCTAGGATTTGGGGTATTAGTAATCGCAACACTCTTTTAACTACTCTAAAACGTTATGTTGAAAGTGGTTTACTTTATAGATTGTATCGAGGGCTTTATTCTATTAAACCACTATCAGAATTAGATCCATACTTACTAGGTGCGCAGGCTATAAATGATTATTGTTATTTAAGTGGTGAGACAGTTCTAGTGAAGCAAGGAATTATTTTTCAACAAGTTGGTTATTTTACATTTATAGGGGCAAGAACTAAGCGTCTTAAGATAGGGGATTATAAATATTATTGTCGTCAACTTAAAGACGAATTTTTATATAATGATATTGGTATAGATAAAACTGGAAAATTTAATTTAGCAAAACCTGAGAGAGCGGTTGCTGACATTTTATATTTTAATCCCAAGTATCATTTTGATAATCCTAGTGTTATTAATTGGAAAGAGGTTAAGAGAATTCAAACAATTGTTTATAATAAATAAAATTTATGATTATTTTAAATTCTCAAGACGCAATTCACAAGGCTTGGTTATTTCGAGTTTTAATTGCTATTGTTGATAATGTTAAATTACATGATTTATATTTTAAGGGAGGTACTTGTGCTGCTATGATTGGAGTTTTAGATCGTTTTTCTGTTGATTTGGATTTTGATTATGTTGGTGATAAAGATGGTTTGGTAAAAGTTAGACATGAGCTTGAAATGATTTTTAAAGACTTAGGTTTAGAAATAAAGGATGCTAGTATGAAGGTGCCACAATTTTTCTTAAAATATCCCAACAAAAATATCTCTGATCGTAATACTTTAAAAATAGATATTAATTTTCCACCACCTAAAGCTAATATTTATAAGCCTGTTAGGCTTGTTGATATTAATCGAATTGTTATTTGTCAAGATGTTTTAACAATGTTTGCTAACAAATTGGTTGCTATAATTGATCGTTTTGAGCGTAATAATTCAATTGCTGGGCGTGATATTTATGATGTTCATTATTTTTTTATGAATGGCTATAATTACAATAAAGAATTGATAATTGAAAGAACTGGATTAAATTTAATTGATTTTTTTAAAAAGTTATCTAAGTTTATAGATAAACATGTTACTGAAACTATTTTGAATCAAGATTTAAATCAACTTATTCCTTATGATCGATTTAGTAAGCTTAGAAAAGTTTTAAAAAGAGAGACGCTTATGTTTTTGGCTGATGAAATAGAGCGCTTAAAAATTAATAAATAGTTTGAGCTAATTTAATAATTTTAACAATCTTTTATATTAAAGATAATCTTAGTTTAACTTATTTTTTAAGTAGAAATATTGACTGTTGTATCTAGGAAGATTATAATTATTTAAAAATACGAACCTTAAAAATTGAATAAATTATGGAAATTACGGAAAAAGATATTAAAATCATTAGTAAAAAATTTGGTATCTCAGAAACAAAAATTCTCAATTTTTTAGCTGAAGAAGAAAAAAAAGAGAAGATAAGTCAAATTAAAAATTCATATTTAAACAAAAAAGGAGAAAAAAATAAATCTGCTAAAGAATGGTTAAATCTTTGTCTTAATTATGAAGATTTTGAAGATTATTTTTTTACAGTGAATGAGAAATTTCTTGATATGAATTTTTTTCTTAAATGGCTTCATGCTACAAGTAGTTATAAAGAAAGACGAGATATTTATAATTGTATTGAAAATAAAGCAATTAAAAAAGAGTTTATTAAAAAATGGGTAGATATTTCTGATTCACTGGAAGATGTTAGGGAGGTTATGTCTTACATTAAAAAAAGTGATGATGAATATAAGCTAGCAGTGAGAAAATATTTAAAATACTACACCTAAAAAAAGAAGAAATGGAAAAAAATAAAGCATTGAAAAAAATTAGTCAACATTTTTCAATTTCTGAGGAAGAACTTATTAATGCTTTGAAGCCAGTTACAAAAAAGCGTAAAAGTCGTAAAATAGAAAAAAAGTTGCCTGAAAAATCTATAAATACTTCTAAAAAAAATAAAGATGAAAAAAGTAAAAATCAATCTTTAAGTGCAAAAAAGTTTATTTTTTTAGAAGAAGACTATGATTATTTGATTAAGAAAATGAATAAAATTATAGTAGAAATAAATAGATTGGGGCAAGAAATTGGTGAGAGCTGCGATGAGTCAGAGACTTTTCATGATAATTTTGATTATGAGGAGCTAGGTAGGCAAAAAGAAATGTGGACACAGTATTTAAAAAAAGTAGAAAAAACAAAAGATAACGCTGAAATAATTAAACCAAATACTGCAAATAATATAGTAAGTATTGGAAAAAAGTTTAGAGTGGAATCTTCTTCTGGAAAAGTAATTGAAAAGATTATTGGAAGTTATTTAACTTTTACTAAAGACCGTATTTCTTATCTTTCACCTTTAGCTAGGAAGATAATTGGAAAAAAGGTCGGAGATAGTTTTGTAAATGAGATAGAAAATGAAACTTATGTAATAAAAAAAATTACATAAAAAAAGGCTGTCAAAAAAAGACAGCCTTTTTAATTATATAAAATTATAATAATATTAACTATTAAAAAAAATTCTTTTTAGTCTTACATACATCATATCTCTTTTATCATCAAAATATGAATCAAAGTTATATTTATCAACCCAAGCATATTCAGAGTGTTCTTTGCTTAATGTAACTTCAGGAAAGGAGTCAAAATTAATAATATAGGTAGTTTCAACTACTTTTTTATCTTCATTATTTTTTTTGGATTTAATAATATAACTTTCTGAATCTACTTCTTTTATTTCATTATTTGAAGAAATTTCAATGCCAGTTTCTTCCAAAAGCTCTCTTTTTAATGCTTGTATATCATTTTCGTCTTTTTCAAGTTTACCACCTGGCATTTCCCAAACTCCTGGCAAAAAATCTTCTGAAAGTGATCTTTTGGTTAATAATAATTTATCACCACATAAAACAAGAGCTGATACGTTTTTTTTATTTAACATAATATTTTTTTAAATATTTTAATATATTTATTAACGGTTTTTTTATCTTCTTTTATATTTCCAGTTGTAAAATCTGGTATTGAAAATCTACCTTCTATATAATTTTTAGCACCGTTATAAGATAGAGGAAATTTACAATTTTCAAAAACTTTATCATTGTATAAAGGTACTGTGTCTAATTTTTTAACTTTTAATCCTTCTTTTTTAACCAATTCTATAAATTTATCTAAATTAAAGTCTAATAATTTTGGTTTAAATCCATAGATAGCTCCTTTAGTAATATCATGCATGTCTATATTTTCAACTTCTTCTAATTTATTTTTAAAATAAGAATAAATAACATATCTTTTTTCAATAATAGTTTCTAATTCATTTTTTAATAAAGAATTAATCATAACTGCTGAATAAGGATGCATTCTATAATTTTCCCCAAAACCACTGGTTAGATCTTTGTATTTATTAGCAATTTTTTTGGGAACTCTATCAAGAGATTCTTTGGCTCTCATTTTAAAATGACCTAAAAATGTTGCTCTAATATATAATTCTGGATCATTTGTAATTAAAAAACCACCCTCACCACCTGACAAAACTTTTTTTGCTCCTACAGAAAAACAAGCTATATCTCCATATGTACCTAACAATTTGTTGTTATACTTTGTTAAATGTACATGTGAACAATCTTCTACTAATTTTAAATTATTTTTTTTACAAAATTTCATTATTTTTTTCATATCACAGGGAACACCCCACATATGAGTTATGGCAATAGCTTTTGTTTTTTTTGTTATTAACTTTTGTAAAGAATCAACATCTATACTTCCATCTTTATCTTTAGCATCTGCAAAAACAGGAGTGCAACCTAATCTAAATAAGGGGGTAACCGTAGCTATAAAAGTGTAGATAGGAACTATAACTTCATCACCTTTTTTTAGGTCTAGAGCAAAATAAGCAGAAGATAAAGCTGATGTACCTGTGTTTGTTAATAAGCAGTATTTAGATTTATATATATTGCAAATTCTGTTTTCTAATTCTTCATATATTCCTTCTATTCCATAAATTGATAATTTTCCATTATTATTAATATATGACAATAAATCTGAAGTTTGTTTTTTGGTTGGATAATTCATATTTTAATTTTTTATAAGAGGACAATTCTTTCCAATTTTTGCCCTGGCTAATTTAATTTTTTTTATTAATCCTCCTTCATATCTATTTTTAACATCTTCCATAATTGAAATATGTTCTTCATTTTTTTCAAAACAAGTTTGAATAGTAAAATCTGGCATAATATATATAGATTGATTTTGTTTACAAAAAGCAGATGCGTCATCTACTAAAGGTGAATTAACAAAAGCACACGGAATAAAAGTTATATATAAATTAGGATAACCTTCTTTGCTAAAAGAAACTTTTAATCCTTTTTCTAAACCTCTTTTATAGCCTAGTGAGTAAATCATTTTTTCAATATAATCAAAAGATATATGATGGTCTGAATTTCTAGGATATATTTCTATAAGATAAATCTCTTTATTTATTTTTTTAGCATATTCAATTATTGATATAAGATTGTCAAGATTATAGTTTTCACTTTTTACCATAGCTACATTTAGCTTTATATCAACATCAAAATTTAAAATTGAATCAATTCCTTCCAATGTATTTTTTAATTGATTTTTAACTCCGGTTCTAAATTCATGTTTATCTTTATCTAAAGTGCCAATAGATACATGTATTCCATCTAAATAGTTAGCAATATTTTGTTTATTTTTTAATAAAACACCATTGGTAATTAAATTAATTTCATTATTTTTGTTTTTGATTAATTTAGCTATATCAACTATATCATTTCTTAAAAGTGGTTCTCCACCTGTAAGAACAAATTTTTTTATTTCTAAACACTTTTCAAGTGTTTCTGCTATAAACTTAAAATCATTAGGATTTATAATATTTTTTTTATTTATATTTTCTTTGTGCATTCCTTCATTATGACAAAAAATACAATCAAAATTGCATTTATTTGTTACCACAAATCTCACTTCATTTTTATAATTCATATTACATTTTAATATTGTATTGTTTATATTATAAATGCTTTTTTATTCTTTTGCAAAAATAAAAAAAGCACCTTGTGGTACTTTATTTTAGATATTTTTGATAAAAGATAGTATAAAAGTAAGTTTTATTTACTTTTTTCAAGAGTTTGAAAAGTTTCAAATATAATATTTGCGACTTGATTTACACTAAAAAGTTTTGTGTTTATAATCAAATCGTAATGATTATAATCAAAACAATCTTTTTTATACAACTTTAAACCTCTTTCTTTATCTTCTTTATCAATTTCAATCACAGATTTTTTAGCCTCATTTTTATTTTTGTATGATTCCACAAAACTTGTTCTGTGTTTTAATAATCTTTGTGCGGCTATTTCTGTGTTAACTATTAATAAAACTTTTAAGAAATTTTTATTTTTGAAGTAATCCCATAAAATAGGGTATCTTCCTACTACAATAATTTTTTTATTTTCGTTAATAGTTTTATCAATAATACTAATAGCTTCTTTATCAAGGCACAAATCAATTTCTTCATCAACTTTTGCTTGTTCCATGATTTGCTGTATACTACAACCGTTTTTTTTAGCTAATAATCTTAAACTAATTTCAATTAATTGAAAGTTAAGTAAATCTTTAAGAGTATTAGATGTTGCAGTTTTGCCTGTGGCAGTTTTGCCATTTAATATTATGCCTTTCATCCGTCTTTATTTTTAATGAGCAATATAAGATTTTAATGTACAATATATTCATATTATTATTTCATAAATAGAGAAAATGTCAATTATTGTATTATTTTAGAGTTAAAATTACACTTTGTGAATAATTATATTTTTTAATTATATATTAAAATAAGTTTATTATTTAAAGAGATATATGTTAATATTATGTATAGATAATAATTAATTACTTTAGATATGAAAAGAAAGTGCCCCTATTTATTTACTATGTTTAATAGTATTTATTGTGATTTAAGTTTTCTAGTCTTTTTTATACTACTACTGCTTTTTTTGCCAGCTAGTATCTTTGTGGGCTATTTAGCAGTCTTAGGAGTTGCTTTTACCTTAGTGTTTGCCCTTAGTTTAACTTGTATGACGAAAGTCATTAAAGAGAGAGCTCAGAGTGCAAAACATACCGGTCATTCACTTATATCTGTTATTATGGGACTGCTTGGCTTTTCAGCCTTGCACGTTTGCACTATTGGATTACCTTTTTGTAGTGCTACTATTGGTTTAGCTGTAATTTCTAGTATTTTTCCTGCTTTTCTCTTAAATTATTTACAAGAATATCCTTATATCATTATTGGTGTTTCTTTTTTAATACAAGTATACTCACTTTATTCCATGAAGTGTTTTAAAAGGGTGGCTTGTAGGAGATAAAATGCTATAATTACTATATATGAAAAAGAAAATATTAATAGTAATAACTAAAGCAGAAGTAGGTGGAGCGCAGATGTCTGTTTTAAATTTAGCTAGGGAACTAAAGAAAAGAAATATAGATGTCTCTGTGGCTTTTGGAGAAGGAGAGTTTTTAAAAAAACAGCTAGAAAAACATAATATCACCTTTTTCAGACTTAAAACTTTAAAAAGAGACTATAATCCCATCTCAATTTTTAAATATATTAATGAGTTAAAAAAGCTAGTTGATAAACATCAATTTACCACTCTTCATTTTAACAGCTCTAATACTTTACCCGGAGTATTGTCAGCTAAGTTTTCTAAGCAAAAACCTAAAACAGTTTTCACTGTTAGAGGACTCTCTATTTTAGATAAATATTATCCAAGTAGCAAAATTAAAAAATATCTCTTTTTGCTTTATTTTAAATTCTTCTTTCTTTTCCTAGATCATCCTGTCTATATCAGTCAAGATAATTTGAGCTATGCGAAGAAGTTAGGTTTAAACAAGAATAATCATCTGATATATAATGGTCTGAGCTTATCTCAAGAGCACTTTTTTAGCTCTGTAGAGGCCAGAGAAGAGTTAAATAGGCTAAGTGGTACAAATATTTCAGATAAGTATATTATTGGCTCTGTGGGGCGCTTAGTGAAAGCTAAAAACTATCAGTTTTTAATTAATAATTTTGAAAGTATACAAAAGATAATACCAAATGCTAAGTTAATAATTATTGGTGAAGGTCCTGAAAGGGAAAACTATGAAAAGTTAATCAATGACAATAATTTAGAAGTTGATGTTTTTTTACCTGGAGAGAGAAAAGATGCTAGCAGGTTACTAAAAGGTTTTGATCTTTTTCTACTTGCATCTTTATATGAAGGTCTCTCAATTTCTTTAATTGAGACTGTTAAAGCTGAGATAGCAGTTTTAGCTAGTGATGTAGGGGGTAATAGGGAAGTGATTGGCAAAGACAAATGTTTTAGATTAAATGACAAAGAAGATTTTCTAAATAAACTAAAGAGAGGTTATATTAAATTAGACAAACAAAAGAAATTTCCCATTGAGAAAACTGTTGATGAGTATATTAGATTATATGAAGCTTAACCTAGCAGTTTAAAATACAGATCTTCGTATTTTTTAATCATTTTATCTAAAGAAAACCTTTCTTTTACTGTTTTTCTAGCTAGATCACCAATCTTTTCTTTTTCTTTTTTACTTAGAGACAATACATAGTTTATTTTCTCAACTAATTGTTCAGTGTTAGCGGGCTCTACTAAGAAGCCGTTTTTATTTTTTTCAATTATTTCAGGAACTATACCAACTTTTGTTGTAATAATTGTTTTTTTTGTTACTGCTGCTTCTATGAGAGCTATACAAAATCCTTCCCATAGTGAAGGCATTATGAAAAAATCAGCAGCTTGTAGATAGTCGTTAACATTAGTAACATTACCTTTTAAAATTATTTTATTTTCTAAACCTTCATTTTTAACTTCTTTTTCTAGAATCTCTCTTTCTATTCCTTCGCCTAGAATGATAAATAATGAATTATCTTTAATTTCTTTAACTGCTTTAATTAGATAGTTATAACCCTTTGCTTTTGTTAATCTTCCAGTTGAAACAAATAAATTAACATTTTGGTCTATATTTAATTTTTTTCTAGACTCGCGCTTGTTCTTAAAGGGGAACTTTTCTAAATTAACACCATTATAAATAACTTTAATATTACCGCTCTTTGATAGTTTTCTTTTATTCATTTCACTAGCCACTATTTTTGATACAGCAATATTCATATCAGATTTATCTTTGATAAAACTAATGATAAGCTCTCTTTTTTTACTGCCAATATCAATACTATGAAAAGTGCTAATAATTTTTGGTATTTTAGATAATCTTCCAATTATCCTGCCCATTAAATCGGCGTGAAAGAGGTGAGTATTTAAAATATCAGGCTTTTCTTTTTTGAGTATTTTAAATAACTTCCAAGTAATAATGGGGTTATATTTAAACTTGGCATTTAAACTTAAAACTTTAACTCCTGATTTTTTAATTTCTTCACCAATCTTACCAATAGGTAGTATACTTATTACGACAACTTCAAACTTTTCTTTATCAATATTCAAAGCTAGGTCTTTTACAACCATTTCTGCTCCACCAGTGTTGAGTCCAGTTATTAATTGGATTATTTTAATTTTTTTCATAATTTAGTTTTCATTTTTAACTTGAATAATCCTCTTTTTTTATAAAAATTAATTTTAAATAATAATTTTGTCCAACTGCTACCTAAAAAAGTAGATAAGTATAAAAAAATATTTTTAAAAGATGGTTTATTTTTTATTGATTTTATAAATAGTGTTCTGGCTTTTTTTCTTTTTTCTATTTCTAAATGTCTTATTCCAAGAAAATAATAAAAGTTCGCTAAAACATTTTTTTCTTTTTTGAATTTTTCTTTAAATTTTTCTATTAATTGAAAAGAAGCGGAATAATCTTTTTGTTTACTTACCCTGTCATTTTCATTTTCAGCATTCCATATGGACAAATATTTGTTTAAAAAATAAAAATTAGTTACATCTTTTAATCTTATAGTAAAGTCCCAATCTTGATGTCTTTTTAAATTTTCATCAAAATAAATATTATTTTTAATTAACACTTTTTTATTTATAAATAATGTATTAGTTTGCAGTTCTCCTTGATTTATAAATAAATATTTTATTATTGATTCATTTTTCTTTATAGCTTTTTTTGGTATTATTTTTTTACCTATATTAGTTTTTTTGAGGTTTTGATTATATATAACTCCATAATCATTTGAAATTTTCTGTCTTATTTTATATCTTTCCTCTAAATTATTTGGCAGATATTCATCGTCAGAGTCTAAAAAAGTTATATAATCTCCTAAAGAATTATTTATTCCAGTATTTCTAGCTTTGTTACCTCCTTTATTTACATCATGTTTTATATATTTTATTCTATTATCTTTTTTTATATATTCTTTAACAATTTCATCAGTATTATCACTTGAGCCATCATCAACGATAATTAACTCAAAGTCATTAAAAGTTTGTTTTAAAACGCTTTGAATAGCTCGAGATAATACTTGAGCGCGATTATAAGTAGGGATTATAACTGATATTTTTGGATTATTATTTTTCATTTTTTTTGATTATTTTTTTAAAAATTTAATAAACAAATAAAGTTCTTTTAGTTATTTTTTTAATTGATAATACTTTTTTATATAGCTGTGGATTAAAAGATAATATAAGATTAATATATACTTTTGAAAATGGTTTTATTTTTATTGCTTGAATGAATTGTTCTCTAGCAAGTCTAGGGTTATTGTTAAGCACATAAAATGTTCCTATTTTTCTTAATTTATTAAAATATATATTTGGATATTTTAAATATATTTCTTTATATTTCTTTATTATTTTTTGTCTTTCTTCTATCATTTTTGTTTATTTTTTATAGTTGAAGCATTATTATTATGTATATAGTAATAAAATAAAGGTTCTTGGACAAATAAAAGCTTATATTTTCTTGAAATTCTTATATATAAATCGTAGTCGTCACTTATTTTAAAATCTTCGCTAAATAACCCAACAGTTTTAAATACTGATTTTTTTATCATCACACTACTAGAACTATGCGGTAAACATTTTTTTAATATTTCTGGAGACATTTTTTCAATTAAAGCTGGAAGCTTAGTATGTCGTTTTTCTTGAGTTAATTCATTAAAGTTGATTTCTTCACAGCCAACTAGACCAATATTATTATTTATATTTTTTTCATATAGCTTTAATTGTTTTTTTAGTTTGTTTTCAAGCCATTTATCATCTGAATCTAAAAAAGCAATATAGTCACCCTTGGCTATTTTTATACCAGTATTTTTTGGTTTTGCTGGTCCACCTGAGTTTATTGTATGTTCTATGTATTTTATTCTTTTATCATCAAATTTTTTAACAAATTCTTTAATATTCTCAGTCGAAGCATCATTTACAATAATTAACTCAAAATTTTTATATGTTTGATTTAAAACACTAATAATAGCTCGTTCTAATAAATCTTGACGATTATAAACTGGAATAATAATTGATATTTTAAGATTTATATTTTTCATTTTAAAATTTATTATTATTTTATGTTAGATAAAATTACTTTTACATGTTTTTCCCAAGAATTTTCTTTTAACCATTTTTCATTGTTAATATTAATTTTTCCTGGACCTTTGTATTTAATTTTATTATTGATTCTTTTAATGGTATTTTTAGCTGAATTAATATTTGAAACAGAATATGTCTCAAAATCATGATAACCTATAAGTTGTTCTTTAAAATTACCAATATCCGGAAAAACTATGGGTTTTTTATAGGATGCTGCTAAAGCTAGAATTCCTGAATTTAGTCCAGATTGGTGCCCTAAAAAAACAACATCCGAAGCAGCCATAATTTTTGGTATTTCTTTATTATTAATAGATTTCAAAATTGTTTTTTCTTTCTTTGTAAATTTATTTAATATTTTATAAACGTTTTCATTTGTAATTTTTTTTAAATGTCTATTAATTTTAGAATATAAATTATTATTTTTACTATAATATTTTTTTTCTCCAATAGTGAAAAAAAACACATTTTTATTGTTCCATTTTTTAAATACTTTTTTAGAAAAACTGTTACCTTTATATTCTCTTTGCGCTCCAAAGTTTAAATAAACATATTTGTCTAATGGTAATTTGTATAAATTTTTAGCTTTTTTTGAATTATAATTTATATAATTATATGGTCCATGAGGAGCAATAATATGTTTTGAGTTTCTACAAATAGGGAACTCAGTTTTTATTTTTTTAATTGAGCTTTTTCCATGATGAACTACAAGATTTGAATTTTTTAATATTTGATTAAAAAACTTTTTGTCAAAATTATCAGAGTTTTCATGGGGTAGTATATTGTGTACGGTATAAATTATAGAAATATTATTTTTAGAATACCATTCTAAACGCTTTTTTAGTAAATCTAAACTATTTTTATTTCTTGGAAGTTTTATTGACCATTTATAAATTGCTTCTGGCCACTGGATGTGAACTATATCAGGTAAAAAACTAGAATATAAAAAATTATTTACCCCAAAAATAACAGAGTGCCCTCTTTTGATATATTCGTTTGCTAGATTTTTAATATAATGATTTTTACCTTCTGCCTTTTCACATAAAAGTATTTTCATATTTAAATTATTTTATATTTTATTTGATAATTTTATATAATAATAATAATTTTTTGTATAACCAGGGATTAAAAGTTAAAAAAATATTTATATATTTTTGATAATGGTTTTATTTTTACTGCTTTTATAAAAAACTTTCTAGCTATTTTTGGTCGTTGATTAATTACATAAAACTCAGCTATTTTTTTCAATTTTGTAAAATATATATCAGGATGGTTTCGATATATATTTTTATATTTTTTTAGTATGAATACTTGATCTTCAATAATTTTAAGCGCATTTTTTTTATTAGTTGCATTGTTGCTATGTATATAATAATTAAATAAAGGTTTTTGTATGAATATAAATTTATATTTATTTAAAATCCTAATATATAAATCCCTATCATCTAATATTTTAATATTTTCGTCAAATAAACCAATATTTTCAAGTATCGTTTTTTTTATTAATATACTACTACAGCTATGTACAATTGTTTTTTGTAATATTTCTGGTGTATTTTTTAACAAAAAAGGAAAAGGCATAAGCTGCTCTTTTTTTATTTGTTATTGTATTGATAATAATTGCGCCACATCCGACTAAACCAACATTATTATTTATATTTTTTTTATAAAGTTCTATTTGTTTTTTTTAGTTTATCTTTAAACCACTCGTCATCACTATCTAAGAAAGCAATATATTCACCTTTGGCTATTTTTATTCCTGTATTCTTTGGTTTTGGTGGTCCACCTGAGTTTTGTTGATAAATATATTTTATTCTATCATCATTTTTTAAATAATTATTAATAACCTCTTTAGTATTATCTGTTGATCCATCATCTACAATAATTAACTCAAAATCTTTAAAGGTTTGATTTAAAACGCTTTTAATAGCACGAGGCAGAAAGTTAGCTCTATTATAAGTAGGTATTATAACTGATATTTTAGGATTATTAATTTTCATTTTTAATATTTTAATAGTTTTTTAATTATATTTTTTATCCTTTGTTTCAATGATATATTTTTTGGTGGGCAATACTTATTAATTAAAGTTGTCATGGATTGTTGATTTATTTCTTTAAAAAAGTTTTCTCTCTCAATGTTTTTATCTACTGATTTTGTTGCCATGGAATTGTGCTTAATTCCGTCTTGTATGTTAACTTTATATGAAAATATTTTTCTTTCTAGTTTTTTATAAAAATTCATTCCTTTTTGATTGTTTAAAATAACTAAAGAAACTCCTTTATCGTCATTTATATTTGGTAAAATATTATTAATACCCCAAAAATCAGCAAGTGTTATATCGCTTTTTCTGTTTAATCCTTTAGATTGACAGTTGTAACAAGATTTTCTTAAATATAAATTTCTTAAAAAACCTTTCATATAAGCATCATCTCTAAATTTTTTAATATATTCTAGGTTATTTTTAAATATAATTTTAATTGAAAAATCTTTCCATCCTTTATTTTTGTTGCGAAAACTAATTTTATGAATTTTAGAGTTATATTTTCTTTTTTTCTCTTCTAAGTATTTTTTCCATACTAGTGGTGAGGGAACTCCATGACATATGAAATCGACGCAGATTAAATTTTTATAATCTTTTTTTAAAAAAGAAAGTAACCCATCTATTTGGCAAGGAGTGCCAGAAAAAAGAACAAGTTTATTTTCCTTTAATTTTTTTTCTACACTTTTATATGAATTTCCAATAGTACTTTGCACATATTTTGATCCTTGTAATTTATGAACATCATTTATGTTGTTAATATAATCATGTTTAATATTGAAATTATTATCGAATAAAGCTCCAAAAACAACCCCACTATTATTAATGATACTTTCAGCTAAGATAGTAAATATACCACCAGATGAACTTTTTAGACGAGTATTATAATTTTTATTTATAGCAGCAAAAGCATTTTTACTTTTATCCAGCTTTCTTTTTTTTAAAAGAGGACAAACCTTAAGACATTCTCCACATTTATTACATTTTTTATAATCAACTACTGGATGCAGAAAACCTTCTTTATCAGCATCCATTGTGATAGCCCCATTTTTACAAATACTATAACAGGCATGACAACCTGTGCAATTTTTAATATTTTCAATCATTTTTTAAATTTAATTTTTTGTTGCTTTATTTAGATAATCTAATCCTTTTTTTCTTTCTTTTTTTAATATATTCTCTATTTCTGAAAAATCAATATTAAAAATATTTTTTTTATCAATATTTTTAATATACCTATTCTCCATATGAAATTTTTTTAATAAATTATCTATCCTAGAAAACATACACTTCTTGTTTTCAAGTATTCTTTTAAAAGCAACAAATGGTGTTTTCATTAAAATTGAAAATGCAGCTCCATGAAAAGAATCTGTAAAAACAAGTTTAGCAGAGTTTATATAATCAATAAATTCTTCAGGACTTGTGTTATAGCTATGCTTATTCTTTATTTTACATAAATTTACAATTTTAAGATCATTTTCTTTTGCTATATTTTTAATATAATTTTTATCTTTATTGCTAAGTTTTCCTAAAAAGTATGTTAATATATATTTCTTGGGTTTTTTTTGGTGCTCCTTGCTTATAGATAGCCAGTGTTCTTTTGTTATTAGTAGAGTTGGATCTAATAACACAGGCACATCTTTATTAGTTAATTTTTTCACAATATTTTTTCCAGCTTCCTCTCTGACAGATATATTTGTTATTTCTGATAGTGCTTTTTTATATAAATTAATATATTCATCAGGTATATTAGAAACACCAAAGCTAGAAACAAAGGAAATCCTTTTATTTATATCAGCAAATTTTAAAAAATAAAAATAATGTTTATTAATTGCACGATGCTTTAAAGTTGGATTCCAAACTTGATCACTTCCTGTAATAAAAAAATCATAATTATTAGACATTTCTTCTAGTTCTTTAAAGTTATCATTATAAGAATCTTCTGGTAAATATTTTAAAGAAAATCCTTTTATTTTCTTTATTCTTTTATTGATTAGCTTTTTTCTTTTTCTAAAAACGGTTAAATTAAAAAAGTAAATAAATATTTTTTTAGTATAATTAATAAAATTATGTGGTAATTTAATAATCTTATTTTTTATATAAGTAAATCTATTTATCTTTTTTTTATCTTCTTTTAATATAATGAATTTTACATTAAAATTCATATTAGTAAGAATTTTTTTTACAGCGTATGCCTGAAGTCTGTTTCCATAGTTTTTATATCCATCTAAAGTTATAATTCCAATTTTTTTTCTTTTATCTATATTATTTTTTTTATTCATTTTTGTGTAAAATAATAATTAAATTTACCCCCCACTCATATCCTTAAACTCTTTGTTCTTAGCTATGAGTTCGTTGTAGGTGCCTTGGTCTATTATCTTTCCTTGCTTTAGTATATATAGTGTATCACAGTTTTTGACAGTACTTAAGCGGTGGGCAATGATAATGATGGTGCGGTTTCTTTTGAGCTTTTCAATAGCTTCAATGATAAACTTCTCAGTGATGTTATCTAGGGAAGAGGTGGCTTCATCCATTACTAGTACTTCAGGGTTGTCATAGAGGGCTCTGGCAATACCAATTCTTTGTCTTTGACCACCACTTAGACGAATTCCTCTTTCTCCTATTTTGGTGTTTTCTTTTTCTGGCAGTTGACTTATGAACTCTCTAAGTTGAGATACTTCAATAGCTTTTTGAAGTTTATCTTCATTAATCTCATCTTCTTCCAGGCCAAAGGCAATGTTGTTTTTAATGCTGTCATCAGATAAATAAATGAATTGAGGGATGTAGCCAATATTACTTTGCCATTTTGAGATATTAGTATATATATCTTTCTTATCTACCTCTATCTTACCAGAGCTTGGTTTGAGTAGTCCTAAGATTAAATCAGCTAAGGTTGTTTTACCAGAACCAGTACTACCCACTAAAGCCACAGCTTGACCTTGTTTAATACTTAAGGAGATGTTTTTCAGTATTAGCTCTTGATCTTTTTGATACTTAAAGTCTAAGTTTTTAATCTCTATTTGTTCTTTTAGAAAGTTATCTTCCTTTTTATTTTCTTCTTTATTTATATTTTCTTCTTTATCTATATTATCAATATTCTGATATTTTTCTAAGTTAGTTAGATCTTCATAGATAGGGTCAACTGAGTAGGCGTGATATCTGAGGCTGTTGTATTGAGAGATGATGTGGTTAATAGCTGGTAGTAGTCTTCTAATGGAGAGGGCAAACAGAGCTAGGATTGATGAGAGTATGGCTAGTGAATGTCCTTGTTTAAGTAGTATGAAGGCTATAAGGAGGATGCCGGCAATAGCAATGGTTTCAATAATTGGGCTAACACTTTGTTTGGTGGTTTGTTGAAATATCTCAGCTTTAGAGAGGCTTAACATGCTGTTTTCAAACTTTTTAATAAACCAAGGCTTTCTGCCAGTGAGTGTAACTTCCTTGAAACCCCCTATACCTTCATTAATTGTTTTAATGATTTCCTGTCTTTCCTCTAAAGCTTTTTTACCATGTTTTTTCATGGTTTTCTTAGTGAGCTTTAAAAAAGCAAAACTAACAAGTCCTAAAGTGATTAAGGTAAATAGGGTAACCAGTGGTTGAACGCTAAGCAATAATATTATTATTGAAAGCGCCATTACAAACTCAGTGGTGATGTGTAGCATGGGTAGCATGACGTTGGTAGCAATGAATCTGGATTCTGTGCTGACATTTCTAATTAAACTTGCACTGTTTCTATTTAAGTGGAAAGAGTAGGGGACATGCATGTAGATTTTAAATAGGCGTGAAGATATGGATCTGTAGCGGTTGTATATAAAGCGAGACTGGATGTATTTATAGCCAATTAGGTAAATGTTTTTAAGAAGGAAGACTAAAATAAGGCTAATAGTTCCAAAAACAAGTATTTGTCTTTGGTTGTCTATATTTAAAACAGATAAAATACTACTAACATATTGATTGTTTAAAAGTATGTCTGGATCAGCTACTCCGGCTACAAAACCAGATAATAGTCCAATGCTAATAACTTCTAGCAAACCAGCTATTATCATAAGTACTATTAGAAGTATTACTTTTAATTTATCCTTAGGTGGAAGTATTGCTTTTAGTTTTTTAATTAGTTCTAGCATTTTTAATCTTTATTTTCTTTAAGGCAGTTATTATATAAATACTGCTTTATTATCTTAAATTACATTAATAATATAACACTAATATTTGTTATTTTCAATTATTATATATTATTCCTATCTTTCTTGTCTAAGTCTTTTTATTAGTGTTATAATAATTATATAATAATAGCTTGATAGATTCTTGGCTATTTTTGTTATATTCTTAGTTATAAAATTAAATTTTTAATATGAATAAAAATGTATATCAATGGATATTAAAAGTAGGAGTGGTCTTGAGTTTTGTGACTGTTTTTTTCTTGTTTAACAAACTCTTTTTTCCGTACGTTGCTTCAAAACAGCTGTCCTTTAATATCTTAATAGAAATCCTAACAGTCTTTTGGTTAGTTTATATTATTAAATATCCTAGTGAAAAACCAAAACTCAAGATATTATCTTGGTCACTGATAGCTTTCTTTACTGCCATATTAGCCTCTACAGTCGTTAGTGTGGACCCCCATCTAAGTTTTTGGGGTAAGACTGAGAGAATGCTTGGTTTTGTTCAGGCAGTGCATTTTCTAGCCTTTTATTTCATAATAATTACTGTCTTCAAGAAACTAGTTGATTTTAAGTATCTACTCTCAGCTTTAGTTTTATCAGGACTAGCTATAGCTTTGTCTGTGGTTATACAAGGGGATGCTAAGGCAGTGATTGGTAATCAAGCCTATACTACAGGTTTCTTTATGTTTGCCTTGTATATTAGTATTTATTTGTTTTTAAAAACTAAAGCTAAGTGGCGTTATGTGTTTTTAGTGCCAATCTTATTTATCATCCCAGCTTTTTTAATGGCTAATATTACTGGAGCAGTTATTGGTCTAGGGGCTAGTTTGTTGGTGGCTTTAGTTTTGGTAGCACTGCTCTATAAAAGGCTGTGGTATAGGTTAGGGGCAGGGTTTTTAGCTCTTATTATTGTCTTAACTATTTCAGTAGCGTTAATATATCCTGGGCAGAGCTGGATTAAAAACAATATAGTTTTATCTCAAATTTCTTGGCAGAAAAATACATTCCAAACTAGACTTATTGCTTGGAATGGAGCTTTTGAGAACTATAAAGAGTATCCAGTCTTAGGGACAGGTTATAATACTTTTAGTTATACTTTTGATAAGTATTTTGACGCTGACTTCTATAACCACGCTCGAACAGAAACATATTTTGATAGAGCTCATAATAATCTTTTAGATATTGCCTCTACTATGGGTAGTGTTGGTTTAGGTGCATATCTCATGATCATGCTCAGTGCTGTAATTTATTTTGTGAAAATATATATCCTTTCTAGAAGAAAGGAGAAATTATCTAAAGAAGAAGAGCTCAGAGAAAGTAAAGACTTAGAAGGAGATGATGCTTTAAATAATAAAGCTCTAAATATGAACTCCAAGAAAAGGAAGAAGTTAGAGAAAAAATTGAGAAAGAAGAATAAAGGTCAGGGAAGTGATAAAAGTGGACAGGGTTCAATTTTAAGATCATATCTTAACTTTAGTAGTTCTAATCAGCTTTTAGCTCTAATTGCCTTATTTTCGCTCTTGGTAGCTTATTTTATTCAGAATCTAGCAGTCTTTGATACCTATATTACTTATTTAGGCTTAATGGTATTTTTAGCTTTTCTTAGGTTCTTGTATTTGGATATTAGAGGGAAGACTAAGAGAGAAAAAGAAAGAGAAGAAAAAAAGGAGGGGAAAAGTAATAAGCAGATATCGGCTTGGTTAGAGTATGGATTATTAGTTGTGCTTTTTATTGTCATTGGAGTTTTTATGTATAAGCTAAATATCTCCACCTTTAAAGCACACAGTCAGGCTATTAAAGGTTATACCCAAGTATATCAAGGTGATGCTAAGGAAGGTTTGGATACTTACGAGAAAGCAATGAATAGTGATTCATTATTATACACACCACTGCAAAGAGATCCTCGCTTTAGTTTTATTAAGTTAATAATAGATAACCCTCAAGTTTTAAAAAATTTAAGTGATGAAGAAAAGATTGAATACTATAATAGACTACTGGTTTTAAATAGTTATAATCTAAAAAGTAGTAGTAACTACAGTGTTTACTTATTACAAGAAGCTCAGCTCTTTAACAAGATGTCTGAGTTATATGAAAAGACTGAAGATGAAGATAAAGCTAAACTGTATAAAGATAAAGCCCTGCAGTATGTTATAAGCGCTATTGAGGCTAGTCCGGAAAGAATAAAGCAGTATTGGATGAAGGGACAAATGCTAATTGACTTAGGCCAAGAGAAAACAGGTCTAGAGCAGTTGCAAAAAGCTATAGAGTTAAATGAAAACTATGGTGAGTCATATTGTCAATATAGTCAAGCTTATTTAATTCTAGGCCAAGAAGAAGAAGCCTGGAAGCAAATGGATAAATGTGTTAGCAGTGGTGGTTTTAAGACATACGCACAAAAAGCTGTGTTTGCCAAAGTTGTACAGCATTATCAAGGAGAAGGTGACTATGAAAAGATGGTAGTTACTTATAGACGTTATGCTGAGTTGGTTAATAGTGTTGATATTTGGCAGTCTTTGGCTGAATTATATACCCAAGAAGAAAATTGGCAAGAAGCTAAAACTAGTGCTCAAAAAGCACTTGAATTAGCTCCTTTTGGAGAAAAGAGAAATAGTATTAAGGTTTTCTTGGATATTGTGGAGGGGAAAATAAATGAATAATTGTTTTTAAAGAGATTTAATTTATTTATGTTGTTGATAAATATTGTTGATTAGTTTTTTAAAATATGTAATAATATAAATTGATTTAATAATTAATTATAAAAATATGTACGAAGAAACAAGCAAAGTAACAGAGAAAACATTAGATAAGGGAAGAGCAATTGACTCCTTAAGAGAAGAGGTAGAAGCTGTTAATCTATATGATCAAAGAGCTGATGCTACTTCAGACGAAGATTTAAAAAAGATATTACTACACAATGCTAAAGAAGAAAAAGAACATGCTGCAATGTTAATTGAATGGCTTAGAAAAAATGATAGTGAATTTGAAGCAGAACTAAAGGAATATTTATTTAAGTCATAATAGTTGTTATAGAATAAAAGGATAAATTAAAAGACTTCAGTTTAATTACTGAAGTCTTTTAATTTGCTCTTATTGTATATTTTAGTAGTTTCTACAATTTTCTGGTATTTAATAGAGTTCTAAGTTTAAATGACAACTATGTTTGAATCTTTAATTATAGCTCTAAGTTTTAATAATATATTTATAGTTTCTGGGATGTTATCTATTTTTGGTTCAAAGTCTTCTATTTCTTCAAGCTTAACCCATTTATACTCAGAATATTCTTTACTTAATTTAATATCGCCCTTAAGATGCCTAGCTAGATAATGGGGTAAAACCATATGATCTCCACTTTTTTTGCGAAAGTTTAAATTAGTTGAGAATAAGGTGTATAGTTGAATTTTAAAATCTTCGCCAAGCTCTTCATCTTTTTCTCTTTTCAGCCCAGAAATAAGATCTTTATCTGAAACTTCCATTTTCCCACCAACAAAGGAGTAGACACCATCATAATCAGCCTCACCCTTTCTTTTGCATAAAAGAACTTTTTTAAAGTCTTTAGAGAATATTACAATTTTTTGGCAATATTGGAACTTAAATTTATTTGTTTCACTCATATACTATTGTTTATTTTATAGTTTAGTTGGTTGATTAAGTCTAGATTTATCTCTATACAAAGTAATACCTTTTAAACCTAAGCTAATAGACATTTTAATAACCTCTTTTATTTCCTCTGGACTAGAGTGACTAGGAATATTAACTGTCTTTGATATAGATTCATCAACAAATTTCTGTATTTTAGTAACCATAAGTAATTGTTTCTTAGTAGATATACTAACAATATCTTTAAAGTATGGCTCAATTGACTGTGAGGCATTGATTAATAAACTAGACCTACCAGTAGGTGGTAATGTTATTGTAGCACAATTTCTAATACCATTGAGCTTAATGTTTTTTTCTAGTTCAATCCACTGATCTTTAGAAACAGTATCCGTTGCTTTATGAGAATAATTTTTAATAATATTGTCCTCGCTTACATATTTAGATTCATCAAATTTACCAAAAGAACCACGTTGTTTAGCTAAATCAATAGAGGTTTTTTTTGAGACGTAGTTTATATAACTAAATAAGTTCTCAACCAAGTTAAATGATTCATCACTACTATATTCTATATCTAGTTTTTTAAGTAGATCAGCAAGTCCACATACACCAATCCCAATTTTTCTTTTATCTTCGGTTATTTTTTTACTAGTTTCATTAGAATATCTAGAAATATTATATTCAACTACATCATCTAGGAATCTTGTAACTAAAATTACTACTCTTTCTAATTCCTGGTAGTTAATCTCTCCATTCTCTACAAACTCTCCAAGGTTTAAATAGGAAAATTGACAGGTTTCTCCAGCAGCTAGACCAACTTCACCACAGGGGGCCAAAGATTGATAATTTCCGGCAGTGGGCACCTGATTATCATTGTTAAGGCGATCAATGTATATTAATCCAGGGTCTCCGGTAGTATGGATTACTTCTGATATAGCACTTAGGAGTTTATCTGAATCTATTTTTTTATTATTTTTTAAAGTAATGCTTTCTTTGTTTTTTATTTTTTCTAAATTTTTATCATTAATAGTTACTGAAAAATTAAATACCCATTCTTTATGTCTATCGGCTTTTTTTAATTCAATATATTCGAGTATTTTTGGGTGGTCAATTGATAAAATACCCATATTTCCAACTGGTCTAAGTTGCTTCTTGTTATTTTGCCCGTCTATTCCTAATTGGTTAAGATAGTTTATTGTTTCAATTGGGTTTTCTATATCATCAAAATTGAAACCAGTCCCCATGCCACTAAAATGAAAGTCATCTACTGACTTTTTTACCTCATTTAAATCTTTTTGTAAGTCAACTGGGGGAACAGCGCAGGCTGATAAAGGTATCTTATTAAATCTACCAGCATTCATTAATATAGTTGTGCTAGGGATGAATTTTTGATCTTTCATTAAAGTTGTTATTTTTTCTTGAAAATCTTTTAATTCTTCAGAGTTTGAGAATTTTGAGTCTAGTTCGGTTTTAGTAATAGCTTTTGAAACTCTAGTAAAAACATCGTTTATTGACTCACCTTTTTTACTGATTCCAAATTGATGCAGTTTTTCTTTGCTAATAAATTTTTTTTCAGGTTTTGTTTTAGAATCAGGCGATTTGTTACTCATATTTTTTATATTAATCTTAAATTTTAAAAGTTTATTATTTTAGTGATTATTATATAAATTTATTGTTTAAATACTGCTGAATCGATCTAATAAATATATTATATCTTATTGCTTGTCTTTTTTATTATCTTATTATTTAATCATAAATAAGAGATTATGTCAATACTAAACTTAGTTACTAGGTATAATAAAAGGCTTTAATTAAAAAAATATAATTAAATATTTTAATTATATAGAGCTTAAATAGAGCTTATTTTTTTGTTTAATATTTTTTCACTTAAGCTTTAATTTGTTTTAAGTTAAGCTTTGCTAAATTATTTTTATATACATAGCGCCCCTGGCTCTTGACTTACACAGCAAGAGCGCAGGGGCGAAAAGCCAGGTTACGTTTATATCTAAATAGAAGCTTAGTTTAAATAATTTAATTAATATTATGTTGAAAAAAGTATTGAAAAAGAGAAAAAAACTTATTTATATAGTTTTAATCATAATAATATTTTTGTTTATAGTTTTTAATATAAATAAACTGGTACCACTTTCTTTTAAGTCATATAGCTCGGCTATAGATTTGGCTAATTCATTTCAGCAAGATAAGTATTGTCGTGATACTTGTTGGCAACAAAGATATAAGTATATGGAAAATATTGTTTTAGCTACTGAAAAAGATAAATATCAAGGCTTAGATAAGTTAATGGACTATATTAGTGGTAATGCTATGGGTGAAGATTTTAAAAGTTTTATTATTTCATATTTGTTTAGTAAAGGTGATGATATTGATAAAGGTTATTTTCAAGATTATATTGCTAGTAATTTAGATAATAATAATATTAATCATATGTTAAAAACTAAAATTATCAAACATGCTGGCTTTGATGATACTAGCTATGACTTAAGACTAGAAAGTATTATTAAAGATAGTACAGTAGCGCTAACACAAAGAAAAAGTGCTCTGAGAGCGCTCTGGTCAAGTTTTAAGTCAGAAAATGTTGATCTCTTCAAAGATATACTAAACAACCCCGATTCTCTTTTTGAGCTTAAAATAGAAGCTATTAAAGCCTTGAGTAATGTGGATAATAAGGAAAAATATTTTCTAGTTTCTGATTTAGAAATATATAAAGACTTATTAAGAGAAAAGAATGTAAAGTTGGAAAAATTATTATTGTTTATCTTAAGTGATTATAAGGAAAAATATCCGAATAGGGTTAATGAGATAATAGAGAATCATAATTTTGCTAACTCTAATTATCTATTAGCTAATAATATATTAAATTCTTAATATTATATTCTTAATATTAATTTTAAAACAATGAAAAAACTAATTATTATCATTTTAATAGCAGTATTTTGTCTCCTAGGTTTTAAGGTGGAGAAAGCTTCAGCTATGCCAGTGGGAACATTGCTGTATAGAACTTCAAGTGATGGTAATTTGTATGGTTTGACCCAAGAAGAGTTAATGAGTAGCAAAAAGGGAATAATGAATCATATATATTCAGGGCATACTGCAATTTATGTAGGTAAAATTGAGGGTAAGGATTATATTGTAGAAGCATTGGCTGGAGGACTACAAAAAACAGAAGCTAAATACTTTATTGATGAGAGTCAGGGTGAAAAGTTTTTAGGAGCTAAAATTCCAAAAGATGCTAGTAGTTTGCAAAGACAAATGGCGGCCGAGATAGCCTTAGCTTTAAGTGAATATTACTTTTCTTACGATTTTGATTTCCACAAACAAAAAGGTCCTAGAGATGGTGAGTGGACTTGCGTGGGGTTAACTGAAAAAGTATATGAAAGCGCTGATATTAATAATCCTTATGATTTCTCCGAGCTTAAATATGATAATTATGCAGTAGATATAACTGCTGATGGTTATGATGATTATAGTACCTATAATAGCAGGGGTGATGTTTTTTCTAGATCAAAAGAGTTTTCTTTGATAAAGCCATATACTAATACAGTTATTCCAGCACCTGAGTTATTAGGCTTTAATGTGGGTAGGCAGTATAAAGGTGATAGATATTTTTTCTTTCCTTATACTCAATTTCTACAAGATACCCTAGAAGAGGTTGAGATTGATATTGATATTGGTTCAGAAAGTACAAATGGTATTAGACCTAGGTATAAAGCACTGCCACTTGCTTTAAAATATACTTTTATTAATCAACCCCTTTCAATGATTAAAAAGGTTGGTGATTATATAAAAGAGCAAAAGGCCGTAGTTTATTCCGCTGATACTAATAACTATGGGACAGGAAATGATAACAATGAGATTAATAAAAGTGATAAACAAAACAATAATAATGAAGATAATAAGCCAAAATTATCAACACTGTTAAAAGATGAAATTGCTTTAAACAATAATATAAATACTCAAGATATAGCTAATTATTCCGATATTATTAAAAAATTAAGTAGCAGTAAAGAAGAAGATGATGTTTTGTTTAATGATAATTTAGAGAGTAAGTTAGAAGAAAATATTAATTATAGAGTCAAAGAAATTATTAGTGCGGACACTATAATACTAGACAATGGTATACAAGTTACTTTAGCTTCTATAGCGGTGCCACAGCTAAGAGATAAGGTGTGGCGAACTGATGAGTGTCAGGCTAAAGAAGCTGTTAATTTGGTAAAAGAATTATTAAACAATAATACAGTAAAATTAATATATGGAAATAGAGTTAACTTTGATAGTTCTAGTCGTCTATTGGCTTATGTATATTTTAAAGATAGAGAAACAAATAATTATATACTTTTAAATAATGAATTATTGAAACTAGGTTTAGCCAATATTTTAGATTGTAATAATAATGTATATTGTGATTTAAATATATATAAAGAGCTAGAAAAGTCCTATAAATATGCAAAAGATAATAAACTAGGTATATTTTCTACTAAATGTATAAATAATAACGATAATAAATTAAGTAGTTTAGGTAAGAATCTTTTTAGTGGCATAAGTTTAAAAGCTAATCAAATTATTAATAATTTAGGTCAGGTGATTAATAAGCCTAAAAAAGATGATCAGACTGGAGATGATTTTAGTTATAATGAGCAAAACAGCTTAGTTGAAAACGATGATGATTTTGCAGATTTAAATAATAATATAGATAGCGAATTAGATGACGCAAATATTTTCGATAATGATAATTTAGATGAAGAAAGTGATAATAATGATAGTAGTAGTGAAGATAGCTATAATACTTGTATAGATAATTTATTGATTAGTGCAGTTTATAGCACTAATCAAGATGATTGGATTGAAATATATAATAATTGCGATAAAGATATTGATTTAACTAAGTCAAACATTAGATTAGAAAAGGCAGTAAGTGCAGATAATCCTAGTATTATAGTTAGATTTAATAAAGAAGATGATTTTAGTGCTACTAATACAATTATTAAAGCTTATGACACTTATGTTATTTCTAGAGCTGAAGCTAACCTAAACTTTAATGTTGAGGCTGTGTCGCTAAGAGATAATTTTAGCTTAGGTGATTCTGGTTATAGTCTTTATTTAGCTAAAGGGCCAGTTTCAGCTAGCAATGATGAAGATATTATTGATCTATTAGGTTATGGTAATGCTAATTATTTTAGAGGCACAATGCCAGCGTCTGCTATTGATGATTATTATATATTAAGAAGAAAAGCTAATATTAATTCCAATACTTTTAATCTCTATCCTCAACATGATTATGGTTTAGATGCTGTATATAATAGTGGTCATAATTTTCATGACTTCATACTCTTAGATACAGGTTTAGCGCCTGTAGAAGATAATAATGATTCTGATACTAGTTTAGATGATAATAATAATGATAATAATAATGTAGACGATAGCAGTGATGACAGTGGTAATAATGAAGATGAAGAAGTGGTAGACGACAGCAGTGATAATAGTGGTGATGATAGCGTTAATAATGAAGATGAAGAAGTGGTAGACGATAGCGCTAATGAAGACCTTGAATATAATATTTGTGTAGATGAGCTTCTGATTACAGCTGTGTATACTACAGGACAAGATGATTACATTGAAATATATAATAATTGTGATCAGAGTGTAGATTTATTTACAGAAAATATTAGGTTAGAGAAGGCGGTAAGTTTAGAAGTCCCAAATATTATTGTTAGGTTTGATGAAGCAAATGATTACATGGCTGCTAGTACAATAATAGCTCCATATAGTTCGTATACTATTTCTAGAGCTGAAGCTAACTTAAACTTTAATGTGGAGGCTGTGTCACTAAGAGATAATTTTAGCTTAGGTGACTCTGGTTATAGTCTTTATTTAGCTAAAGGGCCAGTTTCAGCTAGCAATGATGAAGATATTATTGATTTACTTGGCTATGGTGATGCTAATTATTATCTAGGCTTTGGTCCAGCATCTCCTATAGATGACTATATGCTACTAAGAAGAAAAGCGAGTATAGACAGTAATGCTAACACTTTAGATGTTTTTCATGATTATAGCGTTAGTGGTGTATATAATTCTTTAAATAATTTTGCTGATTTTATTGCTATCTCTAGTGGATTTTCTGATAATACTAATATTGATGATGCAGATGGAGATGATGGAACTAATAATAATGGTAGTAATTTGCATCTTAGCTCACTTTGGCACTTTGACTCTTGTTTTGGTGATTATTTATATGATGAATTAAGTCCAAATAATATATATAATAATTGGCAATGGAGAGTAGGAGATGGTAGTTGTGCTCTTAGAGCCGAATATAGTCATGAAGCCTTAGAGTTTCCAGTTAGTGCTAGTGTAGATTCTAATAATATGAGTATATTATTGGATTATCAATTAGAAGCTGACAATAGTAGGCTACAATTAGAATTAGTTACTGTAGAAGGAGATAATTTAATTTTAACACTTTATCCATACTACCTGGAGCTCGATATGCCAGGACACTATAAGAGAAGATATAATGATTACAGCTTACCACTTGATACAAATTGGCATAGTTTAGCTTTTACTATTGATTCCTCAAAATATTCTTTAAATCTATATTTAGATAATGTAATTTTAGCTAGTTTCACTTTAGGACAAAGATTATTTGATGTTAGTAGTGTTAAACTTATTTCTGATAATCATTATTTAAAGATTGATGAATTTGCTATTTTTAATAAAGCACTAGATGAAGCAGATTTAAGCTCATTGTCATCTCCAATAGAACCATATCAAGCGCCGGAGTTTGCAGGAACTTTGGATTTAAAACATAGTTGGGACTTTATTGAGGGTCAGGGAAATATTGCTTATGACACTATTAACTCATATAACTTAAATATAGATGAATCGTATTGGTCTCCAGGTATTAGTGACTTTGCCATTAAATTGAATAGGTTTAGCTCGGATGTAGTAAGTGATCTTTTAATTGATGACACTAGAAAAAGTTTTAGTTTATCTTTTTGGTATAAAAACACCGCTTACCCTGATGAAGGTAGAGGTAGACTCATGTTAAAGAAGGGAACTGACACTAAATTAGGAATTAAGTTTACTCAATACAATTCTTATCTTTATTATAATCACCAAGAATTACCATTATCAGGCCAAGGAGCTTCATTTCCTCAAGATGATAATTGGCACTTTTTAGCTTTAACATATAATCCCAATGATTATAGTTTGAAGTTTTATCTGGATGGTGAAGACGTATATAATGCAAAGAAAGTTTGGCTAGAAGAGAGCTTTGATTATATGGAGATAGTCTATGAAAACTGGGATTTTCAATTGGATGAGATTAAAATATATGAAGGATTATTAAGCTCTCAGGCAATTTATGACACTTATCAACAGAAATACTATTGACACTTAGTGTTTGCTGATATATAATATTTGACTTAATTTTTTCTTATTTAAATTAGCTTTACACTATCGGGAAATGAAATCCTATATGTTTTTATAGATTCTTCCAATCTTTGGGCTGCGTAAAAATCTAAACAAAGGTTACTTAATTATAATAAGGTTTTAAATTATATAAAAGATAAATTTAAACCTAGTACACTTAAAGTTTTTTATTTAGCTTCTTATCCTGCAGAGGGAACTAGATCTTATAATATAAAAAATAAGCATAAATTTTTTACTTTTTTAAAAAAAGGACTAAGTTTTGAGATTAGAAAGAAAGAATTAAAAAGAATAAAAATAATAGATAATGATTTAGGAGAAATTATAAAAGAAAAAGGAGATATGGACGTGGAAATAACTATTGATGCAATGCGCTATATTGACAAATATAATTCAGCTATATTTTTTAGTGGTGATTCAGATTTTTTTCCTTTAATTAATTATCTTAAAAATAATGGTAAAAAAATATATATTATATCATTTAGAAATAATGTTTCAGAAGAATTAAGAACATCTGGTCATGGCTATTGTGATGTTTTGGATATAGAGTATATTTGGGGTAGTAATTTAAAAACTAGAACAAAAAAAATCATCCTTCGCAAGAAGGATGGTCCTAAGATGTAATGCCCTAACAGTTCTACAATAGAACTGAAAGATACTTATATTATAACACAGAGTATTTAAAATACAATAAACTTAATCTAAAATCTATAATTAATTTATTCCATTTTCCTTAATCTTTTTTATACTCTTAATTAATCTTGTCTTTACTTTTCACTATCATTATTGTAATATATTGCTATAAGGCAGACGGATGATTGCTCTAGCTTTTAGTTTAGAGAGGAAAGTCCGGACTCCAAATTGCTACGCGCAAGGAAAGTGGTAGTGGGTAACGCCCACCAGGGGAAACCCTAGGGAAAGTGCCGCAGAGACTATACTAGCCCTTTGGGGCAAAAGGTGAAAAGTAAGCTGAGGTTTGCAAAAAGTGAGCTACAGTTTTCGCTTCTTGGTGACAAGAAGTCGTGGTAAACCCTACTTGGAGCAAGAGTAAACTCAGCTTAGCTGAGAACAAGTAACTCGCCTAAGTTTTCTAGTAATAGAAGACTCAGATAGATAATCATCGATTACAGAATCCGGCTTATAGTCTGCCTTATTTTATAAACTCAATAATTTTAATATGAAAAGATCTGATTTGACCTTCTCTTTTTTGCTTATACCCATTGATTATTTAATGGTTATTTTAGCTGGTATTAGTGCTTATTATTTACGTTTTGCAGATTTTGCTACTGATATTCGTCCTATCATGTTTGCTTTGCCGTTTAATAATTATTTATCAATAATTTTAATGGTAGCTCTGCTTTGGGTAGTAGTCTTTGCTTTTACTGGTATGTATTCTATTAGTGGTTCTAAGCGTTTAGCACATGAGCTTCATAAGGTATTTATAAGTTGCTCAATGGGTCTTGTCCTTATTGTTATTTTAATATTTTTTCAACGTGAATTATTTAGTTCTAGGTTTATTGTTTTAGTTGCTTGGTTACTAGCAATTTTTTATGTAAGTTTGGGGAGGATATTTATTCGTTGGTTACAGAGAAGATTATATAGGAGTGGATATGGGGTTAAAAAAGTTATAATTATTGGTGGTTTTAAAACTGCTGATAATTTAATTCATGAATTTGAAAATAAAAAGAATTCAGGTTATAAAGTGGTAAAAAGAGTCAGAGACTTAAATGCTGATACCTGGGAGAAACTATATTTATTTATACAAGAAAATCAAGTTGATGAAATAATACAGGCAGATTCTAACTTAAATAAAGTAGAAGTTTTAAAATTATATGATTTAGCCAGTGAAAATCATATCACTTTTAAATATGCAGCTGATCTTTTAGGTATTAAGGTTTTAAAGACTGAAGTTACTGAAATTGCTGGTGTTCCAGTGGCAGAGGTAAAAAGAACAACCTTAGATGGTTGGGGGAAAATTTCCAAGAGAATTTTTGATTTAGTAATATCATCAATTTTAATAATATTACTTTCACCTATATTTATCCTGACAGCTATTTTTATTAAACTAGATTCAAAGGGTCCAATCTTTTTTTCTAGAAAAGATGATGGTGTCCATTTGTTTAGAGTGGGTGAAGGCGGAAAACCTTTTAATTATTTTAAATTTAGATCCATGATTCCTCATAGTGACAGTATGCGTTATAATGAATTAGCTCAAAAAAATATTAGAAATGATGGTCCTATGGTGAAAATTAAAGATGATCCTAGAGTTACTAAGGTAGGAAGATTTATTAGGCGTTGGTCTATTGATGAATTACCTGAGTTATTTTTAGTTTTTACTGGAAAGATGAGTTTAGTGGGTCCAAGGCCACATTTACCTGAAGAAGTAGCTAAATATGAAAATCACCATAAAAAGAGTTTAACAATTAAACCTGGAATTACTGGTTTAGCACAAATATCAGGTCGTAGTGATTTATTATTTGAAGAAGAAGTGAAACTTGATGTTTATTATATTGAAAACTGGAATCTACTTTTAGATTTATCTATACTTTTAAAAACACCCTGGGCGGTGATAAGGTCAAGAGACGCACAATAATATGAAAACAGCTTTAGTACATGATCATTTAGCGCAAGATGGTGGAGCAGAAAAAGTTTTGCAAACCTTTTTGGAGATGTATAAAGACGCTCCTATTTTTACCTTGCTATATGATAAAAAGAATATTTTAAAAAATTATAGTGACCATGATATTCAGGCTTCTATTATTCAGAAACTTCCTGGTGGCGTCAGTCATTATAAATGGTATTTACCTTTAATGCCGTTAGCGGTGGAGTTTTTTGATTTAAGGAAATATGAATTAGTTCTTTCTGATACTAGCTCTTTTGCTAAAGGTGTTATTACAGCCCCTGACAGTACTCATATTTGCTATTGTCATACACCTACTCGTTATCTTTGGAGTGATACTCATCAATATATTAATGAATTAAAGTATAATAAATGGTTAAAGAAAATTATTTCACTTATACTTACTAGGTTAAGAGTGTGGGATAAAAATGCGGCTGATAGAGTTGATTTCTTTATTGCTAACTCTAAAACAGTACAAAAAAGAATTAAAAAGTATTATAGGAGGGATAGTGAAGTTATTTATCCTCCAGTAGAAACTGATAATTTTTATATTTCTAAAGATCTTGGTAATTATTTTCTAATTGGTTGTAGATTGGCACCATATAAAAGAGTGGACCTAGTTGTTGAAAGTTTTAAGAAGTTAGGTAGTGGTTATAAATTAAAAATATTTGGCTCTGGTGTAGATGAGAAAAGACTTAAAAAAATAGCTAAAGGTTGTGATAATATTGAGTTTTTAGGCAGAGTTAGTGAAAAAAGGAAGGCTGAATTATATAGCAAGGCTCTAGCTTTTATTAATCCTCAAGAAGAAGATTTTGGTATTACTCCAGTTGAGTCTATGGCTAGTGGTAGGCCAGTTATTGCTTATAAAAAAGGTGGTGCTACCGAAACTGTTATTGCAGGGAAGACTGGTATATTTTTTAAAGAGCAAACTGTGAGCTCTTTGTCTGAAGCTATAAAATCATATAACGATTATAACTTTGTTCCCGAGCAAATCAGGGAACATGCTCTATATTTTTCTAAAGAGCGCTTTAAAAGAGAGATAAATGATTTTATTAGCAATCACCTAAATAAATAATTTATATGAAGATAGGTATTGATGTAAGAACTTTAATGGATAAATATTATAGTGGTGTCTCTGCTTATTCATTGAATTTAATACAAGAGTTTTTAAAAATAGACAAAAAAAACGATTACTTTCTATATTATAACAGTGCTAAAAAAATAAGCTTACCTGATTTAAAAGGTGAGTATAAAGTTGTAGGCACAAAATATCCCAATAAAATATTTAATTACATTTTACAAAGAACCTTATCTTGGCCAAAGTTGGATAAAGTTTTAGGTGGGGTTGATGTTTTTTTAGCACCACATTACAATTTCTTTTCACTTAGTACTGGTACTAAGAAAATATTAACCATTCATGATTTAACTTTTTTGAGATATCCTGAATTGTTTAGCAAGAGAAAGAATTTTTGGCATCAGGCAATAAATATAAAAAGATTGGTGCATAGTGTAGATATGATAGTAGCTGTATCAGAAAACACTAAGCAAGATATAATTGAATTACTTAATGTTGATGAAAAGAAAATTAAAGTTGTCTATTCTGGTTTAGAAAATAGTTTTCATGAGGTGCGTAGCAGTTTGGAAAATGATAATTTCAATAATGAAATAAATCAGCAAAAGCTTAAGGAAGTAAAAGAAAAGTATAAGTTACCTGATAAATATATTCTCAGCCTTTCTAATTTAGAACCTAGAAAGAATTTGAAAACATTAATTTTTGCCTATAATAAAATAAGAGATGTTAATCAAGATCTAAAAGATTTAAAGTTAGTAATTTGTGGAGCTAAGGGTTGGAAGTATAGAAATATATTTAAAAGTATTGAAAAAAGTAAGTATAAAGATGACATAATATATACTTCTTATATTGAAAACAAGGATAAGCCGTATATATATAAACAAGCAAAAGTGTTTGCTTATCCTAGTTTCTATGAAGGTTTTGGTTTTCCACCTCTGGAAGCTATGGCTTGTGCTGTACCAGTAGTTGCTAGTTTTAGCTCTAGCTTGCCTGAGATTATAGATAAAGCAGGAATATTAGTTGACCCTAAAAGCAGTGATGAATTAGCTAAGGCAATAACTAGTATTTTAATAGATAAAGATTTAAGAGATTATTATATAGATAAAGGTTTAAAAAGAGCTAAAGAATTTTCTTGGCAAAGCACAGCTGAAAGTTATATACAAATATTTAATGACTTAAAATATGGAAAATAAAAAAGTGGCAGTAGCTATTTCAGGTGGTGTTGATTCCGCTGTTAGCGCTAAACTGTTAAAAGATCAGGGTTATGATCTTATTGGTATTCATATGCATCTTGGTTTTGAAAATGACTCGGCCGAAAAAGCTGCTAAAGAGGTGTGTGATTTTCTTGGTATTGATTTTGTGGTTGAAGATATTAGTCAAAGTTTTAAAAGGGAGGTGATCGATTATTTTGTTAGTAGTTATAAAAAAGGTTTAACACCTAACCCTTGTGTTAAGTGTAATAAAGCTATTAAGTTTGGAGTACTGCTTGAGGCAGCCAAGAAACATGGCGCTGATTTTCTAGCTACTGGTCATTATTTACAAAAGAGATATAGTAAATATAACTTACTCCACGAAGTGTATAAATATTTAGTACAGTACTTTAATTTACATAAAGAAGAAAAACTTTTTGTTTCTAAAGATAGTTTAAAAGATCAAACTTATTTTTTATATAATTTAAATCAAGAGATATTAAAACAAATCATATTTCCTGTGGGTAAATTTAAGAAATCTAAGATAAAAAAAATAGCTGAAAAAGCTAATTTACCTACCTTAAAACAAGAAAGCCAGGATATTTGTTTTTTATCTGGTGATCATAATATATTTTTAAAAGAGCACCTAGAAGATGATCCTGGGCCTATAAAAAAACTAAATGGAGAGGAAATAGGTCAACATAATGGTTTGTATTTCTATACCATTGGACAAAGAAGAGGAATTGATATTGGTGGTAGTGGACCATATTATGTTGCTAAGTTAGATTATGAAACCAATACTTTATATGTAGTCAATGAATGGAATCATGAGATTTTATATAGAAAAGAACTTATTGCTAAGGATGTTAATTTCTTAAAGGATAGAGCACCTAAATTACCTTATAGTTGTGAGGCTGTGATTAGATATGGTCATGCTCCTGTTAATTGTGTGGTATATAAGAATGAGAAAGGTGAGGGTTATAGGGTTGTCTTTAAGGAAAAGCAAAGAGCTGTGACTGTTGGTCAAAGTATTGTTTTCTATCAAGGTAGAGAACTTATTGGTGGAGGAATTATTGATTTTGAAGAATAGTTTATCTTTTGTTCATATCTTTAGGTTTATAATTATAATTTTATGAATTATAATTATAAACAAGAGAATAACTTTGCTTTTATTGATGGACAGAATTTATATATGGGGACTAGATCTAGTGAACCAGCTTGGGAAATTGACTTGAGTAGGTTTAGAGTTTATTTAAGAGATAAATATAAGGTTTCAAAAGCTTTTTATTTTTTAGGCTGTATGATTAGCGGTAATGATAGATTATATGATGAAATACAAGAAGCTGGATTTATTTTAAAGTTTAGAAAACATAACACCGCGATGTTAGGACTTAAAAAGGGTAATGTAGATTCAGATATTATTTTCCAGGTTATGAAATTAATATATACTAGTGAAGATTTTGATAAGATTATACTTATATCAGGTGATGGTGATTATAAAATGTTAGTTGACTTCTTAATTGAAATAAATAAATTTAAAATAATACTTTTTCCAAATAGACATTTTGCTTCTTCTTTATATAAAAAATTAGGATCAGAATATTTTGATTATTTAGCAAATAAAAACGTAAAATATAAAATTATGCATAAAAAAAAGGCTCCTTAGGCACGAGACCGTTCGGATCCTTTTTCGTCTTAATATTTATATTATACACTATACAAAAAATTAGTCAAGTGAAGTTTAATAAAAACTTAAGTTTTCAGTAGTTTGTCGATAACTGAAATACTTATTAAGAAAGAATATTAAAAACACGCCAATGATAGCGTGTTTTTATCTTGGTGCCGATGGTGGGACTTGAACCCACAAGCCAGAGGCACGCGATTTTGAGTCGCGCGTGTTTACCAGTTTCACCACATCGGCTTTTTGTTTAAGTTTTACTCTCTATTGAGCTACTTATAGGGGATACTATAGTGTATTTATGATAAATTGTCAAAGTATGTGGCATTGCAGCGAAGGGTTTACACTCGCTAACTCTTCTAATCGCTGCATAGGTGTTTTTCCATCCATACCTAATCCTCTGTGCCTTTTCTGGTAATTGTAGTAATGCAGGAATAGGTTAATCCT
>Ga0209943_1000143_pt1 | contig 48608 bp, 48 predicted proteins | sample SalPonR1_B_D2_MG_FD_185698 | JGI IMG/M metagenome (GOLD analysis project Ga0209943, IMG submission 185698) | Salt pond soil microbial communities from South San Francisco under conditions of wetland restoration - Salt Pond MetaG R1_B_D2_MG... ... | reverse complement strand
GGCCAGCGTCTCGATCGCCGCGCGGCTCAGCTTGCGCGTCTCCACCACCTCGCGCCGCATTAGGAAGCCGAGGTCGGGGGCCGTGCGCATGGCCCAGCCGTCGCCCACCTTCACAAGCGTAACTCCCCGTCCTTCATACCTTTTTTTCAAATGCACCAACGCCTCCGCCGGATCGCAGCCGTGCGGCATCCGCGCCGCCATCTCGCGCGTGTCCATCGGCTCGGTGGCGGCAAAGAGCATCGCTTCGACCATGCGCTCCTGCTCGGCTATCGGCGGGGCCTCGAACAGGCTTTCCTTATCTTCTTCAATATCCTGCGGCATGATCTTAATCCTTCCGGCGCATCTCGACCGGGGCGAATGTCTCGCCCTGTCGCAGCTCCGCGCGCCCCTCTTTCACCAGCTCCAGCGCCGCGGCAAAGGTCGAGGCCGTGGCCGAGCGGCGTGCCTGCGGATCGGCGGTGAACCCCTCCGGCAGAAAGCCCGCGATATCGGTCCAGGACACCCAGTCGCCGATCACCCCGCGCAACCCCTCAAGTGCTTGTTCAATAGTGAAAATCTTGTCACGATCCATGACGTAAGGGCGGAATTCGTCGCGCGTGCGCAGCCGCGCATAGGCCTGCATCAGGTCCAGCAGCGTCGCCGTATGCCGCACCTCCCGCCGCCGCGTCACGTCCTCCGGCAACCCCCGCGCAAAGAAATCCCGCCCCAGCCGGTCCCGCGCCATCAGCCGCGCGGCGCAATCCCGCATCGCCTGAAGCCGCTCCAGCTGAAACGCCAGGTGCGCCGCCATGTCCTCGCCCGACGGTCCCTCCTCGGCGGGGTCCGGCGGCAAGAGCAGCCGCGACTTGAGAAACGCCAGCCACGCCGCCATCACCAGGTAATCGGCGGCCAGCTCGATCCGCAGGGCGCGCGCCTGCTCGACGAAGGTGAGGTATTGCCGCGCCAAGTGCAGGACGGAAATACGCCTCAAATCAACCTTTTGTGTGCGCGAGAGCGTCAACAGCAGGTCCAGCGGCCCCTCGAAACCGTCGACATCAACAATCAGCGCCTCCGCCTCTAGCCGTTCGGCCACGGGCACCGGTTCCGCGCTGTCATCGAAGGTGTCTTCAGCCATTCCGCTGCCCGCCCGTCAGCGCATCAAGCTGCGCCGCGAGGGCGGAAATGTCAACCGGATCGGGTGTCCGGCGCGCGGCCAGCGCCCGCTTGGCGCGGTCCTGAGCGCTCGCGCGCATCTCGCCCGCCGCCGCCGCGACGGCCTGCCGTTCGGCCAGCGTGCCGTTGCAGTGCAACACCACGTCGCATCCCGCCGCGAGCGCGCACCGCGCCCGCTCCACGAGACTGCCCGACAGCGCGTCCATGCCTATATCGTCGGTTATCAGCAGTCCGTCAAAGCCGATGGAGCGCCGAATTACCTCAATTATTACAGGGGATAAGGTGGCAGGTCGCGGATCGAGCGCGTCATAGACCACGTGCGCCGTCATCGCCATGGGCAGATCGGCCAGCGCCTCGAACGGGGCGAAATCCACCTCGGCCAGATGCGCCGCCGGGGCCGTGACGTGCGGCAATTCGTGGTGGCTGTCGATGCCCGCCCGCCCGTGCCCGGGGATATGCTTGACCACCGGCAGCACGCCCCCCTCCATCAGCCCGTCCGCCACCGCCCGGCCAAACAGCGCCACCCGCCCCGCCGTCTCGCCGTAACAGCGGTCGCGCAGGAACGGGTGGGTGTCGCGCCCGGCCACATCCACCAGCGGCGCGCAATTGCTGTCGATGCCCAGATCGGCCAGCTCTGCCGCGATGACCCGGTAGCGCAGGTGCAGCGCCTCGGCCGCCCGCTCCCCAGCCGCCGTCACCTGATAGAGTGGCGGGGGCCAGTCGCGCCAGAGCGGCGCGCGCAGCCGCTGCACCCGCCCGCCCTCTTGGTCGATGGTGATGATCGCGTCATGCCCTGCCGCCTCGCGCAACTCGTCGCACAGCGCACGCACTTGCTCGGGGCTGTCGATATTGCGCCCGAACAGGATGTATCCGAAAGGCAGTGCATCTCTGAAAAACGCCTTCTCACCGGCGCTTAGCCGGTGCCCTTCAATCCCCGTTATGATCGCGCCAAAACGCGTCAACGGGTGACCACCGGGATGCACTCGGCGCGCTCGGCCTGCAGGGCCGAACAGAAACGGCGCGCATCGGCAAGGTCTTCGAAGCCAACGGCGCGCAGACGGTAGAAGGTGCGACCGCCGCTCTCGGCGCGTTGCACGACGCGGCGCTTGCCGTCGAGAAGATCGCCGAGACGGGCACTCAGGCGCTCCCATTCGGCGCGCGCAACATCGGCGGAATCGAAGGCTCCGAGTTGTGCGAGCCGGGAGCCGACCGGCAGGCTGTCGGGATCCACGTCGATCGACGGCGCACTCGTCGCCGCGGCCAGGGCGTAGGTCACCGGGTCGGGCAGCGCCGGACGCAACCTCGGACGCAGCGACCGCCCGATCCCGCCCTCGACCGTTTCATCGCGTGCCCCGGGCTCCGGTGTGGCCTTAGCAGGGGCGTCCGGGGCGGCCTGCGCCGGATGTCGCGCCACCGCGAGGTGCACGTCCCCCGAACGATCCGTCCCTGCGGCTTGCGCCGCGACACTGGCCATCCGCGGGATATCCTCGAGCGTCAGATCGAGCGGCGGCGGCGCGATGATCACACGCTCGGGCGGCTCTGCCGTCGCACCCTGCGCCGCCACGCGGTTGACCGACAGACCCTGATGCGCGGCCTCGCGCCCGCCCGGCTCGACAGGGGTCTCGCGCATTGGCCCGTCGAGCGCGCGCACCACCGGCACGCCCGACACGTCACGCACCACCACGCCATAGCCCCAGTGACCCACGCCTGCGACGAGCGCAATCGAGACAAGCGCACCCGCGATGTTCGTGAATTTTGTAAAGGCCGCCGTGCGACCGTCTTGCCCGGATGCATCCCGGGCTGCCTGCATCTCCGCCATGCTCTGCCTCTCGCCCCGGCGATACATGGCCGCCGGTCCTGATTGCCTGCTCGCCCCGGCGGCGGCGGCGTTCAGCGCATCTCGTCCACCGGAGTGACACCGAGGATACCAAGACCGGCGCAAATCACAACCGTCGCCGCGCGCACCAGCGCGATTTTCCCGCGCGTTGTGGCCGGGTCACCCTCTTGCAGGAAGCGCAGGGACGGATCGTCATGGCCGCGATTCCACAGGCCGTGGAGCTCGGAGGCGAGATCGTAGAGGTAAAACGCCACGCGGTGCGGCTCGCCCGCGCGCGCGGCAATCTCCACCTGCCGGGGCCATTCCGCGATCTTGCGCGCGAGTGCCAGCTCCGCCTCGTGGGCGAGCACCGACAGGTCAGCCTCCGAAAGCGCGTCATCGCCGGCGTCAATCCCCGCCGTCTCGGCCTTCCGAAGTACCGAGTTGACCCGCGCATTGGCATACTGAACGTAAAAGACCGGGTTGTCCCTGGACTGCTCCAGCACCTTGTCGAAGTCGAAATCGAGCGGCGCGTCGTTCTTGCGGGTGAGCATGACGAAGCGGGTCACGTCCGCGCCCACCTCGTCCACCACGTCGCGCAGGGTGACGAAGGTGCCCGCGCGCTTGGACATCTTGAACGGCGCGCCGTTCTTGTAGAGTTTGACCAGTTGGCACAGCTTGATCTCGATCGGCACGCGACCGTCTGACAGCGCCGAGACGGCGGCCTTCATGCGCTTGACATAGCCGCCGTGATCGGCCCCGAACACATCGATCAGGAGGTCGTAGCCCCTTGAAATCTTGTCGTAATGGTAGGCGATATCGGGCGCGAAATAGGTCCACCCGCCGTCGGATTTCATGATCGGGCGATCCACGTCGTCTCCGTGCTCGGTGGATTTGAACAGCGTCTGCTCGCGCGGCTCCCAATCCTCGGGCATCTTGCCCTTTGGCGGCTCCAGCACGCCGCGATAGATCAGGCCCTTGCCACGCAGATTCTCGATCGCCGCCTCGATGCGGCCTGTGCCGTAGAGCGACTTTTCAGAGAAGAAGTGATCCATCTCGACGCCGAGCGCCGCCAGGTCCTCGCGGATGAGCGCCATCATCGCATCTGTGGCAAAGTCGCGCACTTCGGCCAGCCAGACGGCTTCGGGCTGATCGACATAAGCCGCGCCGACCTCTTGCATCAGCGCCTCGCCGACCGGCTTGAGGTAATCGCCCGGGTAGGTGCCGTCGGCAAAGGCCACCTCCTGCCCGTGCGCCTCGAGATAGCGCAGATAGACCGACCGCGCGAGCACATCGACCTGAGCGCCGCCGTCGTTGATGTAGTACTCGCGGGTCACGTCGTAGCCTGCGAAATGCAGCAGGCTCGCCAGTGCGTCGCCGAACACCGCACCGCGCGTGTGGCCCACATGGAGCGGCCCGGTGGGGTTCGCCGAGACGTATTCGACGTTGACACGGCTCCCCTGCCCCATGTCTGACCGGCCGAATTCCGTGCCCTGCCGCAGAGCCGCGCGCAGCACCTCGTGCCAGACAGCGGGTGCGAGCCGCAGGTTGAGAAAACCGGGGCCGGCCACTGCGGCGCTGTCGATGCGCGGATCGGCGGCGAGGCGTTCGGCCAGCACGGCCGCTATGTCACGCGGCTTCAGCCCCGCCGGTTTCGCCAGCACCATCGCGGCATTCGTGGCCATATCGCCATGCGCGGGATCGCGCGGCGGCTCGACAGTGACGTTGCCCAGGTCCAGCGCGGCAGGCAGCGCGCCGTCGTCCTGCATAACGCTCAGAGTATCGAGAACAAAACCGCGAATATCGTCGAAGAGGTTCATGACCCGCCTTTCCGTGTTGGCACGCGCGCCGGTTTACCACCGGTGGACCGGGCGTCAATCGGCTAGGATCGCGTCGCGGTCGAATGACCCTCGCTCAGCGCGCCGGTCTGCCTCACCGGTCCCATGAAGATTGCCAGGAGCAGTGTCGCATCCGCAGGCAGATCACACACTGCCCGGCAGGTCGGTCGCCGCCACGCCGTCGACCAGCCGCGCGTGGCTCTGCAATGCGAAGCGGTCGGTCATCCCGGCGATATAGTCGCCCACAAGCCGCGCCAGCGCGGCCCGGTCCGTGGCCTGTGCCACGTCGGCGCGCCATTCTTCGGGAAGGTGGCCGGGTGCGTCGAGATAGATGGGGAAAAGTTCGCCGATCACCCGTCCCACCATGCGCCGCATCTCGTTCACGGCGGGCGCGCGATACATGCGGGTGAAGAGAAAGGCCCGGATTGCCTGCAAATCCTGCCACATCGCGGGGGAGAACCGGATCACCGGCACTCCTAGGCCGCGCAATTCCTCGACCGAGCCCGGCGCGTGCACGGCGAGCAGGCGCTGGCTCTCGGCGATCACGTCACCCACCATCTCGCCGAACACGCGGCGCAGCGCCTCGTGGCGGCGGCGTTTTGGGCCGAGCCCGGGATGGAGCCGATCCACCTCGGCGTAACAGGCACCGACGATGGGCAGGTCCGCGATCTCGGCGTCGGTGAACAGCCCCGCGCGCAGCCCGTCATGCAGGTCATGATTGTTGTAGGCGATGTCGTCGGCGATGGCCGCGACCTGCGCCTCACCGCCCGCATGGCTGCCAAGTTCCAGCCCGTGCACCGCGTCGCATTCCGCCAGCGCCAACGGCAGATCGCCCGTCACCGGGCCGTTATGCTTAGCGAGGCCCTCAAGCGTCTCCCATGTCAGGTTAAGGCCGTCGAAGGCGGCGTAGTGGCGTTCGACCACCGTCACGATCCGCAGCGCCTGTGCGTTGTGATCAAACCCGCCATATGGGGCCATCAGCGCCGCGAGCGCATCCTCACCCGCATGTCCGAAGGGGGTGTGACCGAGATCGTGGGCGAGCGCCACCGCCTCGGTCAGGTCGGTATCGAGGCCGAGCGCCCCGGCGATCGTGCGCGCCACCTGCGCCACCTCGATCGAATGGGTGAGACGCGTACGATAGTAGTCGCCCTCGTGGGCCACGAACACCTGCGTTTTGTGCTTCAATCGGCGAAAGGCGCTGGAATGGATGATCCGGTCGCGGTCGCGCTGAAAGGGCGAGCGAAAGGCGCTCTCCTCTTCCGCCACGCGGCGGCCGCGGGTGCGGGCGGGGTCGGTCGCGAAGGGGGCGGTCATGGATCGGTCCTTGTGGCGCGGCGTTCGGGGCATATATTGCAGAATGACGGCCCACGCGAAACCACAGAGGATGCCCATGCAACTTCCCCCCAAGGTCACCCCCCGCGCCTACGCCCGCCTCGCCGAGATCGGCGCAAGCGAGAAGGGTCAGGCGCTGCGCGTGGCTGTCGAAGGCGGCGGCTGTTCCGGGTTTCAATACGACATCCGCCTCGACGCCCCCGCCGAGGATGATCTCGTACTCGAAGCCGAAGGCGAGCGGGTGGTGGTGGATAGTGTCTCTCTGCCGTTCCTCGCGGGTGCGACCATCGACTTTACCGAAGAGTTGATCGGCGCGCGTTTCACCATCGACAACCCCAATGCCACCACCTCCTGCGGGTGCGGCACCTCGTTTTCGATCTGAAAGCGCCGGCGCGCCACAGCAGGACGTTTGCCGCGTGACACACCCGCTGCCGCCCGCAAGCGTTATCCCCGCGCAGGCGGGGATCTCCCGGTGGACAGAGACCCTCGGGTCACGCCCCAGGGTGTCGCGGCGCTCGGGTCTGATCCGAGCCTTGCACAGCAGACGGACACGCGCGATAGAGAGGGCGTCATCTCGGAGGCATGGCCCATGCGCATCGCGTGTTTCAACATCAACGGGATCAAGGCGCGCCACGCCGCGCTCTGCGACTGGCTGGACGAGGCGTCGCCGGACGTGGTGTTGCTGCAGGAAATCAAGTCGGTCGACGAGAATTTCCCGCGCGAGATGCTCGAGGAGCGCGGCTACAACGTCGAGACCCACGGGCAAAAGGGCTTCAACGGCGTGGCGATCCTGTCGAAATTCCCGCTCGAGGATGTCTCGCGCGGCCTGCCAGGCGACGACAGCGACGAGCAGGCGCGCTGGATCGAGGCCACGGTGACGGGCAAGACCGGTGCGCTGCGCGTCTGTGGGCTCTACCTGCCCAACGGCAACCCCGCGCCGGGGCCGAAATACGACTACAAGCTCGCGTGGATGGAACGGATGCACGCCCGCGCGGCGGCGCTTCTGGCCACCGAGGAGCCGGTGCTCATGGGCGGCGATTACAATGTCATCCCGCAGGACGAGGACGCCGCCCGCCCCGAGGCGTGGGGCGAGGACGCCCTCGCCCTGCCCGAGAGCCGCGCTGCCTTTCGCCGCCTGCTGCATCTGGGGCTGACCGAGGCGTTCCGCGCCCGCGTGCAGGGGCCGGGGCACTACACGTTCTGGGATTACCAGGGTGGGGCGTGGCAGCGAAACAACGGCATCCGCATCGACCACATGCTGCTCAGCCCGCAGGCTGCCGACCGGCTGACCGATTGCGGCATCGACACGGCGGTGCGTGGGCGCGATAAGCCCTCGGATCATGTGCCGCTCTGGGTCGACCTGGAAATCTGAGCACGGTTTCAGGCGGCGAACGGCCAGTCGCGCGCGTAATGTCCGTCCGCGAAACCGGGGCTGACGCGGCCCAGCCACGGTGCCTGCCATGCGCCCCCAAGCATCCAGTCAAGCTCGGGGTCACGGATGCGTTTGGTGCAGCCATTGGGCACGAGGCCGATCTCGCCGAGATAGACCTCGCCGCCGCGGATGAACATGTCCACCCGGATAAAATCGAAGAATTGCCCGATCGCCTCGGCACCCTCCACCATCAGGTCCAGCCGTGCGGGCGGCGCGACGGGCCGCGCCCTGCCCTTGCGCACGTAAAGCTGTTTGTTCAGCCAGGTGCCCAACCGGCTGTAGACCGTCTGCAGATGCGTGCCCGAGCGATCGGCGTCGTGCTGATAGACCACAACGCGCCCGTTGCAGACGTAGAATTTCCAATCCGCCGCATCTTCCATGCCCTCGCGCAGGTCCTCCTCGAGATAAATCGCGCGATCCATCAGCTCGTACCACCAAAGACTCAACCGCGTGCTGTGCACCCGTCTGAGCCACCGTCGCGTGAGCCGGCGCAATTCCGTGCGGGTGTCCTCGTCGAGCGGGAAAGTCACCGGCAGGTTGGTCCCCGAGCCGTGGTTGCATTTGAGCCAGTAGGTGCCCGGCGCGATCTCTTCATTGCCAGGCAAGTCGGGCGTGTCCGTCCGCCACAGGATGCGCGGGCGGCGGATCTGCGCGTGCAGGTGGGGCGGCAGCCAGTCATGGGCGCGCAGCTTGTCCGAGGGTGTGACACGCGGGATCAGGCCGAAGAACTTGAACAGCAACTGCTTGTTGGTGAAGGTCTGCGGGTCGATGAGGTCGGGCCAGCACTCGTGGTTCTTGCGGTAAATCTCCACCGAGCGCACCAGGCCCGGTGCGAACGCGTCGCCCAACATCTCGACGCCGCGCAGATAACGCTCCGGCAACGGCTCGTGGATGCCATGCAGACCCTCGTCGGCTATACGCTCAAGCGCCTGTATGACGAATTCTTCGGTGCCCAACCCCGTGCCCCAAGCCTGCGGGCGGCATGTGTGCCTCCCGACCGTCAGCCATCGTTGACCGCCCGCCCGGCGGCGTCAATCGCGTTGTAGCCGTAGATCCAGTCGAATTGCCGAATCAGCCGGTCTGCTGCCAGCCGTCCCCCGGCGCGTAGCGCGGTGTGCGCGGCCCATCTCAGCGGTGGGAAGGAGAGGTGGTATTTCCATGCATTGCCGCTTGCCGCCGCGACCACCCGGCGCGCGCGGTGCTCTCGCAGGGCCTGGTAGCGCGCCAGCCCCGAGCCGATGTCCCCCGCCGCGTCGAGCGCGGCCGCGAGAATCCAGCCATCCTCCAGCGCAAGACACGCCCCCTGCGCCATGAAGGGCAGCGTGGGATGAGCCGCATCCCCGAGAATTGCCACCCCCTCGCCATGCCACGCGCGCGCCACCTCGTGCCGGAAAAGTCCCCACAGGTTGACCGATCCGACCGCGCCGAGCATCTCCTGCACCTCGCCGCAGAAGTCGCCGAAGGCCGCGCGCAGCGCCTGCGGATCGTCGGTCTGGCTCCAGCTTTCGGCGGTCCACGCGGCGCGCTCCTGCACCGCCACAAGGTTCAACCGGTCGCCACCGCGGATAGGATAGCTCACCACATGGCGCATCGGCCCCATGTGCACGCGCACCTCCGCGCCGCGCCCGGGGCTGTTGGGGACCAGCGCGCGCCACGCGACTTGGCCGGTAAAGAACGGCATCCGGGGGCCGTTGAGTGCGGCACGCACCACCGAATGCAGTCCGTCCGCGCCGATCACGAGATCGGCATCGAACCCGGCACCGCTGGCCAGATCGACGCGCGGGCGCGCCCCGGCGGCGACGCCGGTGATCCGCTGCAACAGCCTGATGCGCACGCCCGCCGAGCGCGCGCCCTCGGCCAGGATGTCGATGAGATCGGCACGGTGGAGGAAATGATAGCCGCCCTGCCCCGTTTCCGAGAGATCAAGCCGCAGGATTTCGCCGCCGCGGTAGTCGCATAACTGCACAGCCTGCGCCGAAACCGCGCGCTGCCGCAGCTCCTGGCCGAGCCCGAGCGCATCGAGCACCCGCGCGCCGTTGGGGCTAATCTGAAGACCGGCACCCACCTCGGCGATCTCTGGCGACTGCTCGAGCACGGTGACATCGGCCCCGCGGCGGGCCAGAGCTTGCGCCGCCGCAAGCCCGCCGATCCCCGCGCCGATCACGGCGATCTTCGTCTTGTCCAGACCCATCGATCCCTTTCCCGAAAAGGACGCGCGCCGGAGGTGTGCCCCGGCGCGCGCCTGTCAAATCCCGTTGTCCGAGGCCACGCCTCAGTCGTCGCGATGCACCTTTTCGCGGCGCTCGTGGCGCTCCTGCGCCTCGAGCGTCATGGTGGCGATCGGGCGCGCATCCAGCCGTTTGAGGCTGATCGGCTCACCCGTCACCTCGCAATAGCCGTACTCCCCATCCTCTATGCGGCGCAGGGCGGCGTCGATCTTGGCCACGAGCTTGCGCTGGCGGTCCCGGGTGCGCAATTCCAGAGCGCGGTCGGTTTCCTCGCTGGCGCGATCCGCCACGTCGGGAATCGCCCGCGTGCCATCCTGCAGGGATTCTATCGCTTCGCGGCTGCCCTCGAGCAGTTCGAGCCGCCACCGCACCAGCTTGCGGCGAAAATACTCCAACTGCCGTTCATTCATGAACGGCTCGTTTTCCGCGGGTGTGTAATCCTCTGGCAAGAACACTTCGGCTTTCATCTCGATCCCCTCGTCAAGGCCAGTGTCCGGCATCTTGAACTCCTCAGACAGTCGGTGCCTTCGAGCGCTCATCTACACGCGGTGCCGCGGAATGTCACTAGCCAATCACGCGGCATTGATGCGACCGGGCGAAGTGTCTAGGGTCCGGTCATTGCTTCCATTTCCGCAGGCGAAGGAGCCGAGCGACCGATGAAATTCGAAGGAACCGACGCCTATGTCGCCACCGGAGATCTGACCGTGGCGGTCAATGCCGCCGTGAAGCTCGAGCGACCGCTTCTCGTCAAAGGCGAGCCGGGCACCGGCAAGACCGAACTCGCCCGGCAGGTGGCGCGGGCGATGAGCATGCCGCTCATAGAATGGCATGTCAAATCAAGCACGCGCGCGGCGCAGGGCCTCTATGAATACGATGCCGTCAGCCGCCTGCGCGACAGCCAGCTCGGCGACGCGCGCGTGAACGACGTCGCCAACTATATCCGCCGTGGCAAACTGTGGGAGGCGTTCGCAGCCGAGGAGCGCGTGGTGTTGCTCATCGACGAGATCGACAAGGCCGATATCGAGTTCCCCAACGACCTGTTGCAGGAACTCGACCGCATGGAATTCCACGTCTACGAGACCGGCGAGACGGTGCGCGCGCGCCGCCGCCCGGTCATCATCATCACCTCCAACAACGAGAAGGAACTGCCCGACGCCTTTTTGCGGCGCTGTTTCTTTCACTACATCCACTTTCCGGAGGCCGAAACGCTCAAACGCATCGTCGCGGTGCATCATCCCGGCATCAAGGAAGAACTGCTCGCAACGGCGCTCACGCAGTTCTACGAGATTCGCGACACGCCGGGCCTGAAGAAGAAACCCTCTACCTCGGAAGTGCTTGACTGGCTGAAACTCATTCTCGCCGAGGATCTCGAACCCGACGACCTGCGCCGTGACGGGGCGGACGCGCTGCCCCGGTTGCACGGTGCACTGCTCAAGAACGAGCAGGACGTGCACCTGTTCGAGCGGCTCGCCTTCATGGCACGACGCGGGCGGTAAGAATTTCCAGATTCAGGCATTTTGCCCCTGACATCGGGCCGGATCCGTGCCATTCATAGTCCAAAGGCGATCTTTCCGATAATGGAGGCGCGCATGGATCATGCAACGGTGATGACGCTCGTGCAATGGGCGCAAGGGGCCGATTGGCGGCTCTCCCTGCAGCATTCCTGCCCCCGCCACGCGCTTGTTTGGATGACGCGCGGACAGGGGATCGCCGTGGTCGAGGGCGTCCGTCGCGGCGTCGGCGTGCACAACGCGCTGGTATTGCCGGCAGGCACGATGTTCTCGCTCGATCCGGGCAAGTCCGGCTTCGGCCTCGTCTGCGAGATGCCCGCGCAGGCGGTCGCACCCATGCCTGACCGGTCGCTGCATTTGCGCGTACGCGACGTGATGGGCCAGAACGAGCTCACTGCAATCTTCGAGGCGATGCAGCGCGAGCAGAACGACGCGCGCCAGTTCTCGGAAGAGGCGGTGGACGCGCAGGCGGCGCTGATGAGCGTCTGGCTGCGCCGTGCCATACTCTCGCATCCCGAAGAGCCCGCCTCCGGTGCCGCCGGGCGGCTGGTGCGGGCCTATGTAGCGCTGATCGAGCGCCATCACGCCAGCACCCGCAGCATGGCAGACCACGCCCGCACGCTGGGTGTGACGCCCACGCACCTGACCCGCGTCTGCCGCCGCCTCTCCGGTCTGAGCGCAGCCGAGTTGCTGACGGAGCGTAGCCTGCACGCCGCGCGCGACCTGATCGAGGCGGGGGATCGCCCGATGTCGCAGATCGCCGCCGAACTCGGTTTCGGCAGCGCCGCATATTTCTCGCGCTTCATCCTGCACCACACCGGAAAGACCCCGTCCGACCTGCGCGGCACCGCCCGCGCGCGCGCCGCGTCACCGGGTTCCGGCGCGGTCCGACAGGTGATCTGACGCTCCATCCGGCTTGCACGCGCATACGCGGCGGTCTCTAATGACAATGGTTACCAAGCGAGAGGATTCGCTATGCCGCGCCCTGCCCCGCCCCGTCATCCCGGCCTCGTCGCGATATGTGACGATCTGCGCGCAGGCCGGATGGGGCGACGGGCGTTTCTTGGTCACGCCACGGCGCTCGGGCTCGGCGCGGGGGCAGCGCTGTCGCTCGCCGGAGTGACGGGCACGGCGCGCGCGGAGCCTGCCATCGTGCCAGGAGGCACGCTTCGCATCCAGCAGAACGTCAAACCGCTCGGCGACCCGCGCAGCTTCGACTGGAGCGAAATGGGCAACATGACCCGCGGCTTTCTCGAATACCTGGTGGAATACCGCCGTGATGGCACCTTTCACGGTATGCTGCTCGAGGGGTGGGAGGTCAACGAAAACGCAACCCGTTACGTGCTGCGCCTGCGTCCGGGCGTGCGCTGGAACAATGGTGATCCGTTTGCCGCCGCGGATGTCGCGCACAATATCGCGCGCTGGTGCGACAGCACCGCGCCGGGCAATTCGATGGCCAGCCGTTTCCCGTCACTGATCGACTTTTCCACCGGGCAGGCGCACAAGGGGGCGATCGAAATCACTGATCCGCTCACGGTCACGCTTCACCTTGCCCGGCCCGACATCTCGCTTATCGCCAGCATGTCGGATTATCCGGCGGCAATCGTTCATCAGAGCTACAATGGCGGCGATCCTTTCGCGCACGGGGTCGGCACCGGGCCGTTCCGCCCTGTAAGCCTCATAGTTGGCGAGCGCTGCGTGCTCGAGCGCAATCCCGGCCACCGCTGGTGGGGAACAGAGGTGTTCGGCGGCCCTTGGCTCGACCGGGTGGAATTCATCGACCTCGGGACCAACCCCACCACCTGGCTCGCTGCCGCCGAGGCGGGCGAGATCGACCTGCTTTATGAAAGCGTAGGTGCTTTCGTCCCGGCGATGGACTCCATCGGCTGGACCGCGACCCGCGTCGAGAGCGCCGCCACCATCGTGTTCCGCGGCGCGCAGAATGCCCGCATCGTCGGCACCAACCCCTACGCTCGCCGCGGCGTGCGTCGCGCGCTCGCACTGGCAGTGGATAACGCGATCTGCCTCGAACTCGGCCACGAGGGGCGCGGCACCGTCGCCCGCAATGATCACGTGAGCCCTCTGCATCCCGCCCATGCCGATCTCGGCCCGGTGGAATACGACCCGACCGAGGCGCGCCGCCTGATCACGCAAGCAGGGCTCAAGGGTTTCAAGCACGAACTCGTCACCCTCGATGACGAATGGCAGCGCTACAGCGGCGACGCGGTGGCGGCGCAGCTCCGCGATGCCGGACTCAGGGTGGACCGGCGCATCGTGCCGGGAGCAAGCTTCTGGGCCAACTGGCGCAAATACCCGTTTTCCGGCACGCAGTGGAATCACCGGCCCCTCGCCTTGCAGGTGCTGGGGCTGGCCTATCGCTCGAACGCGGCGTGGAACGAGACCGGTTTCGCCAACGAAGAGTTCGACGCCCTTCTCGACCAGGCAAACGCGCTCTTTGACGCCGACGCGCGCCGCCGTGTGATGGCGCGCCTTCAGTCGATCTTGCGCGAGGAAGGGGTCATCATCCAGCCCTATTGGCGCGACCTGCACAATCATCACAACGGGCGGGTAGTGAATGCCGCCAAGCATCCTGCCCACGAGATTCACCTCTATAAGATCGGGTTCGCGGCATGAGAGCGGCGGCTCAGCTTCCCAGGATGACACGCACGTAATTGCGCGTTTCCTTGTAGGGGGGCACGCCATTGTATCTCTCCACCGCCTGCGGCCCGGCGTTGTAGGCCGCTAGTGCCAGCCGCCACGAGCCAAACTTGCGGTATTGCGCGGCGAGGTAGCGCGCGCCGCCGTTGAGGTTCTGCCGCGGATCGCGGGGGTTGACGCCCAGCATCCGTGCGGTCTGCGGCATGAGTTGTGCCAGACCGATCGCCCCCTTGTGTGAGACGGCGTCGGCGCGCCAGCCCGATTCCTGCTGCACCAGCCGCAGGAACAGGTGCTCGGGGATGCCGTGGCTGTGCGCCGCCTGCTTGGCCATCTCGAGATAGGGGCCACGATAGGTGCCGTGAAACAAGGGCGATGGTGACAGGTCGCCCCACATCGTCGGCGTGACGAACCCCGGACGTTCGAGCCGCACGGTGCCCTTGCTCTTTTGCCGCTCGCGCCGGTCGAGAACGTTTGCCTGCGACTGGAACACATCGAGCCGCCCTTTTGTCGAGAGCGTATCGGCCAGACCAGGCTGCGCCCACGCCAGCACGACGATCAACGCCACCAGTATTCCACGCATCCCCATTGATCCCCCGATCCGTCCACGCGCACCATACGAATTTTCTCGTGATTTTCGAGCCTTTTCCGCTCCGCAGCCTTCGGAGCGCGGGAAATCGCCGCCGGGAAGCGAATTTTAATCTTTCCTTCACGCTGTTGCGGTGGTGTAACCGAAGGCAAGACGCAACAGCGAGAACAAGGAGGGCGCGATGGCCGGCTCCGTCAACAAGGTTATCCTCATCGGCAACCTGGGCCGCGACCCGGAGACCCGCACGTTCCAGAACGGTGGCAAGGTTTGCAACCTGCGCATCGCCACCTCGGAGACGTGGAAGGACCGCAACACCGGTGAGCGCCGAGAAAAGACCGAATGGCACTCGGTGGCAATCTTCTCCGAACCGCTTGCGCGCGTCGCCGAGCAGTACCTGCGCAAGGGGTCAAAGGTCTATGTCGAAGGTCAGCTAGAGACCCGCAAGTGGCAGGACCAGTCTGGGCAGGACCGCTACAGCACCGAAGTCGTGCTGCGCCCCTATCGCAGTGAATTGACGATGCTGGACGGACGCGGCGATGGCGGCGGCGGGAGTGGTGGCGGTGGCGGCTATGGCGGCGACCGCGATCAGGGCTATGGCGGCGGCGATTACGGCGGCGGGGCCCCTGCGGGTCGCCCCGCAGGCGATATTGATGACGAGATCCCGTTCTAGGATTTGCGCACGGGCATCCGCACCGCTTTGCCTCTGGCCTTTCTGCGTCGCGGCGTCTAAGGCGCTTGCGGAACAGGATCAGGACATCGCCAAATGGATTTGCGCAACATCGCCATCATCGCCCATGTCGACCACGGCAAGACCACGCTCGTGGACGAATTGCTCAAGCAGTCCGGTGCCTTTCGCGCCGGGCAGGCCGTGGACGAGCGCGCGATGGACAGCAACGACCTCGAACGCGAACGCGGCATCACCATCTTTGCCAAGCCCACCTCGGTGGTGTGGAAGAGCACCCGCATCAACATCGTCGATACCCCGGGCCATGCCGATTTCGGCGGCGAGGTCGAGCGTATCCTGAGCATGGTGGACGGCGTCGTACTGCTCGTCGATGCTGCCGAAGGCCCGATGCCGCAGACCAAGTTCGTGACCTCCAAGGCGCTGCGCCTCGGGCTGCGGCCCATCGTGGTGCTCAACAAGGCCGACAAGCCCGCCGCCGAGCCCGACCGCGTGCTCAACGAGGTGTTCGACCTGTTCGCCAGCCTCGATGCCAATGACGACCAGCTCGATTTTCCGCACATGTACGCCTCGGGGCTCAACGGATGGGCGGATCACGCGCTCGACGGGCCGCGCCGCGATCTCTCGGCGCTCTTCGACCTGATCGTGAATCACGTCCCAGCGCCCCGGCAGCTTGCCCACGCAGATGACGATTTCCGCATGCTCGCCACCACGCTCGGGGCCGATCCATTCGTCGGGCGCATCCTCACCGGGCGCGTCGAATCGGGACGGCTCAAGGTGGGGCAGACCGTGCAGGCCCTCAGCCGAATCGGCCAGAAGATCGAACAGTTCCGCGTGAGCCGCATCCAGGCGTTCCGGGGGCTGGCAAGCCAGGATATCGACGAGGCAAACGCCGGCGACATCGTTACCATCGCCGGCATGTCCAAGGCCACCGTGGCCGACACGATCTGTGCGCTCGCGGTGGACGAGCCGATCGCGGCCCAGCCGATTGATCCGCCCACCATCTCGGTCACCTTCGGCATCAACGACAGCCCGCTCGCGGGCCGAGACGGCAAGAAGGTGCAAAGTCGCGTGATCCGCGAGCGCCTGATGAAAGAGGCCGAATCGAACGTGGCGATCAAGGTCAGTGACACGCCAGGCGGCGAGGCATTCGACGTGGCAGGCCGAGGCGAATTGCAGATGGGCGTGCTGATCGAGAACATGCGCCGCGAAGGGTTCGAACTCTCGATCACGCGACCGCAGGTGCTCATGCGCGAGGGTGAGGATGGCGGACGGCTGGAGCCGGTCGAAGAAGTCACCATAGACGTGGATGACGAGTTCACCGGCGCGGTCATCGAAAAGACCACCGGTCCGCGCAAGGGTGAGCTGGTCGAGATGAAACCTTCGGGCGCGGGCAAAACGCGGATCGTGGCGCATGTGCCGTCGCGCGGGCTCATCGGGTATCACGGCGAGTTTCTGACGGACACACGGGGCACCGGCGTGCTCAACCGCGTCTTTCACGGCTGGGTGCCGCATCGGGGCGCGATCCCGGGGCGCCGCGCGGGCGTGCTCATCTCGATGGAGTCGGGCGAGGCTGTGGCCTATGCGCTGTGGAACCTAGAGGAGCGCGGGCGCATGTTCATCGGCGCGCAGGCCAAGGTGTACGAGGGCATGATTATCGGCGAGCACAGCCGCGAGAACGATCTCGAGGTCAATCCGCTCAAGGGCAAGAAGCTCACCAATGTACGTGCCTCCGGCACCGACGAGGCGGTGCGCCTGACCACGCCGGTCACCCTCAGCCTGGAAGAAGCGATCGCCTATATCAACGATGACGAGCTGGTGGAGGTAACACCGAACGCGATCCGCCTGCGCAAGCGCCATCTCGATCCGCACGAGCGCAAGCGCGCCGCCAAGCAGACTTGAAACGCGCGCTTCAGGGTGCGATGACGTAGCGCCCGACCGGCTCATGCCCACCGGGCGTGCGCCACGTAACGATGATCTCGTCCGAGGCCACCCCGAGACCGGTGAGCGCCGTGAAATTCACTTGGTGGGTGACGATCAGCAGTCGGCTATCGGCGGGCATTTTCGTGATCAGGTCCAGCGTCGCATCGGTCTGTGCCGTCCGGTGCCCGCGCCCCGCGAAAAAGGAATTGAGTGGCGGCTTTTCCTGCACCGGGCCCATGTCAATCAAGGCGGCGGTGTCACGGCTGCGGCACCACTGGCTTGTCCAGACCGCGTCGAAGGTCACGCTCGCCGGGCACAGCGTGGCACCGGTGCGGAGCGCCTGCGCGCGCTCGCGTGCGTCGAGATTGCGCTGCGTGCTGCAATCGCCCAGATCGAATCGCGCCGGATCGCCCGTCCCGGGGGCCAGCGCATGGCGCATAAGAGCCACGATACCAGATTGTTTCATGGCCGCGGCACCCTATGCCGCGACGTGTGCGGGCCAGAATAGGATAATGACAACTAAGAGTGTTCGCATCTCTCACCCTCAAATATATGCTGTGAGAAGTAGGGCAGACCTTCACCATTGCCAGCCCACAGCCTTGCCACCGCTGCGCAGGCCGAGTCATAATCGAACGATGCGCGGGAGGTGCGGATGCCGGTGTGGCTTGGACGGATCGTGATCGCGACACTGGTAACGGTGACCCCGGCGGCAGCGGAGCCTTTGGATTGTCCCGACCCGCGCTTCGAGGTCCTGAGCGATGACGACGCCTTGGCACAAAAGGTGTGTGCATACGCGCAGGAGTCGGCTGAGAAACTGGCTGCCTGTAACGTGCACCTCTCCCGGACGCGGCGGATACGCATCGACGTGGTGGCCGAGATGCCCGAAAAATGTCTGGGCCTGTATCATTGCGGCGAGGACAAAATCCAAATCCCCGTTCCCGAAATAATGCAGTCAATGCGCCTCGCCGAAAGCAGGCTGTCACATGTGTCGCCCGAGGCATTCTTTCGGAGTATTATCGTGCATGAACTGGCCCATGCCGCCTTCGACGAGATGACCTGCCCGTTCGGAAGCTGCATCACCGCCAGCGAATACATCGCCTATAACATGCAGGTCATGTCCCTGCCCGAAGCCGATATCGCCATCTTCGAGACGGGCCTCGATATGACCAAGAAGATCCCGCGGGATTCCCTGAACCCGGTCATTCTCTTCATGAAGCCCGATATCTTCATGAGCTGGGCATGGATTCACCTCAGTCAAAGACCAGATGCCTGCAGCTATATCGGCCAGGTGATGGAGGGCCACATTCGCCTGGATCATGAACGTCCCTGACACGATCAGTCGGACAGTTCGAGAATCAGCAATTCCCGTTCGGACGCATCGCGCGCGTGGTCGAGCGCCTTCTGGTATTCCGGGCTGTGATAGCACGCCTCCGCCGCCTCGAGGCTGGGAAAGCGGGCCACCACATTGCGGGGACGGTCCTTGCCCTCGAGTTGCACATAGCGCCCGCCGCGCGCGAGGAACTCTCCCCCGTGCGCCGCGATCGCCGGTCCGGCCAGCGCCGCGTAGCGGCCATAGGCTTCGGCATCGGTTACGGTGACATGGGCGATCCAGAGTGCGTGCATGGACTGTCCTTTCTCAGGGCGTTTTGTTTGGCTCAGATCCCGTCGACGATCACGAGGTCACGGCTCGCCGCCGACAGGGCCAGTGGCAGGATGCGCCGGTACTCGTCGGAATTATACCAGTCGAGCGCGGTCTGGCGATCGGGAAACTCGATGATGACGTGACGGTCGGGGCAATTGCCCTCGATCACGGTCTGCGCGCCGCCCTTAGCGAGAAACCGGCCACCAAACTTTCGTGCCAGTGCCTCGGTCTGGTCGGCATAGGCAGAGTAATCCTGCTGATCGGTGATGGTGATCCGACCGATGATATAGACGCTCATTCCCCCTCCTCCTCAGGAGGTCAGAACCTCCTCCGCCGCCTTTATCGCCGTCTCGGCACCGCCGATATCGCTGCCCCCGCCCTGCGCCATGTCCGGGCGGCCTCCGCCACCCTTGCCGCCGAGCGCAGGCACCGCCGCACGCACGAGATCCACCGCCGAGACGCGGTTCGCGAGATCGGCGGTCACACCCGCCGCCACAGCCACCTTGCCGCCGGTATCGGCAATAAGCAAGATGGCACCGCTTTCCATTCGCGCCTTGTGCTCGTCGATAAGCGGCGGCAGGTCACGCCCCTGCACGCCCGTGAGCACCTGCGCAAGGAAGGGCACACCGCCGATCTCGCGCGGCTCGGGGCCGGCCTCGGTGCCAGAGCCGCCTGCCATCGCCAGTTCGCGGCGCAACTGTGCCACCTCGTTGGCCAGTGCCCGGCGCTCTTCGATCATCACGCGGACGCGCTCGGGCACGTCCTCGGCCCGCGTCTTCAGCTCTCCCGCCACCGCGGAGAGACCAGCGCTCCGGGCGTTCAGGTGATCGAAGGCCGCCGCGCCGGTCAGCGCCTCGATCCGGCGAACCCCGGCACTCGACGCACCCTCTCCGATTACGGCGAAGGTGCCGATATCGCCCGTCCGCCGCACATGCGTGCCGCCGCACAGCTCGATCGAGTAGGTCTCTCCGTCCGTCCCCTTGCCCGAGTCGTCCAGCCGGCCCATCGACACGACGCGGACCTCGTCGCCGTATTTCTCGCCAAAGAGCGCCTGCGCGCCGACGGCGCGCGCGTCGTCGGGCGTCATGATGCGCGTCTCCACGGGGCTGTTCTGGCGGATATAGGCGTTGACCTCCGCCTCGACGAGCGCGATGTCGCCGGACTCCAGCGCCGAGGCGTGCGAAAAGTCAAAGCGCAGCCGGTCCGGCGCGTTGAGGCTGCCGCGCTGCGCCACGTGATCCCCGAGCGCACGCCGCAGCGCCTCGTGCAGCAGGTGCGTGGCCGAGTGATTGGCGCGGATGGTGCTGCGCCGGTCGTGATCGACCTCGAGCCGTGCCGCTTCGCCTGCCTTGATCTCGCCCTCCCCGACCTCGGCGAAATGCAAAAAGACGCCCGCCACCTTCTTGCAGTCGGTTACCCGGGCGCGACCGCCCTCGGTCTCGATCACCCCGGTGTCACCGACCTGTCCACCGGCCTCGGCGTAGAACGGGGTCTGGTTGAGCACGATCTGCACGCGTGAGCCGTGCGCCGCTTGCGCGATCTCGGCACCGTTGTCGACAATCGTCACGATGCGCCCCTCGGCACGCTCGGTCTCGTAGCCGAGGAACTCGGTGACACCGTGGGTCTCGGCGATGTCGAACCAGACCTGCTGGTCGGCGGTCTCTCCAGATCCGGCCCAGGCGGCGCGCGCCTTGGCCTTCTGCTCGGCCATCGCCGCCTCGAACCCGGCAAGATCGACCTCGCGCCCCTGTTCGCGCAGGGCGTCCTGGGTCAGGTCGAGCGGAAAGCCGAACGTGTCATAAAGCCGGAACGCCGCCTTGCCGGGCAGGGCCACGCCCTCCGGCAAGTGCCCGAGTTCGTCCTCCAGAAGCCGCAGGCCGCGCTCCAGCGTCTGGCGGAACCGCGTCTCCTCGAGGCGCAACGTCTCGGTGATGAGCGCCTGCGCGCGGCCCAGTTCGGGAAAGGCCTGCCCCATCTGGGATACCAGCGCGGGCACCAGCCGGTGCATCACCGGCTCCTTGGTGCCCAGCATGTGCGCGTGACGCATCGCGCGGCGCATGATCCGGCGCAGAACATAGCCGCGCCCCTCGTTCGAGGGCATCACGCCGTCGGCGATAAGGAACGAGGTCGAGCGCAGGTGATCGGCGATCACGCGGTGATGCACGCGGCCCGGGCCGTCGGGATCGGCGCTTGTCGCATGAGCGCTCGCCTCGATGAGGCTGCGCATCAGGTCGGTGTCGTAGTTGTCGTGCTTGCCCTGCAAGAGCGCGCCAATGCGTTCGAGCCCCATGCCCGTGTCGATGGACTGCATGTCGAGCGGGCGCATCGAGCCGTCTTCGAAGCGCTCGTTCTGCATGAAGACGAGGTTCCATATCTCGATGAACCGGTCGCCGTCCTCCTCGGGGCTGCCCGGTGGTCCGCCGGATACCTCGGGTCCGTGATCGTAGAAGATCTCGGTGCACGGCCCGCACGGGCCGGTCGGCCCCATCGACCAGAAATTGTCTTCGCTGGCGATGCGGATGATACGCTCGTCCGGTAGCCCGGCGTATTTCTTCCAGATCCCGGCGGCCTCGTCGTCGGTGTGGAATATCGTCACCAGAAGCTTCGAGCGGTCGATGCCGAAATCGCGCGTCAGAAGATCCCACGCATAGGGGATGGCCTGTTCCTTGAAATAATCGCCAAAGCTGAAATTCCCCAGCATTTCAAAGAACGTATGGTGCCGCGCGGTGTAGCCCACGTTGTCGAGATCGTTGTGCTTGCCGCCTGCACGCACGCATTTCTGGCTGGTCGCGGCGCGGGTGTAGTCGCGATGCTCGACCCCGGTGAAGCAGTTCTTGAACTGCACCATGCCGGAATTTGTGAACATCAGCGTCGGATCGTTTCGCGGTACCAGCGGTGAACTTTCCACCAACCGGTGGTCGTTGCGTTCGAAAAAATCGAGGAATGCGCTGCGTATCTCGTTGAGCGTGGGCATGGCTGTGCGGCTTCCGGCTTTGGGGTCGGTACGTTCGTGCCGATTTAGCCCTCAGCGCCCTCCGTGTCCACAGCACAAAACCCCTTGCCGCACACCGGGGTCAGCCCTCCACGACCGAGCCGGACCCGGCGTCTTCGGCCATGTCGAAATCGAGCCCGTGCGCCGCGCGGATCTTGTCCTCGATCTCGGTCGCGGCCTGCGGGTTTTCCTTGAGGTAGGTCTTGGCGTTCTCGCGGCCCTGGCCGATGCGCTCATCACCGTAGCTGAACCAGCTGCCAGACTTGTCGACGATGCCTGCCTTGACGCCCATATCGAGCAACTCACCGGTCTTGGAAATGCCCTCGCCATACATGATGTCGAACTCCACCTGCTTGAAGGGTGGTGCCACCTTATTCTTGACCACCTTGACGCGTGTCGCGTTGCCGACCACCTCATCGCGGTCCTTGATCGCACCGATGCGGCGAATGTCGAGGCGTACGGAGCTGTAGAACTTGAGCGCATTGCCGCCCGTGGTGGTCTCGGGGCTGCCGAACATGACGCCGATCTTCATGCGGATCTGGTTGATAAAGACCACCGTGCACTTAGTGCGGCTGATCGAGCCGGTGAGCTTGCGCATCGCCTGGCTCATGAGACGCGCGTGCACGCCCACGTTGCTGTCGCCCATCTCGCCCTCGAGCTCGGCCTTGGGGGTGAGCGCGGCGACCGAATCGACCACGATGAGGCTGACCGCGCCCGAACGCACCAGGGTATCGACGATCTCGAGCGCCTGTTCGCCGGTATCGGGCTGGGAGATGAGCAGCTCGTCGAGGTCCACGCCGAGCTTGCGCGCATAGATCGGATCAAGCGCGTGCTCGGCATCGACGAAGGCACAGACACCGCCCTTTTTCTGTTCCTCGGCCACGCAGTGGAGCGTGAGCGTGGTCTTGCCCGAGCTTTCCGGCCCGTAGATCTCCACAACCCGGCCCTTCGGGATACCCCCGATGCCGAGCGCGATGTCGAGACCAATCGAGCCGGTGGAGGTGGACTCGATATCGGCGACGGGATTGTCGCCACCCATCTTCATGATCGAGCCCTTGCCGAATTGCCGTTCGATCTGTGCCAGAGCGCTGTCGAGCGCCTTCTGCTTGTCCGCCATTCGCTTGTTGTCCATTGAAAGAAGGTCTGCCGTTGCCATTGCGTCGCTCCGTTATTTCACACCCAGAGAAGGGCAGCAATGCCCGCTTGTGTTCTTGTATTGTTCTCATCTGTGGAGCAAAAACCGCGCCGTGACAAGAGACAATCTTGGTGATGACAGCATCCTGCCGAGAGGTTAACACATGGTTGACGCTGATCGGACAATCGGCGGTCAGGATCGGGGCGCACCGGATTTGCTCGTTTTTTCTCGACATAACCTTGTCCTTCTCTCGGTCCCCAAGACCGGCAGTACGGCCTATGAGGCGGCGCTTGCGCCCCATGCCGCGATGGTGATCAGCGCGCCGCCCGAGCTCAAGCACGCACCGGTCTTTCGCTACAACCGCTTCTTCCGGCCAATGATTGAGAGGTTCATCGGGGAGGCACCGGACGTGGTGGCCGTGATGCGCGAGCCGATCGACTGGTTAGGAAGCTGGTATCGCTACCGCCGTCGCGACGCGCTCGTGGGGCACGCCAACAGCACGGCAGACGTGGGCTTCGACGATTTCGTCATCGCCTATTGCCGCGGAGACCCGCCGTCCTTCGCCCGCGTCGGCAGCCAGGCGAAGTTTCTCGAGCCCCAGCGCAACGGCACACGGGTCACGCACCTGTTCCGCTACGAGGACCAGGAGGGCTTCATCGGGTTCCTCGAGCGGCGGCTCGGGGTCTCCATCGACCCGCCATCCTGCAATCGTTCGCCACCGCTCTCGCTCGATCTTTCCGCGCGTGTCGAGGCGCGGCTGCGCCGCAAGCACGCGGGTGATTTCGCGCTGCATGACGGGATCGGGACGGACGGGCACTACGAGGTGCCCCGGCCATCCCCGCCACCTGCTTCCTGACCCAAGGCACCCTCTTTGTCCTCAGGCGCAAGGCCATCGTTGCCGTCGCGATCCCGAGCCAGCCGGTGTACCGTCTCCACAAGCTCGTCGAGGGAAAACGGCTTGGACAGGAAGACCGACCTCGGTAGGCTCTCCTGCACATCGCCGAACGCCTCCTCGGCATAACCCGATACAAACACCACCGGTACGTCAGGGCGGTCGGCCAGCGCCCGCTGCACCCAGCCCGGGCCGTCCAGCCCCGGCATCACCACATCGGTGACGAAGACATCCACCGAAAGCGAGGCGTCGCCGAGAATTTCGAGCGCCTCTTCGGCCGAGCCGGCTTCGATAACGCGGTAGCCGCGCAGTTGCAACGCACGGCTTGCGAAAGCGCGTACTGGAATCTCGTCCTCCACAAGCAGGATCACCTCATCGCCGCGTACCGCGCCGCCCGGGGGCGTGCCGTGCTGTGCCTGCGCGGCCTCACGATGTTCACGGGCCGGGAACATCAGACGGAAGGTCGTGCCCGTTCCCTCGACGCTGTCGGCGAAGATGAAACCGCCGCTTTGCTTTACGATACCGTAGACGGTCGAAAGACCGAGACCGGTCCCCTTGCCCACGCCCTTTGTGGTAAAAAACGGCTCGAACACCTGGTCGAGACTGTCCGGCGCGATGCCAGTCCCCTCGTCTACTACCTCGACGGAGACATATTTGCCCGGTGCCACGACCGCACGGTCCCTGTGCAGCGGTTCTTTAAGGACGATGTTCTGTGTGACGATCCGGATCTGCCCGCCGTCCGGCATGGCATCCCGGGCATTGACCACGAGGTTCATGATAACCTGCTCGAGCTGGCGCTTGTCGGCGCGGATCGCGTCGAGCCCAGGTTCATGGCTCAGGGAGAGCGTGATCCGTTCGCCCACCAGCCGGTTGAGCAGGTGCGTGAGATCCGACAGCGTGTCGCGCAGATCGAGAATGCGGGGGTGCATCGTCTGCTTGCGCGAATAGGCGAGCAACTGGCTGACCAGGGCTGCGGCGCGGTTGGCGTTCTGGTTGATCTGGGTCAGGTCGGCATAATCCTGGTCACCGGGATCATGGCGTAGGAGGATCAGGTCGCAATGCCCGGTGATCGCGGTGAGAAGATTGTTGAAATCATGCGCGATTCCCCCGGCAAGCTGACCGATCGCCTGCATTTTCTGGCTCTGAACAAACTGTGCCTGCAGCGATTTGAGTTCGGTCGCGTCGGTCATCACCGCGATGAGCACCGTCTCGTCACCTTCGCATGAACGGTTGAGGGTCACCTGGACGAATCTTTCGCCCTCCGCCCGCCGCACGCGCAGGAACTCGGGACGGACAGTGCCGCGCTCGGCGGCGGCGTCAGCGATCCAGTCCTTCACCGGCCGGCCTAGCCCCTCGAGCATCTCGCCGAGCCGCAATCCACCGGTTTCCGCGCAGCCCAGCAACGCGCGTGCAGGGCCATTGGAAAGCCGGATCCGCCCTTCGGTGTCAAGCTTGAGCAGAGGAACCGGCAAATGGTTAAAGAAGGCCCAGCCATCGACCGCGTCCGCCCCGGTCTCCACCTCCGGCAAGAGGTAGACCTCTCTGCGCCCGGCAACACCACGCCGCTCTATATAGAGGCAATCAAGAGGCCCGTCCCGCGTGGAGACGCTGCAAACGGTCCCCGACCGGACCGTTCCGAGGCCGCAGACCTCGCTCAACGTGCGGGCGCGACCGCCGATCAGGTCGCGCGCTGTTGGGTTCATGTAGAGTACGATTCCACCACGCCCCAGTGTCATCATCGGAAACGGATGCGCCTCGGGGTCCCTGAGCGGGGGATCGACTGAATTCTCGAGCCGCCAAGTATAGAGAGACCCGCCCGCGCGGTGTACCGAAAGACGCAGGCGTCCGGCACGCGTCGCCACGTCTTCCTGCGCCATGCCGGTCGCGGCGGCGCGCGATTCCATCCGGAAGAGGAGCGGGCCGGGATTGGCAATCTTTTCGCGCAGAAGGGCGGCAAGAGTGCCGCCCTTCCCGGGGGCATATTCACGCCGCCCCGCCTGGTTGGTGAACATGATTTTGCCCTCCGGCCCCGACAGAAGGAGCGGTTGCGGATCGTGCTCACAGAGTGCCGCCGCCACGTCGAGACGCGCCGCCTCGTCACGCGCAGCGCGGGAGCGTATCATCCAGAGCCAGAACGCGGAAAAGAAAAGAATTGCGCCCACGAGCATCAACAGCCATTTCGCCTGTCCGGAGCCCACCAAGAGGCCCGTTGCCGCGAAAAGAGCCGCCGCCACGCCGATAAGGGGAGCGCGTGGCGCGAGACGCTGTCCGGCACGCTGCCAGTTTTCCCCGGGTGTCGTCAGGAATGCCACCTGCCGCGCCTTCCGCTCCGTGTCCTTGCCGACGCATGCTGCGACAAAAGATTTAAGGCAGGTTTAACGGCAATGCGGAAATACCGTCAAGGTTGTGGTTCCCCTCAGCTATCTCGGGAAAGCTGTGTCAAAAAGAAACCATCCCCGGTCTCGCTGATCGGCCAACGCCGCGAAAATGTAACCCGCCAAACGCTCTGACCGCATGAAAAATGCTTTATAACGCATTCGTTTTCTTCGGCTAAAACCGAGCATGTGGAATAAATGAGCGAACCTCCCGGCGCGACAAGCGGTGCCGCTTGCGCGAGGATATCCCTCTGCACGCAGCCCAACCCCGCAAGGTCGTCCGGTGTCAGTTGCCACTTGGCCTGTGGCGCGCGACGCCAGGTGCCGCTGCCGGAACACGGCACGTCGCACAATACCGCCTCAAATGGGCCAAGCGCTTGCAACTCGGAGGTTTTGCAGACGCGGACAGCCACCCCCGCGCGGTCCGCGCGGGCTGGCAAGTCGGACATCCGGCGCGCCGCGGCGTCATGCGCGAACCACGTCCCGTCGAGCCGCGCCGCCAGCGCCAGTGTCTTGCCCCCGCCCCCAGCACAATAGTCCAGCACGCGCGCCCCGGGCGACAGGTCGAGCGCCTCCATCGCCGCCTGACTACTGGCATCCTGAAGTTCCACAGCGCCGCGGCGATATAATTCGGATGCAGATATTTTTCTTTCCCCTTCAACGGCCTGCAAGGCCATCTTGACAGCATGAATGGGGCGGCAAACGATCCCCTCGCGCGCCAATGCCGCCTGTGCCGCAGCGCGTGTCATCTGGCGCGCGTTGACCCGAAGCGTGACCGGTGCGCGGTGGCGCAGCAATTCGGCCGCCGGTGCCGCGCCGTCCCCGAGCGAGGCCTCGAAGCGCGACCAGAGCCAATCGGGCAGGTCGCGCGCCTCGGCATCCTCGGGCGCACGTCCCGCGGCACGCTCGGCTTCGGACAGCGCCGGGGGTGCATACCCCACCCCTGTAAAAAGTGTCCCGGGATCAATGCCTCGATCGCGAAGCAGGCCGATCAGCAGCGCCCGCCCCCCGTCGCCGCCACCAAGCGCGGCGCAGGCGCGCCAGCGCCGCAGCACCGCGAAGACGTGATCGCGCACCGCCGCCCGATCCTTGGAGCCCGCATAGCGCACCCCGCGCGCCCAATTGGTGAGAGCCTGCTCAGCCGGGGTTCCCGCGCGGACGGTGTCGAGCACCCCGATCGCCGCCGCGACCCGCGCGCCGGGGGTCACCGGTATCCCCGCGTGTTGACTGTCATCGGTCCCTCCGAGGCGTTTCAGCGATCTTCTAACGCAGGGCAGCGGCGGCGCATAGCCGTTCAAACGGGTTGCGGCGGGACGTATACCAGTTATCACGTGTCGGGATGAACGTGACCATCATCAGCTTCATAGTCGTCACCCTTGCGGTCACGCTGGCCGGGGCGGCCTCGGTCATCGGCAAGCGCCGAACGACCGAGGATTACCTGTTGGCCAGCCGCTCGATCGCGCCATGGCTGACGGCGCTATCGACCGTGGCCACCAACAACAGCGGATTCATGTTCATCGGCATGATCGCGGCAAGCTACCGTCTGGGAATCGAGACCGTCTGGATGATGGTCGGCTGGATCATCGGCGACGCCATCGCGTGGTGGCGGCTCTATCCGCGGCTCAGGGCCCGGTCGGGCGCGGCCGGCACGATCACCGTCACCGCGATCCTCGCCACCGGGCCCGAGGGGCCGCGTCGCTCACTGGTGGTGGCCGCGAGCGCCCTCACTTTCGTCTTTCTCGGGCTCTATGCCGCTGCACAGCTCAAGGCCGGCAGCACGGCGCTGCACGCGCTGTTCGACTGGCACCCGGCGACCGGCGTGTGGATCGGGGCGCTGATCGTGATCCTCTATTCCTTCGCCGGGGGCATCCGCGCCGATATCTGGACCGACGCCGCGCAATCGGCGGTGATGTTCGTCTCGATCGCGCTGATCCTGGTGGCAGGCGGCATGGCGGTGGGCGGCCCCGCGGCGCTGGCCGATCGTCTGCGGTCGCTCGATCCGGCGCTCTTGTCGGTGTTTCCCGCCGATCTCGCCTTCGGGCCGCTGCTCTTCGTGCTGGGCTTCGTCTTTGCCGGGCTGGGCACGCTTGGCCAGCCGCACCTGATGACGCGGCTCATCGCGATGGACAAGACAAGCGGCATACGGCAGGCCCGGCTTTACTATTTTGCATGGTTCGTGCCGTTCTGGCTGGCCTGTATCGCGGTCGGGCTCTATGCGCGGGCCATCCTTCCCGATCTCGGCGGGCTGCCGGGTACCGACGCGGTGCCGGACCCGACGGAGCTGGCCCTGCCTCTGGTGACGATGGCGCTCCTTCCCGACATTTTCGTCGGCGTGGCCCTGGCAGGGCTGTTCGCCGCCACCGTGTCAACCGCCGACAGCCAGATCATCCTTTGCTCGGGGGTCATCACCCAAGACATGATCCCGCGCTGGCGCGAGAGTTACCTGGCCTCCAAGCTGGCCACAGCCGCAGTCTTGGCGCTGGCGCTCGGCATTGCGCTCCACGCGCCCGAGACGGTGTTCGACCTGGTGCTGATCGCATGGTCGGGGCTGGGGGCCACGCTCGGGCCGGTGCTGTTCTTTCGCCTGTTCCGCTGGCCCCTGCCCTCGGGGACCGGCCTGGCGGCCATGGCGGCGGGGCTGGCCGCCGTGGCGGGCTGGCACATATCGGGCTACGACGACGACATGTTCAAGGCTCTGCCGGGCATCCTCGCGGCTTTTGCGGCCTACGGCATCGCCCGACGCCTCGCGGCGATGCGCAAGCCTCAGCCGCCGCGGTAGTTTGGTGCCTCGCGGGTGATCTGCACGTCATGCACATGGCTTTCCTTGAGTCCCGCCCCGGAGATGCGCACGAACTCGCACTTGTGTCGCATCTCCTCAACGCTGGCGCAGCCGGTATAGCCCATCGCCGCGCGCAGACCGCCGACAAGCTGGTGCAGGACCGTGCCGGCGGGGCCCTTGTAGGGAACCTGTCCCTCGATCCCCTCGGGCACGAGCTTGTCCGAGGCGGCGTCCTTCTGGAAGTAGCGGTCGGCCGAGCCGCGCGCCATCGCGCCGAGGCTGCCCATGCCGCGATACGCCTTGAACGAGCGGCCCTGGTAGAGAATCACCTCGCCGGGGCTCTCGTCGGTGCCCGCGAGCATCGAGCCGACCATCGCGCAGGACGCCCCAGCCGCGATCGCCTTGGCGAAATCGCCCGAGAACTTGATGCCGCCATCTGCGATCACCGGCACATCGCCGGCCGCCGCCGCGCTGTTCATGATCGCGGTGAGCTGCGGCATGCCGACGCCCGCCACCACGCGCGTGGTGCAGATGCTGCCTGGCCCGATGCCCACCTTGACCGCGTCGGCGCCTGCGTCGATGAGCGCACGGGTGGCGTCGCCTGTGGCGACGTTGCCGGCCACGATCTGCACCTCGTTCGAGAGCGACTTGGCCCGCGTCACGGCCATGGCCACGCCCTCGGAATGGCCATGCGCGGTGTCGATCACCACCATGTCGACGCCGGCCTCCACCAGCGCCTGCGTGCGCTCGAACCCGGCGTCGCCCACGGTCGAGGCCGCGGCCACCCGCAGCCGCCCCAGCCGGTCCTTGCAGGCCGTGGGGTTGAGCACCGCCTGTTCGGAGTCGCGCAGCGTCAGCAGGCCGGTGAGCTTGCCCTCGCGGTCGGTCACGAGGAGCTTCTCGATGCGCCGCGCCTTCATCAACGAACGGGCTTCCTCGCGGTCGGCAGGCTCGCGCAGGATGGCGAGATTGTCGGAGGTCATCATCACGCTGACCGGCGTGTTCTCGTCTTCGGCGAAGCGCATGTCGCGATTGGTGACGATGCCAACGACGCGCCCGCCCTCGTCCACCACCGGGAAACCGGTGATCTTGTAGCGCTCCTGCAATGCCTTGGCATCGGCGAGAGTCTGGTCAGGGCGGAGAGTGATCGGGTTGTAGACGATGCCGCTCTCGAAACGCTTCACACGGCGCACCTCGCGGGCCTGTTCCTCGACCGTAAGGTTGCGGTGGATCACCCCCATGCCGCCCATCTGCGCCATCGAGATGGCCATGCGCCCCTCGGTCACCGTGTCCATAGCCGAGCTCAGCAGCGGAATGTTGAGGGCGATATCGCGGGTCACCCAGGTGCGCGTGTCAGCATCGGAGGGAAGCACCGAGGATGCCGCGGGCACCAACAGAACATCGTCAAAGGTGAGTGCCTCGCGAATCTCCATTCCGTCTCTCCGTGAATGTGTCGTTTGGCGGGTCCCTATCGCATGGATCGTGGGCCTGTGAAAGGCCGATTCGCGCCTTGCGGCGGCTCGGCGTTGCGTCCACGCTGTTTCCGGGAACACGGGGCACGAGGGAGATGCACAATGTCCGGTCACGGCTATGACGACGGCAGGCTGAACCTGCCATTCGTAGGGCTGCCGACCTTCGGCAAGCGCCCGCTGGTGACCGACTGGGACCGGATCGAGGCCGAGGCGGCCATCCTCGGCGCGCCCTTCGATTGCGGTACACAGTTCCGCGCGGGCGCGCGCTTCGGTCCGCGCGGGGTGCGCGAGGCCAGCACGCTGTTCAGTTTCGGCCATGCCGGGGCCTACGATCACGAGGATGACGTGACCTACCTGCCGGGCGATGTGCGGATCGTGGATATCGGCGACGCCGATATCATCCATACCGATACCGCGCAGAGCCACGCCAATATCGAGGCCGGGGTGCGCGCCATCCTGCGTTCGGGTGCCGTACCTGTGGTAATCGGCGGCGATCACTCGGTAACCATCCCCTGCGTCAACGCCTTCGACGGCGCGGGGCCTGTGCACGTGCTGCAGATCGACGCCCATCTCGATTTCGTGGACGAACGCCACGGCGTGCGCATTGGCCACGGAAACCCGATGCGCCGTGCCGCCGATCATGCCCATGTCACCGGGCTGACTCAGCTTGGCATTCGTAATGTCAGTTCGACCGCGCGCGATGGCTATGAGGATGCGCGCCGCATGGGTTCGGACATCCTGTCGGTGCGGCAGGTGCGGCAGCTTGGTCCCGAGGCAGTGGTGGCGCGCATTCCCGAAGGTGCCCGTCTCTACATCACCATCGACATCGACGCCTTCTGCCCTTCGATCGCGCCCGGAACGGGCACCCCCAGCCATGGCGGATTTCTCTATTACGAGGTTCTGGAAATCCTGCAACTGGCCGCAAGGCGGCACGAGGTGGCCGGGCTCGACCTGGTGGAGGTGGCCCCGCCCTACGATCCGGCAGACGTAACCTCGATCCTTGCCGCACAGCTGTTGCTGAACCTGCTGGGGTTCATCTTTCACGCCCGCGTCGGAGCCTGCACGCCGCCATAGCAGGTGGCGCGTCAGCCGGACCTGTCGCGGCGCGCCCCGGAAGCGGCTTGCGGATCGTGACGGCGCGCGCCGGGGCTGCCGGGCACGGGGTCATAACCGCACCCCCCCCACGGGTTGCACCGGGCAATGCGCCGCAGCGCCAGCCATCCGCCGCGGATCGCGCCGTGCCGCTCCAGCGCCTCGAGCGCATATTGACTGCAAGTGGGCTGATAGCGGCAATGCCAGCCGAGCCAGGGCGACAGGACAAGCCGATAGCACCGGATCGGCAGGGCGAGAAGGCGCGCCAGGGGAGTCATCCGGACCCCCGCAGGCGGTCGAGCGCAAATGCCAGATCGCGGCGCAAGTCGTCGAACGGGCGCGCGCCGGTCTCCGTCGCCCGACCGATCAGCACGTAATCCCAGCCGGGCTGCCCGCGGGCGGGCACGATCTCGCGCGCCACCTCCCGCAACCGCCGCTTAGCGCGGTTGCGGGCAACGGCGTTGCCGACCTTTTTCGAGCAGGTGAACCCCACCCGGATGCCGGGGTCGCCATCGCGACGGTCGCGCCCCTGCACCATAATCGTGCGAGTGCCCTGCCGTCTTGCCCGGGCGGCAGCCAGGAAGTCGGCGCGCCTGCGCAGGATGTCGGGACGGGGGGGGCGGCATGACAACACGGCCGAGGACGGGTTCCCTGCCTTGCTGTCAGGGGCCTCCGGCGGTGCCTTGGTCATGTCGAGCGGCGGGCGTTCAGGCGCTCAGCGACTTGCGGCCGCGGGCGCGGCGGGCGTTGAGAATCTTGCGCCCAGCCTTGGTGGCCATGCGCGCGCGAAACCCGTGACGATGCTTGCGCACGAGGTTTGAAGGTTGAAAGGTGCGTTTCATCGTTCCGTCTCCGGCTTTTCGGGGCTCCGCGCGACCAGAGCCGCGCCGAACCTTCAATGTGCTTCGAAGTCCGCTATATAAAACCCGTCCCCGGACAAGTCAAACCCCTGCCCCTCGATTTCACCGGCTTTCGCGCAGACAACGCCGGCCCCATGCCGTATTACAGGATTTATCGTGCGCATCACCTGGGATCACCCCCTCGTGAGGGCTCTGGCGGGCGCGCACGGGACCGTGCATCTAGGGAGTGAAACCAACCGACCGGTGACCTCATGAACCAGAGCCACTCATCCGCGCCCACACCCCGGGTGCGACGTCTCCTGCGCCACGCGCCGCTGGGCATCATCCTCGCCTCAGCGGTGGTCGGCTACATCACCCTGCACGAACACATCACCTTCGAGACGCTGCGCGCCCATCGCGAGACACTTCTGGCCTTCAGGGACAGCCACTTTGCAACGCTGGCGGCGGCATTTCTCGCCGCGTACCTTCTGATCGTCGCGTTCTCGCTGCCAGGCGCGGCGGTGGCCTCGGTCACCGGCGGGTTTCTCTTCGGGCTGGTGCTGGGCACGGCACTCAACGTCGCCGCCGCTTCGCTCGGGGCTGTGGCCATCTTTCTTGCTGCCCGCTGGGGGCTGGGCGCGGCGCTCGCGGCGCGCATCGAGACCTCCGAAGGCCGCATGAAAAGGCTCAAGCAAAGGCTGCATGACAACGAGATCAGCGTGCTGTTCCTGATGCGGCTGGTGCCCGCTGTTCCGTTCTTCGTGGCCAACCTGCTGCCGGCGCTCGTGGGTGTCCGGTTTCGCAATTTCGTTCTGACCACGGTGCTGGGCATCGTCCCGGGCGCTCTTGTCTTTACCTGGATCGGCGTTGGACTGGGCGAGGTGTTCGACCGGGGTGAAACGCCCGATCTTTCCCTGCTTTGGGAGCCGCAGATCATCGGTCCCATACTTGGGCTCGCGGCGCTCGCGGCGATGCCAATGCTGATCAAGGCCATTCGTGGGAAAAGGGATATCTGAGAATGCATAAACTGACACCGGATCTGCTGGTTATCGGGGCCGGCTCGGGCGGCCTCTCCGTCGCCGCGGGGGCCGTGCAGATGGGGGCGAGCGTCGTACTGCTCGAGGGCCACAGGATGGGTGGAGACTGCCTCAATTTCGGCTGCGTGCCCTCCAAGGCGCTGATCGCCAGCGGCAAGGCTGCCCACGCGCAAGCCCATGCATCAGCCTATGGTGTCGCTGACGTGGTCCCGCAGGTGGATTACGCCGCCGCCAAGGACCATGTCGCAAGCGTAATCGCGCAAATCGAGCCGGTGGACAGCCAGGAGCGATTCGAGGGGCTGGGCGTGCGGGTGATCCGCGAGTACGGCGAATTCATCTCTCCCAGCGAGGTACGGGCGGGCGCGCATATCATCTCGGCGCGGCGCACGGTCATCGCCACCGGCTCCTCGCCGCTGGTGCCGCCCATCCCCGGGCTCGACCGCGTCCCATACGAGACAAACGAGACCGTCTTCGATCTGCGTGAACGCCCCGATCACCTGCTGATTATCGGCGGTGGCCCAATCGGTATGGAACTGGCACAGGCACATCGCCGTCTGGGATGCGCGGTGACCGTGATCGAGGGCGCGAAAGTAATGGGCCAGGACGATCCCGAGATGGTCGAGGTGGTGCGCGCGCGCTTTGCCGCCGAGGGCATCACCCTCGAGGAAGGGGCAACGGCCTCCGAAATCCGTGGCACGGCGGGTGCGATCGAGGTCGCGGCATCGGACGGACGCCTGTTCAAGGGCTCGCACCTGCTCATGGCGGTGGGCCGCCGGGCCAATACAAACCGACTAAATCTCGACGTCGCGGGCATCGAGACGACGAAACGCGGGATCCAGGTGGATGCGTCGCTGCGCACGACCAATCGCCGCGTCCACGCCATCGGCGACGTGGCGGGCGGGCTGCAATTCACCCATGTCGCGGGCTATCAGGCAGGGTTGATCATCCGGCAGGCGCTGTTCGGCCTGCCTGCGAAGAACCGCACCGATCACATCCCGTGGGCCACCTATACCGACCCCGAGCTTGCCCAGATCGGCCTCACCGAGGCGGAGGCGCGCGAGACGCATGGCGGCAATCTCGAGGTGGTGCGCTTTCCCTACAACCACAACGACCGCGCCATTGCCGAGCGCAAGACCGAAGGGCTCATCAAGGTGATGGTGGTGCGCGGGCGGCCCGTTGGCGTGTCGATCGCGGGCGCGCAGGCGGGCGAGCTCGTCAATCTGTGGGCGCTGGTCATGGCCAACAAGCTCAAGATGAAGCATGTGGCGGGCATGGTCGCGCCCTACCCCACGCTGGGAGAGATTAACAAGCGCGCCGCCGGGGCCTATTTCTCGCCCCGGCTCTTCGATAGCGCTATGGTGAAACGGGTGGTGGGGTTCGTGCAGCGCTGGCTGCCCTGACGCCGCTCATGGGAGGGCACGCGTGCTCAGATCGCTTTCAGGCCGGTTCCTGATTCTCACGGCCATCTTCGTGATGCTGGCCGAGGTGCTGATCTTCGTGCCCTCGGTGGCGCGGTTCCGCGAGCAGTTCCTGCTCGACCGCCTGCAGCGCGCGCAGATCGCCTCGCTGGGCCTGTTGACGGGGGGCGAGGTTTCCGCCGATCTTGAGGAGGAACTGCTGCGCAACGCCGAGGTGTTCAACGTGGTGCTGCGCCGCGACGAGGCACGGCAACTCGTGCTGTCCTCGCCGGTGCCCGCGCCTGTGGCGCAGAGCTTCGACTTGCGCGATCCGAGCGCGGTCACCCTGATCGCGGACGCCTTTCGCCGCCTGGCACGCGCCGATCCGGAGGTGATCCGCGTGATCGGCGAGCCCGTACGCATGGGCGGCATCCTCATCGAGATCACGCTCGATACCGCCGACCTGCGTACAGCAATGGTTGATTACGGGCTGCGCATCCTGTGGTTGTCGCTGGTCATCTCGGTCATTACCGCAGGGCTTCTCTTCTTGGTGGTGCAATGCTTCGTCGTGCGGCCCATTCGCCGCGTGGTGGGCGCGATGCAGACCTATGCCGACGATCCCGAGGACGCGCGGCTGGTGATCGCACCGTCTTCGGGCATCACCGAGTTGCGCGAGGCCGAGGAAAGCCTGCAATCTCTGCAACGCCAGCTCACCGCCGCGCTCAAGCAGAAGGAGCACCTCGCCCAGCTCGGTGGCGCGGTGGCCAAGATCAGCCACGACCTGCGCAACATCCTAACCTCTGCGCAGCTCTTTACAGATCGGCTGGAGATGAGCGAGGACCCGCGTGTTCGACGCATGGCCCCAAAACTCGTCAATTCTCTCACCCGCGCCGTGCATCTGTGCGAATCCACACTCGCCTACGGCAAGGCCGAGGAACCGGCACCAAAACTCGCACGCCACAACCTGGCCGATCTCGTCGCCGAGGCCATCGAGGGCGAGCGCCTAGCCGCTGGCGAGCATCCACTGAAATTCGAGAGCATTGTGGCCGCGGATGTCGTGCTTCCCGCCGATTCCGAGCAGTTCCACCGTGTTCTCACCAACCTGTTGCGCAACGCGCGTCAGGCCATTGTCCGGACAGGCAAGCCGGGCCAGGTCACCGTCTCGGCTGAGGCCGGCCCGCGGGACTGGGTGATCCGCATGGAGGACACTGGCCCCGGTCTGCCTGCAAAGGCGCGCGATCACCTGTTTGAGCCGTTCCGTGGCGGCGCAAGCAGCGGCGGCACGGGCCTGGGCCTGTCGATCGCCGCCGAACTGGTGCGCGGCCACGGCGGCACGCTGATGCTGGAACGCAGCGACGAGAGCGGCACCTGCTTTCGCATCACCCTGCCAAAGGGAAATTTCGCCGCCCCGTCATAAATCCGCCAACTGCCCCTTGCATCGGCACACGGCAAAGTCTACACGCTGCCTCCGACGGACCGATAGCTCAGCTGGATAGAGCACTTGACTACGAATCAAGGGGTCGGGGGTTCGAATCCTCCTCGGTCCGCCAACCAAACATCGTAAGAGATTGATTTTATTTCTTAAAACACAAGTTACTAATCTCTTACCCCCCTTTACATCCCCCACCGTGACGCGGCTTGCCCCGGAATGAGTCGGATGTCTGTGGTATGGCACAGTCCTCGTCGCCTGTGGTCAGCTCGATCTCCTGGCGCGGGATGTGATCCGGGATGGGACGGCGCTTCGGCTTGTCCTTCTCCTCTTCGTCCGGAAGCCGCAGCTTCGCGGTCATCTTGGCGACGTAGATCTCGCTGGCTTCCAAAGCCAGTTGAAGCTGTTGGGTCGTCTCCGACGAGGTGCCAAAGCGATGGCTTCGGTGACCGGCCAGCTGGTGACGCAGCTTCTCTATCAGCATCGCCTGCGACGTCACCTCGGCAAGCAGAAGCGCCGTGAACCGTCGTAGTTCCTCGGGATCTTCCGGCAGGGATTTGGCCACGTCCAGCATGGCCAATCATAGCAAAACAGGAGCGAGACAGGAATCCCGAACCCGCCATCGGGACCGATTTATCCCGCCTTCAGCGGCGTCCAGCTGCGCTGCGGCAGACGCCAGTCGATCCCTTCCAGCAGCATCGCCACCTGGGCCGGAGTCAGCGCGATCTTGCCCTCCTTCGCCGAGGGCCACACGAACCGCCCCTTCTCCAGGCGCTTCGAGAACAGGCATGCGCCCTGGCCGTCCCACCAGATGATCTTGATCAGATCACCGCGCCGACCGCGGAAGACGAACATTGCCCGGCGAACGGGTCCTGCTTCAGCACCGTCTCCGCCTGGGCCGCGAGCGTGGTGAACCCGCGCCGCATGTCCGTCACGCCTGCCGCCAGCCAGACCTTTGTGTTCGGCGGAACCGGGATCATCCGGACAGGCCCCGGATCAGCCGGGCAAGCGCCTCGGGATCGTAGGTCCCGCTGATCCGCAGCCGGTGGCCACCCGCGGTATCGGTCTCGATCGCGCCTGCCGCGGGCACCGGACCTGCGGCGGCTTCGCTATTCTCGTTCATGGGCCGATCGACGATCTCGACTGGAAGAAAACAGGCCGCATCCGGCTCCGCCGGGACCTCCGGCGCATAGCGCGGGTCGCGCAGCCACTTGAAGATCAGGTTGACGTTCATCCCGTAACGCTGTGCTACACGCGCAACCGACACGCCCGGCACCGTCGTCTGCAAACAGATCGACCGCTTCTCCTCATCCGTCCAAAGCCGCTTCGTCCGACGCGCCATAACGCCCCCATAGTGTCCACTATCTCATGGTGGACACTATCGATCACCCTCTACCCGAGGCAGAGCAGCAACGCCGGACGCTTACGTCCCTAGCTGGTTTCTGCGGGAATATCCGGACGATCTTGACTGTTGCTATCAGGGCTCGGGGCGCCTGAAGACCTGATGCCAGTTCGTCATAACCTTGGTGAGGTCTGATACCGGAAACACTGCAAGCAGTCGATCATTCCCGTCTTCCGCGACGAGGACCTGTGCGTCCGCCGTCATCGCAAAGGCCGAACATGTTGGGCCGGCCCGCTCCACACGGCGAACGCGTTCCCGATCATTGGCCTGGGAGATGACTCTTTGGTGCAGTTTGTCCAAGTCTTGCACGATGCCTTCGTCGGGGCCATGTTTCATTGTTTGGCCATCCCTGGAGTGGTAGATCCATCCCATGGAACTCGCATGAGTGGCCTGCAAGAACGCCTTTAGCCGGTTCTGGAGGTGTGACGGTCTGCTATACTGCATGAGATGTCGCGCGGCACAGGTGGTGCCCTTCGTGGTAACTTTGGATGCGCGCTCGATTGTGCGTAAATGCAGCAGGCCGCATTGCAAGCTCAGCGCTCTGAGCGCCTTTGCGCAGGCGCGTGCAACCGTGTCCGCGTCAGTATCTGCCTCGGCGTCGAATTCGATTTTCCTTCCGCAGATTTCCAGTTCAATCAACCGCCGGTTCGATACTACGAGAGTCGCTTCTATTCCGGCGTCGGAGATGAGCGCGAATTTTCGCGGCAGCACAGTTTCGTCGATCTCCCGCGACAAACGCTCGATCAAAGCGGCGTAGTCTTGTGATGGGGCCGATTTCTCTTCGCGCAGGGCATCGCAGGATTTCATGACACGCAAGAGCTTGTCGCGCAGACGATTTACCGCCGCTTCGTTGCCGAGCTTTTGTGCGGTCGCCGAATATCGCATCAGGCCGCCCTCGCCATTTCGGTCAGGATTTTCTGAGCAGACTGGGCGACGAGCGGGATATCCGGCGCGCATTTGCATACGCAACAAACAATGTCGGAGTTTCCGGCCTGCGAACGCACAAAAATGCAAATCTCGTTGGATGTTGCGACCACAACTAGGTCGTTGTCTTCCATCATCAGGTCCGACAGGGCAAAAGTCTGCGCCGCCTGCCGCATCATTTCTTCCAGGTAGTCCTGTTTGTAGAGCCACGACGCGCTGGTCCGCAATGCCAGACCTGTCGAAATGTCGCCGAACGAGGCAAGCGTGCAGCTGGGGACAGCTTGGCGCAGTTCATCCAGACGATCCGAAAGGCTCATGTAGCGCTCCATGCAGGCCAAGAAATCGTTACCGGTTGGCCAGACCGGCCTTCGTCGGGCGTTCGGTTTGGCCACGCATTCGGGTCAATACGCGGACGCGTTTCGGAATGACGCTTGTCGCGCCGTAATTGACAGTCCCTTGAGGCGCTGTTTCGGCTCGGTGGCCGCTGGTCTGGTCGGGCACCTCGGAGTGGCGCGCGAGTTCAGGGTCCGGGTCTTCATCCTCTTGCGCAGAGACCGGGGCGGTGGGCGGCCCTGATGTGGGACACATCAAGTGCTCGATAAGATCGTTGACAAATTCCGCGGCGCCGCTCGCCTTCCATTTTGCCTCATCCTCCCCTGCTGCGATCGCTTCGGTGATTGAGATGGGAAAAATGCTCTGGAAAAGTCCATCGGTTTCCTTGCGCAGGCGCATCATGACCCGATCCAAGTCGCGCTCCGACTGCAACTTATCGACCTGCGTGACAAGCAGGATGTTGTAGCCGTTAGTGCGATCTGCAATCTGTTCCCATGTCGCCGCTTCCGATTGCCGCCAAGCCTGCGTCGCTTGTGTGCACCAGATAACGCTGTCCACCTCGTTCATGACAGACATCCACACATCAGACGACATGCTCGGGTCGGAGATTCCCGGCATGTCGATCAGATCGCAGATTTCCAGCGTGTCGGACGGGTTGAAAAGCCGGATCATGCGCGTCTCTTCAATCCGGACCTGATCAATCCCTTCGATTTCGATCTGCGTTTCGGATCCGTCATGACCCACCGCATAAACAGCGCTTTCGCCATAGCTGATAAAGACCGGCGGAAGGCGTGTGGCCGTGACCTTGATCGGCAATGGATCATCACCGAGAAACAGTTTTGACAACGTGCTCTTGCCAGCGCTGAACTCTCCCATTAGAGCCAAGCGGGTTTTTCTCGGACGTTGTTCCAAACACTCGTTGGTCACGGTCGTCTCCTTGGTCATGTCGCGTAGCGTCGCAGTGTTTCAAGCGTCTCGTCGAGCATCTGGCTGCGCGCTTCCTCGGCGGCGTTGAACAGCCGTTGCGCATTGCCTCTGCGGTCCGGTTCCGAGGCCAGATCAAGCAGGATGCTTCTCTGCTCTTCCAGGTAATGTTTCAGTTCCAAGATAAATTCGGCCCGGATGTCTGCTGTCTGGGCATCTTTAATCTGGCTCATGAAGTCTTCCGTCTCTGCGCTGATGAGATCACGAAACTTCTTGGCGAATGCCTTGTAGCCGCGCGTTCGTCGCCACCACATGGCCCACCAGCTGTCATTGAAATCCAGGGCAATGGTTTGACCAAGCGATACCGGAGAGGGAATTTGCGGCACATCCGGCACCGCGATCTCAATGCCTTCTACAGCCGGGCCGAACGCTTTGGATAGAAGCTGGGCTGTGTCGTTGACGGCCCGTTCATAAACCGCTTTCGCGGATTTGCGCGCCTGGTTGCCCATTGAAGAATATGCAGAGCGCAACAGTATGCGCAGCCCGGTCGGGTCATATTCCCAGACATGCTCGTCTCCACGGGTCTCGAGATGCTCGAGCAATGAATGGGTCGCCCGTTCAATGAAATTTGAATGGGCGCGATCGGCGCGATCGCTGTAATTGGCGAAAATCTGTGACAGTTTTGCGTCCAGCTCAGAAACGCGTCGCTCGGCGAGGCTATCGAACGCGGCGCGTATATCGTGCATGCATATGTCATTGGCGAAGCCTTCACCTGCGACCCTTACGGTTCGGGCTGCCTGTTGCGACGTGGCGATCGTGGTGGCGGAGGCCGCGATTTTGGAAAGGAACGGTTCCCCAAGACCGTTCACAACCTGTTCCGAGACGGCCGCCATCAGCCTGGGCACGCCGGACATTTCCCAGATGATGTCCGACGGTGACTTCTCGATCAATGAGCTGCCCAGCACCGCCTCGGTATAGCACAATAGTGCGTCGGCGCTCGCCGTGCGCATCCCGTCCAGTTCTCCGGTCAGAACCATGTTGGCCCAATAGGCACTGCCGAATACGAGTTCGGCTTCCTCAGGGCCATTGTTGGACTTGAGCGTTTCGCGAATACTGGCCTCGATCTCCGCCATCTGGTTCGCGGGATCGGAAAGCTCGTCGATCCTGTTGACGAAGATGATCACGTCGCGCGACTTCAGGTTTGAGATCATGCGCAAAAGCGCCATGTCTACCGATGTCAGTGCCTGCGTTGCCGAAAGCACCACGACGCAGACGCGGCTGTCTCGCAGGGCCTGGATCGTCACCATCTCACGCATCATGAAGGTGTCGTTCACGCCCGGAGTGTCCCGGATGCACATTCGGAACGGAACGGTCTGGCAATTGAGATAGAGTTCTGCCGACCTGGTGATATCGGCAAAGCGGCCCTGCTCAACCGCTACCGCGTCTTTGCTGTCCAAATCAAAGTCATCGCCAAGGCAGATATACCGTTCAAGGAGGTTCTTGTCGAAATAGCTGTATTCGTGCTCCTCGCCCATGAGGAGCTCGAAGTTCCGCCCAAGCCGCGCCTTGGCGTTCGCGCGCACCTTCTCGGTCTGGTCTTGTATCTTGTTGAGTTCGCTTTCCGCCCCGGCGCGGCTTGCAAGTTCGCCGATACGTCCGCCCTTGTTGGTCAGGCGATCCCACTCGTCCTCGGTCATGAATCGAAAACAGGCGCCGGTTTCACCGCGCTCCTCTGCCGGCGTCAGGTGCAGCGACGTCACGACCGAAGTCCAAGGATTGACATCGGACGGCAATAGATCTGCCCATCCGGCGATCGAATTGATCAAGGCTGTTTTTCCTGCCTTTACCTGGCCCAAGACCGTCACGCGGGGTTCGAACGTGGCCAGTTCCTTCTTGAGACGCTGGACCGGTTTGCGCGTTTCCTCCCCGGTGATCTGTTCAAGCTGCTCGAGCGCGATTTCAAGCGAGGCCGCGTTTTTTGCGAAGTCGGCGAGTTGTTCCATTCCGGCCCTCAGGTTTGAAGGACCGTTCGAGGACTGGATCTCCGTTGCGGTGTCGATTTTTGCTTCGATGGTCATTCGGCACCTGTTTCACGCGTCCTGCAAGGGCAGTGCTCTGTCAAGCTTCCAGGTTCGGCCCATGAGCTTAAGGCGAAAGTGGAAAGGAAATGTGGTGATATTTGGACAAGTGTGCGAGGAAACTTTGATCGCCCCTTTCGCTAAAGTTCCGGCTTGTCAGGCAGTTCCTTGCGGAGTTGAAGCATGAGTGTCACTGCATCGAGCGCCGCATCCACTCCGCGTTCCAGTTGGAACAGCATGAGCATCTCTTCACCTTCCTGCAGGTCCCCGTGCATGGCGTCGTTCACGGGGTCGTCCCCGGCCGAGGAACCGAGAAGGGTCGTCAGAGAATTTATGGCCTCGTTACAATCCTTCAGGATCGTGTCCGTATCCGGCACTTCGGTCTCTTCTAGCGCGTCGAGCATTCGGGCGGCGTGGCGTTGCAGCACGTTGACGGCCTTCGACAGGTCAGCAAGGGCATCTCCTTCACTTGCGGCGGTTTCGTCGGCTGCGCCAGCCGCCTGGCTCTCCGTCATGGGGGCAGAGCGGGCCGCAACGACCGGGAGGTTTGCGATCGGGGCCGACTGCGGCAACTCTGTTGCGAGGCGGTCTATGAAAATGCGCGCCTGATCGATATCCGCGGTACGGCCTTGTCGGATCTGGCGCGAAACCAGATCCACCAGAGATTTGCCGCCACTAGACGACCATAGTGCCTCGTTCGGCGCTTCCGCTCTGTTTTGCGCAGTGATGCCCTGAATCGTCGCAACCGGGAAAAGCCCGAGAAATTCGTCGGCAACGATGGGCTCTAGACGCGCTATGTTGCTTTGTAGCACACCGCGCATGAGCTGCTGGTCGGCCATTGTCAGGGCCAGGATGCTGTGGTCCTTGATATGATCGGGAACCAGGGACCAAAGCTGCTGTTCTTCCTCGGCAAAGTCCTGGCTGCACCAGATCATCAAGTCTGCCCGCGCAATCGCGTCATCGAGCGCTGCGCGTTTCTCATCATCCGTGCCGCAGACGCTGATTTCCACGAAATCCTGCTGGATCAGCCTCGGATCAGGCAACTCCTGCCGCACGCGCACGGCGTCCTCAGGGATATCGCAATCCTTCAGCAGGCCCGCGACCGAAGAAACGGAGCCATCCGCGCGCTCGATCAATGCCTGTTCGGACTCGCCATGGGCAAGCTCGGAAACCGGTACGTTTTGCGCTTGCCGAGTTTCGGTCCGCGCGACCATCATCTCGATCAGCCTGGATTTTCCTTTGCCTTCGAGCCCGGCAACGACCACCTGAACCGGTCTGGTCAGCAGCCCCAACAGGCGCGCACCGCAACGATCATAAGGCGGCGGCAAATTGTCTTGACCAAGCATACGCTCAAGGCGGTCAATGACCGGGTTGACCTGTTCCGCGGATTTCATGCCAAGCCCCCAATCATGCTTGTCCGACCGCGTTCTTGGAGCGCCTGATGCGGGTTAGGATCGTGACGGCCTCGGTTTTTCCTTTTCTCAGGCGCGGAAAAGCTTCGTTCCTGTCCCTTTGATTTGCCATAGAGCCCTTGCGCATCGCCTTGATGACGCAGAGAGACAAGTTGTCCTGACAGGGGTCGTCCAGATTCTTAATTTCCTGGGCCAAAGTGGCGCATATTTCCTCGGATGACTTGTTTCGCTGAAAACGCAGCAGACGTTCGATTTGATCTTCCGAGATGAATTGAAGGCCGTCACTTGCGGCAATCAGGATATCGTCTTCTATGATCGCAAACGGCGTTGCAGGGCAATCGATCTGGGCAATCTCGCCGCCGATCAGGACCGACGTGAGACAGCACTGGTCGGGATACTGTATCGCGTCCGCGCGGCTCATGACCCCGGACGACACCAGAAATTCAATCTGCGAGGAGAGCGCGTGGTTCTCGTTCAGGCGCGTCAGCTTGCCGTTGCGGAACAAATATAGCGGAGAATCTCCCACGGAAATCCAGTAGAGCCGATCCTCTACCAGAACCGATGCAAGCAAGGTTGCTCCCATCCCCTGCGCATTCGGGTGTTCCCGCGCATAGAGGGTGATACAGGTATTGGCGTTGAGAGCCGCGCCACTGAGCACCTCACCCATGCGCGCCTCCAGCAGTGCCGGGTCGCCCGATTGCAGCTTCAGTTCGCTGAACACCTCGGTTACGACAATCTTGCTGGCGACATCTCCGGCCGCGTGCCCGCCCATGCCGTCAGCCAGCACGACGAATCCGAACGGCTGTCCGGACGGAAAATCCGAAGCAACCGTATCCTCCTGACGCTCGCGACGGCCGGGATCCGTGACCATCGCGCTGTCGAAGACAAGATCAGCCCTGCTTTGCATAGGCTTTGCCGCTATCTGTTTTCTGTTCCCAGGAAAAATCCGGGCCGCAGAACGGGACGAACCGCAAGGTCGTTTCACCTATGGTAATATGATCACCCGCAGCGATTTCCTCGGTGCAGAGCACGGGGCGATCGTTTCGGCGCACGATGTTTGTCTTGCCGCCGTGGCCGATATAGAACCCTTGCTGGCGGGCGTCATAGGCGATCGAAGCATGGGCCTCTCGCGAGATGCTGTTGTCTCCGAAATCTAGGCGCACCGTCTGTTTTTCACCGCGCCCGATCGTGCTCACGCCTTGAAAGAGCGTGAAAGCAGAGCCGCGACCCACCCCCTCGACCACAACCAGCCAGCCAACCGGGAACGACGTGCAGGGCGCAGCGCTTGCCTTCACGTTGCCAGCCATTGGATCTGTCTCGGTTTCCATCAAGGTGTTGAAGCCCAGCAACCTGGTCTTGACGCGCCCGTGTCGGCTCGCGCCGCGACCGACAGCCGGCTGGGGAACTTCGACATGCTGCGACATGCCCGTGGCGGGTGCGGTCACAGGTTCCGCCTGCGCCGACGGTGAGCCTGGCAGCGTGGCAAGCGGTGGGGATGCTGACGCATCCGGCGGCGGGAAATCCGCCGAGGTCGAACCGCTCTCAGTCGCCTGCTCTTGCGGCATGTGGACGGGTCTCGTCAAAGAGACTGCCTGACGCGGGCTGTCCGGCTCCGAGTTGTGCCGTTCATCGGTGGTTCCGTCTTCCGTGAATACCTCTTTGAGAGAGCAGCTGATTTCGTCGAGGTTGTCGTCATCTGTGGTCTGGCGGCTTGGCTCGACCGACTTCTCATGCGCATTGGGAGCATTATCTGCGGCTGCTTCATTCATTTTCGCTTCCGTGCTCTCCGGATCGTCGGAGGCAGAAGCCTGCCATCCCGGCGCTGACAGTTCAGTCGCCGCAGGAGTCGCATCGAGATCATGTGGCTCATCGGTTCGCTCAAAGAACTTCGCGACGTCATCACTTACACCAAGATCTGCAGGACGCTCGTCATCGTTCTCATGGATTGAAGCCTGGATACGCACCTCGGAAAGATCATCGATATCTTCGATCATGTCCTTGGCGAATTCCGCCATGGCAGTATCTTGTGAATCGACCGAATTGCTGACGGATTCCAGTTCTTCTTCGGCTGCAGAGGCGACGGGCGTCCTGTGGACGGAGATGTCCATCCTGCGCTTCTCATCGATAATGTCTCGAATGAACTTCATACCACTTCCTTTCATACTCTGTGCCTACGCGACTGAGCCGTTTCGAACTCTCGAAAGCTTCCTGAAAACGTGAAAAATTCCGAATTCGGAGTCTTCGGCCGTCGCACTCATTGGTCGCGCCCCGTTGAAGGCATCCTGCTCAGCCGGCGGGCGTTTGCGCCGAGACAGCTCATCTTGTTCTTTCTGCCATTTCTCCAGATCGTCGATCGGTCGACCAAAGATATCCACCAGTTGGGCGGGCTTTTCGTCCAATGCCGGCACAGGTGTTGGCTGCTCGGTGGGTTTGCGTGGATTACGCGGTTCTATGTCTTTGTTGGTGTCTTGAACGAGCGACGAAATCGCCAAAGCGAGATCCGCTTCCAGCTCGTTATCCATTTGGTATAGCGACGTGGGTCTCGCGACGGGCCGCGCAGACACATCCTCGGCAGCTGCAGCCACATCGGCGGAGGCCGCATCTGGCTCCCGCGCGGCCTTGGTATGCGCGTTGTCGAGATGATCAAGCCACTCTTCTGCTGACTCGAAGCGGTCATCCTGCGGCACCGAAAGCGCCTTGTCGATCGCGCTCAGGAATGCGGTGTCAAAAGCCCAGTTGCCGTGGGCCAGCGGTTCGCAGGGATCGGGCATATCCGAGGTCAAATCAGCAACCCGCTTATGACAATCAGGGGGCGGGTGTCCCGTGATCAAATGGTAGAACGTTGCGCCGACCGAATAGATGTCACTCGATGGTTTCTGGTCCCCGTCGGTGTAGTAGAATTCATGCGGCGAATACCCGTCCTTGACCGCCGTGAGATGTGAAAGCGCCCGCGTTTGCCGCTTGGTTTCTTCGCGCGCGGTGCCGAAATCGATCATGGTCAGCTTGTCATTCGCATCGATCAGAAGGTTATCGGGGGAGATGTCACGATGAAGCATGCCCATCCCATGCACGTAGACCAGTGCATTCAGCGTGTCGCGAAGAAGGCTTTCTATCAGCGCTTCGTCGACCCGCGGAGGATCTGTCTCGAGCATGGTAAGGAGGTCCATTCCATCCACGAACTCCATGGCGATGTAGGCGGTGTCGTTCTCCTGGAACACTTGATGAACCTTCGCGATGTTCGGATGGTCAAGCTTGGCCATGCGCGACGCTTCACGCAGGAAGCTGCGGATGATTTTCTGAAACTGTTCTTGAAACTCGGCCTTGTGCGGCCGGACTTTGCCGTTCACGCGACGACAAATCGTGCTGGGAAAGCATTCCTTGATCACGACGGTCCGGTCAAGGCTGTCGCGCGCGAGATACGTCATGGCGAAGCCACCGCCGATCAGGTGCCGCTCGATCCTGTATTGCCCGTAGAGCAAGGTGTGAGCGGGCGAGAGGTCGTCGGACGCGCAATCACTAAGCTCGGTCACGTTGTTTTGCATGTCAGCCCTTCCCCAGGTTCTCGAAAACTTCAAGGAAACTCAGAACACTCGGACAGTCATGACTAAATTCAATCGCCATTGTGGTCAAAACGTGACCATAATCGTCCGAAGACTTGACTGAACTGATGCGGTGGATGCCCCATGGGCGCAGGCGAGATGTCGAAGAGCCAGGTCAGTCGGATGTGTGCCGAGATCGACGAGCGGGTGAACGCCTTCCTCGACCGACCGCTGGAGGGCGCTTGGCCCTATCTTTGGCTCGATGCCACCTACGTCAAAGTCCGGGATGGCGGCAGGATCGTTAGCCGTGCCGTGATAATAGCTGTCGCGGTCAACGAGAATGGCAAGCGCGAGGTTCTGGGCGTCGCCACCGGCCCGTCCGAGGCCGAGACGTTCTGGACCGACTTCCTGCGCTCCCTGGCCGATCGCGGTCTGCGTGGGGTGAAGTTGGTCATCGCTGATGATCACAAGGGCCTGCGGGCGGCCGCACGCCGGGTCTTCAACGCGACCCACCAGCGCTGTCGGGTTCACTGGATGCGCAATGCCCTGGCGCACGCTCCGGCCAAGCAGCGCACGGCCGTGGCGGCGATGCTCAAGACGATCTTCGCTCAGGAAAGCAAGGCCGAGGCCGAAGCCCAGTGGGACACCGTCGCCGATGCGCTGCGCGAAAAGCAGGACAAGCTCGGCACCTTCATGGACGCCTCGCGCGACGACTTTCTCGCCTACATGGACTTCCCGCGAGAGCACTGGGCCCAGATTGCCTCGACGAACCCGCTGGAACGGGTGAACCGCGAGATCAAACGGCGCACCGATGTCATCGGGATCTTCCCCAACGATGACGCCATCGTGCGGCTCGTCGGCGCGATCATGCTCGAGACCAACGACGACTGGACCGTCGCGCGCAGATACATGAGCCTTGAAACCCTCGCGCGTGAACGACAATCCAAACGTCAGGCTGCCCGCTGTGGCGTCCTGATCAGAACCTGGGCCTGACCGAAGGTCGGTGCTGTTACACCACTTCCCGGGGTACTATCAGAACATCACGCACAAGGGAAGGTATTTAGGCCCTTTATTTAATGGACATATTGGGCCAAATCCGGAATGAGGCGGAAGTATGCATGGCGGTTCCTCGGTCCGCCACCGTCCCAATATAACCTCCTAAAAGAACTAGCAGAATGGAGTTGGATTTGGAGTTCCCCCGGTTTGATGGACGGTTATGGGCTTAGAGATTCCAGCCGTTCAGTGGCGGTTCGTTCGTAGTTGATCGGTAACTTGTAGCCCAAAGCCGAATGCCTGCGCGAGGGGTTGTACCAGCCTTCGATGAACTCGAAGCAGGCAATTCGTGCTTCGGCCTTGGTCTTGAACTTTCGCCGGTCGAGCAACTCGCATTCAAGCGTGGCGAAGAAGCTCTCGCACATGGCGTTATCATAGCAATCACCGACCGATCCCATCGACGGGCGCACGCCCATTTCCTTGCAGCGCAGGCCAAATGCCACCGATGTGTATTGCAAGCCCCGGTCGCTATGATGAATGACGCTATCGGGTTCTTTCGATGTCTTGTGGATCGTTGCGATCCTTTTGGTCAGCGCTTCATCGGCAACCTGTCGGTCACTGGGCGGACGGCTGTGATAGGCATGGAAACCGCTGCGGGAAACACCCAATGTGCGCGACATCATCCGGACAGAATACTCGGCTTGGTTCGCGGTCATGAATTTGAAGACCTCCGCGATGTCACGTCGTTTTGTGCAAACCAAGCC